>Ga0228657_1000034_pt1 | contig 102660 bp, 105 predicted proteins | sample 70DmetaG_FD_182743 | JGI IMG/M metagenome (GOLD analysis project Ga0228657, IMG submission 182743) | Seawater microbial communities from Monterey Bay, California, United States - 70D | ecosystem: Environmental > Aquatic > Marine > Coastal | place: USA: California | collected 2016-10-07 | reverse complement strand
CCTACTATCGGGGCGCAGAGATGTTATCGTAATTGCCTCCGTTTCCTGTTTATACGGCATCGGAAATCCAGTAGAGTTCAAAAAGAATGTCATTCACATTGAAGTAGATCAAGTCATTCCCAGAACAAAATTTTTACACCAGTTGGTCCAAAGCCTCTATGCGCGTACCACTGCCGACTTCCTGCACGGGAATTTTCGTGTAAACGGAGATATTGTTGATGTGTTTCCAAGCTATGCGGACCATGCGTTTAAAATTCACTTTTTTGGAGATGAAATTGAAGCCATTGAAGTATTCGATCCGCTGACGGGTAACATAAAAGAGAATTTTGACAAACTGACTATTTATCCAGCCAATATGTTTGCGACCTCTCCCGAGGTACTGCAAAATGCCATTCATCAAATTCAAGATGACTTAACGGCTCAAGTGGACTACTTTAAAGACATAGGAAAACACCTTGAAGCAAAACGACTGGAAGAGCGTACCAATTTTGATTTAGAAATGATTCGTGAATTGGGGTATTGCTCAGGGATTGAAAACTATTCACGTTATATAGACGGCCGAGCGCCAGGCACCCGACCTTTCTGTTTGTTAGATTACTTTCCAGATGATTTTTTGATGGTGGTGGATGAAAGTCATGTAACCCTATCCCAAGTTCACGCCATGTATGGTGGCGATAGGAGCCGAAAAGAAAACTTGGTTGAGTTTGGCTTCCGACTGCCAGCAGCTATGGACAACAGGCCCCTGAAATACGAAGAGTTTGAACAGCTACAACAACAGGTGATTTATGTAAGTGCTACGCCCTCAGACTATGAACTTGAACAAACGGCAGGGGTTTATGTAGAACAAGTAATTCGTCCAACGGGACTTCTTGATCCCATAATTGAGGTACGCCCAAGTTTGAATCAAATAGATGATTTGGTTGAAGAAATTCAACAGCGTGCTGAAAAAGACGAAAGGGTATTGGTTACGACGCTTACCAAACGTATGGCTGAAGAGCTGACCAAGTATTTGTCTCGTATTTCGATTCGTTGTCGCTATATCCACAGTGATATTGACACCCTTGAACGAGTAGAAATCATGCATGATCTACGCAAAGGGCTTTTTGATGTATTGATTGGCGTTAACCTGTTACGGGAGGGGCTTGACCTACCCGAAGTATCGTTAGTAGCTATTTTGGATGCGGATAAAGAAGGGTTTTTACGTTCAGCACGTTCGCTTACCCAAACCGTTGGTCGTGCTGCAAGAAATCTAAATGGCAAGGCCATCATGTATGCAGACAACATTACTAAGAGCATGAAAAAAACAATTGACGAAACCCAATATCGCCGTGAAAAGCAAATGGCATATAATGATCGTCACAACATCACCCCACAAGCACTTAACAAGGCGTTGGAAGAAACGTTTGATCGAAGTACGGTTGCAGATGATTATATCAAAAAGGAAGCTGCTGAACCGATTGAGTATTTGACCAAAGAACAGCTACAAGCACGGGTACGCAAAAACCGAAAAAATATGGAAAAAGCCGCCTTGGATATGGATTTTATCCAGGCGGCTCATTTTAGAGATGAGATTGAACGCATCCAAAATCAACTTAAAACATTGACATAGCTGTTATTCAGCTTACTTTATCTCAATCTGTTTTTTGGGTTCTGGAATGGCTTCCTCATGTTTGGGCAGGGTAATGGTCAAAATACCATTGTCGTACTTGGCCTTGATGCCTGACGTATCTACGGTTTCTGGCAATCTAAAACTGCGTTGGAAATTGTCATAACGGAACTCACGTTTTGTGTATTGATCGGTCTTTGACTCGTCCTCGTGTTTGGATTCACTTGAAACTGTCAACACATGATCGTCTAACTCCACATTAAAATCCTTGCGCGTTTTGCCAGGAGCAGCCAGTGCCAGTTCAAAATTTGTGTCCGTTTCCGATATATTCACTGATGGAACGTGGGAAGGGCTTGACAAACCTGAAAAGGGTGTGTCGCTACCAAAAAATTCATCTAATAAGGATGGAAATAAAGGATTTGATGTTCTTCGTATTAAATTCATGATGTTAGGTTTTTAAATGTTATACACCTAAACCATGGCAATTTATATACCAATCAAATTATACTGACATTATGTCTGTGTTTGATTGTTTAAAGCTGACATACTGACAATTATCAGAGTACTTCTTGCACCTTGTCGGCAGCTTCTTGGAATAAAATGGCACTCTGCACTTCCAAACCGGAGTCGTCAATAAGCTGTTTTGCAATGTCAGCATTGGTTCCTTGTAAGCGCACGATGATGGGCACTTGAATTGCATCACCCATATTCTTGTAGGCATCTACAATTCCTTGGGCTACACGATCACAACGCACAATACCGCCAAAGATATTAACCAAAATAGCCTTTACCTTGGGGTCTTGTAAAATGATTCGGAAAGCAGCTTCCACACGAGCAGCATCGGCCGTACCCCCTACATCTAGAAAGTTGGCTGGATCGCCCCCAGCTTGCTTGATTAAATCCATGGTAGCCATCGCTAGTCCAGCACCGTTTACCATACAACCCACATTGCCATCCAACTGTACGTAATTAAGTCCTACTTCACGAGCAGCAACATCGGTAGGGTTTTCCTCACGGATATCACGCATTGCTGCAAAATCAGGATGACGGAATAAGGCATTGTCATCTAGCGTTACCTTGGCATCAACCGCAATAATCTTATTGTCTGAAGTTTTTAGCACGGGATTGATTTCAAACAAGGCAGCATCTGCACCTATATAGGCCTTGTACAAGGACGATACAAATTTTACCATGCCTTTGAATGCAAGACCGGAAAGCCCAAGATTAAAAGCAACCTTACGGGCCTGAAAAGGCAACAAGCCTACAGTTGGATCAATTTCTTCTGTAAAAATAAGTTCGGGGGTTTCTTCGGCTACTTTTTCAATATCCATCCCACCTTCCGTAGAATACATAATCATGTTACGCCCAGTAGTACGGTTGAGCAAGACCGAAATGTAAATTTCTTCCGGCTCCGAATCGCCTGGATAATAGACATCTTCCGCAATAAGCACTTGGTGTACTTTTTTACCTTCAGCAGAGGTTTGTGGGGTCACCAACTGCATACCGATAATTTCATTAGAAATACGCGCTACTTCATCCAAGGACTTTGCAAGTTTTACCCCGCCTCCTTTTCCGCGACCTCCCGCATGCACCTGTGCTTTAATTACATGCCAGCCGGTTCCCGTTTCTTCGGTTAATTGCTTTGCTGCGGCCGTTGCTTCCTCTGGGGTTGCAGCAACTATTCCGCGCTGTACGACAACGCCAAACTTGGCTAAAATCTCTTTTCCTTGGTATTCGTGTACGTTCATGGGTATAAATTATTCTATGCAAAAATAGGCAATCAATCGAGCTTATAACCACCCTAACACAAAACTTGTTTGTTATATTTATAACATCTTGTTTTATTTTTAATATATTTCGCTTTATACTTCTTACAGCACGTCCTAAAAACTTACATTTGCGCAAAACTAATGCGATGCAGCACCAAGATTTAGTACAGATAGCACATACACATGGCAGCCCTATATACGTATATGACGCCCATGCCATGGAGGCGCAGTACAACCGATTGACCAAGGCATTTAGTGCAGTTCCCCAGTTGCGCATTAACTATGCCGTCAAAGCACTTTCAAACCTTAGCGTACTCAAATGGATGCATCATTTGGGCGCAGGACTGGATACCGTATCCATTCAGGAAGTACAACTGGGACTTGAGGCTGGTGTACCCCCCAAAGAAATCATCTTTACACCCAATGGCGTTTCCCTTTCTGAAATAGAAGAGGTAGCAACCCTTGGTGTACAGATTAACATAGACAACCTCTCTGTATTGGAACAGTTTGGTACGGCACATCCATCGGTGCCTGTATGCATTCGTATCAACCCACACATCATGGCGGGTGGCAATGCCAACATTTCTGTAGGACATATCGATTCTAAGTTTGGGATTAGCATCCACCAGATGCCGCACGTATTGCGTATTGTTGAAAACACAGGAATGAACATCAACGGCGTGCACATGCATACCGGAAGTGACATTTTAGACATAGATGTGTTCTTACATGCATCAGAAATTCTTTTTGACACAGCGCGGCAGTTTAAGGACTTGGAATTTTTGGACTTTGGCAGTGGGTTTAAAGTACCCTATAAGCCAGGCGATAACGAGACCAACATAGAGGAGTTGGGCGAGAAACTAAGTGTTCGCTTTAATGACTTTTGCGCAGACTACGGCAAAGACCTGGTTTTGGCCTTTGAGCCGGGTAAATTTTTAGTATCCCAAGCGGGTTATTTCCTTACATCTGTGAATTCGGTTAAGCAAACCACTTCGACGGTATTTGCACAGGTAAACAGTGGCTTTAACCACTTGATACGCCCCATGCTTTATGGTGCACAGCACCGCATTGAAAACATCTCCAATCCAGAGGGCAGGGAGCGTTTTTATTCTGTTGTGGGGTATATCTGCGAGACCGACACCTTTGCCAACAACCGCAAGATTGCAGAAATCAGCGAGGGAGACGTGTTGTGTTTTCACAATGCAGGTGCCTATTGCTTTACGATGGCGAGTAACTACAACTCACGCTACCGTCCTGCCGAAGTGCTATGGCACAACGGCGCAGCATACCTGATTCGCCAAGCAGAAAGCTTTGATGATTTGGTCAAAAACCAAGTGGTGTTGGCTTTTGATGCCGTTGAGGTCTAATCCATTATTTATTTTTTGTTATTTTAGTGATAGACAAACCCCAAATTTGTGCTGGCAGTTGAATTATTAGCGAACGTTTTTGTAAGCACATTTTTCAATTCTCACGAGCAACTCTAAAAGACTGAATAAGAAAGCCTATACACAACATAAAATACGCTTATTAGCGGATTCGGTGCTGTTTAGAAACGTAAAACTAAAAATCAAAGATCGGTACTATCTAACAGCTTAGTGGCTTAAAGTCCGCTACTTGCCATATACTAACCTTTAGCCTCAAAAAAATAGCAATAGCCTCTACAGCGCGATGTAGAATTTTTTTTATTAATTTAGTGGAGAACAAACCCCAAATTTGTTTAAACAGACTTAGCCTATTTCGCTTTTTTTATTTTTTACACTTTAGGTTTTTTGAATATATGCACCTATCTCGAAGCATAGAGGGTTGCATTTATTCTAATATCGTAGCCAACTTTAAAAAACAAACCGAATGAAAAGAACATTTTTTACAATACTGACAATTTTCTTCCTTGTTGGAACTTTACATGCACAGGTTTCAGAAGTAAAAGAACAAATCGAGGATTCATATGAGTATTATGAGGATGCGTTCAAAAAGATTAAATACGCATTAAGTTCGATTGATGATTGCTACAGCACAAACTCAATTGATGATATTCAATCCTATGCGAGTGATGCAGAAAGCTATTTAACAAATGCGAAAAGATATTTAGGTTATGCCGAAGATGAAGCTGATGATGCGGAGGATGAAGCGTCAGATATTGGTTGCTCAGATGCAGAAGATCAAGCTGATGATGCAGAAGATTATTTTTATGAAGCAAAAAGAAAAATATCCTCTGCAATAAGTGAATTATCTAGTGCGTCATATGAAGATGACCCTGACCAATTGGAATATTATTTATCTGACGCAAAGGATTATATAAATCAAGCTATTAAGAAAATGAATTACGCTGTCGATGAACTGAATGATGCATTGGAAGAGCTTGATGATTGTAATTAACAAAACGTGCTACAACAATGGCTATACGTAATGCGGGGTTTGGTGCTAAATTGAAAATAATTACATTAAATAAACTAAGTGCTAAATTGAAAGGCAAATGCCCCGAAATCCCGCACTACGCATAGCCGAGACTGCTTTAGTCTATTTTTCCTAAAGATGGAACAATTATTGATCATGATTGATATACTAATCTTTAACCCAAATCAAATGAAAAAAATATTTCTATTATCGGTCTTATCGATATTGACCTTTTCTAAAGGATTTGCACAGTCAAAAAAAAATAAGCTTAAATTAACTGTTTCTGCTTTGCCATTATTCGGTTCATCAGGTGGATTTGAATCTGGGATAAATGGAGTTGTGATTAAACCATCTATCGGCTATTTCATTTCTGATAAAACATCTATAGATTTAAATCTGTCTTATGCAACGCTAAATGATTTAACAGTTGGAGATATAGTTTCACATTATAACTCTTATGCTTTTATACCAACTCTAAGAAATAATTTTGTAAATATAGAAAAGTTACGCTTTTTTACAGAATTTGGATTTGGATTAGGCACAATCAAATATGACGCTGAAAACAGTGCTTTGAGAAACGAACAGCACAAAAATTTAAGCGGAGGAATTTCAATCCTAAATATCGGCATTGGTGGGAATTATTTCTTCAATGAAAAATTTGGACTTGAATTAATAATACCATATTTGAGTGCTAAAAACATAACCTCAGGTAATTCAAGTAACCTATTTTCTGGAATTGGACCAACAATCGGACTCACATATATTATAAACTAAAAAACCACCTACAACAATGGCTATAAGTAGTAGCACTGGTCTCGTCTATCTTTGGACTGTTCGGTGAGGCTCACTCGAGCCAAGCTCAGGGCAGGCTTCTAAAAACCCTTATTTCGGCTGTTGACACAGCACACCCTACTCCTCGGCAGCAGGGCGGTCTAGGGCTGTTACTTGGTAGTCTAAGGCGTTTTCTTCCCCTGCTAGGCGAATGATGTCCTTGTCAATCTTTTTAAATTCCCGTGATGCATCGTTGTATTGGTTTACAACCGTACCTATGGTTCTGCCTAAGCGGCCGTGTACGTCCTCAAAGGCGTTGAGGTGCTTGCCAAGCTTTTCTACATTGCTCAAAATATCCTGAATGGAGTTTTCAATTTTGAGATTGTGCAGTGCCTTTACCGTTATCTGCAACATTGGAAACAAGCTCATGGGCGAAACGATCATTACCTTTTTTTCATAGGCATAAGACACCAAATCGCGTGAATTAATTTTCAATGATCCTACCCTAGAGTTGAGCAAGTCTTGATAAAGACCATCGGCAGGGATAAACATATAGGCATAATCGGTGGTGGTTTCGTTGGGACGTATGTATTTAGCCGTTTCGTCTATGCGCTTTTTAATATCGCTCTTAAACGATTGCTCCAAGGCTTTTATCGCATCAGGATCGCTGCTTTCTACCATTTTGTTGTAGTTGTCCAAAGAGAATTTGGCATCTATGGGTATGATAAAATCTCCTACTTTAACAATAGCATCAACCATTTCTCCGTTCGAAAAACCATGTTGCATCACAAATAATTCTGGTGGCAATACGTTAGCCAACAGGTTTTCGAGCTGTATTTCGCCCAAAATTCCTCGCTGCTTGGAATTGCCCAATATCTTCTCCAAGGTTTTCATTTGGTTGGCAAAACTCAATACCTGCTCATTAGTACCCTTGATTTCTGACAAGGCTTTGGTTACATCAGTTATGGCCTTTTTGGACTCGGCAAACTGCTGGGTTATAGATTGGTTAGAAGAGCGCTGATAATCGCTTATGCCTTTGGTGATGTTGTCGAGCTTCTGCTCCAATTCCACACGCGTTTCTTTCGCATTGGCATCTGTTTCTTTTCGAATACCCTGTATCTCTTCGCGCAACTGCGCATTTAGCTGTATCAAAAATTCATTGGACACACCCGCTGACTGGTTCTTTTGGCTTATAAAATAAAAGACCACCAGTGCCAATACAACAACAAGTACAGGAATCCATTCCATTAAAATAATGTTTGTCTAAATATACGTGAAAATCAGCTATTTCCTACTTGCTCAAGTACATCTTGCGGCGTCCGTACAGCTCATAAAAGGCATCATCCTTCAAACTGTCGATAAACAAGATGCTTTCACCAGTACTCTTCATCTCTGGGCCTAATGCCTTGTCCACGTTCGGGAATTTATTAAATGAAAAAACCGGTTGCTTGATGGCAAAGCCATCTAGTTCAGGTTGAAAATCAAAGTCCTTCACTTTTTTGTCGCCCAGCATTACTTTGGTGGCATAATTCACATAAGGCTCCTTATACGCTTTGGCGATAAAAGGAACTGTACGCGATGCACGGGGGTTGGCTTCAATGATATAAACGATGTCGTTCTTGATGGCAAACTGAATATTAATCAGTCCAACCGTATTAAGCGATAGCGCAATCTTTCTGGTGTGGTCCTTAATCTGCTGCATCACAAAGTCGCCTAAGTTAAAGGGAGGCAAGGTCGCATTGGAATCACCCGAGTGAATACCACAGGGTTCTATATGTTCCATGATACCGATGATATAAACGTCTTCTCCGTCACAAATAGCATCTGCTTCGGCCTCTATGGCACCGTCTAGGTAGTGATCCAGCAGCAGCTTGTTGTTGGGTATTTTGTGCAACAAATCCACCACGTGCTTAACCAGCTCTTCTTTGTTGATGACAATTTTCATCCCCTGACCACCCAATACATAGGACGGGCGCACCAGTATAGGGAAGCTCAATTGATCTGCCAAGGCAAGCGCTTCGTCTGCAGTTTCTGCAACACCAAACTCTGGATAAGGAATGTTGTTTTCTTTGAGTAGTGTAGAAAAACTTCCACGGTCTTCAGCTAAGTCTAACGATTCAAAGCTCGTACCCATGATTTTAACGCCGTAACGCTCCAGTTTCTCTGCTAGTTTTAAGGCAGTCTGTCCACCCAACTGTACAATAACACCTTCGGGCTTTTCATGACGGATAATATCGTAGATATGTTCCCAGAAGACAGGCTCAAAATAAAGCTTGTCAGCCGTGTCAAAATCGGTAGAAACCGTCTCAGGATTACAGTTAATCATAATGGTTTCATACCCAGCTTCAGCAGCTGCCAATACGCCGTGTACGCAACAGTAATCAAATTCAATCCCCTGACCAATTCTGTTCGGTCCAGAGCCCAATACCACTACTTTCTTTTTGTCGCTTACCACACTCTCGTTGTGCACATACGAGTTGCCCTCAGCAGTTTCCATGGTACTTTCAAAAGTGGAATAGTAATACGGTGTCTTGGCTGTAAATTCAGCAGCACAGGTATCCACCAGCTTATACACACGGTGAATGTTCATCGTATCTCGCTTTTTGTATACCTCACTTTCCAAACAACCCAGCATATGGGCAATTTGCCTGTCGCCATACCCTTTTTGCTTGGCTTCTAACAAGAGTGGTTTTTCGATTGTATCAATCGAAAAGTTTGAAATTTCTTTTTGTAAGTTGAACAATTCCTCGTACTGTTTGAGGTACCACATATCAATCTTGGTGATATCGTAGATCTGACTTAGCGGGATGCCCATCGCTATGGCATCATAAATCACAAATACCCGATCCCAAGAGGCATGGGTCAGCTTGTCAATAATTTGATTGTAATCTGTACAGCCTTTACCGTCTGCGCCCAGTCCGTTGCGCTTAATTTCAAGCGACTGGGTGGCTTTGTGCAAGGCTTCTTGGAACGAACGTCCAATACCCATCACCTCACCAACAGCTTTCATCTGCAAGCCTAGGGTACGGTCAGAGCCTTCAAACTTATCGAAATTCCAGCGTGGTATTTTAACGATTACATAATCGAGTGTTGGCTCAAACAAGGCAGAGGTAGACTTGGTAATCTGATTATCCAACTCGTCTAACCGGTAGCCAATAGCGAGCTTGGTAGCCACTTTGGCAATGGGATATCCCGTTGCTTTACTGGCCAATGCCGAAGAGCGCGAAACACGTGGGTTAATCTCAATGGCAATAATATCTTCTTTATCATCGGGGCTTACAGCAAATTGCACATTACAACCACCGGCAAAGTCACCAATACTACGCATCATCTTGATGGCCATATCTCGCATTTTCTGATAGGTCTTATCGGAAAGCGTCATGGCTGGCGCCACGGTTATGGAGTCACCCGTATGAATACCCATAGGATCCATATTCTCAATAGAACAGATGATCACCACATTATCGTTATTATCACGAAGGAGTTCCAATTCGTATTCTTTCCACCCCATCATGGCTTTGTCAATCATGACCTCATGTATGGGAGATATTTCTAAACCACGTCTAAGCAGTTCTTCAAAGTCATTTTCATCATAAACAATCGCAGCACCAGCACCTCCAAGGGTGTAGGAAGCACGAATACAAAGAGGGAAGCCAAATTCTTGGGCAATTTCTTTTCCTTTCAAGAATGAGGTTGCTGTGGCTTGTGGCGCCATAGGAACGTCAATTTTTTCCATAAGCTCACGGAACTTTTCGCGGTCTTCAGTAATGTTAATAGCATCAATATTAACGCCTATCAACTTTACATCAAAGTCTTTCCAAATGCCTTTTTCGTCTGCTTCAATACACAAATTAAGAGCAGTTTGACCACCCATAGTAGGCAGTACCGCATCAATATCCGGGTGCTCCTTCAAGATTTGAATAATAGATTTTGTGGTGAGTGGCAACAAATAAACATGATCGGCCATAGATGGATCGGTCATGATAGTTGCGGGATTGGAGTTGATGAGTATGGTTTCGATACCGTCCTCTCTCAGAGAACGGAGGGATTGTGAGCCGGAATAATCGAATTCACAAGCTTGGCCGATGATAATGGGGCCGGAGCCGATAATTAGGATACTGTTAAGGTCTTTTTTCTTTGGCATAAAGTGCAACTAAAGTTGGTCAAAAATCTTTCGAATATATATAAAAAAAGGTGTTACTATAACAGTAACACCTTGAAGTTTTAAACGGTTTATTCACTTATTTTTTGTGACGTGGTTCGGATGAGACAGATATCTTTTTACGTCCCTTTGCGCGACGTGCTGCTAATACCTTGCGTCCTGCTGCAGAAGCCATACGCTCCATGAAGCCGTGTTTGTTACGACGCTTTCTTCTCGAGGGTTGAAATGTTCTTTTCATCAATGTTTTCTTAAAGACGGCTGCAAATATACAATATCTCATATAAGAACAAACAAAGCTACCGCAGAAATATGTAAATTTGTTGCCTAAATTGTAAATATGTTTCCAAAATTCATAAAAATTGTACTCGCAATCGCTTCTTTAGGATATGCCGTTTACCAATTTATTGAAGGAAATATCGGCAACGGGATTGCAATGATTTTCCTAGCTGGTATTTTTGTTTTTCTTTATTACAAGAATGAATTGATCTTACTTTCCTTCCTACGCCTACGTAAACAAGACTTTGATGGAACCCAACGCTGGTTGAACAGAATCAAAAAACCGGAGTCTGCACTAACTCAAAAGCAACAAGGCTACTTTTATTTTTTACACGGCGTGATAGAAGCCCAAAAAAACTTGACAAAAGCAGAACGTCACTTTAAAAAAGCCATCTCGATGGGTCTTAACATGAAACATGACTTGGCCATGGCCAAACTCAGTCTAGCCGGTATTGTGATGCAAAAAAGACGTAAGCGAGAGGCCACACTGCTGCTTAATGAAGCTAAAAAATTGGATAAGCAGAATATGCTTGCTGATCAGATCAAGTTGATGCAGCAACAATTAAAGAAGATTTAACTCAGGTCTGGGTTAAGATAATTCGTGGTAGATTTTGACTGAACCATTTTGCCCGTGTCATGATCATGACGTGTGTCCCTTTGGGAACAGGGATAAAATCCTTTAAGTGTAAGACGGGAAATACCATATCATAAGTCCCGTGAATGTGCGTGACATTAGGCAATGGCACATCTTGACTCCAATTAAAGAGGACTTCCAAGGACCAGTTAAGGTATTCTGGCGAGCGTACTGAAAGGTATTTTTTATTTAAATCCATGCGCTTTCGTGCCGTTGGACCAAAAACAAAGCCCACAAAATCTTCTAAATTATCAATCCACTGAACAGGAAAGAACTTATAAGCCTTTGTCTTGCGAGTGATACGCATGTGAATAGGAAATTCACGCCAAGTGCGCACACTAGAAATAATAATAACTTTTTTACAGGAAATAATTTTAGACATTTCTTGAACCAATATCCCACCAAATGAAACCCCAATTAAAACAGGATTAGGATGCGTAATGTGTTCACACATACGCTCAGCATAAGACACTAAAGATTCATCTTGGTTCGGCATAAACCAAGACAACAAATGAACCTCGAAAGGACTGCTAAGTTTTATACGTTCAAAAATCTTATTATTAGCAGCCAAACCGGGCATCATATAAACATGAATGGCAGCACTCTTATTCATTGCAACTTCAATGTACATAAAATTTTGTAAATTTGCCCTCTAGCAATTAATTAATGGATAAAATCAACGTTACTGACAACGCCTTTTTGCGCCAATTTGAAACAGAAGTTCAAGGTGAACTTGCCAAAATAGAATACGCCCAACAGGAACGCAAAATCTTCTTAACCAAACTTGTAGTACCAAAAGAGAAGTGCCCGAATGATTTTAGCGATGCTTTTATAAAAGAAGTATTATCAATTATTGCAGAGCGAAACATCAGTATGATGCCAACCAGTCCCGAGATTGTACGCTTTATTCGCAAGAATAAGCGCTACAGAAGTATGCTTCCTATTGGAGTGCGCATCTAAGATAGTTAGGCCGTAATGGCCGTTTTTACATCAAAAACCACCAAACCATCATCCTCAATTGCAGTCAAGCGCACACGTGCTATGGTATTGCATAAGGCTGGATCCCAAAAGCTTTTAACTTTGACATAATTTGGAGTGAATCCGTGAATATATCCGTTCTTATTTTCAGATTCAAATAAAACGTCTTGTTCAGTTCCCAATTGGCTCTCATAAAAGGCTCGACGCTTTTTTTGCGACAGACCTCGCAACATCTTGCTCCTTTTGGCACGCACTTCTTTAGGAACAACTGCTGGCATACTAGCTGCAAGGGTATTCTCCCGCTCAGAATAGGTAAATACGTGTAAGTAGGAAACATCTAGTTCATTAAGAAAATGGTAGGTTTCCATAAAGTGATCGTCTGACTCCCCAGAAAAACCCACAATAACATCAACCCCTATACAAGCGTGTGGCATACGGGCTTTAATCTGTGACACCCGCTTGACGTATAGTTCGCGCTGGTATCTTCTACGCATAGCCGCCAAAATTTCATTACTACCGCTTTGTAGGGGTATGTGAAAATGAGGGACAAAGCGCTTGGAATCTGCTACAAAGTCTATGGTTTCTTGACGCAATAAATTGGGCTCAATAGAAGAGATACGTATGCGCTCCAAACCAGACACCTCATCCAAGGCAGTGACCAAATCAAAAAACGTATGGTCGTGTTTTTTTGCACCAAACTCCCCCTTGCCAAAGTCACCGATATTAACACCTGTCAGCACCACCTCTTTAATGTCTTGAGCGGCAATTTCATTTGCCTGCTTTAAAATATTATCAAGCCTATCGCTTCGTGAAAAACCACGCGCCAGTGGAATGGTACAGTAAGTACACTTATAATCACAACCGTCTTGCACCTTTAAAAATGCCCGTGTGCGTTCCCCGATAGCATAACTTCCAACATACTGTTCTACAGCATCAATGGAACAAGCGTGAACCGCGGTTTCTGATGCCGTCTTACTCTCGATAAAATCAACTACATTAAACTTTTCATTGGCACCTAGCACCAAATCTACTCCGTCTAAAGCAGCCAATTCCTCGGGTTTGAGTTGGGCATAGCAACCAATTGCAACCAAAAAACCTTCAGGGTTTTGCTTGAGCGCCTGTTTCACAATGGTTTTGAATTTTTTATCAGCATTTTCTGTAACCGAGCAGGTGTTAATCACATATACATCTGCAGCGGTATCAAAAGCGGTTTCGGTATAGCCTGCCAGCTTAAAAGAACGGGCAATGGTCGACGTTTCTGAAAAATTCAGCTTACATCCAAGCGTGTAAAAAGCGACTGACCCTGTAGCAGACATTTTGTTGTTTTTGCAAATATAATCCTATATGGCTGAGGTACAACCTGCTATCGGCGGAATTGCTTGGTGAGGGCAAACAAATGGGTTAATACCGCTTTATCTTTTGCGTCCATCTCTTTACCGCGTCTATCCATAACAACAGCAGCCGTTTCCAGCATCTTGTTTAAATTATTTTCGGTCATGCCTTGAGCACCTCCTCTAGAAAAACTAGGAATAAACGTTCGAGGAAAACCAATACTAAAAATACTACAACCAACACCAACTACAGTAGCTGTATTCAAAGGTGTCTGAATGGCGGTTTTAGAATGGTCACCCATAATTAAACCACAGAATTGCAGTTCAGTTGAAATAAACTTTTGCTGGGTGTAGTTCCAAGCGCGAGTGTTCCCATAATCGTTTTTAAGGTTTGAAGCGTCCGTAGCAGCGCCAAGGTTACACCACTCCCCTATAACAGCATTGCCCAAAAAACCGTCATGCCCTTTGTTGCTGTTGCCTAGCATCACTACGTTGTTGAGTTCGCCACCTGCCTTGCAGTGTGGCCCAAGACTGGTACCGCCATAGATTTTAGCACCCATTTTAATAATGCTGTTTTTACCAATATAAATAGGACCTCGAAGTACAGCACCTTCCATAATGGTTGCGTTATCGTCAATAATAATGGGCCCATCTTGAGTGTTGAATACCGCAGCATATGAAGTGACATTTGCCCCAACAAGCAGCGGATACTCACCATGGTGTTGATTGGTTTCATTTAATTTATTGGTATGCGTTTCATTGTAAAAAGCAGCATCCTCAATCAAGACCTCCGCGTTTTTGGAAAATACGTCCCAAGGATAGCGAATGATTTGTATTGCTGTAGCTAGCTCAACGGCTTCAAATGTTGCCAACAACTTGTCTGTATTGGAGCGCGCACCACTAAAAGCAATCACTTTACCGTTATGTATGAGTTTTTGTCCGTCTTGTAAACCCCTAACAGCTGAAAGGAGCGCTGGGTTTGGGAGACATCCTGCCATGATAGCAAGGTCAAAAGAAGGGGTGTCTGCCTGAAGATAGACTTCTGTTTCAACCACAACTTCAGCTTCCACCGCTTGTGACCATCGCTTGGCTAACGACATTCCGCCAATAAGTAAGTCGGCAATAGGCCGAGTATAAACCAAGGGTAATAAATCGGAACGGTCTGGACCGTCAAACAAACATATACGCATGTTTCAAAGATAGGTGTAAATAAAAAAACCTCCACAAGGAGGCTTTAAATTTGATTTGAATTCAAAAATTATTTTTTGAATTTGGCGTATTTGTTCTTAAACTTATCAATACGTCCTGCCGTGTCTACAAGTTTAGATTTACCAGTATAGAACGGGTGTGAAGTGCGTGAAATCTCCAATTTAACTAACGGATATTCAACACCATCTACTTCAATTTTCTCTTTAGCGTTGGCGGATGACTTTGTGATAAAGACGTCTTCATTAGACATATCCTTGAATGCTACCAAGCGATAATTATCGGGATGTATACCTTGTTTCATAATGCATTTCCTTTTAAAGGGGGTGCAAATCTAATTATTTTATCTAAATTTACCATACACTTAACCCTTAAAAAACAATAAATGGAAAGTTCACCAAAATTAGGAGCCTATAATTATCGCTTTGGGGCCATAGCAGGCGGCATTGGAATCGTATTCAGCATGATGCTATTCTTCATGGATATGACATACGATCAATCGTCTGTTATCCAAGCTATTCAAATACTAATACCTGCATCCGCAGCAGTAATAGCCATTACAACTTTCAAAAAAGACAACAATGGATTTCTGGCGCTTAAACAGGCAATTAAGTTAGGCGTTGGAGTATTTTTAGTAGCCGGTATTATTGGGCTAGCCTATTTTACTTTATTCATAAATTTTATTGAGCCAGACTTTATTTCAAATACTGCTGCACTGCAAGCCGATGCCCTCCGTGAAGCGCAACCAACGCTAGACGAAGACATCATTGAAATGCAACAAACCAACACAGAAAAGTTTTTTTACATAAGCTACCCTGTTATTTTAATCCTAAATGTTTTTTTGGGACTTATAGTAGGGCTCCTAACAGGCTTATTTACAAAAAAGAGTTAATTGACCAAACAGCCTAAATTATCGATTGCTATTCCATTTTTAGACGAGGAAGCATCGCTTCCGGAGCTTTACACTTGGATAGTTCGCGTATTAGAAAAGGCTGAACTCAGTTTTGAAATTATTTTTATTGATGACGGCAGCACAGATAACGCTTGGGACTGGGTGTCAGCTACCATAAGTCAAGACATACGTGTTCGTGGTATTCGGTTTTTGCGCAACTATGGTAAGTCGCAAGCCTTACACGCTGGTTTTTTAGCGTGTACTGGTGAAGTTGTCTGCACCATGGATGCCGATTTGCAAGATTCGCCCGAAGAGCTTCCAGAACTCTATCAGTTAATTGCGCATGGTCATTATGATATGGTTTCTGGGTGGAAAAAGAAACGATACGACTCCATACTATTCAAAAACATTCCCTCTAAAATTTTCAACTGGGCTGCCAGGAAGGTATCGGGCATTGAACTACATGATTTTAATTGTGGCTTAAAAGCCTACCGAAATGATGTAATCAAAACGGTTGAGGTTTACGGAGAAATGCATCGCTATATCCCCGTACTGGTCAAGCAAGCTGGTTTTAGAAAAATCGGAGAGAAAGTGGTGCAGCATCAAAAACGCAAGTTTGGACAGTCTAAGTTTGGAGCCGACCGCTTTATTAAAGGTTTTTTAGATTTGCTAACCCTATGGTTTCTGCAACGTTTTGGCAAAAGACCCATGTACTTTTTTGGACTGATTGGGAGCATCATGTTGATCATGGGATTTAGTTTTGCCATATACCTGGGCATTGACAAACTATTTGTCAACCCTGCCGGACGACTGATTGCCGAGAGACCCCAATTTTATGTGGCCCTTACAACCATGATCCTCGGAAGTCAATTCTTTTTGGCTGGATTTTTGGGTGAAATTGTAATTCGAAACAGAAATCATAAAAAGAGATATAAAATAAAGGAACACTTACCCTCCTAACTCTAAAGGGAATCCGTAAATTTGTGTTTTAAAAATTACCCATGAGTACATCTTTTTTTGCGCAAGCCGCTGCCTGGGAACTTCCGCCATTTGACAAAGAAACAAGGCAAGCAGTAGCCGAACTAAAAAACAACCCCACCGCATTAGAAGATGCTTTCTACAAAGATTTGGCCTTTGGCACAGGGGGTATGCGAGGTATTATGGGTGTAGGCACCAATCGTGTAAACAAATATACCTTTGGCAAAACAACTCAAGGACTAAGCAATTACATCAAGGCGCAGTTTCCAAACGAAACACCAAGCGTTGTAATTGGCTACGATTGTAGACACAACAGCAAAGAACTTGCGCAAACGGTTGCTAATATTTTTTCAGCCAACGATATTAAAGTCTATTTATTCACAGATTTACGTCCAACACCCGAAGTTTCTTTTGCAGTACGTCATCTAAAATGCCAATGCGGCATCGTACTTACAGCCTCCCACAACCCACCAGAATACAATGGCTATAAAGTCTATTGGCAAGACGGAGGACAGATTGTTCCTCCACAAGATAACGGCATCATATCTGCTATCAACAATACATCGTATGAAGACATTTTGTTCGAGCCTAAGCCAGCTTATATTACCCCCATTGACCATCCCATAGATGAGGCCTTTCAGGATGCTTCTGTTGCAGTTGGCCGTGTTGGAAACGGGAATCGCAAAAATGTTAAGGTGGTATTTACACCCCTTCATGGGACTTCTGTAACTGCCATTCCACAGGTGCTAAAAAAAGCGGGATATAGCGCTGTGAGCGTTATAGAAGAACAGGCCAAACCAGACGGCGATTTTCCAACGGTAAAATCGCCCAATCCAGAAGAGCCTGAAGCCCTACAAATGGCAATGGAAAAAGCCAATGCTATTGGCGCTGATATTGTTATTGGAACTGACCCAGATGCAGACCGCCTGGGGATCGCCGTAAGAAACGAAAAGAACGAGCTAGAACTTCTAAACGGCAATCAGACCATGGTGGCCATGACAGACTTCATATTAAAAAAAGGCAAGTACACTCCCGAAGAAAATGCTTTTGTCGGCTCCACTGTAGTCTCCACTCCCATGATGAGCGTATTGGCTAATCACTACGGCGTTGAATGCAAACTAGGTCTTACTGGTTTTAAGTGGATTGCTCAAATGATAGAGCATTACCCCAATCAAAAATGTCTTGGCGGTGGTGAAGAAAGTTTCGGCTATATGGTAGGTGATTTTGTACGTGACAAAGACGCTGTAACGGCTGCGCTATTGGCCTGCGAATTGGTTGCCGAGGCCAAATCAAATGGCACTTCTTTTTTTGACGTATTGCTGGAAACCTATGTCAAACTAGGTTGCTTCCAAGAACGTTTGGTTTCACTAGTCAAAAAAGGGAAATCGGGTGCTGAGGAAATTGAAAGCATCATGGATCGCTTTAGAAAAGACCCACCAAAAGATATTGACGGCAGTCCAATTCGTTTTATAGAAGACTATGCCACCGCTGTCAGAACCCTAGTAAAGGCGCAAGAAAAAGAAATGATACCTTTGCCCAAAGCCAATGTGTTGATTTTTATCGCTGAAGATGGTACGCGTGTAGCTGCCAGACCCAGTGGAACAGAACCTAAAATAAAGTTTTACGTGAGTGTAAATACGCCCCTTAATTCCACCCGTGACTATAGAACGACAAAAGATCAACTCGATCAAAAAATGGATCGCATTTTGGCTGAATTAGGGATGTAACATGAGTCCTATTAGATACATACTGCGTTACGCACTTCCGTACAAGGGGTATATTGCACTTAATATTGTGTTCAACATACTGTATGCCTTATTTAATGCAGCATCTTTTTTGGCTTTAATGCCCATGCTAGAAGTACTTTTTGGCAAGAACAAGACTCCTGTTGAAATACCTACCCCCGAAAACAGCAACTCCTTTCTGGAGTATATATTTGACAATTTCAGATTTCAAATTGCTGCCTATGCCCAAGACGATGCTGTAAAAGCATTGATGTTGGTTATTGGTGTGATTTTGACAACCTTCTTGCTGAAAAATATCTTTAATTATTTTGCTGTCTTTTTCATCACCTACATGCGCAATGGTGTAGTTAAAGACATGCAACGCAACCTCTATGAAAAGTTGATTTCTTTTCCTGCGAGTTTTCATGCAAACAATAAAAAAGGAGATACCATAGCCCGTGTAACTTCGGATGTCACTGAAGTACAACGCTCTTTTCTGAGTGTTTTTGAAGTGCTTATTAGAGAACCGTTGACCATCGTATTTGCACTAGTCGCAATGTTTGCTTTAAGCGCAAAACTCACCCTGTTTGTTTTGGTATTTATACCCATAGCTGGGTGGTTCATTTCAATTATTGGGAAAAGTTTGAAATCACGTTCGGAAAAAGTACAAAAAGAACAAGGTGAGTTGCTTTCCTATTTGGAAGAATCCCTAACGGGCATACCCATCATTCAAATCTTTACTGCTGAAAATATTTTCAATCAAAAGTTTGCTGCTATTACCAAGCGCCTTTTCAATTTTTCAAACAAACTAATTCACAGAGAAAGCCTCGCCAGTCCAATAAGTGAATTTCTTGGAGTTGCTGTAATTGGTGTTATCCTCTATATAGGGGGACGTCTTGTTTTGTTAGAGCAATCCATGAGTGGCGAAGAGTTCATCACCTACATGACCTTGGCCTATGGCGTACTTACGCCAGCCAAATCCATGAGCAGGGCCGTGTATAGCATTCGAAAAGGAAATGCGGCTGCCCAACGTATTATGGAATACCTATTCCACAAATCAGAAATTCAATCCCCAAAGAACCCAACAGCATTGCCGGAGCTTTCTTCTAAAATTAGTTTTGAAAATATTCAATTTAGGTATGAGGAAGAACTGGTAATTGATGGATTTAATTTAGAGATACCAAAAGGGCATTCTGTAGCGCTTGTAGGCGCATCAGGAAGTGGAAAAACAACCATAGCTAATCTATTGGCACGTTTTTACGACCCACAGCAAGGCACCATTAAAATTGACAATACACCTATTGACTCGGTTGACTTAAAAGAACTGCGAAGCATGTTTGCCTATGTTACCCAAGATGCCATACTTTTTCATGATTCAGTTAAGGAAAATCTACGTATTGCAAAACCAAATGCTACGGAAAAAGAACTTGAAGCAGCATTGCAAATTGCAAATGCATCTGATTTTGTTAGCCAACTCTCACATGGAATAGACACCGTAATTGGTGATGCTGGAAACAAACTTTCAGGGGGACAAAAACAACGTTTGGCTATTGCAAGAGCTGTACTCAAAAATCCTCCCGTAATGATTCTAGACGAAGCCACCTCGGCTTTGGATACGGAATCTGAAAAACTGGTGCAGGACGCGCTCCAAAAGATGATGCAAAACCGAACCTCACTGGTGATTGCCCATCGGCTTTCTACAATTAAAAGTGCAGATGAAATCATTGTTCTAGACAAAGGAAAGGTGGTAGAACGCGGCACACACAAAGCACTGTTAGCTCAAAATGGTGTGTATAAAAAACTAATTGAGCTACAATCATTCGACTAACATTATGCGCTTACACAAAAATTTAGTTCTGGCAGTACTCAATGGTCTGCAACAGATATTCAATGAAGAAAAATATGCGGACAAGGTTGTGGCGCAAGTCCTCAAAAGCGACAAACGTTGGGGAAGTCGTGACCGTGGCTTTATTGCAGAAACCACTTACGAGATTGTGCGCTGGAAACGTCTTTACACTACTATCGCAAACGTACAAGAGCCTCTAAACCGCCAAGACTTTTGGCGCATTTTTGCCGTTTGGGCAACCTTAAGAGGTTATATACTACCTGACTGGAAATCATTAGAAGGCACCCCTACACGACGTATTAAGGGAAAATTTGAAGAACTGCGTCAAGAACGTAAATACCGCGAGTCTATCCCAGATTGGCTAGATGAATTGGGTTGTAAAGCCTTGGGCGAAAAGAAGTGGACATTAGAACTGGAAGCGCTTAACACCATGGCACCAGTTGTGCTGCGTGCCAACGCCCTAAAAACACTTCCTAAGCTGTTGCGTAATGCACTGCTTGAAGAAAAAATTAAAACCCAGACCATTGCGAAATATCCCGATGCTTTGGTTCTTGATGAGCGCGCTAATGTATTTAGCACCGAAAGTTTTCAACGGGGTTGGTTTGAAGTACAAGATGCCGCTTCTCAAGCTGTAGCCCCATTTACACAAGTTGCGCCTGGAATGCGCGTAATAGACGCTTGTGCAGGTGCTGGCGGAAAGGCATTGCACCTGGCTACAATGATGGGAAATAAAGGACAGTTAATTGCATTAGATATTCACAATTACAAACTTCGAGAACTCAAAAGACGCGCCAAGCGTGCTGGTGCACACAATATTGAAACCCGACACATTGACAACAATAAGGTTATCAAAAAACTACATGGCTCTTCCGACAGAGTTTTATTGGACGCACCCTGCAGTGGTTTGGGGGTTTTACGTAGAAATCCAGATGCGAAATGGAAGCTGAATCCTGATTTTATTGATCGTGTAGTTGCGGAACAACAACAGATTTTAACCCAATACGCACACATGGTCAAACCCGGCGGTAAGTTGATTTACGTAACCTGTTCCATACTTCCACAAGAAAACGAAGAACAAATTGCAGCCTTCAAAACTACAGCGATAGGTAAAGAATATACCTTAGAAAAAGAGCAACACCTATGGCCAGCAGCAAACGGCTTTGACGGCTTTTATATGGCTCGACTGGTGCGAAAAAGCTAAGTTGTTGATAAATTGACGTGTTTCGTTTACTTTTTACGGGAATAAACTAGTGCTCTTCTTTACTACTATGCTTATTTTTGTGTCTTAATCATCATCTATGATTTGTTTCTTTGGCGATCCCAATAAACACATTTACGTTGTTCAGAAAGAACTTCCAATAGCTGAAGAAGATCAGCAAAAACTACAATGGCTTTTTGGCGGCTATCCCTTGCTGCGAAAGTCCTTTATCCAAGCAGAACTCATCGGTCCCCGTATATCGATGATTACCCCTTGGAGTACCAATGCGGTGGAGATTTGCCACAACATGGGGCTAAACGACATCATCCGTATTGAGCAATTTTGGGCAAAAGACAACATTGTCTTTGATCCCATGATTCACCAGCGTTTTAAGGAGTTGGACCAACATATATACGACACCAAGAAAGCGCCAGAAGCCATACAAGAGATTGGTGATATTGCTGCTTATAATCAGCAAGAAGGCCTGTCCTTAAGCGACGACGAAGTTGCCTATTTAGAGGGCTTGGCAGTACGGCTTAAACGCCCATTAACTGATTCAGAAGTGTTTGGTTTTTCCCAGGTCAACTCCGAGCATTGTCGTCACAAGATTTTCAATGGAGCATTTATTATTGACGGCAAAGCCAAAAAGGAGTCGCTTTTTGAGCTTATTAAAAAAACCTCCAAAAAAAACAACGAAAACTTGGTCTCTGCCTACAAAGACAATGTTGCTTTTGTGAAAGGCCCTACCCTAACCCAGTTTGCACCACAGCGAGCAAACAAACCAAGTCACTACGTCAAAAAACCATTTATATCCGTGCTTTCGCTCAAAGCAGAAACGCACAACTTCCCCACAACTGTAGAGCCCTTTAACGGAGCAGCAACGGGTTCGGGTGGCGAAATACGAGACCGTCTTGCTGGAGGACGAGGGTCAATTCCAATGGCTGGAACTGCGGTGTACATGACGGCATATCCACGAACTGAACCTAACAGGCCTTGGGAACAATTGGCGCCACGCCCATGGTTATATCAAAACCCAGAAGATATTCTTATAAAAGCTTCAAACGGTGCCTCTGATTTTGGTAACAAGTTTGGACAACCCCTCATTGCTGGCTCCCTACTTACATTTGAACATAACGAAAACAACAAAACCATTGGTTTTGATAAGGTTATCATGCTTGCAGGTGGCATTGGCTACGGAAAAATGCAACAAAGCCTAAAACAAACACCCAAAAAAGGCGACAAGATTGTTGTTATGGGAGGTGATAATTACCGCATTGGTATGGGAGGGGCTGCAGTATCCTCAGCAGATACAGGTGCCTTTGACTCTGGTATTGAATTAAACGCCGTACAACGCTCCAATCCCGAAATGCAGAAACGCGTTGCCAACACTGTTCGAGCAGCAGTTGAAGCAGACGAAAACCCTATTGTTTCTATACACGATCACGGAGCAGGCGGACACCTAAACTGTCTATCCGAACTTATTGAAGAAGTTGGTGGGAAAATTGCACTTGACAAGCTACCTGTTGGAGATCAGACACTTTCGGCAAAAGAGATTATTGGAAATGAGTCCCAAGAGCGCATGGGATTGATTACCGATGCAAAAGGATTGGAACAGCTCAAAGAAATTGCAGAAAGAGAGCGTGCTCCTATTTTTGAAGTGGGAGAAGTAACTGAAAATCACAGATTCCAAATTCAAGACGAAACAACAAAGCTATCACCAATTGATTTGGACTTGTCGGATTTCTTTGGCAAAACACCAAAGACGATCATGCGAGATAGCACACATGCTACGAATTATGCTGCTGTACCAGCAACGCTCGCTTTTGAAGAACAAGTGGCATGGTTGCTACAACTAGAGGCCGTGGCTTGTAAAGATTGGCTTACGAACAAGGTGGACCGCTGTGTTACTGGGCGTGTTGCTCAGCAACAATGCGTAGGACCACACCAATTGCCTTTGGCCAACTGTGGGGTAATGGCACTTGATTTTGAAGGTATTCATGGTATGGCTACATCTGTAGGGCATGCCCCTTTAGTTGGTCTTATTGATGCTGGTTTAGGAAGTAAAAATGCAATTGCAAAAGCCCTGACCAACATCATTTGGGCGCCCATTGCAAATGGACTGAGCAATGTAAGCCTTTCTGCAAATTGGATGTGGGCATGTAACAACCCTGGAGAGGATGCACGTCTTTATGAAGCCGTTCAAGCATGCGCTGACTTTGCTATACAATTGGGTATTAACATCCCAACAGGCAAAGATTCACTCTCCATGAAACAAAAATACCAAGGCGAAGAGGTACTGGCGCCAGGTACTGCTATAATTTCTGCTTCTGGTCACTGTGATGCCATTGACAAAGTCGTTACGCCAGAACTTAAAGCCAAAGGAGGAGCGGTCTATTTTATTGACCTCTCAGATGGCAAAGCCGCTTTAGGAGGCTCTGCTTTTGCTCAGCTACAACAACGTATAGGAACCGTGGCACCTGATGTTGCCAAAGCAAAATATTTCAAGAAAGTGTTTAGCCAAGTGCAAAAAGAAATTACAAAGGGAACAATCGCTGCTGGACATGATATTGGTGCTGGAGGTCTTATCACTTCATTACTGGAAATGTGTTTTGCTGCAGACGGATTAGGCATGACCATTACGCCTCCAATAAACGAAAAAGGCGCAGCACAAACCCTACTTTCTGAACAAGTTGGGATTTTGGTGCAAACAGCACCCGAAGTTGTAGCACGATTGGAAAAAAAGGGAATTGGCATTGTCAAAATAGGCACACCAACGGAAACAAACAGCCTTGAAATTAAAGGGGATGGTCTGGCGTGCACCTTAGATGTTACAACTTACAGAAAACATTGGTTTAAGAGCTCTTATCTTCTTGATCGCAAACAAAGCGGAGAGACAAAATCCAAAGAGCGTTTTGATTCTTTTGACAAAACACCGCTAAAGTTTAACTTCCCTAAAAATTTTGAAGGGGCCATAAATCCGCAACCTACGCGCAAAATTAAAGCTGCCGTTCTTAGAGAAAAAGGAAGCAATTCTGAGCGTGAAATGGCTTATATGATGCACTTGGCAGGATTTGAAGTCAAGGATGTTCACATGACAGATTTAACTTCTGGTAGAGAAGATTTGAGCGATGTGCAACTTCTGGTAGCTGTTGGCGGTTTTTCAAATTCAGATGTACTGGGTTCAGCAAAAGGATGGGCGGGAACCATCAAATACAATGAAAAAGCAAAACAAGCCATTGAGCAGTTTTTTGCCCGACCCGACACCTTGAGTTTGGGTGTGTGTAATGGATGTCAACTTTTCATTGAATTGGGCTTGCTGCACCCTAAAGCAAATGAAAAACCGAAAATGGATCACAATGACTCGGGTAAATTTGAGTGTATTTTTACGGATGTAGTCATTGAAGAAAGTCCAGCCATCATGCTCAATAGCTTGCAAGGAAGCAGGTTAGGTATTTGGGCAGCTCATGGCGAAGGCAAGTTTATATTCCCAAAAGACAAAAGCAATTATGCAATCGCAGGTAAATACGCCTATGATTCATATCCGTCAAATCCCAATGGATCAGACCACAATACTGCCATGCTCAGCAGCGATGATGGACGTCATTTGGTCATGATGCCACACCTTGAGCGTGCGATATTCCCATGGAACTGGGGAAGCTACCCCGACAACCGCTCCGATCAGGTCAGCCCTTGGATAATGGCCTTCGAAGATGCTTACAAATGGATTTTGAGTAGGTAAAATCAAAAAATTATCGTTTTTTTGAATATTAGCAATTGTGCAAAAAAACGCTTTCAAGTATGAGAACACCCAAAAGACTTTTTGATTTTATTGATATTATGGCAGCTGACAAACCGTTAGAAAATGCCGTAAATTCAAAAACTACAGGGCAATGGGTGGGCTTATCCACACCAGAAGTCAGAGAACTCGGCAACAACTTGAGCGCAAAGCTTCTTTCGATGGGCGTTGCAGCTGGCGATAAAATTGCTATGATTTCCTCTACCAACAGAACAGAGTGGGTACTTGCTGACTATGCCATGGCACAAATTGGCGGTATAAATGTTCCCATCTATCCAACTATTTCTTCGGACGATTATGCCTATATCATGAATCACGCAGAAGTGAAATTCTGTTTTGTTTCTGACAGTGAAGTGTTGGATAAAGTGCGTGAAATTCAATCCAACTGCCCAAAAATTGAAAACGTATTTAGCTTTGACAATATTGAGGGTTGTGATGCTTTTGAAACCTTGCTGACACAACAGCCAACAAAAGCACAACAGCAAGAAATTCAGGCGCGTAAAGAAGCCATTCATGAGGCGGACTTAGCTACCATCATCTATACTTCGGGAACTACTGGAAGACCAAAAGGAGTGATGTTAAGCCATCAAAATATTGTAAGCAATGTCATTGCAAGCCAAAAGAGATTGCCCTTGACATACGGAAACGCAAAAGCCTTGAGCTTTTTACCCATGTGCCACATCTATGAGCGCATGCTTCTATATCTTTATGTGTATTCTGGAACGCAAATCTATTTTGCTGAGTCGTTGGAAACCATTGGAGAAAACCTCAAAGAAATACAGCCGAGTGTGATGACTGCTGTGCCAAGACTTTTGGAGAAGTTGTATGACAAAATTTACGCAAAAGGTGCAGATTTAACGGGTATCAAGAAAAAACTATTTTACTGGGCTGTTGATTTAGGACTACAGTATGAACCTTATGGCCAAAACGGGTGGTGGTATGAGCAGAAATTAAAGATAGCACGCAAGCTTATTTTTAGCAAATGGAAAGAAGCGCTTGGCGGAAAGCTAGACCTCATTGCTTCTGGAAGCGCAGCACTTCAGCCTAGGTTAGCTCGTGTGTTTACAGCCGCAGGCATGACAGTAGCTGAAGGTTATGGACTAACGGAAACGTCCCCAGTAGTTTCTGTAAATGACATGCGGAATGGAAAAATGCGCATAGGAACTGTTGGGCCAATAATTGATATGGTTGAAGTTAAAATAGCCGAAGACGGCGAAATCTTGTGTAAAGGACCCAACATCATGATGGGCTATTATAAAGATGAAGAAAAAACCAATGAGGTTCTCAAAAACGGATACTTTCACACAGGAGATATAGGACATATTGATGCAGATGGATTTTTAAAAATCACTGATCGAAAAAAAGCAATGTTCAAGACTTCTGGAGGAAAATATATAGCACCACAAGTCATTGAAAATGCCATGAAACAATCTGTATTTATAGAACAAATCATGGTGATTGGTGAAAACCAAAAATTTCCAGCTGCTTTAATTCAACTAAACTTTGAAGCCGTAGAGGCCTGGGCAAAAGAAAAACAACTACATCTTTCCGCTGACCAGACAACATGGTGCAAAAACGCAGACGTCCAAAACAAAGTTATGGATGAAGTGAATAGCATCAACGAACGTTTTGGTCAATGGGAAAAAGTAAAAGAAATACGCCTTACACCGGATGTCTGGTCCGTAGATGGCGGACACCTTACGCCTACCATGAAATTAAAGCGAAAAGTCCTCAAAGAAAAATTCAACACACTAATAGAAAATATATACACCCTCTAAAAATACTATGCGCGCATAGTATTTTTTTTGTATGTTTGGGGTATGCAAGTAACAACTTCGTACACAACAATTGACGCGCTATATCGAGCAGCTTGGCAAGCCATAGCCAAAATGTATAACGAGGAGGCTGCCAAACATGAGACTTCAATGGCAACAGGCTTGGCATTGTTATCCATTGATCCTGTTTACGGAACACCTTCTACGGCTATTGCGCCAAAAATGGGCATGGAAGCCACCAGCCTTTCCAGAACACTAAAGACACTCGAAAACAAGGGATTGATTCTCCGCGAACCCAATCCTGATGACGGCAGAAGCATACTGCTTAAACTCACCACAGCAGGGCTAGAAAAAAGAGATTTGTCAAAATCCTTTGTGTTGAAATTCAATGAAAGAGTGGCGCAACACGTAGATGCAAAAAAACTGGAAACCTTTAGAGAGGTATCCGAAACCATTATCGAACTCATACAATCAAAAAATATTTACAAATAACCTACTTATGAACAGACGTATAAAGAAAGTAGCCGTATTAGGGTCAGGAATCATGGGCGCCGGAATAGCCTGCCACTTTGCCAATATTGGCGTTGAGGTATTGCTACTCGATATCGTACCCAAAGAACCTAATGAACTTGAAAAGAAAAAAGGGCTCGACACCACACATCCTGTGGTACGAAACCGTATAGTTACAACCAATCTCACAACGGCCATCAAGAGCAAACCTGCACCACTCTATCATCCAAGCTTTAAAGCACGCATTCAAACAGGAAATTTTGAAGACGATATGCCCAAGCTTTCAGAAGTGGATTGGATCATTGAAGTAGTCGTAGAGCGACTGGACATCAAGAAGCTGGTGTTTGAGCAAGTAGAGCAGCACAGAACACCAGGAACACTCGTGAGCTCCAATACTTCTGGAATTCCCATCAAATTTATGAACGAGGGAAGATCCAAAGACTTTCAAGAGCACTTTACTGTAACGCACTTTTTTAACCCTCCGCGTTACCTCAAGTTATTTGAAGTCGTGCCTGGACCAAGCTGTAAACCCGAGGTGGTTGACTTCCTAATGGACTATGGCACACGCTTTTTAGGTAAGTCTGCCGTACTGGCCAAAGACACCCCTGCCTTTATTGGGAACCGTATTGGTATCTTTTGTATTCAAAGTCTATTTCACCAAATGAAACCCATGGGGCTGACCGTGGAGGAAGTGGATAAACTAACAGGTCCTGTTATGGGACGACCCAAGTCTGCCACCTTTAGAACAGTAGACGTTGTGGGGCTAGATACCCTAGTACACGTAGCCAAAGGCTTACATGAAAACTGCCCAGACGACGAACGTCGTGACAGCTTTATTTTGCCCGATTTTATTCAAAAAATGATGGATGAGCAATGGCTGGGGAGTAAATCAGGGCAAGGCTTTTACAAAAAAATCAAAACCAAGGACGGAAAGTCGGAGATACAAGTATTAGACTTGGAGACCATGACGTATCGCTCCAAAAAGAAAGTTTCTTTTGCTACGCTAGAAAAAACAAAAACGGTTGAGCGTGTCGCCGATCGTTTTCCGATTTTGATAAGTGGAACAGACAAAGCAGCAACGTTTTACCGCACCGTTTTAGGCGAAACCTTTGCGTATGTGCAATACCGTATTCCTGAAATATCAGATGCACTTTACCAAATAGACGAAGCCATGAAAGCGGGTTTTGGTTGGGAACACGGTCCATTTGAACTGTGGGATGCTGTTGGACTTACAGAAGGTATCACGCTAATCAAAGAAGCTGGGCACCCCGTTGCTCCGTGGATTGAGGCATTGGCCGCTAATGGCGCTACTGGCTTTTATCAACTCAAAGAAAATAAACCCCACTATTACAATATTGAGAAAGAGAAATTTGTATCCGTCCCTGGACAAGAAGCCTTTATTATTTTGGATCATGTACGAGAAAACAAAACCATCTGGCAAAACAAAGAGTGCTCGGTGATTGATCTTGGCGATGGTATTTTAAACATTGAGTTTCGTTCAAAAATGAATACGATCGGCGCAGGTGTTTTGCAGGGCATTAACAAAGGTATTGATCTAGCAGAACAAGGCTATGAAGGAGTTGTGGTAGGCAATAACGGCGCCAACTTCTCGGCAGGTGCTAATTTGGGTATGATATTTATGTTAGCGGTAGAACAGGAGTATGATGAGCTGAATATGGCCATCAAGTATTTTCAAGATACCATGATGCGGATGCGCTATTCTAGCGTACCCACGATAGCTGCACCACACGGGCTAACGCTTGGTGGGGGCTGTGAGCTATCCATGCACGCCGACAAAGTAGTGGCTGCAGCAGAAACCTATATCGGATTGGTGGAGTTTGGTGTTGGAGTTATTCCGGGTGGTGGCGGTTCTAAGGAAATGACCTTGCGTGCTGCTGATATGTTTCGTAAAAACGACGTTGAGCTCAATGTGCTCCAAGAACATTTCTTGGCCATAGGTATGGCAAAAGTGGCGACCTCGGCCTATGAGGCCTATGATTTTAGCATCCTGCAAAAAGGAAAGGATGTTGTTGTGGTCAATGGCAAACAGCAGCTGAATATTGCCAAGCAAGAAGCGCTACTAATGGCACAGCGTGGCTATACACAACCCAAACAACGCACGGACATTAAAGTGCTCGGAAAACAAGCTTTGGGTATGTTTTTGGTGGGTACAGATAGTATGGAAGCAGGACACTATATTTCGGAACACGATCAAAAAATCGCCAACAAACTCGCCTATGTAATGGCAGGAGGAGATTTGTCGCAAGCTACACAGGTAAGCGAACGCTATTTGCTGGACATCGAAAGGGAGGCTTTTTTATCACTTTGTGCAGAACGAAAAACACTGGAGCGCATTCAACATATGCTCAAAACAGGAAAACCCTTGCGCAACTAACTAACAACGCCAATCGACTGAACTAATTACTGAACATCAAAAATTGAAAAAAATTAAATAAATGAAAACAGCTTATATCGTACGGGCATATCGCACCGCCGTTGGAAAAGCACCACGGGGACTATTCCGCTTTAAGCGTCCAGATGAACTCGCCGCAGAGACGGTTGCTTACCTCATGAACAGCATTCCTGAATTAGACAAAAAACGCATCGACGATGTTATTGTTGGAAATGCCATGCCCGAAGCAGAACAAGGGCTCAATATGGCACGACTTATCTCGCTTATGGGACTCGAAACGGATTCGGTTCCAGGGGTTACTGTAAACCGTTACTGTGCCTCTGGCTTAGAAACCATTGCTATGGCCACAGCCAAGATACAATCTGGTATGGCAGACTGCATCATCGCAGGAGGCTCAGAAAGCATGAGTTATATTCCCTTTGGTGGATACAAGCCCGTTCCTGATTATGAATTGGTGAAAAATGGTAAAGAAGATTACTACTGGGGAATGGGACTTACTGCAGAGGCTGTTGCTAAGGAATATAATATTTCACGTGAAGACCAAGACGTGTTTTCATATGGCTCACACCAAAAAGCACTTACCGCACTTGAAAACGGTGCCTTTAAAGCGCAAATTGTTCCCATAACTATTGAAGAAACCTATTTGGAAGGCAACACCAAAAAAACACGCAACTATGTGGTGGATACAGACGAAGGTCCACGTGCAGATACGGCCATCGATAAACTATCCAAACTTCGCCCAGTATTTTCAGCTGGTGGATCGGTAACTGCGGGTAATGCCTCACAAACCAGTGATGGTGCAGCCATGGTATTGGTTATGAGCGAAGACATGGTTAAAGAATTGGGGGTTACCCCCATTGCACGTATGGTGAGCTATGCCGCAGCAGGCGTACCTCCGCGCATCATGGGCATAGGTCCTGTAGCAGCAATTCCTAAAGCACTGAAGCAAGCCGGAATGAAACAAGAAGACATAGAGCTGATTGAACTAAATGAAGCCTTTGCTTCTCAGTCTTTGGCTGTGATACGAACCTTGGGATTAAACCCTGACATCATAAATGTTAATGGAGGCGCCATTGCATTGGGTCACCCGCTTGGATGCACCGGCGCAAAACTTTCGGTGCAATTATTTGACGAAATGAAAAAAAGAGATAACAAATACGGTATGGTGACCATGTGTGTGGGAACAGGACAGGGCGCAGCCGGTATTTTTGAACGACTATAAAATCAACTTATGGAAACAGCAGCACGTAAACTAACCCGTGGCGGTGCCTTTATTTTACAAGACACCAAGGCACAAGACATCTTTACTCCAGAAGAATTTAACGAAGAACAACGCATGATGCGCGAAGCCATTCAAGAATTTGTAGACCGGGAGGTTTGGCCAGCGCGTGAACGTTTTAACAAAAAAGACTGCGATTACACCTTTGAGCTGATGCGCAAAATTGGTGAAATGGGCTTTTTGGGCGTTAGCGTTCCCGAAGCTTATGGTGGTATGGGCATGGGATTTGTAGACACCATGTTGGTCTGTGAATATATTTCAGGGGCTTCCGGTTCCTTGTCTACAGCTTTTGGTGCCCATACAGGAATAGGCACCATGCCAATCGTTCTATATGGAAACGAGGAGCAAAAGAAAAAATACGTTCCAAAATTAGCTAGTGGTGAATGGATAGGTTGTTACTGTCTTACGGAACCTACTGCCGGTTCGGATGCCAATAGCGGAAAGACCAAGGCCGTGCTATCTGAGGACGGTACGCATTACCTTATTTCTGGGCAAAAAATATGGATTTCCAATGCGGGTTATGCCGATTTAATGATTGTCTTTGCACGTATAGAAGATGACAAAAACATTACGGGCTTCATCATACCAAATGATCCTGAGAATGGCATTTCTATGGGCGAGGAAGAAAAAAAACTTGGTATTCATGCCTCTTCAACGCGACAAGTATTTTTCAGCGATACCAAAGTTCCCGTAGAAAATATGTTATCAGAGCGTGGCAATGGTTTTAAAATTGCCATGAATGCCTTGAATGTGGGTCGCATCAAGCTAGCAGTTGCCACCTTGGATGGTCAAAGACGGGTGCTTAACGAAGCTGTTAGCTTTGCCAATCAGCGCGTCCAGTTCAAAACGCCGATTGCAAACTTTGGTGCCATCAAACAAAAACTTGCCAACATGGCCACCTTTTTATATGCCGGTGAAGCGGCTTGCTACAGAGCTGCAAAGGATATTGAAGACCGCATTGCACTTCGCGAAGCGGCTGGAAATAGCCATCAAGAAGCAGAATTAAAGGGCGTTGAAGAATATGTGATTGAATGTTCTATCCTAAAAGTTGCCTGTTCTGAACAAACTCAAATAACGGCTGATGAAGGGATTCAGGTTATGGGCGGTATGGGCTTTTCAGCTGACATGCCTATGGAAACGGCTTGGCGCGATACGCGTATTGCACGAATCTATGAAGGGACTAATGAAATCAACCGCATGCTTTCTGTAGGCATGCTCATCAAAAAAGCCATGAAAGGACAATTGGATTTAATTGGTCCTGCCACAGCTGTGGGCGAAGAGCTTTTAGGCATTCCTGACTTTTCTATCCCTGATTTTAGCGAACCTATGAGCCAAGAAAAACACATCCTTAAAAACCTTAAAAAGGTCTTTTTAATGATTGCTGGTGCAGGCGTACAAAAATACCGTACCGAGCTTGAAGCACACCAACAACTGTTGCTAGCCGTGGCAGATATTCTAATAGAAGTCTACATGGCAGAATCTGCTGTATTAAGGGCTGAAAAGAACGTAGGTACATATGGGCTAGAAGCACAAGAATATCAAGTGGCACTTAGTCAGTTGTACCTATATCAAGCCGTTGAAAAAATCAATACCAAAGGCCGTGAAGCCATCCTGGGCTTTGCCGAGGGCGATGAACAAAAAGCCTTACTGATGGGACTCAAACGATTTACCAAATACATGGAATATCCAAATGTAATTGAATTGCGTAATAAAGTCGCTGATAAGGTAGCCGCTGAAAACAAGTATTGCTTTTAATATGTATCGCCCTATACGCTTTCTTTTTACTGTTTGTCTTGCTTATGGACAACAAGACACACGCATGTATGACATTATTGGGACTGTTTCTGCCAATCGTATTATTTCTGATGTAGAGACGCTGGCCAACTTTGGCACTCGACACACCCTAAGCGATACACTATCGAAAACGAGGGGTATAGGCGCTGCCCGAAGATGGATCAAAAAATCTTTTGAAGAAATAAGTGCTGATTGCGGGAACTGTCTTGATGTTTTTGAACAAAAAAATATGTTTAAGGCTGATGGGCGACGCCTCACGCGTGATGTTTGGATCAACAATATTGTAGCCATACAGCGTGGTCGTGTTCACCCAAATAGATATGTCATCATGAGTGGGGATATCGACTCTAGAGTCAGCGACCCCAATGACTTTACGTCTGATTCGCCTGGTGCTAACGACAATGCTACAGGAATGGCGGGCGCAATTGAAGCAGCAAGGGTGTTATCGAAATATGATTTTGAAAACAGTATTGTTTATGTAGGTCTTTCTGGAGAGGAACAAGGGCTGTATGGCGGAAAAGGTCTGGCCCAATATGCCCTGGATAACAATTGGGAAATTATCGGTGTGCTAAACAACGATATGATTGGTAATATTGAGGGGGTGGATGGTGTCATTGACAACCGCAGTTTTCGCATTTTCTCTGAACCTACATCACCAACCGAAACCGAGCGTGCACGCAAGCAACGCCGTTTTTACGGAGGTGAAGTCGATGGTATTTCTCGACAATTGGCACGCTACGTCCACAAAATGACCAAAACGTATATGCCCGAGATGAATCCCCTACTAATTTATCGTTTAGACCGATTTGGTCGTGGTGGTCACCATCGCCCTTTCAACGATGTTGGCTTTTCAGGTATACGCATTATGGAAGCCCATGAAAACTACAACCGCCAGCATCAGGATATTCGCAATCAAGACGGGATCGCTTATGGCGATGTATTGTCTGGCGTAAATGCAGCCTATGCAGCCAAACTTACGGCGGTAAATGCCATATCATTAGCATCCTTGGCTTGGGCACCAGCAGCACCAAAAGAAGTTGCCATAGGAGGTGTAGTAGCCCCTAGCACTCGATTGGAATGGGTGGCTTCTGAAAGCCCAAACACAGCGGGCTATATGGTGTATTGGCGGGATACTACCTCACCTACCTGGGAGTTTAGCAAATATGTGGGTAATACCACAGAAACCGTCCTTGAGGGGATTGTGTTAGATAATTATTTGTTTGGCGTAGCTGCTGTAGGTAGGGATGGGCACCAAAGCACCGTGGTGTTTCCCTCCAAAGTGCTGCGCTAATCCGAATATTTTATTACTTTAGTAGTACACAACGCATCTCGGCGAGACCCCCAAGTCTGTTCTACTTCCGAAAAGTGTATAATTTGGTTTTTTGGACATTTTCTTGCGGGTAAATAACTGCTTATCTGCGTATCAATTATACCAAGTAAATGACGGAAGTTGAACCCAATATTGACAACTATCTAGACAACCATTACATTCAAAAAAGCAATTGGTTAAGGGCGGCTGTTTAGGGTGCAAACGATGGCATTTTATCCACCGCTAGTATCGCCATTGGCGTTGCCTCAGCTAGTGACAATAGCGAAACCATTGTCCTAGCTACACTTGCAGGACTTATAGCTGGCGCTTTATCTATGGCGGCAGGAGAGTATGTGTCTGTGAGTTCTCAGACAGATATTGAACAGTCGGATATAGAAAGAGAAAAAAAAGAATTAGCAGAAATGCCCGAAGCCGAACTTAAGCTATTGGCTGCAATTTATGAAAAAAGAGGGCTAAAGAAACAAACAGCCAAAATCGTTGCGAAAGAACTTACTGAACACGATGCACTTGCGGCACATGTCAGAGATGAGCTTGGATTAAATGAGATAAGCAAAGCCAATCCGATTCAAGCGGCTATTTCAAGCTGTTTGGCCTTTATTTCTGGTGGCGCCCTTCCACTAGTTTTAGTGCTTACATTCCCCGTACAACACTTAAAATACACACTCTATGTTGCTGCCCTATTTTTTTTAATTCTATTGGGAATCGTAGTTGCAAAAACGGGAGGCTCTAGCGTTTTTAAAGCAATCATCAGGATTGGTTTTTGGGGCACCATCGCAATGGGCCTAACCCCATGGGTTGGCCATCTATTTAAAGTAACCATCTAACAACTGAAATTATGAATGAAGCACACCTACATTTAGCCATAAACCATTTTCCCATTATCCTGCCTATTGTTGGCTTAATACTGCTCCTAGTAGGAGGGGTTTTAAAATCAAGCATACTACAGCGAACAGCATATATGTTTTACATCTTGGCTGCGCTGCTAACTGCTGCTGCCTATTCTAGCGGAGATGCTGCTGAGCACTTCATAGAAGACCTCCCTGGAGTTGAAGAAAAATATATGGAACTACATGAAGAAGCAGCAGAGACCTTTTCGTGGATCATGTATATATTAGGTGGTTTTTCGCTGGTTGGGATTTGGGTCCACTTAAAGCAGAAGTCATTTGGGAAATGGATAGGTTACCTCACGATTATTTTAACAATAATGGCGTTGTTTTATGCCAAGGAAACAGGAACAACAGGTGGCGAAATCATGCATGCCGAAATAAGAACGGGTGCTTCTGCAACTGTAAATACGATGTACAATGATGAAGGTCATGGTGAACACCACGATGAAGATTAAACCTAAATTTTTACTAATTTAGTTCAGAACAAACTCCAAATCTGTTCTTCATTATTAGTTTCATAAATCATATAAGAGCTTATTTGGTGTGCTCATTGCTGTTTCAATAGCGGCCATTCAAACATTAACCTTTAAATCTCTTATTATGAATTCAGAATTAAAATTAACTTCAATTGGTATCAGCTACCTTAATCAAACAAGAAAATGGACTCATTTTCTATCCATTTTAGGTTTTATCATTACTGGGATTATAGTAATTGCAGCCCTGTTTTTGAGTAGTATTCTCGCCATGTTTAGTGGGATGGACAACAGTTATGGTGTAAGCGACATAGGTGCCATAGGAACAGGAACCGTAACTGTTTTTTACCTTCTTTTTGCTGCAATCTATTTTTTCCTTAATCTTTATCTGTATCGCTTTTCGATACGCATCAAAGCAGCCGTATATGAACACAATAGCGCACTACTGGAAGATGGATTGAAAAGCATAAAATCCTATTGGAGGCTAACAGGTATTTTAACGGCAGTTGTGTTGGGTATTTATCTCCTGTTTTTCTTGATAAGTATCCTGTTTGGAGCAGCAGCTTTTGCTAGCGTATAAGACTTACAAAAAGCCCTTTTCCTGCATCCATTCGTCGTTGTACATCTTACCTACATAACGACTTCCGGAATCGTGCAGTAGGACCACAACCACATCGTTTGGACCAAAGTGTTTTTTGAGTTGCAGTACTCCCTTAACTGCAGCACCACAGGAGTTTCCGGCAAAGATGCCTTCCTCACGTGCTAACTTACGTGTATAAACAGCAGCGTCTTTGTCGGTGACTTTTTCAAAGCCATCAATTATATCAAAGTCCACATTTTCAGGCAAGATATCTTCGCCTATTCCCTCAGTGATGTAGGGGTAAATTTCCTTTTCGTCAAAAATGCCCGTTTCGTGATATTTTTTAAAAACAGAGCCATAGGTGTCAATTCCCCATATTTTAATATCAGAGTTTTGCTCTTTTAGGTATTTACCAACACCCGAAATCGTACCACCCGTACCCACTCCCACCACAAAGTGTGTGATTTTTCCTTCTGTTTGTTTCCAAATTTCAGGACCTGTTTGCTCGTAATGTGCCACAGCATTGGAGGGGTTGTCGTATTGGTTTACATACCATGCGTTTGGGGTTTCTTCCCCTATGCGCTTAGATGTCGAATAATAAGAGCGTGGATCTTCAGGCGCAACATCAGTAGGGCACACAATGACCTCTGCCCCAACGGCGCGTAGTATATCAAACTTTTCTTTAGACTGCTTATCAGTGGAGACACAAATCAGCTTATAGCCCTTAATAATAGCAGCTAGTGCCAATCCCATTCCCGTATTTCCTGAAGTGCCTTCAACTATCGTTCCTCCAGGTTTGAGACGTCCATCTGCCTCGGCATCTTCAACCATTTTCAAGGCCATGCGATCTTTAACAGAATTTCCAGGGTTAAAAAACTCCACTTTGGCCAACACCAAAGCATCTAATTCAGAAGTAATTTTATTTAACTTAATAAGCGGTGTATCTCCAATAGCACCTAGAATATTTTCTATGTATTGCATCTGGCAAAGGTACGTAATGGAGTTACGCTAACCAATGTCTAAGGATTGATTTTGAGTACTTGCGTGGGCGGTATACGAGAAATAATGAAAGAAGGCAATACCAAAAGCACCAAGCACACAGCTAATGTTAATCCGTTGAGCCAGAGTACCGTAGTAACATCCATATAGATGGGTACTTCCTTTACGTAATAGGTGCCGGGATTAAGGGAAATAAAGCCAGTCTGGTGCTGTAAGAACAACAAGCCCAAACCAATCAAGTTACCCCAAATAAGTCCAACACCAATCAAATAAGCGCCCTGTATAAGAAAAAGATACTGCAAAGAGCCCACTTTAGCACCCAAAACACGTGTTATCCCAATAAGCTGTGTCTGCTCCAGAATAAGCACCAATAGTGCCGTGATCATATTAACGCCCCCAACAACAATCATGATGATGATGATCAGGGATATGTTTGTGCCAAACAACCTAATCCAATTGAAAATTTCTGGGAATTGTTCTTCAATGTGCTGTACATCTACAAGGGTATCAACACTGTCATAAATGGTATTCGTATCAAGATCTAAAGTATGGTCGTCATGAAGAAAAATCTCAAAAGCCCCTACTTGATTCTCATCCCACCCATATAATGAACGAACTATATCCAAATGACCTAAAATATAGGTGTCGTCATAGTCCGAAAAACCGGTACTGAACAAGCCTATAATCGTACAGCTTCTGCGTTTGGGCATAGGTGTTTGAGAGGAAGCAAAGTAAAGCGGTACCCTATCCCCAACTTTTAAGGATAGTTTTTTTGCCAATTCTACTGAAATCCATATTTCATTCTTGGTTGGCAAGGCAATGGATTGAGACATGCCAAAAAAAGAAAAGAAATTGCTGTTGAAATTCTCATCAATCCCTTTAAAAACGATGCCGTCAAATGCGGTATTGTTTAAAATAACACCTGGTACATAGGCAACTGAATGAACTGCTGCTATATTGGGTAATTTTTGCAGTTGATTATAACAGCTAATCGCATTATCAAGTGGCTTCAGGGTTTCTTGATGCTGGCTATTGCCAAGGGCAGTTACACGGACGTGACCGCTAAAAGCTGCTACTTTATCTCCAATTTTGTTTTTAAGCCCAACACCAGTACCTAGCGCAATAAGCATGGTAATTACACCCAAAGCAATGGCAATAATTCCAATGGAAATTATGGGCCCAGAAACACTACGCTTGTGCTTGCGATTTCCAATGATACGCTTTGCAATAAACCAAATAAAACCCACTGTCTATAATTAAAGGTTAAATGTAATACTTATTGTGGCAAAGCTGCTTTTAGTCGTTCCACCATGGTAAAGACCGCTGGACAAACCGCAACGTTCTTCGCTGTTATTTGAGTTATTTGATGAAATTTCGCCCTATTGGTATGGGGGAACTCACGACAGGCTTTCGGTCGGTCTTCGTAAATACCGCAATAGTTATCTGCACCTAAAAAAGGGCAGGGCAATTGTTGTAGCACTTTATCGCCATCTTCATCCACCCTAAGGTAGGTTGTTTCAAAATCTGTTTGACGCATTTTTAAACGCTTACTTATGCGTTTAATATCTGATGGGATAAATAATGGTCCGGTAGTTTTGCAACAGTTGGCGCAGGACAAACAGTCTATTTCTTGAAAAGCTTCGTCGTGCAACTCCCCCATGATCGTGTCAAGTTGTTTGGGTTTTCGACCCCTAAGTTTTTTTAAATACTTGGCATTTTCATGCGCAACTTTGGCTGCATACTCGGGTAGCTTTTCTAGATCTATCACTACGGAATTTTAAGGTATTTATGCGTTTGCAGTGACGCCATCCATTTCGGGTTTTCCAATACGTGCCTAACTATAAGGGGAATGGCTGAATCTCTTCTGCTCCACTCGGGCTGTAGGTATAATTTGCAGCTATCGATAACTCCTAATGCTTGTTTTTCGGCAAACTGTAAATCGTCTTTGTTGTACACGATCACTTTCAGCTCATCAGCTGCAGTATATATTTCTGGTTTTGGCAGCATTCGTTTCTTTGGAGACAGACATATCCAATCCCATTTACCAGAAAGTGGATAGGCACCAGAGGTTTCGATATGGGTTTTCATACCAGCTGCTTGTAATGCCTCTGTGAGTGGTTTCATGTTCCACATAAGGGGCTCGCCACCTGTGACCACCACAGTATCGGCATAGGGTTTGGCTTGTGCAACGATCTCTTCAATACGTGTGGGTGGATGCAAATTGGCATCCCAACTTTCCTTGACATCACACCAGTGACACCCCACATCACAACCACCAATACGAATAAAAAAAGCAGCGCTGCCTTTGTGATAGCCCTCTCCTTGAATGGTATAAAAGGCTTCCATCAGGGGAAGTGCAAGGCCAGCCTCAACAGCTTTTTTAAGATCGGGTTGCATTAGCCTTGATTACGTTGGTAAGCCAACATGGTATTTTGCAACAGCATAGCAATGGTCATGGGGCCTACACCACCAGGAACAGGCGTTATATGGCTCGCCTTTTCTTTTACCGCATCATAGTGAACGTCACCAACAATGACGTACCCTTTGGGATGATTAGCATCAGGAACACGTGTAATGCCTACATCAATGATAATGGCGCCATCTTTAACCATGTCAGCAGTTAAAAAATTAGGTACGCCCAATGCGGAAACAACAATATCTGCTTCCTTGGTAATAGCGGCAAGGTTTTGTGTTCTGCTGTGCGTCAGGGTAACCGTAGCATTTCCAGGATTCCCTTTTTCAGAAAGTAAAATACTCATGGGTCTGCCTACAATATGACTGCGTCCAATGACGACTGCGTGTTTTCCGCTAATATCTAGCTTGTAACGCTTGAGAAGCTCCATGATTCCGAAAGGAGTTGCAGGAATAAAAGTTTCCATACCTAATGCCATTTTACCAAAATTGGTTGGATGAAATCCATCTACATCTTTATTTGGATTAATGGCATGAAGCACCACTTCCTCATCAATGTGCTTGGGAAGGGGCAGCTGTACAATAAAGCCGTCGAGCAGGGGGTCGTTGTTGAGTTTTTCGATAGTCTCGAGAAGTGCATCTTGGGATATGTTGTCCTCAAGCTTTATAAGCGTTGAGTCGTATCCTATACGCTCACACGATCTGACCTTGCTACCTACATAAGTAAGGCTTGCACCATCATTACCAACAAGCACTGCTGCCAAATGTGGCGGACGCTTTCCTGCTTCTTTAATTCCTTTTACCTGTACAGAAAGTTCTTCCTTAATCTGATTTGAGGTAGTCTTTCCATCTAATATTATACTCATTTTCCAAACATTTGCATCAGCTTGGAGGATTTACCTCCGCGCATCATTTTCATCATCTTACTCATTTGCTCAAACTGTTTCACCAGCTTGTTAATATCTTCCATTTGAAGCCCAGCGCCTTTAGCAATACGCTTTTTGCGACTGTAATTCAACAACTTGGGCTGTTGACGTTCTTTGGGTGTCATGGATTGTATTAAGGCTTCTACTCCCTTAAAAGCATCTTCATCTATTTCTGCCCCGTTGAGTGCCTTGCTAGCTCCTGGAATCATTCCTGCCAAATCCTTCATAGAACCCATGCGCTTCACTTGATTGAGCTGACTTAAAAAGTCGTCATAGCCAAATTGATTCTTGGCAATTTTCTTTTCAATTCGCTTTGCTTCTTCTTCATCAACTTGTTCTTGAGCGCGCTCTACAAGAGACACAACATCACCCATACCCAAAATACGATCAGCCATCCTGTTAGGGTGGAATACATCCAGGGCAGCTACTTTTTCGCCTGTACCAATAAACTTAATGGGCTTATCTACAACCGATTTGATTGATAAAGCAGCACCGCCACGGGTATCGCCATCCATTTTTGTAAGCACGACCCCATCAAACTGGAGTAAGTCGTGAAATGCTTTGGCAGTATTCACGGCATCTTGCCCCATCATGGCATCAACCACGAATAGTGTTTCGGAAGGATTTACTGCCTTGTGAATGTTGTGAATCTCTTGCATCAATGCTTCATCCACAGCCAAGCGACCTGCAGTATCAATTATTACGACATTATATTGGTTTGCTTTGGCGTGTTGCAATGCCTTTTTGGCGATGTCAACAGGATTCTTATTTTCGGGTTCTGCAAATACAGCAACTTCAATTTGTTCTCCTAAGATTTTTAATTGATCAATAGCGGCAGGTCTATATATGTCACAGGCCACTAATAATACGCGCTTGGATTGTTTTTCCTTGAGGTGCTTGGCGAGTTTGGCTGAACAAGTTGTTTTACCAGAACCTTGCAAACCACTCATTAGCACTACGGCAGGCTTACCAGCAACAGATATATCTTGCTTTTGCCCACCAAGTAGGTCGGTTAATTCATCCTGAACAATTTTAATTAATAACTGGCCTGGGTGTAAATCTGACAATACCTTCTGACCAATGGCTTTTTCTTTTACTCGCTGGGTAAACGATTTGGCGATTTTGAAATTAACATCTGCATCTAGCAATGCACGCCGAATTTCTTTCATGGTTTCGGCTATATTAATTTCTGTTATGCGCCCATGCCCTTTAAGGGTTTTTAAGGCAGCATCTAAGCGTTTACTAAACTGTTCAAACATGGAATAAGCTAAAAGGCTAAATTAAGAAATATACTTCTTATGCATTAGAAATATAGCAATAACATGCGGGATGGTGATAGCAGCCAAAAAAGCAAAGAATAATGAAGTCATAGAGATGGTTTCGTTATCAACAAATAAAACAGCAACTGTAAGCCCTATTAAGGACAAAAGCCAGTATGGAATGGCCGATGTAATATAAGATCGGATGGGGCTGGAATCATATGGATATAAAACAGACGCTTGATCTTTAAGCGATGGCAAACTGTGCCAAAGAACAAAATAAACCGAAAAAGACCATATAAGAGAGGTTTGAGAAAAAAGAAAGAGCAGGCTTAGTAAGCCTATGGTCTGCACAAACAACTGCGATTTGATTTGCTTGAAATTGATAATCAATAAAAATGTTGTGAGTATAGATGCAAATATGGTAAATCGATCAAAAAAGAAATAGGGAGGCTGTTGTTGTGTAATTTCAAAAATAATATTTGCAGTATGTAATTTGTGAGTGTAAAACAAAAGGGCAAAAAGCAAAGAACCAAAGGCGGCATAGAAAATATACAACTTTACGGATTTGACAATCGTTTTTTGATACCATTGCTGCTCGCCAAAATGAAATGAACTGATAATTACAAACAACAACAAAGAAGCTAGAGGGAAACTGTAGAGCGCAAATACCATGACAAAAACAAACAAAATATAAATACCAAATAAGTAGCTAAACTGGTGCTTACTTACTGTTCTTTTAATTTTTGAGGCGATATATAAATCATTTGCACCATGAATGATGCCTATTGTTAACACATTGACAGCAGCTAAAAAGCTCAATATGCCATCCGGCAGTACAGCACCTAAACCTGTACAAATCAGTGTGATAAGAATTTTTAAAATATCGAAATGATTAATTTTGACCATGTTTTGTTAACAAATTCACAAAATATTTATTCAAATATATACAGTTTGTTTAATTTTTTTTAACTTGCCATCAACAAAATATAATTAAAAAATTATGACACTTACTAATTTTATTTCATTTATTGGAAATGCGGATCTTAGTGATCCAGTTAATTTTACTTTCTTTTTAGGTACAATGGCAATGACAGCTGCTTCAGCTTTCTTTTTCCTATCCTTACCTCAATTTGATAGTAAATGGAGAACCTCAATTTTGGTTTCAGGTTTGATCACTTTCATTGCAGCAGTACATTACTACTACATGAGAGAGGCTGCTACTTCTGGAGGAGTAACAACTGAAATCCGTTATATCGACTGGATACTTACGGTACCGTTAATGTGTGTTGAGTTCTATTTAATTCTTAAGGCTGCTGGCGCAACAACCAAACACCTCAAGACTTTAATCTGGGCTTCACTTGTTATGCTCGTAACAGGGTACTTTGGTGAAGTTGCTGACAGTAGCACTGCTATGCCTGCATTATGGGGTCTTGCTTCTGGTATTGCTTATTTCTACATCGCATACCTAATCAAGTATGGTGAGCTAGCTAAGCTTGCAGCATCTGCTGGTGGAGCGGTTGAAAAAGCACATAAGACATTAACACTATTTGTATTAATCGGTTGGGCTATTTACCCATTAGGTTATATGTTAGGTACTGCTGATGGTCAGTGGTATTCATTCATCACTGCTATCAATTTAGATATGGATGTTGTTTACAACATTGGTGATGCTATCAACAAAATTGGTTTTGGTTTAGTAGTTTACGCTGCGGCGGTTGCTTCTAAAAAATAAGTAAAAACCTAAATAGTATTTAAAAAGCCTCGATTTTCGAGGCTTTTTTTTTTACATTCTTTCCGGAGCATCAATACCCAAAAGACCAAGGGCGTTAGCAATAACATCCGCTACAGCAGTACACAAAGACACCCTGAAGGATTGCTGGGTCTTATCCGCAACAAGGATGGGCACTTCTTGGTAGTATGAATTAAACTGCTTCACCAACTCATATAAGTAATTGGCAATCAATGCTGGGCTGTATTGTTTAGCTGAAGCCTCGATAGCAGAAGGGAATTGAAGCAAGGTCTTCAACACCGTCTTTTCTTTTTCGTGTAGTGAAGTGACCTCAGTCATATCAAAATCCGTTTCCGAAGACTTACGTAAAATAGATTGAATACGCGCGTGCGTATATTGTATAAATGGGCCCGTATTTCCTGTGAAATCTACAGAAGCCTTAGGATCAAACAAGATGCGTTTCTTTGGATCTACTTTAAGGATGTAATATTTCAAAGCCCCCATGCCAATAGTGTGATAAAGCGATTCCTTTTCCGCTTCAGACAGTCCGTCTAGCTTTCCCAACTCTTGGGAAATCTGCTTGGCTGTATCTCGCATTTCGGTCATAAGCGCATCGGCATCCACTACCGTTCCTTCACGACTTTTCATCTTTCCGCTTGGCAAGTCGACCATACCATAGCTTAGGTGATGTAAATGATCTGCCCATGCATAGCCCAATTTCTTTAACACAAGGAACAATACCTTAAAATGGTAATCTTGTTCATTTCCTACCGTATAAACCATACCCTTCATATCGGGGTGATCGGCATAACGCAGGCGTGCTGTGCCAAGGTCTTGTGTCATGTATACGGAAGTTCCATCAGAACGAAGCAGTAGTTTTTCATCTAAACCTTCGTCAGTTAAATCTATCCAAACAGATCCATCTGATTTTCTGAAAAACACGCCTTTATCAAGCCCTTCCGTGACAATTTCTTTCCCCAATACATAGGTATTGCTTTCATAGTAGTAGGAATCGAAGTGAACCCCCAAACGTTTGTAGGTTTCATCAAAACCTTCGTACACCCAAGCATTCATTTTTTCCCACAAAGCAATAACAGCTGCGTCTTTTTGCTCCCAACGGATTAGCATATCCTTGGCCTGTAACAAGATGGGGGCTGTGTTTTTAGCCGTTGCTTCATCACAACCAGCAGCCATCATATCAGCTATTTCCTTTTTGTAATGTTGGTCAAAAAGCACATAGTATTTACCGACTAATGCATCGCCCTTTAACTTGGCAGTTGTTGGCGTTTCGCCATTTCCAAACTGCTCCCATGCTACCATAGACTTGCAGATATGAATTCCCCTATCGTTGATAATTTGAGTGGTGTGTACGTTTTGGCCGTTGGCAGACAATATGTTGGATACCGAAGCCCCTAATAAATTATTTCGAATATGACCAAGGTGCAGTGGCTTGTTGGTGTTTGGCGAGGAATACTCAACAAGTATTTTATCAGCTGCTACATCAACATTTTTAATTCCAAAATGTGTGTCGGCATGAATTTCTTTCAATGCTTTGATGTAATATGCTGGCGATATTTGAATATTTAAAAAACCTTGTACCACATTATAAGAAGCTATTTCCTCAATTTCGGCTTGAAGATAATCGCCTAACTCCGCTGCCAAATCAGCAGGTTTTTTAGGCACTAGTTTCAATAGGGGAAATACCACAACAGTCAAATCACCTTCAAATTGAGGTTTGGTGGGCTGAATTTCAATGCTATCTGCTGTTTTATCGTACTGTTTGGAAAAGTATGCAGCAAGCTGTTCTTTAATGATATGTTCCATATACGTATATCATGTGCAAAGATAAGGGATTCCAACAGGTTGCAACGCATTTATCCTATCTTTGTAATATGCTAGCAAATGTATCGTATAATAACAAAACCCAGCGCGAATCCATAGATACGCTGGTTGGCAAACCCTTTACGCTAATAAACAGACTTAAATTAGGTGGTGTGGGTTCGCCCAAACTGCATGTGGTTTCCAGTAGTAAAGAAATTGACTCCTTGTTTGTTCTGGATCACAATGACAATACCTGTAATATTGAACTCCGTCCAAACGGCATCATTCTTCGCTTTAGATCCCTACTTGAAACTTACGGCTTGATTATTCCCTATTATAAACTCACCCTGTTTAAAGGTTCTGGAGAGGCCTACAGCATTCACATGGAGCATCACAAGGTTAGCATCTCATCAAAATCTAAAAGTGTGCGAGAATTTTTCAAAAAGATTCAGCAGCAAAAAGCCAGTATTTCAGGAAACTACCTTTAGTATACTTCTGCCAGCATACAGCGAACACTGCCGCCTCCCAAATCTTCGATGGTCGGGATAGGGCTATGGACAAGCTTAACATACTGCTGCAACTGTGCAATTTGCTGGGAAGTAAGCGCCTCATAAGCGCGCGTACTCATCACCAAAAGCATCTTACCGCCTGCTGCTGAAAGTGCTAACATATTGCCTGCAAATTGGGAAATTTGTTTCTCTGTAAGTGCAACAACTTCTTTACCAGAAAAGGTAAGACGGTCTTGTAGCAAGGCCCGCTCGACAGGGTCATCAACAGCATCCAAGCAAACAAGAGCAAAACGGGGAGCTACCACCATCATAACGTTGGTGTGGTATATAGGTAAGCGCTCTTCCCCAACCGTTTGATAGGCATTAAAAGCTATGGGGGTAAAATCAAATTTTTTGCAAAAAAGATAAAACAATTCAGCATCGGTGCGTGGCGAAAGTGCGGCATATGCAATGCTGTTTTGATGATCAAGGACCATACTTCCTGTGCCTTCCAAAAACTGATGTTTCTGTTCATAGGCAGAATAATCAACCGTATTGTTTATTTCATATCCATCTTTGCTAAGTGCTTTAAATATGCGATCAGAACGTTCAACTCTTCGGTTTTTGGCAAACATGGGGAATAAAACCAATTGACCGTTACCCAAAAGTGCAAACCAGTTGTTTGGAAAAAGGGCATCAGGCGTGTCGGGCGTTGCCGTATCTTGAACAATGGTAACATTTATATTATTAGCCAGTAAACAAGATACTAGGGAATCGAATTCCGATTGGGCCTGCATGAGCGACGCAGCAGCAGACAGGGAGGTATGCTTTTGATAATAATTATTTGCAGCGGTTTGCTCATTGGCACGAAAGCTGGCCGGGCGTACCATCAAGACGTGATTGGTAGGTTTCATGGAGTACGGGATAAGGGCAGGGTAACGCAGCGAAACAAACCACCTTGTTTTCCAATTTCATCAAAATCAACTTCTTCTACGGTAATGTCGTGTTGGCGTAGCCAAGTATTTAATCGAAGAAAGGAGGTGTTTGACACAACTACTGTTGGACTGATCGATACCACATTACACATCATCTGACTCATCTCTAGAGCTGATACTTCAAATATGTTAGCATCACCAAAATGGGCGACCAACCAATTGTAGGCATCCATATCAGCAAAGCCTTCAGGGCAAGTCAAGGCAAAACTTTTCCCCACTGGCTGAAAACAACAATCCAAGTGCAATGCATTCTTGTGTGGAATCGTATTTGACTTATTAAGCTCAAACGCCTTAACTTTTTTATTGGGAAAAGCCTGTTGCAAAGCGGCAACAGCGGCCTTATTTGTTCTTGCTGTAAGTAATTTTGCGTAATCTGGACGGGTTGAGATACCTACATAAATATATTCGTTGTGAACTATGACATCACCGCCTTCAACGTGCACTTCCTTTGAAAAAACCAATTGCTGAGAACTTGGAATTTGTGCCAATAATGAAGTTAACCCTGCCAATTCTTTTTCACGATGTGGGATAATGTTGGCACGTACAAAAATATCGTCTACCACAAAACCCAAATCGCGAGCGAATATTTGATTGCAATCCACGACATTGTCGGGACGAAGCACAGTTATACCATAGCGCAAAAAAACATGTTCAAGGTCACTTAAGGCACGCTGTAAAGCTGCTTTTTTAGGAAAGGTTCCAGCGAGTATGTGCTTTTTGGAAGTGGGATCGTATAAATCTTGGATATTGGGCGGAGCGCCCATAGCAGCTGCTGTACCCAACAATACGTGGGTAAGCGTTTGCGTCTCTGAATGTATACAGAGTTTTATCCCATGACTTATCGTTTATTCAATGGCACAAATGGTCTTTGGTTTTGCCCTACATATATCTGTCTAGGGCGACCAATAGGTTCTTTATTTAATCGCATTTCACGCCATTGGGCGATCCAACCGGGCAAACGACCAAGTGCAAACATAACCGTAAAGGTTTCCGTAGAAATTCCCATAGCTCTATAAATAATACCAGAGTAAAAATCAACATTAGGGTAAAGTTTACGATCTGCAAAGTAAGGATCATTTAACGCGGCTTGTTCTAATTTTTTAGCAATTTCCAATACAGGATCAACTATACCAAGGTTTTCAAGCACTTCATTGGCGGCTTTCTTAATGATACGTGCCCGTGGGTCAAAGTTTTTATATACCCTGTGTCCAAAGCCCATCAATCGGAAAGGATCACTTTTATCTTTGGCCTTAATCATGTATTTATCAATATCTCCCCCGTCTTGACGTATGTCTTCAAGCATTTCAACAACAGCTTGGTTTGCACCTCCGTGTAACGGACCCCAAAGGGCTGATATACCAGCAGCTACAGATGCAAAAAGGCCTGCATGTGACGATCCAACAATACGAACCGTTGAGGTAGAACAATTTTGTTCGTGCTCTGCGTGCAATATCAAAAGCTTATTTAGCGCTTGGTCTATAATTGGATTGGCAACGTATTCTTTGTTGGGTTTGCGGAACATCATGCGTGCGATATTCTCCACATAGCCTAGGGCATAATCGCCATATTTGAGCGGAAGACCTGATTTTTTTCTAAATACCCAAGCGACCAAAACAGGAAGCTTGCCCATAATACGGACTATAGCTCTGTACATTTCATCTTCGCTTTCAACATCAAAGGTCTTGGGGTTAAATGCTGTTAGTGCACTTGTAAGCGAAGACAATACGCCCATTGGGTGTGCAGCACTTGGAAAGCTTTCAAGAATCTTCTTTAAGTCCTCATCAATATAGGACTCTTCTTTTATGTCTACTAAAAATTTATCAAGCTGTTCTGAGGTGGGAAGCTCACCGAAAATCAATAAAAAGGCAACTTCTAAAAAATCAGCATTTTTTGCCAAATCTTCAATGTCATATCCACGATAGCGAAGCACCCCTTTTTCTCCATCCAAAAAAGTAATGGCGCTTTGGCAAGAACCTGTATTCTTAAAACCTGGGTCAAGAGTTATCAGGTTTGTTGCAGCACGCAGGGACTTGATGTCGATTGCAAGTTCGTCTTCAGTTCCTTCAACCAAAGGGAATTCAACTGACTTACCATCATAGGATAATTTTGCAAATTTTGCCATTTTTTAATTTCGATAATATAATTAAAGCTTCACTTTAAACGCTTTATCTTGAGGATAAAACGCGATTCTTCCTAACTCTTCTTCAATACGTAACAACTGGTTGTATTTTGCCATACGGTCACTTCGTGATAGTGAACCTGTTTTGATTTGACCTGTGTTTAACGCAACAGCTAAGTCTGCAATCGTATTGTCTTCTGTTTCTCCAGAGCGATGCGACATCACACAGGTATAGCCTGCGTTTTGTGCCATTTGAACTGCCGCTATGGTTTCGGATAAAGAACCAATTTGATTTACCTTTATCAAAATGGAGTTTGCTATATCTTCTTCTATACCACGGTTTAAGCGGGTTACGTTTGTGACAAATAAATCATCACCAACCAATTGTGCTTTATCGCCAATTTTCTCTGTGAGGTATTTCCATCCTTCCCAGTCATTTTCGTCCATACCGTCTTCAATAGAAATAATAGGGTATTTTTCTGCCAATGAAGCAAGGTAGTCTGCTTGCTCTTGAGAAGAACGTACTTTTCCGCTTTCTCCTTCAAATTTTGAGTAATCATACTTACCGTCTACATAAAATTCAGCAGCAGCACAATCTAGTGCGATCATTACCTCTTCTGCAGGCTTGTAACCTGATTTTTCAATGGCCAATAAAATGGTATCCAAAGCGTCTTCGGTTCCACCAAGTGTAGGGGCAAATCCACCCTCATCGCCAACAGCAGTACTCAAGTTTCTTCCCTTAAGTACTTTCTTAAGGTTATGGAAAATTTCCGTTCCCATTTGTAATGCGTGTGAAAGCGAAACTGCTTTCACGGGCATGATCATAAATTCTTGAAATGCGATAGGCGCATCAGAGTGTGAACCACCATTGATGATGTTCATCATGGGAACAGGAAGGGTAATGGCCCGTGTACCCCCGATATAGCGGTATAGTGGTAATCCCAATTCGTTTGCAGCTGCTTTGGCAACAGCTAGTGAAACACCCAAAATAGCATTGGCTCCAAGCTTAGACTTGTTTGGTGTACCATCCAAATCAATCATGATTTGATCGATCTCCTCTTGCTCAAAAACAGAAGCACCTAGCAGCTCCGGAGAAATAATTTGATTTACATTTTTAACTGCCTGCAAGACACCCTTGCCCATGTAGGCATCTCCTCCGTCGCGTAATTCAACGGCCTCGTGTTCTCCAGTTGATGCACCAGAAGGTACAGCCGCACGACCCATGGTTCCAGTATCTGTTATTACATCAACCTCTACGGTTGGGTTTCCTCTGGAATCAAAGATTTGACGTGCATGTACATTTAAAATGATACTCATGATGCTTGCTTTTTATGGTTGTTAATTTGTGAAATAAATTGGTCAAATAAGTAGGATGAATCGTGCGGCCCTGGGCTTGCCTCTGGGTGGTATTGCACAGAAAAGCAAGGCTTGCCCTCAATGCGTATACCGGCAACGGTATCATCGTTAAGATGTTTGTGTGTGATCACTACATCCTTGTGTGTTTCTGTTTCTGCTCTATTGATAGCAAAACCATGGTTTTGAGAGGTGATTTCGCCCTTACCTGTTTCAATATTAAGTACGGGGTGGTTGATGCCACGGTGACCGTTAAGCATTTTATAGGTTGAAATCCCTTGAGAAAGTGCAATAATTTGATGTCCCAAACAGATGCCAAACAAAGGAAGTCCTTTGTCAATGATCTTGGAGGCAACAGCCTGAGCAGCATGCAAAGGTTCTGGGTCGCCAGGTCCATTGGACAAGAAATAACCGTCAGGATTCCAATCGCTCATGGCCTCAAACGTAGTGTTCAATGGAAAAACCTTAATAAAGACACCTCTACTGGCAAGATTGCGCAAGATGTTTTTCTTGATACCCAAATCCAAGGCAGCAACCTTCAAAGGAGCGTCTGCATCACCCACATAATAGGGTTCGGATGTGGAAACTTTAGGTGCAAGGGCTAATCCTTTCATGGATGGCACATCTGCGAGTTGTTTTTTTAATGCAGCTAAGTCTTCAGTTTGTGTTGAGATTATGGCATTCATAGCACCGTTGTCACGTATATAACTGACAAGTGCACGTGTATCTACATCAGAAATGGCAACGAGTTGTTGCTTTTCGAAAAAATCAAACAAAGAACTGTCTGCGGCTTCGCGTGAAAATCCAGTATTGAAGTTTTTACAGATAAGTCCTGAAATCTGAATGGCATCAGACTCGGATTCGTTATTTAAAACGCCATAGTTTCCAATGTGTGCATTGGTAGTAACCATTAGCTGCCCATAATAAGATGGGTCTGTAAAAATCTCTTGATAACCTGTCATGCCCGTATTAAAGCATAACTCGCCAAAGGCTTGGCCTTCAATTCCAATGGATTTGCCGTGAAATACCGTTCCGTCTTCGAGCAAGATAAGTGCTTTATTACGAGAGAGGTATTGACTCATTTTGGTTTAAAGTATTTCTGCAAAATTAACACAAAAAAAAGGATAAACCCACTGGTTTATCCTTTGATTTATTAAAAGGCTATTAAAAAATTATTCTGCCTTGTTTTCTTCTTCTGAAGATGCTGATTCATCAGCTGCTTCTGGGGTTGACTCTTCAGAGGTTACATCTTCGGCAGCTGCTTCTGCGGCGGCTACTTCAGCAGGAGCTTCGTCTGCTACAGGCGCTTCTTCAGTAACTTCTGCTACTGCTACTTCAGCAGGAGCTGCTTTTTTAGCACCTCTACGTCTGGATTTTTTCTTCTTTGGCTTATCGGTTTCATAAACTTCATTGAAGTCTACCAATTCGATTAATGCCATATCAGCGTTGTCCCCTAGCCTGTTTCCAAGTTTGATGATACGTGTGTACCCTCCTGGGCGATTACCAACTTTCTCAGAAACAATACGAAACAATTCGGTTACTGCATACTTATTACGCAAGGCTCTAAAAACAATACGACGGTTATGTGTAGTGTCTTCTTTTGAACGCGTAACAAGCGGCTCAACAAACTGTTTCAAGGCCTTAGCCTTGGCTACTGTCGTATTGATACGTTTGTGTTCAATTAGCGAAGATGCCATATTGGCTAGCATCGCTTTTCTGTGGGTATTTGTACGCCCTAAGTGGGCAACTTTCTTTCCGTGTCTCATGATGAATAGCTATTGCGACCTTAGTCTTTATCCAGTTTGTATTTAGCCAAGTCCATACCGAAGTTAAGACCTTTGGCAATTACCAATTCCTCAAGCTCCGTAAGTGATTTTTTTCCGAAGTTTCTAAACTTCATCAAGTCACTTTTATTGAAGGATACCAAGTCACCTAGTGTATCAACTTCAGCTGCTTTAAGACAGTTAAGCGCACGTACAGATAAATCCATATCGATAAGTTTTGTCTTTAGCAATTGACGCATGTGAAGTGATTCTTCATCATAGGTTTCTGTTTCAGCAATTTCATCAGCTTCAAGTGTTATGCGTTCGTCAGAGAACAACATAAAGTGGTGAATCAATGTTTTTGCTGCTTCGGTTAACGCATCTTTTGGATGAATAGAACCGTCTGTTATGATTTCAAAAATCAGCTTTTCGTAATCTGTTTTTTGCTCTACACGGAAATTTTCAATCGTGTATTTCACGTTTTTGATTGGCGTGTAAATCGAATCAATAGCAATGGTTCCGATGGGCGCAGTTGCTTTTTTGTTTTCCTCTGCAGGAACGTAACCACGTCCTTTTTCAATGGTAAACTCAAAGTTAAGCTGAACGCTATCGTCCATATTACAAATAACCAATTCTGGGTTCAACACTTGAAAACCAGAGATAAACTTCTGTAAATCACCAGCTGTAAGTTGTTTTTGTCCTGAAACAGCCACACTAACGGATTCGCTATCAACAGACTCGATTTGTTGTTTAAAACGAACTTGTTTGAAGTTCAAAATCATTTCTGTAACATCTTCCACAACTCCAGGAAGTGTAGAAAATTCGTGTTCAACCTTGTCGATGCGTACGGAAGTAATCGCGAAACCTTCAAGCGATGCAAGCATCACACGACGCAGCGCGTTTCCAACCGTTAGCCCATACCCAGGCTCTAATGGACGAAATTCGAATTTACCTTCGAATTCGTCTGAATCAATCATGATTACCTTATCTGGTTTCTGAAAATTAAATAGTGCCATAGGATTATTTTGAATACAATTCGACAATTAGTTGCTCCTTTATATTTTCTGTGATTTGCTCACGGGTAGGAACGGAAACCAGTGTGCCTTCAAGTGTTGCATCATTCCAAGTCAACCACTCTAAATCGTGGCTAGCAACAGAAAGTGAACGCTCGATTACTTCAAGCGATTTAGATTTTTCACGAACACCAATGACATCACCAACTTTAACTTGGCATGAAGGAATGTTCATGATTTCTCCATTTAAAGTAATGTGACGATGCCCCACAAGTTGTCGAGCAGCGCTTCTAGTTGGTGCAATACCTAAGCGGTAAACCAAGTTGTCTAGTCGAGATTCACAGAGTTGAAGTAGTACTTCACCTGTTACATCCTTACTAGCATTAGCTTTAAGAAAAAGATTGCGGAACTGACGCTCTAAAATACCATAGGTAAATTTCGCTTTTTGCTTTTCCATTAACTGGATTGCATATTCCGATTTTTTGGGTCTACGACGGTTATTTCCGTGTTGTCCAGGAGGGTAATTACGCTTTTCGAACGACTTGTCTTCGCCGAATATAGCTTCGCCAAACTTACGGGCGATTTTTGTCTTTGGACCAGTATATCTTGCCATATTATATAATTAAGTGCTGGGAATTAAGGTCAATCCTTCGCCAGCGGGGTTAGTATTAAACTCTACGTCTTTTTGGTGGACGACATCCGTTGTGCGGCATAGGCGTCACGTCAACTATTTCGGTGACTTCAATGCCACCATTGTGAAGGGTTCTGATCGCTGACTCGCGTCCGTTACCTGGTCCCTTTACAAAAACTTTTACCTTTCTAAGGCCTGCTTCTTGAGCTACTTTTGCAGCGTCTTCGGCTGCAAGTTGTGCAGCATAAGGCGTGTTTTTCTTTGAGCCTCTAAAGCCCATCTTACCTGCAGAAGACCATGAAATCACCTCACCTTTATTGTTGGTTAGGGATACAATGATATTATTAAACGATGCGTTAATGTGGGCTTCGCCAAAGGCTTCCACCACAACTTTACGCTTTTTTGAACTTGATTTTGCCATCTGTCAACTACTTTATTTAGTTACTTTCTTTTTGTTAGCAACTGTTTTGCGTTTTCCTTTACGTGTTCTTGAGTTATTCTTGGTGCGCTGACCACGAAGTGGTAAACCAACACGGTGACGAATACCTCTAAAAGAACCGATGTCCATCAATCGCTTGATGTTCAATTGGGTTTCAGAACGAAGTTCACCTTCGATCGTAAAGGAAGCAACAGCATCACGGATACGACCAATTTCGTCGTCATTCCATTCATGTACTTTTTTGCTTTCGTCAACACCAGCAGTAGCTAAAATTGCTTTAGCACGGCTGCGGCCAACCCCATATATATAGGTTAGCGAAATAACGCCTCTTTTTTGTTTGGGAATATCTACTCCAGAAATTCTAGCCATAATTATCCTTGTCTTTGTTTAAACCTAGGGTTCTTTTTGTTAATTACGTATAAGCGTCCCTTGCGACGTACAATCTTGCAGTCGGCGCTTCTTTTTTTAAGTGATGCTCTAACTTTCATATCTTAATATCTAAATGTGATGCGTGCCTTTGTTAAATCATAAGGGGACATCTCTAACTTTACTTTATCACCAGGAAGTAGCTTAATATAGTGCATGCGCATCTTCCCAGAGATATGTGCCGTAACCACGTGGCCATTTTCCAACTCTACGCGAAACATCGCATTGGAAAGTGCCTCAATGATTTGGCCATCTTGTTCTATTGCTGCTTGCTTTGCCATTAGTTTCCTGCTGTTTTATTTCGTTTACTACCTGTTTTCATCAACCCATCATAATGACGGTTCAACAAATACGCATTGATTTGCTGAATGGTATCAATCGCCACACCTACCATAATAAGAAGGGAAGTTCCGCCATAGAATAATGCCCATCCTTGTTGCATACCAAATAAGTGGAATACCACCGCAGGTAACACGGCAACAGCTGCTAAAAACAGCGAGCCCGGGAAGGTAATTTGCGACATAATGCGATCAAGGAAGTCTGCTGTTTCGGTACCTGGACGAACACCAGGGACAAAACCGCCACTTCGCTTTAAGTCATCAGCCATCTTGTTGGTCGGAACCGTAATAGCTGTATAAAAATAGGTGAAGACAATAATTAGGACAGCAAACAAAATGTTATACCAAAGTCCAAATATGTCAGAAAAAGAAGCTTGTAACCATTGTCCCACACCGCTATCAGAGCCCAAAAGACTTCCCATAGAGGAAGGAACAAACATCAATGCTTGTGCAAATATAATAGGCATTACACCTGAAGCGTTTAGCTTGAGAGGAATATACTGACGTGCTCCAATTTGGTTTTTGTCAATTCCACCAGAGGCAGTTCTACGTGCATATTGAACAGGTATTTGACGTACCGCCATTACCAATAAGATACAGATGGCATTGATTGCGATCCACACCATAAGTTCGATTACAATAACAATAGGACCTCCGTTGTTCTCTGTAACTCTTGAAACAAATTCTTGTGCAAAAGACATGGGTAGAGTTGCTACAATACCAACAGTAATAAGAAGCGAAATACCGTTTCCAATCCCCTTATCGGTTATCTTTTCGCCCAGCCACATCGCAAAGATGGTTCCAGTAACGAGTATGATAACAGAAGGCACCATAAAGCCAAGACCTTTACCTAGCACAAAAGCAGACTCAGGAACACCAAGTGCACCTAAAGAATACAAATAAGCAGGTGCTTGGAATACACAAATACCAATGGTTAACCATCGTGTAATTTGATTGATTCTACGACGACCACTTTCCCCTTCTTTTTGAAGTTTTTGCAAATAAGGAACAGCAATTCCCATAAGCTGTACTACAATAGAAGCAGAAATATAGGGCATAATACCCAAGGCAAAAACAGATGCATTTGCAAATGCACCACCCGTAAACATGTTTAACACGCCAAGCAGTCCACCGCCGCTGGTCTTGCTTGTTAGTTGAGAAAGTTGAACAGGGTCAATTCCAGGTAAAACTACCTGTGCACCAATACGGTAAACGACAAGAAATCCAAGGGTCACCAAGATGCGGTTCTTGAGTTCCTCTATTTTCCAAATATTCGCTAAGACCTCTATTAATCTTTTCATTTGCTTAAATCGTAATGGCTTCTCCTCCAGCTGCTTCTATAGCGGCTTTTGCAGTTGCAGTAAATTTGTGAGCACTCACCTTGAGCTTAGCAGATAAAGTACCACGTCCTAAAATTTTAATCAAGTCATTTTTGCCTACCAATCGCAATTGTATCATTGCTTCTTGGTCAACTTTAGTTTTGATTTTTTTAGCATCGGCTAATTCTTGAAGTTTATCAAGATTGATACCTGCATATTCTTTTCTATTGATGTTGGTAAAACCAAACTTAGGTACACGGCGTTGTAGTGGCATTTGTCCACCTTCAAAACCAATCTTCTTGGAATAACCAGAGCGAGATTTGGCTCCTTTGTGACCACGTGAAGCAGTACCACCGGTACCAGAACCCTGACCTCTACCTAGACGTTTACTTGCGCCTTTTACCGAGCCTTTAGCAGGCTTTAAATTTCCTAATTCCATATTAAACGTTTTGGACAGTTACCAAATGTTTTATTTTATTAACCATACCCATGATAGTGGCTGTATCCTCATGTTCAACAACCTGACCAATCTTATGTAATCCAAGAGCAGCAAGCGTACGTTTCTGATCTTCAGGACGTTTTATATTACTCTTTACTTGTGTAACTTTAATCTTTGCCATGTTTATCCGTTAAAAACTTTATCAAGTGAAATGCCACGTTGCTTAGCAACTGTGTTGGCATCGCGTAATTGCAATAATGCATCAAAAGTAGCCTTCACCACGTTGTGTGGATTTGAAGAACCTTGAGATTTTGACAATACATTGTGAACTCCCACGGCCTCAAGTACAGCACGAACTGCACCACCTGCAATAACTCCAGTACCATCTGAGGCTGGTTGAAGATAAACACGGGCACCGCCGTATTTCCCTTTTTGCTGGTGTGGAAGTGTACCCTTGTTGATAGGAATACGGACCAAATTCTTTTTGGCATCTTCAACAGCTTTGGATATGGCTTCAGCAACTTCTTTCGATTTCCCTAACCCTTGTCCAACAACTCCATTTTCGTCTCCTACAACAACAATGGCAGAAAAGCCAAAAGCACGTCCTCCCTTTGTTACTTTAGTAACTCGTTGTACACCAACCAAACGATCTTTAAGATCTAGTCCACCTGGTTTTACAAATTCTACGTTTTTATAATCTTGATACATACTTAAAATTTTAGTCCTGCTTCTCTTGCGCCGTCAGCTAGTGACTTTACACGTCCATGATATAAATATCCTCCGCGGTCAAAACGTATGGAAGAGATACCAGCAGCAAGTGCTTTTTCGCCGATAACCTTACCTACTTTTTGTGCAAGTTCAATTTTTGTTCCACTATGCTTTTCAAATTCCTTATCTCGAGATGAAGCAGCCGCTAGGGTTACTCCAGTTTCGTCATTAACAATTTGCGCATAAATTTCTTTATTGCTTCTAAACACAGACATACGGGGCATAGCAGCAGTACCAAGAACAGTATCTCGGAAGCGCTTCTGAATGCGTTGTCTACGTTGGGTTTTTGTCATTTTCATATCCCTAATGCTTATGCAGATTTACCTGCTTTTCTTCTAATTTGTTCTCCTACAAACTTCACACCTTTTCCTTTGTAAGGTTCTGGCTTACGGAAACCGCGAATCTTCGCTGCAACCGATCCAACCAACTGGTTGTCATGTGAGCTGAGTTTGATGATGGGGTTTTTCCCTTTTTCAGAAATGGTCTCAATCTTAACCTCCTTTGGAATTTCAAACACAATGTTGTGAGAAAAACCAAGTGCTAGGTCAAGTTTTTGACCTTGGTTACTGGCGCGATAACCTACACCAACCAATTCTAATTCTTTTGTAAATCCAACAGAAACGCCTGTAACCATATTGGCAACAAGGGCACGATACAAACCGTGCTTGGCTCTGTGAGGTTTGCTATCCGAAGGACGTGTAACCAACAACTGACCATCTTCATGGGCAATACTAACATCGCTGAACGCCTGTGTCAATTCGCCTAGCTTACCTTTAACGGTAATCACACCAGGTTGGATGTCAACTATGACGCCTTCTGGAACTACTATAGGATTATTACCAATTCTTGACATAATTCAATTTTTTATTAGTGTACGTAACAAATTACCTCACCACCTACGTTTTCTTTTTTCGCTTGTTTTCCAGTCATTACCCCGTGAGATGTAGATACTATGGCAGTACCTAAACCATTTAATACACGTGGAATTTCCCCAGAAGAAGCATATTTACGCAAACCAGGAGTACTGATTCGTTGTAATTTTTTAATTACAGGTTCTTTAGTAAGTCGGTCGTACTTTAAAGCAATTTTAATGCTTTTTTGAACAGTCTCTTCTTCAACCTTGTAACTAAGAATGTAGCCTTGGTCAAATAAAATCTTTGTGATTTCAAGCTTCAACTTTGAAGCAGGAATCGAAACTACGCGGTGACCAGCGCTGTTTGCGTTACGAACGCGTGTTAAATAATCTGCAATTGGATCTGTATTCATAATTTTATTTGTTTACCAGCTCGCTTTTTTAACTCCCGGGATTAAACCTTTATTAGCCATTTCTCTGAACATAACACGAGAAAGACCAAACTGACGCATGTATCCTTTTGGACGCCCTGTAAGCTTGCAGCGGTTGTGCCCACGCACAGGAGATGCGTTTTTAGGTAATTTTTGTAGCGCTTCATAATCGCCAGCTGCTTTTAAGGCAGCACGCTTATCAGCATATTTAGCGGCTAGTTTTGCTCTTTTGACCTCACGGGCCTTCATTGATTCTTTTGCCATACTAGTTTTTCTTAAAGGGCATGCCCAATTCGTTTAACAATGATTTAGCTTCTTTATCGGTATTAGCCGATGTTACGAAAGTAATGTCCATTCCAGAAATCTTATTCACCTTATCGATATCGATTTCAGGGAAGATGATTTGTTCTTGAATACCCAAGTTGTAATTTCCACGACCATCAAAGCCATCTGCCTTCACCCCTTGGAAGTCACGCACTCGTGGAAGTGCAGCCGTAACCAAACGGTCGAAGAATTCGTACATTTTATCTCCACGCAAGGTAACTTTTGCGCCAATAGGCATTCCTTTACGAAGTTTAAATGTGGCAACATCTTTTTTAGAAATCGTTGCCAATGCTTTTTGTCCAGTTATCATGGTCAGTTCATCAACTGCATGATCTACGAGTTTTTTGTCAGCAACAGCTGCTCCAACACCACGACTCAACACTATCTTTTCAAGCTTAGGCACTTGCATGATATTGCTGTAACCGAATTCTTCGGTTAGTCGTGTCGTAATACGGTCTTTATATTCCGTCTTAAGTCTAGGTATATAACTCATGTTAAATAGCTTCATTGGTTTTACGTGATACACGTACTTTCTTACCTTCTTCCATGCGATATCCAGTTCGAGTGGTTTGTCCTTCAGCAGTTAACAAAGAAAGATTAGAAATAGCAATAGGTGCTTCTTTTTCTATAATTCCCCCTTGTGGGTTTTGTGCATTGGGTTTGGTGTGACGTTTTACAACATTCACGCCCGAAACGATCGCTTTGTTTTTTTCGCGGATTAGCGTAACTATTTCGCCTTCCGTACCCTTGTGGTCTCCCGCAATGACACGTACTTTATCTCCGTTTTTTAGTTTTATCTTACTCATAATTATAGTACTTCAGGAGCTAATGAGATTATTTTCATAAACTGACGATCACGTAGCTCACGAGCAACAGGACCAAAAACACGCGTACCGCGCATTTCGCCTTGTGCATCTAGCAAAACACATGCATTTTCGTCAAATCGAATATATGATCCGTCTGGACGACGAATTTCTTTTTTGGTGCGTACAACAACCGCAGTAGATACCTGTCCTTTTTTAACAGATCCATTGGGTGTTGCTTCCTTAACCGTAACAACTATTTTATCGCCAATAGAAGCGTAACGACGCTTAGTACCGCCCAACACACGGATGGTGAGTACTTCTTTGGCGCCTGTATTGTCGGCAACTCTAAGTCTTGATTCTTGTTGTAACATTATTTAGCTCTTTCAATAATTTCAACCAAACGCCAGCACTTTGATGCGCTCATGGGGCGTGTTTCCATAATTTTTACCGTATCGCCGATGTTGCAATCGTTCTTTTCATCGTGAGCGACATACTTCTTTGTTTTCAAAACAAATTTCCCATACATCGGGTGCTTCACTCGTTTTACTTCAGAAACAACAATAGACTTCTGCATTTTGTTACTCGTTACAACGCCAATACGTTCTTTACGTAAATTTCTAGTTTCCATACTATGCTTGCTCTAAAGTTCTTTTTGTGAGTTCTGTTTTGATACGTGCAATCGTTCTACGTTGCTGACGCAAAGAAAGTGGATTTTCTAGCGGGGATAATGCGTGTGTAGCACGTGCACTTTCATAGCTTTTTTGAAAAGCAGCTAGCTTTTCGTTTAGCTCCTCAACCGATGACTCATTAATTTCTGTCTGTTTCATATCTACTTCTTATGCTTCGTAATCGCGAGCGATAATAAACTTTGTTTTAACTGGTAATTTTTGAGCTGCTAAGCGCAATGCTTCTTTAGCAACCTCGATAGGCACACCTGAAATCTCGAACATGATACGTCCAGGTTTGACAACAGCCACATAGTGATCTAATGCCCCTTTACCTTTACCCATACGAACCTCAAGTGGTTTTTTAGTGATGGGCTTATCTGGAAAAATCTTAATCCACAATTGTCCTTCACGTTTCATGTAACGTGTAGCAGCAATACGTGCAGCCTCAATTTGGCGAGACGTGATAAACTTGGAATCAAGCGCCTTGATACCATACATGCCATTGGATAGTACATGTCCGCGCTGCGATAGGCCTTTCATACGGCCTTTCTGCATTTTACGGTGTTTTGTTCTTTTTGGTTGTAACATGACCTAACGTTTATTTTCTACGGCGAGGACCACGTCCACCGCGTTTATCGTTTTTACCTTTGGCAGCATTCAAGCTCATTCCCACTAGGGGAGACAACTCACGCTTGCCATATACTTCACCTTTCATAATCCATACTTTGATGCCCAATCTACCATAAGTAGTATGCGCTTCAACCAAAGCATAATCAATATCTGCACGGAACGTAGACAACGGAATACGACCGTCTTTATAGCTTTCGGAACGCGCCATCTCAGCACCGTTCAAACGACCTGAAATTTGCACTTTAATACCTTCTGCATTCATACGCATTGCCGCTGCAATTGCCATTTTTATAGCACGACGATATGAAATACGACTCTCTATCTGACGTGCAATACTAGCACCTACTAGTTGGGCTTCCAACTCAGGGCGCTTGATTTCAAAAATGTTCAACTGAACTTCCTTGTTTGTGATTTTCTTAAGCTCTTCTTTAAGCTTATCAACTTCTTGACCACCTTTACCAATAATGATACCCGGGCGGGCCGTTGTAATGGTAATGGTAACCAACTTTAGCGTACGTTCAATAATTACACGAGAAACGCTTGCCTTGGCAAGACGTGCATGCACATAACGACGAATTTTATCGTCTTCGGCTAGCTTATCTCCGTAATCGTTTCCACCATACCAGTTGGATTCCCATCCACGGATGATACCTAATCTATTGCCAATTGGATTTGTCTTTTGTCCCATATTCGGTATTAGCTTTGTGCGTTATCTTGTGCTCCCAACACCATAGTAACATGGTTGGAACGTTTTCTAATTCGATGACCTCTTCCTTGTGGTGCTGGACGCAAACGCTTAAGCATTGCTCCACTATCCACACGAATTTCTTTAATATAAAGACCTGCTTTTTCAATATCAGCATCTTCATTTTTTGCTTGCCAGTTTGCAATTGCAGACAACAAGAGTTTTTCAAGTCTTTTAGAAGATTCCTTTGCGCTAAAACGAAGAACAGACAATGCTTTTTCTACTTCGTTTCCACGAATTAAATCTGCCATAAGACGCATTTTTCTCGGTGATGTAGGACAGTCATTGAGTTTTGCGAAAGCAAGGTGCTTACGGTCTTCTTTCAATTGTGCTGCCATTTCCTTTTTACGAACTCCCATAGCTTATTTTTTTCCCTTGTTTTTAGCTCCTGCGTGACCTCGGAATGAACGAGTGGGTGAAAATTCACCAAGCTTATGCCCTACCATGTTTTCAGTAACATATACAGGTACAAACTGACGGCCGTTGTGTACGGCAATGGTTTGTCCTACAAAATCTGGAATGATCATCGAGGCACGAGACCATGTTTTAATTACAGATTTTTTTCCTGATGCTACGTTTGCTTGCACTTTCTTTATCAAGCTATAGTGTACGTAAGGTCCTTTTTTTAGTGATCGAGCCATAGTTTATTTTTTTCTACGTTCAATTATATACTTATTTGACGCCTTGTTCTTGTTACGTGTTCTGTATCCTTTTGCAGGAATACCGTTACGTGAACGTGGGTGACCTCCAGAGGCACGCCCTTCACCACCACCCATAGGGTGATCAACAGGGTTCATCACCACTGGACGTGTTCTTGGACGACGTCCTAACCAACGACTACGACCCGCCTTACCAGAAACAACCAATTGGTGGTCTGAATTGGAAACCGTACCGATAGTAGCCATACATGTGGTTAATATCAAACGTGTTTCACCAGAGGGTAATTTGATGGTTGCAAACCTACCGTCACGTGCCATTAATTGTGCAAAAGCACCAGCACTACGAGCAATGGTTGCTCCTTGACCGGGACGAAGCTCGATACAAGAAATGATGGTACCCAATGGAATATTTTCCAAAGGCATGGCATTTCCGATTTCGGGTTGCGCCTTTTCAGCAGAAACGACCTTTTGTCCAACTTTAAGACCGCTTTGCGCAATGATGTATCGCTTCTCGCCGTCCTCGAATTGAATCAAGGCAATAAATGCAGATCGGTTTGGATCGTATTCGATGGTTTTCACCTCTGCAGGTGCATCAAAACGATCACGTTTGAAATCGATTATACGGTAGCGTTTTTTGTGTCCACCACCGATGTAGCGTGACGTCATGCGTCCGCTATTGTTACGACCGCCTGAACGTTTTTTCGGAGCAAGCAAGCTTTTCTCCGGCTTATCAGTGGTGATGGCGTCGTTTCCATTGACCACTCTACCGCGCTGTCCAGGTGTTATAGGTTTTAGTTTTCTAACTGACATATCCTATTTTATAAATTACTATAAAAATCAATATTTTCTCCCGCTGCTACTTCCACAACTGCGCGTTTGGTAGCGTTGGTCTTTGAATGCTGTATACCATTTTTAGTATAACGTGAGCGTCTTTCAGGACCGTAGTTAAGCGTGCGCACTTTTTCGACGGTAACGCCGTAAGTTGCCTCAACTGCTTTTTTAATTTCAACTTTATTGGCTTTTGGATCAACCAAGAAAGTATAACGGTTTCTCAACTCACTCTCGCGAGTTGCCTTTTCGGTAATAACAGGTTTTAGTAAAATACGCATCGTTTGTTATTTACTCAGGTTAGCTTCAATGGCAGCAACGGCACTTTCTGCAAGAACCAAATGCTGGGCATTCATTATTTTATATGTGTTCAACTCATCGTTTGTTAGCACCTCTGTTTTGGTGAGGTTACGTCCAGATAAAAACACATTTTTATTGGCTGAACCCAATACCCAAAGTGATTTTTTATCAGAAATACCAAGTGCACTAAGTGCTGCTTGAAACGATTTTGTTTTTGGTGCATCAAACTGAAAGTCTTCAACAACCGTAATATTTTTTTGCTGTGCCTTTAGGCTAAAAGCAGACTTGCGAGCCAAACGTTTAACGTTTTTGTTCACTTTCTGGTTGTAAGAACGAACTCTAGGTCCAAACACACGTCCACCACCACGAAACAATGGGTTTTTGATGCTACCCGCACGAGCAGTACCTGTACCTTTTTGTTTCTTGATCTTGCGTGTACTACCCACAATCTCTGCACGTTCTTTGGCTTTGTGCGTTCCTTGTCGTTGGTGCGCTAAGTATTGCTTTACGTCTAAATACAACGCATGCTCATTTGGTTCAACACCAAAAATAGCTTTGTCTAGGGCAACAGTGCGACCTGTTTCTTTTCCGTTAATATCAACTATGGCTACTTTCATTACTTACGAATTAAGATAAACGCATTCTTGTGACCAGGTACACAACCTTTAACCACCAATAAATTTTTCTCAGGAACAACTTGCAAAACTTTAAGGTTTTGAACAGTAACCTTTTCGTTCCCCATTTGCCCTGCCATACGCATCCCTTTGAATACACGTGCTGGGTATGAGGCTGCACCGATAGATCCAGGAGCTCTTAAACGGTTGTGTTGACCGTGTGTGGCTTGACCAACACCGGCAAAACCGTGACGTTTTACAACTCCTTGAAATCCTTTTCCTTTGGAAGTTCCCGTGATATCAACAAATTCACCCGCAGCAAAGTGGTCAACTGTGATGGTATCACCAAGTTTATGCTCCGCATCGAAGCCTTGGAACTCAACAAGTTTACGCTTGGGCGTAGTACTTGCTTTTTTAAAGTGTCCGCTGGCAGCTTTCGTTACTTTACGATCAGGCTTTTCATCAAAACCAAGTTGTAAGGCATCGTAGCCATCAACGTCTTTGGATCTCACTTGTGTAACAACACAAGGACCTGCTTCAATAACAGTACAGGGAAGGTTCTTCCCATTCTCGTCAAAGATGCTTGTCATACCAATTTTTCTTCCTATCAAACCAGACATAATCTGAGTGTTTACTCCCCTAAAGGGGTGTTATACTTTAATTTCTACTTCAACGCCACTAGGTAACTCAAGTTTCATCAAGGCGTCAATGGTCTTTGATGAAGAGCTGTAAATATCCAACAAGCGCTTATAAGAACTCAATTGGAATTGTTCACGTGATTTTTTGTTTACGTGAGGTGAACGCAAAACGGTAAAAAGCTTTTTGTGTGTTGGTAGCGGAATAGGACCTGTTACTACCGCACCAGTAGACTTAACTGTTTTGACGATCTTCTCAGCAGAGCGATCTACCAAGTTGTGGTCGTACGATTTAAGTTTTATTCTAATTTTCTGACTCATCGTTTATATTTTTAGCTCTGACCTGTTGCTGCCGCAATTACTTCAGATGAAATATTTTGTGGTGTTTGTTCATAGTGTGAAAACTCCATAGTGGAAGTTGCACGTCCAGAAGAAAGTGTACGTAACGAAGTTACATAACCAAACATTTCTGAAAGTGGCACATTGGCCTTAACAACTTTAGATCCAGCACGGTCATCCATACTGTTCACTTGTCCGCGACGACGGTTAAGATCCCCTACAATATCACCCATGTTTTCTTCTGGAGTTAATACCTCCAACTTCATGATGGGCTCCATAATAACGGCACCTGCAGCCTTCGCAGCTTCTTTGTAACCAATTTTTGCAGCTAACTCAAAAGACAGCGAATCCGAATCCACAGGGTGGAACGATCCGTCTTTAAGTGTAACCTTAATGGCATCTACTTCAAATCCAGCTAATGGGCCATTTGACATGGCTTGCTTGAATCCTTTTTCTACAGATGGGATGTATTCTTTAGGAACATTACCACCTTTAATTTTGTTTACAAACTCAAGACCTGATTTACCTTCTTCAGCTGGCTCAAGTGTAAATACAATATCGGCAAACTTACCACGTCCACCCGACTGCTTCTTGTACACCTCGCGGTGATCTGTAGTAGCTGTAATGGCTTCTTTGTATTCAACCTGTGGTTGTCCTTGATTTACATCTACCTTAAACTCTCGTCTTAGGCGGTCAACAATAATATCAAGGTGAAGCTCACCCATTCCAGAAATAATGGTTTGACCAGAAGCCTCGTCTGTTTTTACTTGAAAAGTAGGATCTTCTTCAGCTAGTTTGGCCAAGGCCATACCTAGTTTATCTACATCCGCTTTGGTTTTTGGTTCAACCGCGATACCAATTACGGGATCAGGGAAGTCCATGCTTTCCAAAATGATAGGTGACTTTTCAGCAGAAAGGGTATCACCTGTTTTAATGTCTTTAAATCCAACCGCTGCTCCAATATCTCCTGCTTCAATGTAGTCAATAGAGTTTTGCTTGTTGGCATGCATCTGATATATACGTGAAATACGCTCTTTGTTACCAGAACGGTTGTTCAATACGTAAGAACCTGCGTCCAAACGACCGGAATACGCACGGAAAAAAGCCAAACGACCTACAAAAGGATCGGTAGCAATTTTAAAAGCCAAGGCAGCAAACGGATCGTTTACAGAAGGCTTGCGTGAAATTTGATCGCCCGAATTAGGATCAGTACCCAAAATAGCTTCCTTATCTTCTGGTGAAGGAAGGTAACGACAAACGGCATCTAACAAGAATTGAACTCCCTTATTTTTGAAGGCAGAACCACAAATCATAGGAATGATACTCATGTCTTGCGTTGCTGCGCGAAGGGCATTGTGCACTTCGTCTTCAGAAATACTGTCTGGATCTTCAAAATATTTTTCCAAAAGGTTGTCGTCATATTCTGCAACAGCTTCAATAAGCTCACCACGGAATTTTTCAACGTCTTCCTTCATGTCTTCAGGAATGTCTACAACATCAAAGGTTGCACCCATGTTTTCTTCATGCCAAATAATCGCACGATTCTTTACTAGATCTACACATCCTCTAAAGTTATCTTCATCACCAATAGGCAATACAATAGGTACTGCGTTTGATTTTAACATCTCGCGAACCTGCTTACAAACATTCAAGAAGTTTGATCCTTGGCGGTCCATCTTGTTAACAAAGCCCATACGTGGCACCTTGTAGTTGTCAGCCAAACGCCAGTTTGTTTCTGATTGTGGCTCAACACCATCAACGGCAGAAAACAAAAATACCAACCCGTCTAATACACGTAATGAACGGTTTACCTCAACGGTAAAGTCAACGTGACCAGGTGTGTCAATAATATTAAAGTGATAAGGTTTTGCACCATCAAGGGGCTTACCTTGATCAGTTGGAAATGTCCACTCACAAGTGGTTGCTGCAGAAGTAATGGTAATACCACGCTCTTGCTCTTGTTCCATCCAGTCCATTGTTGCGGCACCATCGTGTACCTCACCAATTTTGTGGCTAACACCAGTGTAATATAAAATACGCTCGGTGGTAGTGGTCTTTCCAGCGTCAATATGCGCTGCAATCCCAATGTTACGTGTATATTTTAAATCTCTTGCCATAATTGAATATGCTACTTTTTGTTAAAATCTAAAGTGAGAAAATGCTTTGTTAGCTTCTGCCATCTTGTGGGTATCTGTACGTTTCTTAACGGCAGCACCTTCTTCTTTTTCAGCAGCTAGAATCTCGGCAGCTAACTTTTGCGCCATCGATTTTTCATTGCGTTTACGCGCATAGCTGATCAACCACTTCATGGCCATAGATATTTTTCTGTCTGGGCGTATTTGCATTGGTATTTGAAAAGTAGCACCACCTACACGACGACTGCGAACCTCAACATGGGGCATCACATTAGACAATGCATCTTTCCAGTGCTGGAGTGCATCTTTTTCTTCGTCTTGTTTTTTTGAATCTACGATATCGATCGCATCGTAAAAGATCTTGAATGCTACAGATTTTTTCCCATTCCACATCAGGTTGTTGACAAAACGCGTGACCAGTTGGTCATTAAATCGCGGGTCGGGAAGTAACGGGCGTTTTTTCGCCTTTCTTTTTCTCATATTCTGGGTTTGAGTGGTTCAAGCAAGCTTGAACGTCATATTATCATATCAGGTCTAAACTATTTTTTTGGTCGTTTAGCACCATACTTAGAACGACGCTGTAAGCGGCCTTCTACACCAGCGGTGTCAAGCGCACCACGAACAATGTGGTAGCGAACACCAGGTAAATCTTTTACACGACCTCCGCGCACAAGCACTATGGAGTGCTCTTGCAGGTTGTGTCCTTCCCCTGGAATGTAGGCATTTACCTCATTACCATTGGTTAGGCGCACCCTTGCCACTTTCCGCATAGCAGAATTAGGCTTTTTAGGTGTGGTGGTGTACACACGGGTACACACGCCTCTTCGCTGTGGACATGAATCCAAAGCTGCTGATTTACTCTTCTTTGCAAGGTCTTTGCGACCTTTTCGAACTAGTTGCGATATGGTTGGCATACGTTATACTTGCTTTAATCCTTTATTTAAAGGGCTGCAAATGTAGTATAATTTTTGTCGCTTTCAAATAATTTTTTAGCTGTTTTTATTTCTTCGTTAAACAGCCGTGCAAAAGAGGGGATAATTATCTCAAAAAATCAGAATGTTATAAGGAAGTGCTAAAATTCAATTTACAGTATGTAATTTTGCCTCTGCTGAGATGAAAATCGAAAACAACTTTTACGAGCTATTTGCCCAATTGAGGCGTGACAAACGCCCATTTGTGCTGTATCGTTTACCCAATACCAATTCCCTCAAACTCATACAGCAAAACGACACCAGACTACATACAACCACTTCTTTGACAGAAAGTGGATTTGTGTTTGCCCCCTTTAAACGCACAAATCAATTTATATATATTCCAAACCATCGCGTTTCCCAAGTTGCCATTCCTAGTCCCAAAGTCAGAACCAAAACATTAACTGCAACTGAAACAACTGCACAAAAAGCTTATTATAATGACTTGGTGACGAATGCCATTACAGCCATAGGTAAAGGCGACATTCAAAAAGTGGTCGTATCACGGCCTTATAAACAAGAATTCAAGCAAAATATAGCCGATTCTTTTGTTCGACTCTTAGATGCCTACCCCAATGCTATGGTCTACTATTGGGCGCACCCCAAAACAGGAACATGGATGGGTGCAACACCCGAAACATTACTAAACCTAAAAGCGGGGAAATGCAAAACCATGGCGCTGGCAGGAACCTTAGCCTATCAAAATAACAAGCCAACAAAGTGGTCCAATAAAGAAATTGCAGAGCAGCAAATGGTTACCCATTTTATTGAGCAACAATTGAACGTATTGTACCCGAAGCACAATATAAAATCATCTGATGTATACACCAAAAGAGCTGGGAACCTAGTACATCTTTGTGCTGATTTCGAATTTGAAATTAATGATGTAGCCTTGTTGGATCTCGTTCAAGCACTACACCCAACTCCTGCAGTTTCTGGTGTGCCCGTTGATAAAAGTCTTACGTTCATTGAAACTTTTGAAACACATCAACGCAACTACTATGCAGGCTTTTTGGGGCCTGTAGAAAAAGAAAAGGCACATATATATGTCAATTTGCGCTGTGCGACAATAGAAAAAACACAACTCACACTCTATGTAGGAGGAGGCATAACATCCGAAAGCAATATAAAATCAGAGTGGGAAGAGAGTCAACGCAAGGCCGAAACCTTGTTGAATGTCATATAATATATGAGCGTTAGTACACTCACATTCGGTTTTGTACTTTTGCAGGGCTATGAAACCCAATTCCAAGCCAAAGCAAGTACGCTACACAGAAATACCGCTGCCACAAGCAGTTGTATTTTATTGTGAGCAATACGGCATTGAGCACGTTGTTATTTCTGCTGGGTCGCGGAACGCACCCCTTACGAATGGTTTCACTGAAAATTCATTTTTTAAGACCTATAGTATTGTCGACGAACGCGCTGCTGCATTTTTTGCATTGGGCATGGCTCAGCAGCTAGATCGACCTGTGGCAATAGTCTGTACTTCTGGATCAGCACTTTTAAACTACTACCCTGCCGTGGCTGAAGCCTATTACAGTGGCATACCATTGGTGATCCTATCCGCAGATCGAATGCCACATCGCATCGGAATTGGCGATGGACAAACCATTGAACAAGAAGGCGTTTTTGGGCCCCATCTTTTGAGCGCTGCTAGTTTACTGCCGGATGTTTCGCATGCTACCGAAACCCTACTCAAAAGCAACAGACAAACTTTTTTTGCTGATAAGCCCAGTCAAAAAGAAGTAGCTAACCTCCAAGAAAAACACCAGGCTCATAATATTGCAGAACTGCAACGGGTGTTTACACTGGCAAACCACAGCAAAGGACCAGTACATCTAAATATTCCTATGGAAGAGCCTCTATATGGAATGACCACAACACCTATTGCCTTCCCAAAACCAAAAGCCAAAGCTTCTGCTGATCTAAAGACGGATATAGCAAATCTGCAGTCGCTATGGGATAAGGCAAAAAGAAAGATGATTTTAGTTGGGGTATCAAAACCCAATGCAGAACTTTCAGCTGTTCTTTCCAAATTACTCAAAGACCCAACCGTGGTGGTGCTTACAGAAAAAACCTCTAACTTTTCAAATCCAAAGGCCGTCGGTGCTATTGACTGCCTAATGGCGCCGCTAGAACTAGAGCCCCATAACCAATCCGATTTACAGCCAGATTTACTGATTACTACTGGTGGTATGGTGGTCTCAAAGAAAATCAAATTTTTCCTGCGTGAACACAAGGCAAAACATCACTTCCACCTTGGGGAAACTTCAGCAAATGACACCTTTTTCTATTTGACAACACACCTTGATACACCCGTTGCAGCAACCCTGAATAGCTTAAAGACAGTATCCAAGGGCAACTACCAACCAAGGGTGCTATCACACTACAACAGATACCTACAAACAGCTGCTGGTTATTTAAAAAAAGTGCCTTTTTCTGATCTACGTGCTTTTGATATGATTTCATCTGCGCTTCCCCAAAATGTACATTTGCAAATAGCAAATAGCTCTCCGGTGCGTTACATTCAATTGTTCGATTTACCAACAGGCACAGAAGTATTCTGTAACAGAGGGACGGCAGGTATAGATGGGAGTACGGCAACCGCTATGGGAGCTGCGCAAATCAATCCCAAACAAACGGTGTTAATCACCGGTGATTTAAGCTTTTTTTATGATGTAAATGGCTTGTGGAACAATTACATTCCACGCGACACACGCATTATTGTAATCAACAATCAAGGGGGTGGTATTTTTAGGATACTCCCTGGAGATAAAGACACATCCAAATACGACACCTACTTTGAAACCACACACAATCGCAATGCCCGAAATGTGGCAAAAAGCTTTGGGCTGGGCTATAAGCGTGTTCAGACCAAGTGGGGGTTAAAACAAGCTTTAAAGACATTTTTTAAGCCGGGTGGTAAAGCTAAAATTTTAGAGATTTGCACCCCCAGAAAAACAAACAATGTGGTACTTTTAGATTATTTTAAGGCCATGGTTACAAACGAATTAAATCAACAATTATGAGAACATGGGAAACCATCAAAGCATATAGCGACATCCGCTTCGAATTTTTTAAAGGAATTGCTAAAATCACCATAGATAGAGAAGGTGTTTATAACGCCTTTCGACCTGAGACCAACAACCAAATGTTGGAAGCCATGGACATCTGTCGCGAACGCGAAGACATCGACGTAGTGGTGTTTACCGGCGCAGGCGAAAAAGCGTTTTGTAGCGGCGGTGATCAAAACGTAAAAGGCGTGGGTGGCTATGTGGGTGAAGACGGTGTTCCACGCCTGAATGTATTGGACCTCCACAAAAAAATTCGTGAAATTCCTAAGCCCGTTGTGGCTATGGTCAATGGATATGCAATTGGAGGCGGACACGTACTTCATGTGGTTTGCGATCTAACCATTGCAAGTGAAAATGCTATTTTTGGACAAACAGGCCCAAAAGTAGGCAGCTTTGACGGAGGATTTGGATCATCCTATCTAGCACGGCACGTAGGCCAGAAAAAGGCACGAGAAATTTGGTTTTTATGTCAGCAATATTCTGCTCAAGAAGCATTAGACATGGGACTGATCAACAAGGTTGTTCCGCTAGAAAAACTGGAAGACACCGTAGTTGACTGGTGTCAAATCATGCAACAGCGTAGCCCTTTGGCATTGCGCATGATCAAACGCTGTATGAATGCCGAACTTGATGGTCAACATGGCCTTATGCAACTTGCAGGTGACGCAACGCTTATGTATTACCTCATGGACGAAGCCCAAGAAGGTAAAAACGCCTTTTTAGAAAAGCGCAAGCCCAACTTCAAGCAATATCCAAAGTTTCCATAGTGTCACAAAAATCCTTGTTAACGATTTGGGTAGCTGCAGCACGACTGCGCACCTTACCCTTGTCTGTGGCTGGGATTGTTGTGGGCAATGCATTGGCCATCCAAAACGAGGAGTTTTGTCCTTATGTCTTTGGAGGCACCTTACTAACAGCTATCGTGTTCCAAATACTATCTAATTTCGCTAACGACTATGGCGATGGCATCAAAGGAACCGATAACCATGAACGCATTGGGCCCAAACGCGTTTTACAGCAAAATCTCCTGTCACCAAAAACCCTTTTAAGAGGTATCGTGATTACTGCTGTCGTTGGGTTCTTGTTGGCAGCAGCTACCGTTTCCATAGCATTTGAAGCAGGAGAAACAAAAAGCGTCTTCACTTTTTTAGGCTTGGCAGTAGTTGCCATAGTGGCTGCCTATAAGTATACAGCTGGTAAAGGAGCCTATGGCTACCATGCGTTGGGAGATGTATTTGTGTTCGCCTTTTTTGGACTGCTAGCTGTTGGTGGATCATTTTATTTACAGACCAAACAATTAGACCCTCATATATGGTGGTTTGCTTTTGCTATAGGGGGGTTGAGCACAGCGGTTTTGAACTTAAACAATATGCGTGACATGCAAAACGACACCAAGGCTGGAAAAAAAACTGTAGCTGCTTTTTTAGGTCTAAAAAGCGCCAAAACCTATCACAGTATATTGGTATTGGGCAGCATTACAAGCTTGATGGCGGGGCTTACTAACATAGCTGATGGATGGGTAGGCTATGCACCCTTGCTGATGGTTTTTCCTTTGTTATTACAGCTCAAATCAACACTAAAGCTCAACGTGCATAGCGGTTTTGATGCATTACTCAAGCCGTTGGCATTGAGCATATTTGGTACAAGTATAATACTTCTACTCACGCAAATTATGGGGGCATGAACGTACGTTATCGCAAATACGTATTGAACTTTAAGCAGCCTAGCGGCACTTCCAGAGGCGTCCTAAGGCAAAAAGAAACCTTCTTCATTGAAATGAGCGAAGGAAAGCGCTATGGTATTGGCGAATGTGGATTATTTAGGGGGTTAAGCGTGGATGATGTGCCACATTTTGAAGAACAACTCGCTAAGGTTTGTAGCACGTTGGAAAGGGGTGTGGATGCAAGTCCACTTTATACGGACTTTCCATCTATAAGAATGGGTGTGGAAATGGCTTTAAAATCATTTGCTTCGGATGATTCCTTCCAGTTATATGAGACTCCTTTTAGCAAAGGAGCGCAACCCATTTCTATAAACGGACTTGTATGGATGGGGACTATAGCCTTTATGCGGCAACAGGTTTTTGACAAAATTGAGGCAGGTTATGACTGCATCAAACTCAAAATTGGCGCGTTGGATTTTGATGTAGAATGCCAGCTTTTGGCCGAAATAAGAAGGCGCTATTCTCCAGAAGCGGTCACCTTGAGGGTAGACGCCAACGGAGCCTTTAGGCCTGAAGAAGCATTGCAAAAGCTAGAAAAACTTTCACAGTATGGGCTACATAGTATAGAACAACCCATTGCTGCTGGGCAAGTCAAAGCCATGCAAAAACTGTGTGCACAAACCCCGATTCCCATTGCTTTAGACGAAGAGTTGATAGGCGTATTGGATGCAACAGAACAAGCTGCACTACTAGATGAAATACATCCGCAATACATTATTTTAAAACCTAGCTTATTGGGTGGTTTTTCTGCATCAGAAGACTGGATAAAGTTGGCTGAGGCACGTAATGTAGGCTGGTGGATCACCAGTGCATTGGAAAGTAATATAGGTCTAAACGCCATTGCCCAATGGACAGCTACGCAAAACACGGTCATGCCACAAGGCTTGGGTACAGGCGGGTTGTTTACCAATAACTTTCAAAGTCCTTTGGTGGTGGACAAGGGTTTATTGCTTTACGACAACGCCCTCGAATGGGATATAAAAAATATAAACTAATATGTTGGTCCACGCATCATTTCGGCTAAACGGAAAGGCATATAACCGAAATGCTTTGGAAAAGGCAGCCCAGCAATGGCGAAAGGATTCGAATGAAGAAATACAGGGGTTAGGATGTTTTATCACGGATTGGCTAAGCGATGACGATCATATTGCCATACATACTTCAGGGTCTACTGGAAAACCAAAAGAAATCCAAATGCCAAAAACGGCCATGTGCGCTTCTGCCATGCGAACCGTTGTCTTTTTTAAGGCCTCAGAAGGCACTTCGGCGCTCTTGTGTTTACCCATACGCTATATCGCAGGTAAAATGATGTTGGTACGTGCCTTAGTACTGGGGTGGCATCTTGATATCATTCCGCCAAAAACCAAACTCCATATTGAAAGAAAATATGATTTTACCGCTTTAATTCCCTTACAAGCAAAGGTTTCTTTTGATGTATTAGGGCAATTTAAAACCGTACTAATTGGTGGTGCACCCATAGCCAGCAACCTCCGCCAGCGCATTGGTAAAAAATACAATCACTGCATTGAGACCTATGGAATGACAGAAACGCTTACCCATGTGGCTACACGGGTTGTTCGTGAACCCGTACTTCCTTTTAGGGCGATGCCCGGTATTGGCATTTCTACAGATAAAAATGGCTGCTTGATTATTGATGTACCTCAATTACCCCTATCCCCTATCAGTACGCAAGATATTGTGAAGCTTGAGGATAACAATGCCTTTACGCTATTGGGAAGACGTGATTGGGTCATTAATTCTGGAGGGATAAAGATTTTTCCAGAAGTATTGGAGAAAATCATAGCGCCCTATATAGCATTTCCGTTCTTTTTTACAGGAGTACCTGACGCAGCACTGGGCGAAAAACTGGTGCTTTTAGTTGAAGCAGCTACTTCAGAAAAAGAGGCCATCATGGCAATTGCCCAACAGCATTTGGGTGCTAATAAACATCATGTTCCAAAGGCAGTGTTTTGTGCGACTGCTCTGTGCTACACGCCTACAGGAAAGCTAGACCGACTTGCTAGCAGGAAAATGGCCCTAGATGTTTAAGGGCGTATTAACATTTATTTAACGAAAAATAGCTTAGTAAAATAGTAACTAAATTTTTGACGAAAAGCCGTAAAAACAACGGTTTTTGGGTCTTTCCGTGTACAATAAAGCTCTTATGATTTTGGGATTTGGCAACAACATATCAACTTGAAGCCGTTAAGCTTAAAGCTAAATCATATGAACTTCATACGACATATTGGAGTGCTCTTACTGGCGCTCATGAGTACGACGGCGTGGGCACAGACGGTGTCTGGTACCGTAACGGACGAAAACAACCAACCCCTCCCTGGAGCAACTGTTATTGTGCAAGGCACAACTACGGGTGCTTCCACGGACTTTGATGGCAAATACCAAATCAATGCAACCTAAGGACAAACCTTGGTCTTTAGCTATGTAGGCTACGCAAACCAAAACCTTGTGGTAAATAGTACAACGCATGATGTGAGCTTGCAGCCTTCGGGACAGCTAGAGGAGGTAGTAGTGACCGCATTGGGTATTACAAGGGAAAAGAAGTCCCTTGGGTATGCTGTGCAAACAGTAAGTGGAGAATCAGTTGAAGACGTAAGATCTGTTAACCCGATTGAAGCTTTGCAAGGCGAGGTTGCAGGTCTTGACATACAGTCCTTTAACGCAATGGGAGGATCAGCCAACGATGTTATTAGAGGGTACTCCTCTTTATCTTGAACTAATCAAGCGCTTTTTGTTGTGGATGGAACCCCTATTGATAACGAAACAGGTAACAGTCTTAATGCTGAAACAGGCAGAGGTGGTGTAGATTTTGGAAATGCAGCCATGGACATCAATCCCTCAAGCATTGCTTCAGTTTCTTTACTTAAAGGGGCTTTCTTTGATCCTAGTTCTAAAATTAATGGGGTTTACAAAGGAGGTCCGTACGGAACTTCAACGCCATTTAACGATAACTCTCATATTTCACAAATCCTATACGCTCCTGACTTCAGAGGCGTCTTAATCGACTTTGCTGAGATGAGTTTTATCTTAGCTGAAGCCGCAAATAGAGGTTTTGGTGTTGGCGACACTGCTGCAAAGCACTATGAAAATGGAATCACTGCCAGTATGAATGAATGGGGCGTTGACACAGCTGATGTGACTGCTTACTTGGCAAATGCTGATGTAGCATTTGCTACAGCTGCAGGAACAGACAAAGAAAAAATTGCAAAGCAATTTTGGATTGCCATGTATAACAGAGGGTTTGAAGGCTGGACAGTGTACAGGCTATTTGATGCTCCCACCCTTCAATAATCGGGTACTTTAAATTTACCCGTGCCGAAAAGGTATACATACCCGCAGTCAGAACAAACCATAAATGGTGATAACGTTAAGGCTGCGAATGGAGGTAAAGACGACCAACAAACACCTATTTTTTGGGATAACTAATCAATGTCTTTTAACAAACTAGACCAACAAACCCCGCCACTTTGGCGGGGTTTTTGTTAAATTACCCACATGAAAAACAAAATCGTGCTGCTGTTCAGTTTGGTGTTGGTGGTTTCTTGTGTTACTTCTACAAGGGTAAACAACAACACAAAAGGGCAAGATGACAAAGCCCTACAAAAACAGCAACTCAAAGACCGCCTTCAAAGCCATATGGCGGCGCAAAATCGCATTATCGATAGTCTTATGCAAATAAAAGACCCGAGGCTTAAGAAAGATAAAAACGGAGGTTTTATCAGACCCAACAGGTTAACACCTAACGGAATACCGCTATACTATGAAGCATATCATGGGCGTTCTCATCGAAAAGCAATTAAAGCTGATATCGTTGGAGCTACTGGTAACTCAGGCTACAAACTCACGGGTGAAGGGCTTCATATGGGCATTTGGGATCACGGTCATGTTTTTGCTGCACATGATGAATTTACAGGGGGACTAGGATACGCTGGGTCAAAAGTTAGCATTGAAATTTCAGACGCAACAACGGAAAGTCTTCAAAGTAACCACCCAACTTCAGTGGCTTCAATAGTAGTTGCCAAAGGACTGTTACATCAAGAAAACTACGATGTAACAGGCATAGCGCCAGGCTTGACCAAGATATACAGTTACGATTGGGATTATGATTTATTAGAAATTTTTGAACAGTTACAATTTAATGCAAACCCAGATTTCATTTTATCCAACCATTCCTATGGTTATCCACTTGTAGATAATAATAACGAGATTATTCCAAATGAATTTATAGGGGATTACAGCGACTGGAGTGCGCTATTGGATGAAATCGCCTATATCTACCCTACTTATATGCATGTCTTGGCTGCTGGAAATGATGGACGTGAGTCCTATCCAGAACAACAAATAATAGCTTTAGACCAGCTTACGGGATCTACTACTGCTAAGAATGTGTTAACCGTTGGAAGTTTTTCTATGGATGACAATGGGACAAACATAGGCGCAACTGACTTTAGCAGTGCAGGACCCACAAATGATTTTCGCATTAAACCCGAAGTCTGTGGCCCAGGTGAGAGCCTAGGAGTAGCTACTTGGGTTTCAAATGATCCGAATGCCACGAACAATTACATAGCCAACAGTGGCACTTCATTTGCATCCCCTGCGGTTGCTGGAGGTGTGGCCTTACTGCAGCAACTACACAAAAAAATATTTAATACCTATATGGATGGGGCAACCATAAAGGCCTTACTCTGCCACACAGCTGATGATATTACAGATTGGGATGGGCAAGACATCACAGGGCCAGATGTAAAAACAGGCTATGGAGCAGTTAATTTGGAAAAAGCAGCACAACTTATCGAGAAAGACGAGAAAGAAACTCTTAGCATACATAACTTTGAACTTGATCAGGGGGAAACTGAAACTATATTTTTTCAAACTACGGCTGTTGGGGAGTTGCTGACGGCAACACTAAGTTGGTATGACCCCCCAGCTGCATTTTATGCAACTAACACACTGATAAACGATCTCGACCTTCGTATTACGCAAGGAAACACCACCTATCTACCCTGGGCCTTACCAACTACTAGGCAACAGACTGTGGCTGTGTTAGGGGATAACACTAGGGATAATTTAGAAAAAGTAGTGGTGTCTAAACCTCTCGGTGGGCGCTGTAGAATTACAGTCTCTCACAAGGGGAGCTTGCAGCGCCTTAACCAAAATGGGGAATTCGAAAACACCACACAAAAAGGAGCTTTAGTACTTTCTGGACCAGGTGTTTTTGCAAAATCTGAGCAAGAACTAGAACAGTTTGCAACGGTAAATAGCTTCTTGGTGGCGCCTATGCCTGCTAAAAACTTCTTTACGATAAGTGCGTTGGACAATACCCTTCCCTTTAAAAATATAAAAATACTTGACTTAAATGGACGAGAGGTATTGCATAAAAATAGAGCTACTTTCTCTTTAAACAGCATTGACGTAGCTATTTCGACATTAACCAGTGGTAGTTATATACTAGGGATAGAAACGGAAACGAAATTTATTTTCAAACAGATCATTATTTCTAACTAATTGTGGAAATAACACACTTTTGCTTTTTTCTAGCAGATTGAAAAATGAGAGTTGAACAGACTTATTATTATACAATAGCACTGAAAAGTTTGTATAATTAACATTTATTTAACATCTTTGGGGTTGCTAACAATTAAATCAATTATGAAAACTAAATTTATTCAAATTTTAACATTTGCGTTAATCGCAGTGTTTCAAGTTGCTTTAGCACAACAAGTTGTTACTGGATCTGTTACAGACCAAGAAGGGATGCCACTTCCAGGAGCCACTGTTGTTATTAAAGGAACTTCCTCAGCAACTACTGCTGATTTTGATGGTAATTATACAATTGCTGCCAAAAACGGAGACGTTTTGGTTATAAGCTATGTAGGCTATAGTGCTGCCGAAGTTACTGTCGACGGTGCTACTGCTAATGCTGCATTATCAACTTCAAATGATCTTGATGAAGTAGTTGTAACGGGTTATGGTACATTCAGTAAAGAGAAATTTACTGGTAGTGCTGTAACGCTAAGCGGTGAAGCTTTGAGCAAGAAAAACGTGTCAAACATAACATCGGCTCTCCTTGGTGAGGCTGTTGGTGTAACAGTTGTTAATACTTCTGGACAACCTGGATCGGCTGCAACAGTACGTGTTCGCGGTAGAACTGGTTCGATAAATGGTAACTCTGCACCATTATATGTTGTAGATGGAATTCCATTTAATGGTGGTATTAATGCTATTAACCCTAACGACATTGAATCTACTACAATTCTAAAAGATGCCGCAGCTACTGCAATCTACGGAAACCGTGGTGCAAATGGGGTAATTTTGATTAGCACAAAACGTGGTTCTGCTGAAAAAACAAGATTTACTGTTGATATCAAATCAGGTACTAACATGGATTATTTGCCAAGGTACTCCGTTATTGAATCGCCTGAGCGTTTTACAGAAATCGCTTGGGAGTCATTAAGAAATAGAGGTCAGGGTCTTGTTGATGCAGGCTACTCTCAATTTGCTCCTGCTTCAAGTTACGCTACCGCTAGACTATTCAGTACGGCAGGCTTTGATCCAGGTTATAATATGTGGAACGCAGCAGGTACGGACTTAATCGACCCAGCTACTGGAAAATTTTATGAAGGCATATCACGAAAATATACGCCTGAAAATTGGAGAGATTATGCGTTCCAAGACTCGCAACGTAATGAAGCTAATCTTAGCATAAGCGGAGGCGGTAAAAATATGACCTATTTTTATTCTGTAGGTGCCCTAGAAGATGTGGGTTATAGTGTTAACTCAAACTTTAAAAGATTTAATACTAGATTAAACTTGGACTTTAAACCATTCGATTGGTTAACTTGGAGAGCTGATATGTCTTATACACACACAGCTTCAAACGCTAACGGTCAGTCTTCGGACTCTGGAAGTGTATTCTGGACAACTGCGAACATGCCGCGCATCTACCCATTATTTCAGCGTGATGCTAATGGCGAAAAAATTAAAGATGTTTATGGGGGATATCAATATGATTATGGTGAAGTCTACAGTAGAGGCTTCGCAGGTTTAACAAACTCCATTGCTGACGCCAATTACAATGGCGATTTTTCTCATTCTAACAGAATAGGAACAAATCAAAGTTTTAATGCAACTCTTAATGAGGATTTTAATTTTGAAAGCACCTTTTCATTCTACTTACAAGAAGGCGATTCGACATTTAGGTCTGATCCTTTTTATGGTTCATCTAGAGGTCAAGGAGGTTATATTTCTAAATCAACTAGTGAATTTAGACAATGGGTTATCCGAAACGCTATCCGCTTCAATAAAGATATTAATAATGGTGACACTGTTATTGACGCATATGTTGCGTACGAATCTGAAAGTCGCGAAAGCTATGGCATGAATGCTAACAAATTCAATTTAGTTGACCCACAAGGGAACGAGCTGTATAATGCAGTAGTTAACAACACATCAACTTCTAGTACATCTGTTTTATCTCGCGAAGCTTTTGTTGGATTTATGAAAGTTTCGTTACAGGATAAATATTTCCTTAGTGCTGATGTGCGAAGAGATGGTACGTCGATATTTGCAGAAACAAAATGGGGAACATTTGGGTCCTTAAGTGCTGCATGGATTATCTCAAACGAAGATTTCTTCAACATCGATACATTTGACTTTTTAAAGATAAAAACAAGTTATGGTGTACTTGGAGAAGCATTAGGTCAAGGTGGATATCCTGGATATGATTCTTATTCCATTCAAAACGTTGATGGTCAACCTTCAATTGGTTTTGTTGCCAAAGGTAATCCTGACTTAACCTGGGAAAGGGGTGAGCAATTTAACATTGGTATTGAATTTGAGTCAGGCATTTTTGAGGGCTCTTTGGAAACATATGTCAAAAACAGAAATGATATGTTTTTCACTCAAAACTTTGGGCCTTCCATTGGATACCGTTCCATTGTTGTTAATGATGGAGGAATCCGAAACTACGGTACTGAGTTTGATATTACAGCAAATATTATTGATAATGACGATTTAAAATTGTCAATTAATGTCCTTGGAGCAATTGAAAAAAATGAAATTACTCAAATGCCTATGGATCCTGCTACAGGTAAAAGGAAAGTTATTGACCCTTCTGGCGCGTACGCACTTGCTAAAGGTCACAGCTCTTATGAATATTACATGCGCGAGTGGGCAGGTGTTAATCCAGACACAGGGTATGCGCAGTGGTATAGAAATTTCGATGATAAAAATGCAAATGGCGCTTATGATGCTGGAGAGCGAATTGAAGATTTACATGAATACCAATTAGCTAACCCTAACGCTACTATCTTGGAAGATAAGGTAGAAACGTATACTTCTGCTACAAAGCGATTTACCGATAAAGTTGCTCTTCCTGATTTATCAGGTGCATTTACAATAAATGCCGAATACAAAGATTTTGACTTAACTGCAATTTTCACATACGGTATTGGTGGATATGCTTACGATAGCGCATATCGTGATTTTATGGACAATGGTCCAGTAGCAAATATGCAGCAATTACACTCGGATATTGAAAAAAGATGGCAAAATCCAGGTGATGTTACTGATGTACCTTTGCTAAATTCTAATTGGCAAACAAATCAAGCATCAACTTCCACCCGTTTCTTAGTAGAAGCTGACTATTTGAATTTTGCGAATTTACAGATTGGATACTCTATACCTAGTGACTTAACTAAGAAGATCAGTGCCTCTTCTGCAAGAATTTTCTTGACTGGAGATAACCTGATGATTTTAACTAAGAGAGACGGATTTAATCCAACTTATTCTCTTTCTGGAGGTACTGGAAGATACACATACGAGCCTATGACAACCATATCGGCTGGTTTAACCATTAACTTTTAAAATTTACATAATGAAATTTAATAATATTTATTACACGTTTTTTGCTGTGATATTGTTTTTCGGTTGTGAGAAGGAATTCCTTGAAGAATATCCGACTGGATCAATAACCCCAAAGCAAATAGCTGACATTAATTTAATCAATCCTGAAATTCAGGGATCATTACTTCTAGGTATTTATGAAAATATGTACAAAGCTGGAAGTGGCGGAACAAGTGGGCACATCGATTTTGGTCAAAGAGCCATGGATATCAAAACAGATATGCTCTCAGGAGATATGGTACTTTATGCAAAGAATTATGGCTGGTACTCTGACATTTCTGAATTAACAGCAACGGAAGACTATAACAACATTACAAATTACGGCCCGTGGCGTTATTATTATAGAATCGTAAATCTTTCTAACATTGTTATTGACAATATTGGAGGAAAGGACTCCAATCCAGAAGATGCAACGGCTAAAGCAAGTTTGGGGCAGGCACTCACTACAAGAGCCTATGCCTATTTTTACCTTACGCAGCTTTATCAAAATGGCTTTGATGCAAATCAAGCTATTTTACCTATCTATACCTCAGCAGCAGATCCAAATCAGCCTAAAAGTAAGGCTTCAGAAGTGTTTGCACTTATTGAAGATGACTTAACTGTAGCGAAAGGTCTTATGACAGACTTTACTCGTGATTCTGTTACACAAGCAGACAAGTATGTAGCTAGCACTATTTTAGCATTTGCATACGCAGCACAAGGCAAGTGGCAAGAAGCAGCTGACGAGTCCGCTATTGTTGTTCTAAACAGTGGTTATCGAGTTATTAGCGCAGACGAAGCTTTTTATGCTGGCTCAGGAGACTTTGTTGGTGGTTTTAACAGCGTTGATACGTATTCCAATAGTGTTTTATGGGGCGTTGATTTAACTGCAGATAGCGGCATTGGCTTAATATCATTTTGGGGACAGGTAGATTATTATTCCTATAGTTATGCTGCGGCCGGAGATTATAAAGTAATAGATGCTAGCCTTTACAGTGAAATCAGAGCAGATGATGTAAGAAAAAATCAGTTTCTTTCAAGTCTTAAATTGCCTTTGTATAAATTCTATCACGAAGATAGAGAGCCTCTTGGACAACGCGTAGTAACAACTGATTTATTCTATTTTAGATATTCTGATATGGTACTGCTACATGCAGAGGCGCAGGCACATCTTGGTAATGATGCTGCATCGAAAACAGTACTTGACATTTTATTAAGTCAAAGAATTGTTGACACATCGTACTTAGTTCCGCTTACAGGGCAAGATCTGATTGATGAAATTTATCTTCAAACACGAATTGAAATGTGGGGTGAAGGTAAATCTTATCTTGCAATGAAAAGAAACAAAGCATCAATTACCAGAGGTTCTAACTGGTTAGACTTCGCTGGTGAGACTTATGACTATGACGATGAAAAACTTTCCTTTGAAATTCCTGAGCAAGAAATTCGCGACAACCCGCTTGTTAATTCTCAGAATTAATTAAAAAGTTTTTAATTATTCAAAGCCCGTTCAATATTTGAACGGGCTTTTTTATAAAATAATTTTACGTAAATGAGATGTATTGTCGGAAAGCAATAGTTGAATAAAATATATTTGCGAAGACGTATTTTCAATATCAAATCGATGATGATTTGAAGGAACTTTCATGTTAATATTTTTAACTATTCTTCCAGAAATATCAAAAAGAATAATTTTTTCAATATCAAGACTTTCAGGAGTATTAACATATATGGAAGAGCCTGATAATTTAATGCGAATTGCATTGTATTTATCTTGAGACAATGAAAGTGTCTGAAAACACTCTGAAACAGACATTTCTAATCCGCAATTAAAAGGACTTGCTGAAAAACTCACTTTTTCTTTACCAGCGTCTATATAAGTTTGGTTGAGCCCTCCATAATTTAAATCTCCGTAAGAACCCGCATAATGCATCAGATTATTTTGATCTATAACATGTAGAAATAGAGAAGCATGACCAATTTCATGTGCAGTAGTCCATTCAAAATCAAACTGATTATTGGATACAACATCATAGCCCCAACTTATATTTGAATCATAAACAAAATCAATATTTGTAACAATACCCACGTAGTTTGCTTCGTTTGCGCCACATCCATAAATTCCCTTTAAACTAGTAAAGGCGGCGCCTCCATAACCATTAGCGTCAAAATCAGCGAATCTTACTAAATTGATGGTACTTTCTGCGTCGGAAGAAGTTAAAAGACCAGCATCAACAAAATTTACGCCTGTTTTACAAGACCATTCTGAAAGACCTTGTAGAAACATTGTTTTAGCATCGATGTTATCAAAAAACTCAGAGTTCATCTTAAACTTATAGTTCCCACCTGATAAATGATCAGAAGGGTCGGTACCATTAGGCATTGCACCAATATGACGCAATGGAACTGTAATTGAGTCTCCAAAAGTGGTTGTTTTTATAGTGAATTGGCTGTAAGGAATTACTAACGAAAAACCCGCAAAGGCTGAATCAATACTATAGTTATCTGCTTTTTTTATTTTAACTCCTCCTGATCCAGCTAAGTCTGGCACTTCAACAACAATCTTTTCGTCAGTCCATTCAATAATTTCTGAATACGTAAAAATAAAGCTTGCTCCACCATCATTAGCATTTCGAAATCCAACTGTCCCTTTTTCAATGCCAAAACCAGAACCGTTTATAGTTAGCTCTGAATTTGTTCCCGCCGTAATCTCTAAGGGTGAAATTGACTCGATATTGGGGAAGTTTGTGGTCTTTAGATTTCTATCATCTCTTGATTTAGACAAAATTGTTGTAAATTCTGGATACAGTTCTAAAAGTGCGTCATTAGCAGTTTTTATTTCTTCATTATTTAATTTTCTATAATTGATAAATCTTTCATGATATTTCATTTTATAGGTGTTTGATGAAATATTTTTATTTAGAAAAAAAATACCCTCATCGTTTAATTTAAATTTTAATTGATGAGAAACAACCTGAAAATGATCGTCAACAATTCCTCCCAAAGCTTTCAAAATAACTATAGAATCACTATCCCCTTTCAGTAATTGAGAAGTTTGAACCTCATAATTAGTAAATATATCTCCATTGCTATCAAAATATGAAGAAGAACCGATAATTTTACCCTCAATTACTAATGAAGATTCATTATGAAATTGTTGAAGTATATTTGTTTGGGCAAATGAGTATGCTGCGGAAAGCGTTAAAATGAATAAATAACTCTTTTTCATATTTTAATTTAAATAATTAGTAATACAATATAGCCAAAATAATTTATGAAAAAGACCATATTTGGAATTAACGCAGTCCGTGAAGCCATTCAAGATCCCAGTAGAATCCAAAAGGTTCTCATTGAAGACGGACTTAAAAACCCTGCTGCACAAAAGCTGAAAGATCAAATCATGCGCTCAGGTGTTTCATATTCGTTTGTGCCAGAGCAAAAACTATACAAGCATACCAAAGAAAATCACCAAGGCTTTGTGGCACTCATTGGGCAAATTCAGTTTACTGAGCTAGAAAGTATCCTTGACCCAGAAAAACAACAATTCTTTTTGCTTTTAGACGGCATTACCGATGTTCGAAATTTTGGTGCTATCATACGTTCTGCTGCGGGTTTAGGTGCAAGTGGTATCATCATTGGTCAAACTGGAAGCGCGCCCCTTAATGACATTGCCATTCAAGCCTCTGCTGGAGGTGCATTTCACATTCCCATTGTTCGTGTAAGCCACCTTAAAGATGCCATGTATCTGCTACAATCACACGAAATAGCACTGGTTGGTTGTACAGAAAAAGCAAATTCATTTGTTTCAGACACAAACCTTAAGCGCTCTTTGGGTATAGTCATGGGGAATGAACACAAAGGCATTAGCAAAGGGGTTCTCAACCTTTGTGATGAGCAAATAAAAATTCCGATTAATGACTTAATGGACTCCTATAATGTTTCTGTTGCTGCTTCGCTAGTGTTATATGAATACCACAGGCAAAACAACTAAAGCAAAAAAGTCAACTCTTCCAGTTGTTCAATTTCTTTATAGTGCGTAGGATTTATTTGTTTCAAAGGCATAAAATGAACGGCATGCATCCCCACGCTTAGAGCGCCTTCAATATCAGCCTCTAGGCTATCCCCTATCATAACAGCCTCTGATGATCTAACGCCACCGACTTTTAGGGCGTGATTGAAAATTTCGGGATCTGGCTTTTTCTTACCTACTGAAGACGAATCGGTAACCGTTTCAAAATAAGGCAAGAGTCCCGAATTTTTCATTTTGAAATGCTGCACATCTTTAAATCCATTGGTAATCATATGCATTGCATAGTGAGGCTTGAGTGCCTCCAATATGGAAATAGCACCTGGAAACAAGGTGTTATATTCAGGAAGTGTTTGAATATAGGCGTCTGCCATATCAAAAATTAAGGCATCGGAAGCTTTGTAATTCAACTGGTCAAAAACAGTTTTTAGGCGTTCGTAACGCAACTTTTCTTTGTCAATCTTACCTTCGCGATACAACCGCCAATAAGCTGTGTTATTTGGTATATAGACATTGAGGAAGCTATCAAGCTCAAGACCTATATCGTATTGCTTAAAAAGCGCCTTAAAGGCCAGTGCAGAGTTTTGCTCAAAATCCCAAAGCGTGTGGTCCAAATCAAAATACAACGCCTTGATAGTCGATTTATTCATGAATCAACATTTTTTTTAATGTAGCTAGAAATGTAAGATTTTTGGAGCGGCTGTTAAAACTTTCGTTCGTAAGTGCCACCAACAAAGGAGCATGTAGCTTTTGCAAGCGAGACTGATACCCGATAAAAAGCTGTCGCATTTTTCTAGCATACTGCTGTGCGCGTATATGTGACTCACTTAAACAAATGGGATGTATCGTTAATGGTGTTTGCTGCTCCTCGCCCAAATCGTAGAAGCGAAACGGATGAGCAGTGCTAGCACGAAATCCAGGAACATCAGGGTATTGCATAGAATAATCATGTTTGATTCCTAAAGAAGCATAGGTACGATAGGTGTCTGGAAATCGCAAAACCAACTTGTGTTGACGAATGGCTTTGATGGGTCTGTGGATTAGCCCAGAAAAGCGAGTAATATCTTGAACAAGCTTTTGGCTTTTATGGGTAGATTCGAAAGAAGCCAGTGGCGCAGTAGGCGCATAATCCGATAAGCTTTTAAGTTCTTGTTGGTGTTTTTTACTAAATACACTTAAACTTTTATCGTGAATCCCAAGTGCAGCATAAAGAGCAAAAAAACGAAACGATACTGCTGTAGACCGAAAGGCTTCCATTTGTTCAATCAAGCCAATAAGTGGATCCTCGCGAAAACGCAAGATCACCATCAAGCGATCAAAAGTCTTGGCAAATCTTAAGCGCCCGAAATCATAAAGCCCCTCAAAGAAAGAACGGAACAGGGTTTTATACTTATAGGCATACAATTGTGGAATTTCAACTACCAACTCAGTAGTACTAACTTGCTGAGTAAAAGGAGGTAATTCAAAAAAATCTGTCCATGCAGCTACAAAGCGCTCAAACCACATATCTATTAGGGGTAAATCCAAAAAATTATGATTATAAGCCAAAGACTGCTCTACTTTAAATCTACCCAAATCATCAGGAGCATAAGGCATGTATTCCTCATACCTACTCATCAAATAAAAGGATGCTGCAAAAAAATCAAATGGCAATTGACTTTTCGCAGAGGTAGCAAAAAAGGCTGGCATGCCTTCCCATTGAAAAACAGAAATATCCACCGAGTTAACACCCTGCTCAGCAAGTAAGCCATTGGTTGCTATAAAAAACTCATTGCCTAGCGGAACATCGCCGTAAGACATCTTAGGACCGCTGTGGGCAACAAATGCACTCACATCAGACGTAAACGAAACTTCTTGACCTAATCGATGCTGAAAAAAATGCCTAAAAACATATATGATACGAGGCTTAACTACAGGAGTATGAATCAAAATCATGATTCCGTTACTTAAAGTTATTTTGAATCCACCTTGTCAGGGGGTCGTATGTTAAGAGCTTTTCTTCCATCTCCTCATTTACATGAATAACAGAAGTTAGCTTGGCTATATAATGTCGAGCAAAAGACTTTGGATAGCGATCGCCCCCATTAAAATGAGCAACATAGTGTTCAAAAAAGCAAAGGGCTTTGGTGATGTCCTTTTGCAAATAAAAACTCAATACACCCATAACGTAATAGGCATCATTAGAAACTTCAGGTGTGCTGCATACATCTACTTCGTTTACAGCATTCAAATAGGCAACCAATGCTTCTTTATTCTTTTTGGTTGTTCTGTAATAATAACCTGCTGCTAAAAAACCTTCTATATCAGATAATGATTGGATGGCGCTAAGCGCCCTATTGGCTTTTTTGTCACTCCCGCCCAGTACCCAAGGTAATTCGGTATACAATTCCAATAAAACCAGTTGGGTTACAAGCGAGTCTGGTGCAATACGCGCCGCCTGCTCAAAAGCTGTTTTCATGGCTCTTACATATGGTAAGGACTTTACCCGAGACACCTCTGAAGCTAAAATTCCAGCAATGCCACCCAATAAAAACTGATAATCATAATTAGTGGGATAATCTTTTGCAAGGGAAACAAAAATATCGAAAGATTGTTCATATGCACGTGTATTGGCATACAACAGGGCGACTTCCTCCTGCTCTGCAAGCGTTTTGACATCGATAGAATCAAGCGTAATAATGCGTGACTGCTGATCAGAGGTGATAACCACCGGCTCAAAAAGTGCGATAGGAATACGCTGCCCATAGGAAAAAAAGACACATAAAATGACGAATATCAGTCGTTGAGCAATTGCCATAATTTATCTTTCAATGCGGTTATACCCTGTTGTGAAACAGAGGAAAATATGACAAAAGGAATGTGATCAAAAGCAGTCTTACATTCATCTTCAATAGCTGTATACAACTCTTCATCTAAAATATCAGATTTTGAGATACCAATCATAAAATTCTTATCTAACAACTCAGGATTATAGCGTGTCAATTCACTGTTCAAAATACTAAATTGTTTTTTAATATCATCCGCATCCGCTGGAATAATATAAAGCAAAACACTATTGCGTTCAATATGTCGTAAGAAGTAATGCCCCAGTCCTTTCCCTTCTGCCGCTCCTTCAATAATACCAGGGATATCCGCCATTACAAAAGAGGTGTAATCGCGATTTTCTACGATTCCCAAGTTAGGCTTTAGCGTTGTAAAGGGATAATCAGCAATTTTTGGTTTTGCAGAAGTCAAGATGGCCAGCAATGTAGATTTTCCGGCATTAGGGAAGCCCACCAGACCTACATCTGCAAGCACCTTCAATTCTAGTGTAATGTCTCGATCAACACCTTCTTTTCCCGGCTGAGCATAACGGGGTGCTTGATTAGTGGGGCTTTTAAAGTGCCAGTTGCCACGCCCACCCATACCGCCAGGCACAACGATCACATCTGATTCAGATGTAATTTCAGCAATTTGCTCACCCGTTTCGTTGTCTTTGATAATGGTTCCCAAGGGAACAGGAATAATCATATCTTCCCCATCTGCACCTGTACTCCTACTCTTACTTCCGTGTCCGCCATGCGCTGCTTTAAAATGACGTTTATACTTAAAATTAACAAGTGTCCACAGATTCTTATCGCCACGAACAATTACATGTCCACCACGTCCACCATCGCCGCCATCTGGACCGCCTTTTGTTATGTATTTTTCCCTGTGAAAGTGCGTAGAGCCCTTGCCTCCGTTGCCAGAAGTAACATGTATTTTAACATAATCTACAAAATTACCTTCTGTCATTACAGTTGATCAACAATACTTGTTAGGTGGTCTGCTATCGCTTCTATGGATCTTGATCCATCTATGGCGTGAAACTTTTCTTGAGCTGTATAATAGGCTATTAGTGGAGCTGTTTTTGCATTGTATTCAGCAAAGCGATTTCGAATCTTTTCCTCATCTTGGTCATCTGCACGACCACTGTCTTTTCCACGAGACAATAAACGGCTTACCAATATATCCTCATCAACGTCTAGCGCCAAGGTAGCGGCTATTGCCATATCCTTTCTAGACAAAAAATCATCAAGGGCTTCGGCCTGTGAAATGGTTCTTGGAAAACCATCAAAAATAAAACCTGCAGCGTCGGGTTGCTTGTCTACTTCACTCTCGAGCATTTGGATGGTAACCTCATCTGGCACCAAGTCACCCTTATCCATATACTGCTTAGCCATAACACCAAGTGGCGTCTGATTTTTGATGTTATATCTAAAAACATCCCCAGTGGAGATGTGAATCAAATTAAAATGATCTCTTAAAAAAACGGCTTGGGTTCCTTTTCCTGCTCCAGGTTTACCAAACAAAATAATGTTCTTCATGGTTGTTATTTTCATTGCAAAGATATTCTATTTTAATCAGGCAGACTATCGATGTGCAACATTGTGGAATATCCTTACCTTTGTGCGGATAATGCAACAGTATATATCTTCAAATTTATCCATAGGCATCTTAGGTGGCGGACAGCTAGGCAAAATGCTTACCGATACAACGCGCAAATGGGATATCCGCACCCATATTCTTGACTCCAATGCCGGTGCGCCCGCAAAAAACAGCTGCTACCGATTTGTTCAAGGGGATTTGATGGACTATGAAACAGTGCTAAACTTTGGAAAAGAAGTTGAAGTACTTACCATTGAAATTGAACATGTTAATATTGATGCCCTTTATGAGTTAGAGAAAGCTGGTGTTTTGGTTTATCCAAAACCAGCAACGCTCGACATCATTCAAAACAAACAAACACAAAAAGCTTTTTTTGAACAACAAAAACTGCCAACTGCCCCTTTTATTTCTTGTGAAAACAAAAAAGAGCTTTTAGCACATATTTCAAATGGCAGCGTTGACTTTCCTTTCATTTGGAAAGCCGCCCGTTTTGGTTATGACGGTTTTGGTGTGAAAAAAATTGACCGTAAAGCAGCTATTGATGCTTTGCCTGATAACCCGTGTATCATTGAGACAGTTGTTCCAATAAAACAAGAAATAGCCATCATAGCAGCCAGAAATCCTGATGGTGAAATTGCGCTTTACCCCCCAGTGGGCATGGCGTTCCATCCAAAGGCTAATCAAGTAGAGTATGTCTATTTCCCTGCCGAGATTAGCAAAGAAATTGCAAAAAAAGCACATGATATTACCCATAAGTTGGTTAGCGCTTGGGCGCATGTAGGCTTGTTGGCAGTTGAGTTTTTTATTGACCAAGAGAACAACCTTCTTATAAACGAAGTAGCGCCACGGCCGCACAACAGCGGTCACCTTACCATAGAAGGCGCCAATACTTCGCAATTTGAGCAGCACATACGCGCCATACTTAACGCCCCGCTTGGCAAAACAAGCTTTCATGAACCCACCATCATGGCCAATGTGGTTGGTCCACAAGAACTCATTGGCACATTTGTCTATGATGGAATCGATCATGTTCTAAATACCCCACAAGCTGCGCTACACATTTATGGAAAGAAAACAACCAAACCGCAACGAAAAATGGGACATATTACCCTTACAGGTGCAGATTTAAATGTTATTTTTAAAAAAATTAAAGACTTAAAAGCAAAACTTAAACTTAAAGCGAATTAACATGAAAGTAGCCGTTATCATGGGAAGCAAAAGCGACCTACCCGTAATGCAAGATGCCATTGACACCTTGGCCCTTTTTGAAATCGAAACGCATGTTGATATTGTATCTGCACACAGAACTGCCGATAAAATGATGTCGTTTGGAAAATCAGCACACGAAAACGGTATAGACGTTATCATTGCTGGAGCTGGCGGAGCAGCCCACCTCCCTGGAATGGTAGCTTCAATTAGCCCGTTACCGGTCATTGGCGTTCCCGTTAAGTCTTCCAATTCCATAGATGGATGGGATTCTGTTTTGTCAATACTACAAATGCCTGGGGGCGTGCCTGTAGCTACCGTAGCACTGAATGGGGCAAAAAATGCAGCACTATTGGCTTGTCAGATTCTAGGCGTAAAAAATCCAGCCTTACGTGAGGCAATGATTGCCTACAAAGTATCCTTAGGTGAGAAAGTCCATCAAAGCGCGAAAGACCTTAACAATAAGTAAGCGCCAAATAGCTCAAACCCAACCACAACACAGGAATTGCTTCAACATACAATGAAGTAAGGTGTTTTGGTCGATCTCTTTTAACTTTAAAAATAAGTATTCCAAGAACGACTAGTACCCCGATTTCAATCCAAGCAAGAATATTTTTAGTTGCAGTCATGAAGGCCAAAACGATAGCCATTAAAATCAAGATATACGACAGCAACTTTACCCCATTAACACCCAAAACTTGTGGGAGTGTTTTCAAACGTGGTGCATCGCTATTAAGATCGTGTATTTCGAGCGGTACAATAAGCACCAATATCCAAAGTATGGCTTTTGAGGCAATCAATACAAAATGAACCGAGGCAGCATTATACAGTGCAAAAGTAGCTAGAGTTGACCAGCACAAGGCCACAATAAATATCTTAAGAGTAGGGATATAACGCAAGCCCATTTGAGCCCTGAAAGGAAGTGTGTATAACGCTGTAATCATCCCTACAAAAACAAAAATAAACCAAACAGCAGTGGTTTGTGTGGCGAGTCCAAAAATACCAATTGCTGTAGCGCAAAAAAGCATGGTGACTTGTAGTAAATTGATTCTTTTCCTTTTTACCAAAGCAGGTACAACAAAATGAAAGTATTGATAGGCAACCCAACCAAAACCAAAAATCGCACATTGCAATGAAACAGCTACATCAACGCCTTGTTGCATCGCTAACACGTTGCAAAAAGCCCATAGCGATAAGGCAACGTGTAAGCTGGATTCAATATATTGGCGGAGATTGATATGCTTCATAAAGAACTACAAAACTACCAATTGTGTTAATAAGGTAGCCATTTATGGTTAACAACTTTAGGTCGAAATGGATGGGTTTGATTTTTTTGATTTTAAGCAAAAAATTACCTTTGAAAGGCTATAATATTGGTGTTTATGGATACACAAAATTTCGCGCTTCGCCACTTGGGTCCAAACGAAAAGGAGTTGGACAAGATGCTTTCGGTTATAGATGCTTCATCGCTTGAAGAACTGGTTGCACAGACCGTTCCAGAAGCCATTAGGCTTCATGCACCCATGTCGCTTCCTGAAGCGATGAGCGAACATAGCTTTTCAAAACACATTACCGCCTTAGGGAAACACAACAAGGTATTTACTTCCTTTATTGGACTAGGTTATCACGAAGCCATTTTGCCCGGTGTAATCCAAAGAAATATATTGGAAAATCCAGGTTGGTACACCGCATACACCCCCTACCAAGCTGAAATTGCTCAAGGCCGTATGGAGGCGTTGCTCAACTTCCAAACCATGATTGTAGAACTCACAGGAATGGAACTTGCTAATGCCTCTCTTTTAGATGAATCTACAGCTGCAGCAGAAGCCATGAGTCTCCTCTTTGGCCAACGTACAAGAACGCAGAAAAAGGAAGGTGCAAAGCTGTTTTTTGTAGATGAAAATACCTTGCCGCAGACCAAATCTGTGTTAAAAACAAGAGCCGTTCCCGTTGGGATTACACTTGTTTATGGCAGTTGCGAAACTTTTGTGCCTACTGAAGCATACTTTGGAGCTTTGGTACAGTACCCTGGTGCTGACGGCGCTATACCCAACCTAAAAGCTTTTATTGATCGTGCTTCGCAAGCAGAAGTAAAAACGGCAGTTGCTGCTGACCTTATGAGTTTGGTGCTTTTAGAAGCGCCAGGAACTTTAGGTGCTGATGTCGTAGTAGGAAGCAGTCAACGCTTTGGAATTCCCCTTGGCTATGGAGGACCGCACGCAGCATTCTTCGCAACCAAGACCGCCTATAAACGCAGTATACCTGGAAGAATTATTGGCGTTACCCAAGATAAGTCTGGTAACAGAGCTTTACGTATGGCCTTGCAAACACGTGAGCAACACATTAAAAGAGATAGGGCTACATCTAATATTTGTACCGCACAAGTGCTTTTGGCGGTTATGGCAGGAATGTATGCTGTCTACCACGGCCCAGAAGGATTAACATCAATTGCTACACGTATCCACCGTCATGCTTGTCAACTTAATCAAGCACTGAAACAACTGGGAATAGCGCAAAAGAACAAGGCGTTCTTTGACACGCTTCACATCGAAGCCCCAGCCCAAGAAATAGCAAGGTTGGCTGCTGCCAAAGGAATCAATCTTCGACAGATCAACAAAAATGAGCTGAGCGTTACCTTCCACGAAGCAACCGAGGACCAGCACATTCAAATTTTGATTGATATTATTGCCAAAGCAACTAAGCAACCTGCTTTTGATGTCAATTTGGTTGAAATGGATTGCCTCCCTGTTTCACACAAGCGAACCACTTCATTTTTAACCAACGACGTATTTCATAGTTACCATTCCGAAACCAGCATGATGCGTTACATCAAATCCCTTGAGCGCAAAGACTTGGCGCTAAATCATTCCATGATTGCATTGGGTTCTTGTACCATGAAGCTAAATGCTGCTACAGAAATGTTTGCCCTGAGTGATCCACATTGGAACAACATACATCCCTTTGCGCCTATCGATCAGGCAGCTGGCTACACTAGGGTATTACACGACCTTGCGGATTACCTTACAGAAATCACGGGCTTCGGGGGCACATCCTTACAACCCAATTCGGGAGCACAAGGCGAATTTGCAGGACTGATGGTCATCCGAGCATTTCATCTTGCAAACGATGACGCACATCGCAACATCTGTCTTATTCCTGCTTCCGCACATGGCACCAATCCAGCCTCTGCCGTAATGGCTGGTATGCAAGTTGTTGTCGTAGGCACTGACGAAAAAGGGAATATCGCCCTCGACGACTTAAAAGCCAAAGCCAATGAGCATGCCGATAATTTAGCAGCTTTGATGATCACCTATCCCTCAACGCATGGGGTTTTTGAATCAGCTATTAAAGAAATAACTGCCTACATTCACAGCAAAGGAGGGCAAATATATATGGATGGCGCAAATATGAATGCGCAAGTTGGTATAACCAATCCTGCTGTTATTGGCGCAGACGTTTGTCACCTGAACCTCCACAAAACCTTTGCCATACCACATGGCGGTGGTGGCCCTGGAGTAGGTCCGATATGTGTTGCCAAACACTTGGTCCCATTTTTACCAAACCACACCATAGTTCCTACAAGTGGCGAACAAGGAATCCAAGCACTTTCTGCGGCGCCTTATGGTTCAGCTCTAGCTTGTCTTATATCCTATGCCTACATACGTTTACTAGGAGCAGCAGGGCTTACGAAAGCCACAGAGGTAGCGATCTTAAATGCCAATTACATCAAAGAACGTATTGCCAAGCACTACCCTGTTTTGTACAGTGGTGACAACAACAGAGCAGCACACGAGTTTATCATTGATTGTCGTGCTTTCAAAGAAAAAGGCATAGAAGTAATGGATATTGCCAAACGTTTGATTGATTATGGCTTTCATGCACCAACAGTATCGTTCCCAGTTCCAGGCACCATGATGATTGAACCTACAGAAAGTGAAAACATGGCAGAATTAGATCGTTTTTGCGAGGCATTTATTTCAATACGCTATGAGATTGAGGCCAGCACTAAAGAACAAACGAACAACTTACTTCGCAACGCACCTCATACCTTGACTCAATTGACAGCGCACGAATGGGAAATGCCATACACGAGAGAAGAAGCAGCATATCCATTGCAATTTGTTCGTGAAAATAAGTTTTGGCCAAGTGTACAGCGTGTAGATGAAGCTTATGGCGACAGAAATCTTATGTGTACTTGCGCTCCCATAGAAATGTATGTAGACAAACCGGTCTCGCAAATTCAATAATATGGGTATGGAATGTATTTATAAGCACATCTTTTTTCTTGTAACCGCATAGATTTCTATATTTGAATATCAGAAAACGACCACTACTCTTATAAAATATGGGAATCCACATCACAGGCGTTGGAAGTTATATTCCTTCACACAAAGAACGAAATCAAGATTTTTTAGCACATACATTTTTAGACGACAGCGGCAATCCTTTTGGTGCTGAAAATGGTGACATCATTGAGAAATTTAAGGCCATAACGGGCATTGAAGAGCGCCGTTATGCTAAACCACACCAAACTGCATCGGATCTCGCTTTTCTGGCTGCTGAAAAAGCTATTGAAGACGCATCTCTTGATCCTGAAACCTTGGACTATATAATTGTAGCCCATAATTTTGGTGACATCCAACACGGCTGTATACAAACGGATATATTACCCTCCTTGGCCACAAGGGTAAAGCACAACCTTCAGATAAAGAATCCGAATTGTGTTGCTTATGACCTGATTTTTGGTTGCCCTGGATGGGTAGAAGGTGTTATTCAAGCACAAGCTTTTATCAAGTCGGGGATGGCGAAACGCTGCATGGTTATTGGCGCCGATACCTTATCACGAATTGCTGATCAAAACGACAGAGACGCCATGATTTTTGCCGACGGTGCTGGAGCCACTATCATTGAAGAAACAGAAGAAGCCGGTGGCCTTTTAAGCCACTGTTCACAAACCTACAGTACAGAAGAGGCTTTTTACTTGTTTTCTGGAAAGTCCAACGATCCAACAGCTAAGCCTGAAGACAAGTATATTAAAATGCTAGGAAGGAAAGTTTACGAATTTGCCATTAGCCACGTTCCACAAGCCATGAAAGACTGCTTTGACAAAAGCGGAGAAGACCTAGGGTCTTTAAAGAAGATCTTTCTGCATCAAGCCAATGAAAAAATGGACGAAGCCATCGTTAAAAGGTTTTACCGTCTTTTTCGTGAACCAATTCCTGCAGACGTACTACCCATAAGCATCCATAAATTAGGGAATAGTTCGGTTGCAACTGTCCCTACCCTGTTGGATTTGGTTAAGCGAAATGCCCTCAATGGTCATCAAATAAACAAAGGGGATGTTGCGCTTTTTGCCAGCGTAGGTGCTGGAATGAATATCAATGCGTTTACCTATTCGTTTTAACGACTCAATAAAGCCTCCCCTATTGGGTTGCCAGTAACACCTGTGGGGTTACTTACTTCTAACAACGCACATATTGTGGGTGCGATATCTGAAGTTTTTGTTCTTTTAAATGTTTGCCCCTTTTGGATACCGTTACCATAGAGCAACAACGGAACATGAGTATCATAAATAAAGGCTGAACCATGCGTGGTGCCATAAGTACGTTTGGCTATATACCCTGGCAATAGCATGTATATAACATCACCCGATCTTTTAGGGTTATATCCATTTTGCAAGCGTTCCACTATTGGATTATCAGCATCCATTTTCATAAGATCTGTAGTTGTGTAAGCAGTAGCAATCCCGTCTTGTCGCTGTATAAAAGCAGCAGCAAAACGCCTTATCACATCGACATCTAATTTTGCTGAAGAAATAAGCTCACGGTTGAGGTAAACTTCATCGTTTGATACATCAAGGATAATGTCGTTTAATCCGAAAGCATCCTGCAAGGCTTTTTCAAGGGCCTTGACAAAAGGCTTTTTTCTAACATATCCTGCAGGTATTTTATTGTCTATCAAATAATTAGGAACGGAAGCAACACCATGGTCTGCCGTGAGGAAAACAGTATAGGCGCCCTTGCCCACTTGTGTGTCCAAGGCACGAAAAAGCCTTGCGAGTTCGAGATCTAAACGAATATAGGCATCCTGTAATTCCTTAGCGTTGGTACCAAAATCATGTCCTATATAATCTGTGGATGAATAGGAAACCATAAATACGTCTGGGTGATCATCCGCGCCTAAGCCCTCCCCTTTCAACGCTGCCAATGCAAAGTCCGTAACGAGGCTGTTGCCAAAAGGTGTTGCTTGTAGCGCATCATAGCCATTATTAGTAGCGGCCAGAGCGGCTAAATCATATGGAAATGTAGGCGTTTCTTTGCCTTTAGGGCGCTTTTCGTAGGGACTGTCGTCTCGTCCTGTTTCCGCATATTGAGAGATAGGATAATAGGTATCCCAAGTAGTCAGGTAGTCGTCAATTTTTCTAGAAGTGTTAAAATCTGTTGCCCATGCAGGTAATGCTTCCATATAAAACGTGCTGCTTATGAAGTTTCCTTCATCCCCTCCTGAGAACCAATACGCACCATTGGCAGTATGGCCAATGGCCAATATAGCGCTTCTGTCTTTCAACGAAACACTAACTGCTTTGCCATTCATCTGAGTTGCCAACCTATTTTCATCAGCAAATGTGGAGACCAAAAGTGCGGTTGGTGCTTTACCTTTTGCTCGGGCTGTCCCCAAAGATTCATATGTAGAGTCATCTACGCAATAGCGTGATTTTCGGCTTTGTCTATCAAACCAATCATTGCCAATAATTCCATTAATGGCAGGCGGTGTACCTGTAGCAATACTCGCATGTCCGGGGCCTGTCTTGGTTTGACGGTAGTCGAAATGGTGATTTTTAGCCACAAAGCCTTCGTTGTAAAAACGTTTAAATCCATTTTCGCCAAAATGCGATTGGAATCGATATAGGTAGTCCATGCGCATTTGATCAACTACAACACCTACTACCAGTTTGGTCTTTTCGTTGTCGTGATTTGAGTTGCAGCCCAGCAAAAAGAGACTGACGATGATAAAGAAAGATTTGGTATTCATGATTGACATTTTAACAAATTTCAATTTTTATATTGAGACTTAGGTTATAGCAATAGAATTTTTTACATTCGTTTACGTGAAAATACTGCATCACATCGGTGAATATTTATTAATGCTTAGGTTGGTTTTTGTCAAGCCTACCAAGAGAAAAGTGATGCAAAAACTTATATTCAAAGATATACAAGATCTTATTATTGGATCCTTGGGTATCGTTGCCTTTTTATCCTTTTTTGTTGGAGGGGTTGTATCCATACAGACGGCACTTAATATTGAAAATCCACTTATTCCAAAAAATTTAGTTGGCTTTGCAACTCGACAATCGGTAATACTTGAGTTTGCACCAACTTTTATGAGCATTATCCTTGCGGGTAAAGTAGGTTCTTTTATTACATCAAGCATAGGTACCATGCGCGTAACCGAACAAATTGATGCATTAGAAGTAATGGGCATTAACTCCGTAAACTACTTGGTGTTTCCAAAAATAATTTCGATGCTTTTGCTTCCCATAGTGATAAATTTTTCCATGTTTCTTGGTATTCTTGGGGGTTATGCCGCTACCATTTATGGGGGATTTTCGAGTAGTGCTGATTTTATCGAGGGCATACAACTCGACTTTAGGCCATACCATGTGGTATACGCCTTTATAAAAACTTTGGTATTTGCCATGGTTTTGGCCACTATCCCATCCTATCACGGCTATTATATGAAGGGTGGCGCACTCGAAGTTGGCAAAGCAGCTACAGTAGCCTTTGTATGGACGTCAGTAGTTATTATTGTGCTCAATTATTTCATTACTCAAATGTTACTGGCTTAATGATAACCCTAAACAACATCACGAAATCGTTTGACGGCTTGCAAGTTCTTAAAGGGATTAGCATGAGTTTTGAACCTGGAAAAACCAACCTTATCATTGGTCAAAGTGGTTCAGGAAAAACAGTATTGCTTAAATGTCTGTTGGGTTTACACCAAATAGATGGTGGTAAAATGTACTTCAACAATCAAGCTTTTAGCGATATGGATGAGAAAGAAAGACGCACATTACGCAGAGAAATGGGTATGGTTTTTCAAGGAAGTGCGCTGTTTGACTCCATGTCTGTTTTGGAAAACGTCATGTTTCCAATGCAAATGCTAACCAAGAAAAGTGAGTCAGAAATTAAACGAGCTGCCGAAGAAGTTATAGCGCGTGTAAATCTTGAAAATGCGAACAACAAACTTCCAGCAGAGCTTTCTGGAGGCATGCAAAAACGCGTTGCCATTGCCCGCGCAGTTGTCATGAAGCCAAAATACCTTTTTTGTGATGAGCCCAACTCAGGGCTAGACCCCAAAACGGCCATCGTTATTGACAACCTTATCAGAGAAATTACCCAAGAAAACAACATTACTACAGTCATCAATTCTCACGACATGAATTCTGTTATGGAAATTGGAGATACCATCTTGTTTTTAAAAGATGGCGTAAAGGCTTGGGAAGGTAGTAAGGAGCTCATATTTAATACAGATAATGAGGCTGTTAACGACTTTGTGTATTCTTCAAATCTGATGAAGAAAATAAAACAAACGCAGGTCTAAATTATTCTTTTTCTCTAGTAAATACGGTTAGCTTTACATCTTCAAGCTTGTCATAATTCGCTAACTTCTGTTCCAATACACGCATCGTACTGGAGTCGATTTGCACAAGTCCTAATGGATTTAACAACAGTTGACTATCCGATTTTCTGTTGTATTGAATTGCTGCAGATGATACTAGATAATCGCCATAAGGCAATATTGACACATGAGTATCCAAATAGGCATTTGCTTGTTTTCTAAAAGCATTTTCGCCCAATGCATTGACAAAAGTAACGCCAGCGGGAATCATGACCAACAAAGCAAAAAAGCTTACCACACGAACCACAAATCGCCGTCTTTTGGAATCGGCATAATGAATCATGGGAAAGCGTAATAGCTTTACAACTACAAAAGAAGCGAAGGCTATAAAAGTAGCATTGATAAAAAAGAGATACAGTGCACCAAGTGCATAACCCACATTACCAACCGCTATGCCATAGCCAATGGTACACAAAGGAGGCATAAGTGCCGTAGCAATGGCTACACCAAAAATAACAGATGCTATGGCTCCCCTTTTTGTACGGGCAATAGCCAATGCAGCACCCCCGAAAAAGGCAATAAATACATCTCGTATATCGGGTTGGGTACGTGCTAAAAGTTCTGATGATTCTTGCTGTAGCGGAAAAAACAAGAAAAAGATCGTAGCTGTAACGGCGCTAAGCGATACCATAACGACAAAATTTTGTGTGGCCGATTTGATCATATCCAAATCATTGATAGCCAATCCAACACCCAAACCTAGTACGGGCCCCATAAGTGGCGCTATTAGCATGGCACCTATAACAACTGCAGTAGCGTCTGTATTCAAACCTATACAAGCAATAAAAATTGAGCAAATCAATACCCAAGCAGTGGCCCCCCTAAAAGGAATGTCTTGACGTACGGCCTCTAATGTTGCGGCATAGTCTGTTCCCTTGCTTATATCAAAAAGCTGGCGCAAATAAACAAGGTTAAACCTTAAAGCTTGCTTTTTTGGTGCATCTTGAGGTTTGTCAGAAAAATCAAATTTGGTCTCCATTATATCGGACTTACTTCAACAAAAGGTGGAAACAGGTACTGCTTCTTTGTTTTGACACATGTACAAACAAATCGGGTTCTGCGCTTAGCGTCTTTGCTAAAAACACGCCCATCCTGCGTGTTAAAAAGTGTGCCCTGCTCCAATTCAAAAATACATTTTTTATTATTGGGTGGGTCAAATTCCCGAAGTGCCATCGTAAGATTGGCATCAGCAGCAAAAGTTGCTTTTGCATTTTGCATGTGTTTTTTAAGGGGTATTGAGAGGGATTCTGGGAAAATTTCTCCCTCCAAAAAAGGGTCAACCGTTTTTTGAAATGCTGATTTCCATTCCTTACCGTGAGGTTTCTTTCTAAATATATAGGAGCTGAACACCATGTAGTGTGCCCACTCGTGTAAGAAAGTAAGCAAAAACCGATATGGGTTTTCCATGGCATTTATGGTAATAGATACATGACCTTTGGACTGTACCCTAAAATCGCCGTGCTTAGTCTTGCGGTTGCGAACAACATGAATTACGACCTTGTGTCCATCCACAAGTGCAGCGCATTTTGAAATGGCTGGTTCTGGTAAATATGAATAAAAGTCAGCGGGCATTAGGGTGTTGTATTCGATACAGGCAACACCTTTCCATTATAGAAAAGCTGTCCGTCTAGTGCAAATTTGGCGATATAATCTGCCATATTAGCTGCGGTCATGGGGACTTCAAGACCGGGGAAGGCTTCGGAAAGCATTTCTGTTTGTACAGCACCAAGTGCCAGCGCATTTACGGCTGGGCCCGTTTCTTTAAGTTCTTCGGCCAATAACTCGGTGAGTATGGAAACAGCTCCTTTGCTGCTGCTGTAGGCAGCCAGACCTGGGAATTTTGATGTGCCGCCAATTCCA
>Ga0228657_1000026_pt1 | contig 113672 bp, 73 predicted proteins | sample 70DmetaG_FD_182743 | JGI IMG/M metagenome (GOLD analysis project Ga0228657, IMG submission 182743) | Seawater microbial communities from Monterey Bay, California, United States - 70D | ecosystem: Environmental > Aquatic > Marine > Coastal | place: USA: California | collected 2016-10-07 | reverse complement strand
AATGGTCCGGGGAGATGGGACTTTTACTGGCGGGGACACGCTTACACCAATTTACACGCCTGGGCCTACAGACTTAATCAACGGGACCGTAACACTTACCCTAACCGCAACTGCATTTAACAGTTGCTCTTCACCGATATCAGATTCTGTAACTTTTCAAGTTAATGCTGCCCCAATAGCCAATGCTGGTCCAAATGCTTCCGTCTGTGCCAATAACTCATTTACGCTAAGCGGAGCATCGGCAAGTAATTACAGCAGCCTAACTTGGTCTTCGAGTGGTACTGGCGCTTTTGATAGTACTGCTGCAGAAAAACCTGTTTACACCCCTAGTTTAGGCGATATTAGTAGTGGTTTTGTTCGCTTGACCATGACGTTACAACAAGACGGTTGTGCAACCGTTTCTGAAGACATGGATTTAACCATTGTTCCTGAAGCCACTGCAAACGCTGGAACCGACCTTACAGTATGTCAAGGAGAAGAGGCGATTATTAGCAGTGCCAGTGCGCAAAATTACAGTAGTATTTTGTGGGTAGTACTTACGGGAAGCGGTGCACTTCAAAACGAGACAACAATAGCGCCAACATATGTGCCTGACCCTAACGAAACGGGGACAGTAACACTTCGTCTTACTGCACAGCCAAATACGGACGGAGTAAACAATTGTGGCCCTCCTGCTACGGATACGATGAAAATTTCGATTGTTGCAGAACCTACAGCAAATGCAGGGCCTAATCAAACGATTTGTGAAGGAGATGATATTCCACTTGTAGATCCCAATATTACAGCAACAAACTACAACCAATTGGTTTGGTCTACTCTTGGTGATGGGTCATTTACCGATGTAAATAATTTAAATCCTACATATACCCCAGGAACTAACGATCGCCTAAGCGGGCAAGTAACACTTCGTCTTGAGGCATTGCCCAATTCTCCTTGTGCCACATCGGCAACATCTGAAATGCTACTGAGTATTACACGAATTCCTTTGGTAGATGCAGGTCCAGCAAGCATCGATTATTGTGAAACAGATACGGTTATCTCGCTAAACAACAGCACTGTGCTTTATGCCGACAACGTTTTATGGACGACCAGCGGTTCTGGAAGCTTTTCGCCCAGTGCTTCTGCCACCAACCCCCAGTATTTTCCATTGGCTACAGATATTGCCAATGGCTCTGTAGTGTTAACGTTAACTGGATTGCAAAATCCTGGAAATTGTGGTGCGCAAAGTTCAGATGATATACTTATTAATTTTATTGAGCTGCCAACAGCTGATGCTGGACCTGATGCAACGATTTGTGATGATAATTCCTTCACGCTTGGTCAGGCTACTGCAACGAACTACGCATCTGTCACATGGTTAAGTTCAGGGACGGGTACTTTTGACAACAACACCATACAAAACCCAACCTACACACCTAGCGCACAAGACGTTGCATTAGGCTCGCCCATCACATTAACTGTTACGGCTGTAGGTATTGATCCTTGCCAAGTAACTGAGTCGGATAGTATGGATCTCACGCTTGCACCAAGTCCAGAAATGGAAGTTGGCAATGACCGCTTCTTATGTGAAAACACAGATCTTTCGATTAATCTAACAGCAGGCGTTGATGTAAGTCATGTTGACACCAACTCCTACCAATGGACATCATCAGGAACAGGAACATTTCTACCTACAAACACACTTTCAACAGTGTATCAACATAGCCCTGAAGATTTAGCCGGTGGAGTTCCCATCCAAATCACGCTAACAGCACAACCTTTAGCACCATGTGCAACGCCAATAAGCGATAGTTTTATGTTAACGCTTGTTGAAAACCCAACAGCATCCGTAGGACCAACTGCAATAACAATCTGCGATACGGGCCATACATTTAACCAAGCTGTTGCTACAAATTATCAAAGTATTCAGTGGACAAACTTGACTGGTACTGGAAATATTCAAAACAGCACTAGTGAAAATGCTACTTATATTCCAAACCAAGCGGATATCAATGCAGGAACAGTAACCTTGCGATTCACAGCAAACCCAATCAATCCATGTGGGGAAATTGCTCAAGAGGATGTTGTTGTTACCATACAACCTTCAGCAGAAGTTTATGCAGGTGATGATGCTGTAATTTGTGAAGGAGAGCCCTTTGTAGTGGCAACAGCAACAGAGGCAAATACAACTTCTTTGCTATGGTCCTCGCCTACTGGAGGAACTTTTTCAAATGGTACTGGCTTAGCACCCACGTTTACTCCTACCCCCGCAGAGATTGCTGCAGGACAAGCCACGTTAGTACTTACAGGTCAGCCAGAAAGCCCTTGTACGACACCTGTTTCAGATACCATGATACTTATTATACAAAACCAGCCAGATGTTGAGGCGGGCGTAAATACTACAATATGTGAGGGCGATACCTATCAAACCAACACAGCAACATTAGGTTATTCTGGAGGAAGCTTGTGGACAACTAGCGGAACTGGTAGTTTTGCTAACAGTACAGACCTAAACACAACCTACACGCCTTCTGCTGCTGATATTACTAACGGTTTTGTTGAACTTAAACTTACAGCAAATGCTATTGGTCCGTGTACTGGTACCATAGAAGATGTGGTTACGGTAACTATTGCTCCCAAAGCAACAGTATCCATTGTTCCTGATGCGGCTACAATCTGTGCTGATGACACTTATACATTCAGTGCAAGCCAAATCATTGATATTAATGTAAGCAGCTTTAATTGGATTACTTCTGGAGATGGAACTTTTTTCGATGCAACTGAAGAAGCACCAACTTATACTCCAGGGTCAGGGGACATTATTACTGGAAGCGTTACGCTAACTGTTGAAGTGAGTGCTGATAGTGCTTGTTCAAATCCAACAGATTCGGATCCCTTTACATTAACTATTGATCCAAAACCAACAATTGATTTATCAGCTGCAGCTACTAAGGTTTGTTTCGGCAGTCAGCTAACTATAAATTCCACAATAAATAATTATCAGACCATTACTTGGGAAATTTTAAGTGGTGGCGGAACCCTTGTTTCTGGAGGAAATTCTGAAAATCCCATCTATGAGCCCGCAGTAGATAGTGAAATCGTTCGTCTAAAGGTTTCAGCAACAGGAATTAATCCTTGTACGGTTACCGAAACCCAAGAATTAGTTATTAACGTAACAGGATTACCAGAAATTACTGCATTCCCAGCTGATAGTGAAAGCTGTGATATACTCCCTTATGTTATTAGCGGCACTTTGACAAACAGCAAAGAAAGTAGCGTTTTATGGACAACTAGTGGTAGTGGAACATTTGACAACCCGGCAAATTCAAATCCAACCTATACACCAACACTGGCAGATGTAACAACTGGTTATGTAGATCTTACAATGACTGCCATAGCTGCCTCACCTTGTGATGCTACCGTAAATGATGCAGACACTTTTCGCTTAACACTCACTAAGGCACCTACAGTAAACGCAGGTGCAGATGATAGCTTATGTGTCGATAGCAATTACACTATTTCCGATGCTAGTGAAGCCAATACACTTAGTTATTCCTGGACATCAAATGGAACGGGCACTTGGCAAAACCAAAACACCTTAAATGCGACCTACATTCCTAGCGATGTAGACAAATCTAACGGTTTTGTTATTTTAACCTTGACTGGAAATGGTAACGGAAGCTGTGATCCAGTCCTAGACCAAAAGCGTATTGATATTATACCAACACCTGTTGTAGATTTAATTCCAAGCGCAGATTATTGTACAAATGAGCCAGGTATATCACTTAGCGCAACAGCATTAGAAAACTACAGCACAGTAGCGTGGTTCACGTCAAGTACATCGGGAACGTTTTCTTCAACTAACACATTAACAACTACTTATTACCCTTCAGCGGATGATTATGCCGCTGGTCAGGTAACAATTACACTAAGAGCCAACCCGCTAGCTCCATGTACTAGCTTTGAGGAGGATACGATGACACTTAATTTTGTTCAAGCCCCAGAAGTAAATGCAGGAGTAGATCAAATTATTTGTGAAGATCAATCAGCAAACCTAAACGCGACTGTAAATTATCAAAACTCCTTGTTGTGGACAACCAGCGGAACTGGGACGTTTGAAAATGGAGTTGATACAATTTCTAATCCTGTTTATAATCCAAGTATTACGGACATACAAAATGGCTTTGTTACGCTTACGCTAAGAGCTATTGGAGATGCAACTTGTGCACCTACTACTGATGATATGCGTATAGATTTTGCGCCTAATCCCAAAGTAACCATCGGAACGGACTTGACATATTGCGAAAATCAAACAGTTACCCTTAGTGATGTTGTTATTCAAAATGCATCCTCAATTCTCTGGGAGACTACAGCGCTAGGAACATTGACAAATGTCAATACGGCAAATCCAACATACACACCAGCTAACAACGAGCTAGGGCCTGTTACATTAAAACTAACCGTGGGTGCAACGTCACCTTGTACGGTAACACAAACTTTCACTAAGGTCATCAATTATGTAACTAATCCAGATGCTAACGCAGGTCCGGATCTATCCTACTGTGAAGTGGACGGAGACATTACCATTACTGGAGCCACAACTAGCACAGGAGCTACCATTGCATGGAATATTATTGTTGGTACAGGATCTTTATCAAACGGCGCAACAATTAGCCCAACATACAGCCCCTCTACTCAAGATTACATAAATGGCGAAGTAAGGCTGGAATTGCGAGCCTTAGGTACTTCTGGATGTGCAGATGCTACTGACGAACTTATCATTACCCTTACACCAACACCTCTAGTAAATGCAGGGACTGATGCGAGTATCTGTCAAAATGAAACCTTTACCACAACAAATGCCTCGGTAAGTTATTCTTCCAACTTCGCATGGTCAACTCCAGATGGTTTGGGTATACTAAATACATCTCCAAATGATCTAAACGCATCTTATACGCCAGCAGTTGGCGAAGTAGGTACCGTACGACTGGTACTAACAGCTCAATCTGATAATGGTTGCCCAAGCGTGGTTCAAGATGAAATATTAATCACCATAAATCCACCTGCAACAGCTGACGCTGGTGTTGACCAAATACTTTGTGAGGGCGATAATGTATCCTTAACTGGAACTGCCACTAACAGTACAAACACGCTTTGGATTTCAACAGGTAGTGGTATTTTTGTGCCTGACGCCAGTTCGTTAAATGCACAATACCAACCTTCGCCAAGTGACTATTCTTCTGGAAACATAACCTTAACACTTGCTGTTGATGGAATTGGAAGTTGTTCCACAGTTAACGATAATATGACAGTGGCTTTTGCACCTACCCCAAATGTGTATGCCGGTGCAGATGCAGAAATATGTGTGGGAGATGATTACAACCTAGTAGATGCTACACTAACAAATGGGCAAAATATTCAATGGTCTATTGTGGCTGGTGATGGCTCATTCATAGGAAGTGTGAATAGCGTTAATCCAACCTACTCACCTGGACCTCAAGATTTAATTGATGGAGCTGCTACCTTACGCCTATCCGCTGATGGTATTGAACCCTGTCAAAATACCACAAGTGATGACATTGTAATCACAATAACTCCATTACCTACACTAAGTGTAGTTCCGAACTTTGCAGCTTGTGAGGGCGAAATATCGATCACGGGCACCCAAGCTACCAACTACAGTACTGTTCAATGGCAAGTCATTCAAGGTACTGGAACACTTAATGTTGCTGATCCGCTAGCGCCAATTTATACAACCTCTGCTACAGACGTAGTAAATGGTACCGTTACCTTAAGGGCAACAGCTAATGGCACAGGTGCCTGTAGCATCAATTCTGTTGAAAAAGAAATTATACTTACAATTTCTGAAAGCGGTACTGTGGATGCAGGATCTTCAATGGCAAGTTGTGAAGCAACTGCCTATACTTTTAATAACAATGCCCAAACGGATAATGTTACCAATTTATTTTGGACACATGATGGTACTGGAACAATTACAAGTGGACAAGGGACTTTAACCCCAACCTACACTCCAGCTAGTGGGGAAACCGGTACGATTACCTTTACTCTTGAGGCAGATCAACTAAGTCCGTGTGCGGGTAAGATATCGGATACTGTTTCACTAGAATTTATTGCCAATCCACAAGCAGATGCGGGATCTAGTTTCACAACTTGCGAAGGTAGCTTTACATTAAATGGGGTCGTAAGTAATACCAATTCATTCCAATGGTCAGGTGGAGCTGGGGTATTTAGTCCAAATAATAATAGTACGCTAACGCCCACATATACACCAACGGCACAGGAAATTAGCCAAGGTTTTGTGAGTATTATTCTAACAGCAGATGCAATAGCGCCCTGCAATATTCCAGCAACAAGTCTTGTTACTGTATATTTTGATGATGCCGTTTCAGTAGATGCAGGACCCGCCACCGCCTCTGTATGTGCAGGTGATTCTTATGTTCTTAGTACTGCCAGTGTTTCAAATTTTTCTTCTTTCACATGGAGTACTTCAGGAAGTGGAACATTTAGCCCTAATGAAAGTGACCAAAATCCAACATACTCACCATCTGCTAGTGATATTGCAAGCGGTCAGGTAACACTAACGCTTAATGTTACAGGAAGCGGAAGTTGTTCTACAGCATCTGATGATTTGGTTTTAACTATTGACCAATTACCTAGTATTACAACAGCAGCATCGACACTTATGTTCTGTGACGATGTTTCGCAAATATCTGTTTCAGGAGTTAGTGCAGTCAATTACAATCCAAGCAGCCTAAAATGGATAACTAATGGAGCTGGTTTCTTCATTGATGACAATGCATTAAACCCTGAATATGTTCCACAAGGTGCTGATTTTACCTCTGGTGTCATTCTTTATGCTTCAGTAAATGGCGTAGCTTCAATGGCCTGTAGCAGTGCAGTTGCGCAAACTCAAATAGCCATTAATTTCTCTACGGCAGTAAGTGTTTATGCTGGTCCTGCTGCTGAAATATGCAGTAATGAAACCTTTGCCATTACAAACGCGACTGTCAGCCCAAATGCCACAATCCTATGGTCTACTAGCGGGACAGGAACATTCAGCAATCAAACGGACTTAAATCCAATATATACGCCTAGCGCTTCGGATATAGTCAACGGATCTATTGAACTTACCATAACAGGCACAGGAGACCCCGTTTGTACTCCCGCCAGTGATTCAATTACCCTATCTATTAACCAGAGTCCTGAAATTTCGCTCGCACAAAATATATTCAATGTTTGTACATCAGAAACCGAAGTGGCTATTACGGGAGTGGGCATACAATATGAAGATTCTTTTATTTGGAGTCACGATGGACAAGGCTCGTTCAAAGTATCCGATACAGCTTTAAATCAGGTCTATGTTCCTGCTGGAAATGACTTTAGTCAAGGAGTAACCTTAACACTTACTGCAAATGGTGTAGGCTCATGTGCTATTTCACCTGTCGTGGAGCAAATTAAAATCAATTTTTATGACCAGGTTCAGGTTGATGCAGGAACTGACCAAGCAGGAATTTGTGCTAATGAAAATTTCCAAATAAGTAATGCCGTTGCAACGAATGCCGCAAGTTTTGAGTGGTCTTCTCCAGGTGCTGATGGTGTGTTCTCTGAAACAACAACCAACATCAATCCAATTTATATACCAAGTCCAACCGATATTAGCAACGGAACAGTTACGCTTCGTCTTACTGCTTATGGACTGGGCACTTGCGCTGATGTGTATGATGAAATAACACTAACTATTGATCCAGTTGTAGATGTATATGCTGGTGCAGATGTTGTGCTTTGTGCCTCTGACACAAGCTATACTCTTTCAGATGCTTTTGCAAATAACTATCAATCTGTGAGTTGGTCTAAAAGCGATGGAACTACCACTGGTTTTACAGATGTTAGTTCAGTGAATCCTCAGTATTTATTTACGGCTGCTGAAAAAGAAGCCGGTTTTATTACCCTAATACTTAAAGGATATGGAGCTAATAATTGCTCTACTGTCACAGAAGATAGCGTCACCATTTCATTTACGCCATCGGTAAGTTTATCTGCTGGAAGCGATGGTAATGTGTGCTATGGATCTTCTTTCGTTGTAAGCGATGCAACAATCACATCAGGAAGTTATGACGCCATTCAATGGACAACTACTGGCACTGGAACACTCCTTTTTGCTAATACCTTGACCCCTGAGTATCTTCCTAGTGCAGGTGATTTAGCTTCTGCAAACAAACAAGTAACACTCACCATGACCGTTACCCCTAAATCGGTTTGTGGTGCAACCCCTGTACAAGACGCTATGACATTAACAATTGATGAAGCTATTAGTGGAACAGCGAGTATTCAAGGAAATGCAACTATTTGCGAAGGTGAAACAATTACATACACACTAACTGGCCTAAGCGGAGCTTCAACCTACAATTGGACCGTTCCTAGTGGCGCAAGTATCATATCTGGCGACGGAACAAATCAAATAACACTTAAGTTCGATACTTTTAATCAAAACACCAATGCGACACTTGCAGTAGTCGCTGCTAACACTTGTCCTAATAACGACACTACAGCTACACTTGACTTACAAGTTTTTGCAGATCCTGAACTTCAACTTTTAAGCGGAAGTAGTCAAGCTAAAATTTGTACCGATGAACTTATGACGCCTATTGTCTATGAACTCAAAGGAGGAGCTAACGATGCAAGCATTGAGTGGTTTGAATCAGGTATCGCTGTACCAACTCCAAGTGGTCTTGTGTTTTCATCTAATGGAACTCAAGCCGAAATTTCTGGAACTCCTGATAGTGTAACCAATGAAACTGTATATACTTATAAGTTAACAGCCTCCACTCTAGGTTGTACTGCCACAGCTATAGAAACTGGTGAACTAACATTACTGGCCACACCAAAAGCTTCGCTTGGACCAACAAGTAACAATACACAAGTTCTTTGTGAAGGAGCTGCGCTACAGCCAATTGAATATTCGTTAAGCAACGCGACCACATATTCATTTAATTGGACAACAATACAACCGAGTGGGTTTACTGTAGTTTATGACAATACAACTAATACACTAGTTATATCAGGAAATGCAGATAATGTATCTCAACAAACCGTTTATAACTATACGTTAATCCCACAAAACCAAACGAACGGATGTTCTGGCAGTGCAGTAACAGGGCAAATTACAGTCAATGCCGACAGTGAGCTTATGCTTTCTTCTACTAATAATATTCAAACTATATGTGAAGGCACTGCAATTGATGATATTATTTACAGTTTAGGAGGTGATGCAACAAATGTTAGTATTTCTGGAGCTGCGTCATCATGGATGAGTGTTAATGTGAATGCTGGGGTTGTTACCATCAGTGGTAGCCCAACCGCAAACATCACCGCTACTACGGATTATAACTACAGCATCACAACTACAGGGGGCAGTTGTGTGGAGAAAACATTGAATGGAACTATAGAGGTAACACCTTCTCCATCTATTTCTCTGAACACTTCAAGTGTTGGTACCACTTCTCAAACCGTTTGTGAAGGTCAAGCCATACAAACAATATCACTAGACCTCAATGATTTAGGCAGTAATTCAAATGTAATTGTTTCAAACCTCCCTGTGGGAGTTAATTATAATGTGTCCGGAAATACATTGACCATAGCTGGTACGCCAACGAGTGTTAATACGTTTACTGCATATAATTACTTGGTAGAGGTTCGATCAGGAGACAATAATTGTACTGGTACATTTAACGGAACAATTCAAGTTCAAGCCCAAGACGAAATCACCATACAGCCAGGAACAAATAGTTCGGGAAGCTACTGTTTTGGTGATGTAATTTCTCCCATCACATATAATTTTGCTGGTGGAACTACAGGGGCTGTTATTGAATGGACTGAAAATGGGACAGTAATTACAGGAGACCCTTCTGGAATATCAGCCTCAATTAATTCAAACAGCATTACAATTTCTGGAAGTCTAACTGCCAATGTAAGCACCCAAACTGAATATGGCTATACCATTACAAGTGTAAATTCAGGTATTTGTAGCAATACAATGAGTGTTTCGGGTAGCTTAACACTAGATCCACTACCAACTCTAATACTCAATAACCTCAGTGGACAAATCAACCAGCAAGTATGTGAAAACATTGCCATAAATGATATAGTATATGATGTAAGCGGTGCTAATACAGTGCAAATTGATTGGGATGTTACACCAAGTGGTATTAACAGCCAATTCAATGTGGCAAGTGGTCAATTCACTATCTCTGGAACAGTACAAAATATCAATGCTGATACTAGTTATAATTATACTATAGTTGCAGAAAATCAATTGACAGGGTGTACATCTGTAAGTCGCTCTGGAACACTTACTGTTTTTACTGCACACGAATTAAATCTCTCTTCTGGATCAACTACAGCCAGTCAAGAATTTTGTGAAGGCACACCGCTTCCAAACGACATTATCTATGACTTTGGTGGTGGCGCAACTAGTGCTAAAGTAGTTGGATTAGATAATACAGGCCTTAACTGGATTGTAATAGGAAATCAGTTAACTATTAGTGGAACGCCAACTATTGATATTTCTACCCAACAAACATTAAATTATAGTGTTGAAACCGTTGGGAACATTTGTGGAAGCACCTCACTAACTGGATTTATTCGACTAAATCCAGACACAAAAATAAATGTTGCTGCTTCATCTGGAGCATTAAATCAAACACGCTGTGAAGGAATTGGAATAGATAATATTGTATTTGATATTCCCGAGGCCTACTGGGCTTATGAAGTTTCAGGGCTACCCAACGGCGTTTCTCCAAGCTATGATGCGACAACAAAGCAGTTAACTATTTCGGGTACTCCTTCAAATAATATTACTACAGACCAAACCTACAGCTATCTTGTGAAGACCATTAACCAGACCGGGTGTGATAGTCCTATGTTTACTGGGAATATTGTTTTTTTAGCTGGGCCTGAACTTACGAATTTAGGGACTTCTGGAACACTTAACCAGAGCGTATGCATCGGAAGTGATATTGACAAAATCAGTATTCGCTTTGCAAACGGCATTACGCCATACGTTACCAATCTTCCAAATGGGCTAAATACACAAGTGATTGGAGATGTCTTTGAAATTACTGGAAACATTACCCAAGGAGGGCAGTATGCATTTGATATTGCCACAGCTAATAGTGTATGCGTGACGCCCATCAGTATTGGTGTTCAAATTGACGTATTACCTAACTTTAGTATCCTTAATCAAGTTGAGGCTGGATATAAAGATGACTTATCTTTAGATATTGGTGCGTCACAAGTAAAAAATATAGCATGCTATGGAGATCGATCTGGAGAGATTAAAGTTGAGATGTCTGATAATACTTATACCTATTATTATGCTTGGACTGGTCCAAACAATTACAGTAATACAACTACGTCTAATCACATTCAAAATCTGTTGCCTGGAACCTACACAGTAAATGTTGGTTCTATAAATGCAAATACTTGTAGTATAACTGAAACGTATATCGTTCAAGGGCCCGACCCACTACAAATCCAAACTAACGAAATAGTACCTGTGAGTTGTGACGGAACAGACGATGGTATCATATCAATTCAAGCAACAGGTGGAAATACAGACTTTTACAAACAACTAACGTGGTATTATTTTGAAGAAGAAACAAGTTGCTTTACTTATACCCTAACGCTCCGTGATGCAGACAATGATGGTATTTATGATATAATTGATGCAGATATCGATAATAATGGAGCTACAGATGCCGGTAAAACCGATGCCAACGCAGATGGAATAGAAGACAGTGCTGACATTGATTCGGATGGAGTTGTAGATCCGAATTATGTGCTGAGCAATGTAAGTTATCAAAATTGTGATTCGGGTCAATTTGTTTCACTCAGTTTAGTCAATGGTGACTTCTCAGCTAGTGGCTCTCTCGTTGTGTGCGCGCGACCTAGTTCAGTAAGTGTTGAGGCCAAATTAGACCACGACCTTGACCCTACTAACCCTTTGATAGGTTCTGTAACTGTTGGTGGTGGAACTGCCTCTTGTTATTCAGGAAGCTGGATTGAAGTTTCTAGTTTAACGGGGAGTAGCTACGCCAGCAAACTTAAAGAAGGACTTTATAAGGTGAAGGTGGAAGAGGTTGAGTTTTCAACTGGAAATGTGTACTGTGAGATTGAAGAAACTTTTGAGGTAACTAAAAATGAAATCTCTTATGCTAATGTAAGTGTTAGCGACACTTATTGTCTTGAAAATAGCGGAACTATTGATTTGGATGTTCGTGCCACAAGTGAATTATTGTATTTCTACTATAACGGAGTTAAAGTTCCAGAAACGAATGTTTCCGTGATTGCTGAAAATTTCAGTGAAAAAAGATATCGCCTCTCCATTACCAGTCCAGTGGATTTGGCCACATTAGAAATTCAAGACGAGTTTGGTTGTGGAATAGCCGTTAATACCGATTTACTGGATATTACAGTTAATGATCCTAGCTTTACCTACACCAGTCCAGAATATGAGCGTTACGGAACGATAAGTGAACGAACAAGTGTTTCCTTTAAACTTAGCGGTATCAATTCGTACGACTCTATTGTTTGGGATTTTGGAGATGCATCAGCAACAAAATCAGGCTCACAAGTAACGCATATCTACCAAGCAGAAGGAACTTACACTGTAACACTTACAGCATACAATGCTTCGGGTTGCTTTAAAACTACTACACAAGAGATTGTTGTTGGCAAAGGATACTCGCTAATCATGCCAAACACCTTCACACCCAATAACGATAATATAAATGATCGAATAGGTCCTTCATTTACAGGGCTAAAAGAGGTTAACTTTTATGTATACAACAAGTCTGGAGTGCTGATTTATGAAGAATCTGTAACTGAAAACTCTTTAGCCGCAAATTCAGTTATTAAAGTCTTAGGATGGGATGGAAGTAATTCTGATCCAAATTCAAATTACTATGTATATAAAATAATCGCTACTCGATTAAACGACGAAATTATCACTGAAACAGGAACTATATTTTTACTTAAATGAGAAAGGTTAATTGTCCATATCTATTTTTGCTGTTTGGGTTAAGTTTACTTTTCACTACGATAACTTATGGACAAACTTCTTTTCCAATAAGTCCATCTATTGCACAAAAGGTGAATCCGAGTTTGCATGGCATCAACCTGACATCAAAAGCTGGTGTGATGTTCTCCAGCATCAATTATGGCGAGGGATTAAGTGCTGAGAACAATTACCTGTATGGGAATATGGCGTTCCGTGATCTAAATTTTTCAATAGGTGTAGATATTAATTCATTTAATTTAAATCAGTTAGGATTAAAGGAAAATTCCATACGATTGAGTTATGCATATAATTTCCGAATCGGTGTAGAAACCTATTTTATAGGCGGTTTAGATGTAGGGATTACAGCACAAACACTCGATCCAAGTGTGCTTATTTTTGGGGACCAAATAAACGAACAACTGGGTACCATTGTAGGGAGCTCTATTGATCCTTTGGCTACTATTAAGCCGTCAACAAATTATTTTGAAATTGGAGCCTCTGGAGCAGTTTTTAATGAAAAATTCATGGTTGGAATTCATCTTGCACATTTGAACTCGCCCAATATTTCTTTTAATAAAGAGGCTAAAGTTAAAAAAGAAATGGCTTTTATCTTAAATGGTGCGGTTGAATTAGATGTAAACCCATATGGCCGTGGAATTTTACCTCAAAACAGCTACTTTTATGGAAATGTCTATGGCATTCTTCATGGGGAAACGACACGATTCTTTGCTAGTCAAGAATTGCAAATGAATAATTTATCATTAGGATTCATGCAGTCCATGATAAGTTATGGAGAAAATAGCGCATTGGGAATGGGGCTGGTTTCGACTATTTCGTTTGAAAGCTTTTTGTTCAAATTCAATTATTCCTTTGCATCAAAGTCAAACGACTTCAATATCCCTACAATTGTCGAATTAGGCCTGCGATTCAATTTTGATAGATTTACTAGAAACACTCGAGGTTACTACAAAAGACTTAGTACAAATAACCTATAAAAAAAACCCCACCATAAGGTGAGGTTTTGATTTTATTTTCTGCCTAATTTTTAAGCAGACTTAACGAATGGAAGTCCCGTACGTTCGTTTTCAACTACCTTCTTACCAGCTGGCAAATCACAAGCGTTGTCGCGTTGATCTTTAGCGAAGTAATAAATGGTTTGGTTTCTTCCACCTTTAAGAGTTACATCTTTAGTATGCAGGTAATACGTTTTACCTTTACTGTTTTCAAATGAGTAAGCCATATTTATTTAATTTTCATAAAGTTACTAAAAAAAGTATACATCTAACCTGTAACTGTCATAAAAATGCGCATTTTATTCACATATTCTAAAATTTAGTCAAAAATAACAGCTAATTCCATCATGATTTTTTCTGTAAATACTTAACTTGTTTATAATGTGTTTGTTACGTTTTAACACAACGCATGTCCCTTCGTAGCAAAAAAGCAAAAATAAAATGCATTAATCAACGATTATAGATCAAAAAACCGCTTTTTGTTAATAAGCTATGGGATATCAGAAGGTCATAAAACGCGTTGTTTGAAGATTTTCAGGTAAAGGAGTATCTGAATAAAGATGCTTTACCAATTGATCAGCGAGAAATGGTGCCCACAATACCCCGCGTGAGCCCAATCCGTTTACACAGCTTAAAGAACGAAAATTGGGATGTGTACCTATAACGGGGCGTCTGTCGGGAACAGTTGGACGTAATCCAGCGCCATGAAAAAGCACCTCGAAAGGTAGTTTTGTGTATTTCTGAAATTGGTTAATTAGCCATGTTCGATTTGCAGCTGTAGGCGTAGAGCTCTCAAAGGTACGCGCATAAGTAGCCCCCACGCGATATCTATCGTTACCCAAGGGTACAATAAAAACACTCCCTTTAATCATCTGTGTTAGCTGAAGCCCTTTGCATAAAACTTCTAGCCATTCACCCTTATTTGGCACAATAGGAAGTGTTGCAAACCAAGGGTTGTGCTTAACACCTACCCCCTCAGCAAAGATAATATGCTTGGCTGTCCATTGCTTGTAGACAATACCTCCGCTAGTAATTTTTAAAACATCATAGTCAAATTGTTCTTGAACAAAAGAATGGGTTTTGATTAGATTATGACTTGCATGATGCAAAAGACCATTTACATCAATCCTACCCGTATGCAGCACTTCACCAAAACCATGAGGTGTTACGATATTATGAATATTTTGTTCATGTACTTTACTAGACATATAAGGGCTTAAGGCAGTCTTACCTAAACCCTCCATCCACTTATTTTGTTCCGCCGCTTTGGCAAAAATACGATATATGGACATGGGATGCTGAAACTTACCATTCGCTGTGTTAGCATAAAAAGGAATGGAAAAATTCATTAGCTCTTGTGCATGAGTAACAGCGGTAAATCGCTTCAACACAACGGGATTGTAAATACCCGTAGCTACACTAGAACTTGATTGTTTTTTTTCGTCAAAAACAACAAAGGACTTTCCCTCTTGTTTCAAAACTTCCGTCAGTGCCCAACCGGCGAGACCAAAGCCTACAATAAGTACGTCATGTTGCATAAAAAAACCCACAGCTGTGGGTTTTGATTAATTAGTTAGACCAAAGATCTTGTTCAAAGTCTCGAATAATATTCTTAAGCCTTTCAGATTCAATAAGCTGCATAAAGGGATCCGTTACATAGTCTTCAATGTATTTGTCATTAAAAACATTATCCATTCCAATAATTCTTGATGTAAATCTTCTAGAAGTCAGTAGTTGATCAAAGGAAATACGACTGACATTATTGCGATCGTCAAGAACAAGTTGCTCGTGAAGTATAGGGCGTAAATCTTTATACCAAAGCCAAAATAAAGGCACGGGCTCTTTGTTTTCTTTATTAATTAAGTCTTTTCCGAATGGCATAATACCAAGAAGTCTGTATCTCATTTCACCAATTCTTTTGTCAACGTACCAAACTCCCTTTATACGGTAGTAAGAAATATCAGATGATTTAAGCACTTCACTTTTGTCAGTACCATTAATTGATACGGTGTTTTTAATTTTTTTCTTTGCATCGTCAAGAGGCATTACATATCTAAACTTATTGTTATTGTCCATGTATATGACATCAATTCGACCATCAAGTATTGCCTCCCTTATAGTGCGCCAAAGGGATCTTCTTTCAGTCTCGTACAAGTTGTCATTTGGAAAAAATAATGGGTGATTAAATTTTTCACTCAAATCAATTTCTTCATATACAACTTTACTCCACATGATGTCTTTTTCGTCAACATGGGGATATTCTAAATACTTTTTATAACTAAACATTTCTTTTTGCTCATCCGAAAGTACACCTATCTCTTCGGGGCGATCGGAATTAATTAAATTGACTTGACCAAAGACAATACAGCCCATCAATAAAAATAAAGTATTTGCTAGTTTTCTCATCATTCAATAATTAATCGAAAATCTGTGACTTTAATACCATCCAACTGAACATTTCCTGTTTTAACTTTTGCTTCAATATCAAAAACAAATACCATATCCCCAGCATTAAGACTCTTAATGTATGAAACAAGTAGGTTGCTATTACTAATTCTATTGGAATCTACTCTAACACCAGATCTGTTTCCAACACTCATTGAAAAATTAGTGACTTCAACATTTAAGTCATAATCAAAATCATCAGGAAATTTTGCTGCAATAATACCAGCGTCTATATAAGCTCCGTTAATAGATGTACCGCTTTCAAACTTTCCAAGAGAACCAAGGTCAACAGATCCTAAGGCAGGTGGTAATGGCTTAATTCTAAAGTCTTGGCCAGGGGCGTTAATGGTAGCCCCATTAATTTCGCCAGAAACAAAGATACGCATGCGCTCCCCTACCTTGTCTCCATCGGGAATAGCCTCAAATTTTAGTCCTTTACGTCGTACTTTACCGTTCGTAGCACGTACCTTTAATTTGTTGTTTGGGATTCCAGGAATAGAAATTGAAAGGTCATTAGGCAATCCACGATAAACTACTTTCATTTGGTCTGCAGAAATAACGGCATCATTGGGCTTGTCAATTACAGAGATGACTTGTGCCACATCTACCGACTGTTCAATCTTATTACGTTCAAAAAATAGTTTACCCGTAAGCTTATAAGAACCAGGACTAGAAAAGCGCTTTTTCAACTTAATACCACCACCTGCAATATCGAAGTCTCTTCCTTCTACTATTGGACTACCGTTGAGTAAAAGCTCAACCCGGCTTGGTACAAAGTTAGCGTCCTTTTTTCCCATAACAACGGATGCATCAACAAGCTCTCCTGTGTAGAAGGATGACTTGGAAGATTCCAATAATGTCTGGTATGTATTGGCGCTTATACCCCCCTCGTGTTCGTTGATAGTTGATAACATATTCTCCAGAATCTTGTTCTCAACAAATCGAATATCAGACTGTAATTTGGTAAGCTTAGAAAGCGATGCTATGAGTGGAAAACCTTCAAAATGATAATTTAGATAGGGTATGTATTTACCTTCTCTATTGAGCACCATTTCATCGTAAGCAAAGCGTTTTTCAAGATCTGTAAGTACAGAGAAATCAAAATCAATATATTGACCATAAGTACTGTCATCGGTGGGCGGGTCTTTAGCTAAATCCGCGGCAATAAATTCTTCTAATACTTCCTGAAGTTTTGGAATATAGGAGGAAAATAGATCAACATATTCCTGACCTTCTTCTGAATATTTACCGCCAAAAAATAATATTTCATCCAAATACTGTGACTTGTCCATGGTTTGGTAGTCAACAATCGAATCCACTTCTTTGGTTTGCTTGTTTTCACGTGCAATTTTATAACCGCTTTCACTTGTGGCCATCAAGCGCTTTTTTAATGCCTCAATGTAATTGAAATATTCATCAGCAATAACTTGAATTTTGGGCGTACTTTCAGCAGCTAGACGATAGTATTCATTTGAGCTATTATTGCTAAAAAGCGTATACTTTTCATTACTATCGCTTATCATATCCTGCGTAGATGCAGCAATATCATCATTGATCAACCCCAACGTAGCCAATACCTCTTTACTAATGTTCAAAGCCAACATGGCAATGAACACGAGGTACATCATGTTGATCATTTTTTGACGAGTATCCTGTTTTGCTCCTGCCATATTTAGTTTTTCATTGCGCCTAAAATATCGGCATATTTGGCATTAAGATCTGCAATGGTATTTTTCATTGTCGCCAGTTCAGTGTGCAGTGCATTCATATTTGCAACTACATCACTATGAGCTTTTGGCTCCGTTGCAACTGCATCTTTGGTCGCATTGTAAGCAGCAGATAACTGCTCTAATGCTTGGTTTGTTTGCGAAACATTGGAATTTAAATTTAACATATTCTCAGGTAGTTCGGAAGGAACTTCTAAAGAACCCGTTGCACTAACTGCGCTACTGAGGCTTGTTCCTAGCGTCTCGAGTTGTAACGTTGCATTTTGATAGGCTGTCTTCAATGCCAAAGCTTCTTGAGCTACATCAGAGAGATCTGTTACATCCTCTGTAGAGGTTACAGGAGCGTTGTCGCGTAACATAATAAAGCCTCTAAATCCGGTTATGGAGAAAATTACTGCTTCCGTAATTAAACCAACTGTTAGCCAAGTATTTCCAGAAAAAATAAACTCTCCATGAGTTATTTTTAACAATGCGCCAATAATCACTACGGCAGCTCCTAGTCCAAACAGGAGTTCTAACACATTTTCTGGGATAGGAAATTTATTTTTTTTCATATTATTTTATTGTTGAATGTTATTTGTTCCTAGATAGTTTCTCGCCAAACGAAAGCCAATATAACTTCTAGCACTGTCTGAGTATTCATAATCTCTAGCGGCTACCCGTAAATAATAAGCTACATCTTTCCATGAACCTCCGCGAATAACTTTTTGTCTATCATCATAATTCTCATAATTTGGATTAACCGAAGTAGTAAAATCATATGTAGCTTTTGCATAAGTTGAATTTGTCCACTCAGACACATTGCCAGCCATGTTATAGAGCCCGTAATCATTGGGTTCAAAAGAGTTAGCTTCGACAGTATAAAGCGCCTCGTCCGCAACATAGTTGCCGCGTTTTGGTTTAAAATTAGCCATGAAGCATCCTCTGTCATCAGTTAGATATGGACCTCCCCAGGGGTAAGTGCCCGATTCTAAACCACCACGCGCAGCGTACTCCCATTCAGCTTCCGTTGGTAGCCTAAATCTGCCTATGGTAGATTTTCGCTTTTTTCTGCTTTTTAAGTAATCATTTCTGATTTTTGTGCGCCAATGGGCAAATGCGCGTGCCTGATTCCAATTAATTCCTACAACTGGATAGGTGGCATAAGCCTTATGCCAAAAATAATCGTTGTGCATAGGCTCATTGTAACTGTATTTAAAATCTTTTATCCAAACTGTTGTGTCCGGATAGATTTCATGTGTTTCGTATCGTGCAAAAGCAGATCGTGCACTGTCAGGGTTCTGAACTGCTTTCTCAAGATTTATGCTACTAAAACGATATTTTAATAATTTAGTGTTGATTACAGGGTCTCCAGCAAACCACTCGCTTTCTGGCAAATAGATAATCTCTTCTATGACACGAGCATATTCTGCATTTGGATACTCCTCACGATCTCTAATAATGTCCACATCTCTGTTTAATGGGAGGCTAAAATGAAACAGGGAATCAGGTGCGTCTTCTGTTTCATAATAATTAGAAACTGCATCTGAAAAATTTTCTTCTAAGTATTGTTGGTAACCACTTTTATCCTCGTCATCAGCATCCTCCAATGCATCCATGTCATATTTTGGCAAATATGCTAAAAGGGGGTTCTCATCAATTTCATCATCAGTAGTAGGGAACTCAGAAACAGAGAAATATCCACCACTTAATAAGGCGGCTTTTGCAAGTTCAGTACGAAGGATAGAATCTTTAACCCATTCTACAAATTGACGATATTCTCCATTGGTAATTTCGGTTTCATCCATCCAGAAAGACCGCAAACTAACCGTTTGTGTTGGATTATCATTAGCCGCTAAAACATCTTCATCAGAAGACCCCATGATAAATGAGCCGCCAGGAACTAAAACCATCCCGTGTGGCTTTTGAGGATAAAACTTTTTTTGCTTTATACCAATAAGCTCACCTTGATTTGATTTACCACAACCGATCATGGTCAATACGGCAAGAAAAAATAGCGGTACCTTTCTCATTAAATTTTAAATATTATTCACTTTACAAAATAAATTAACGCACCAAAAATATGGAATTTAATGCATACTGCGCTTAACTGATTTCCACCAACGGCTAGGAACTTCTCCTTTTTGCGCCAATCGGTAGTCTTTTTCAGCACATGGTAATAACGTAACTAGGTCATTATTATTATGTTTGCCTTCTTTTGGAACTTCAATCCACCAGCGCTGACTTTTCTCGCTCCTATAAAAAATGAGCTCCGTTTGGTCTAGTGGAACAACGAATTTTGTGCAAACTTCGTGTGTTGAAAATGGATATTCGTTTACACGGTGACAATATCCTTCGAGCACATACCATATCATTTGTGCAAGCAACTGATCCGTTCTTTGGCTGTCTGATATATTAAATACACCTAATACACTAAGCCTATCACTCAAGCCTGCATAACGCATAAGCTTGCAAATTTGTGCGCCATCAAAACCGTTAGGCAAGCCCTTGGGATTATCCAATTCGCTTGCTTTGACAGCATTCAAATCAACAGAAAGTATGTCTGTATCTCTTAAAATTGGTTCGGACTCGTGTATGTCAGCCGATATATCTCCTAATCGATAGGCATCAAAAAAGAGTTTTTGCATCAGATCTAGCTCTTCCTGTGAAATGTAGTATGATTGATAGCCAATATTGGTAAACTGCTTTAAGTTGTTTGGTTTCTCGGTTATTATTTTTGACATATAGCTATCATCTGAAACCAAAACGCCAGGCTCTCCAAAATCAAAACGCGCATCAATAGAAGTTAAATTGACATACGTATTCATGCCGCTCAATCCCCTAAACATACCAAGGGTATTTTCCTGTTCACCGCCAACAACAACAGTAAGTATGTTACGCTGATGCAATTCTTTTACCAATGATTTTAATGCAAATAAGGTGTCCTTGGGATGGTCTCCGCTGTGCAACACACCAAGATCAGCGCATATAAAATCCCAATTTCCATTAAAAAGTTGATAAAATTGCTGTCGAAAACGCAAATGCAGTGGTTCGCCTTTAACCATTCGCGGCTCTAAAGACACCATGGCAACACTCACATCTGTCAATTCAGGAATGCCGTCTTTTTGGGTATGAATACGAAGGTTGCGCCCTATAACTTGATCTGGCAGCATTAGGTTGTGTGCCAACAGTCGATCGTCAATCGGATTTAAAAAGTCAAAATCCACCTTTATTTCTTTTTGGCACGCTTTTTCTTCTTGGGCTTTTGCTTCTCAAGATAAGACATCGCTTGTGTAAGCGTCATTTCTGATACATCAATCGTTTTTTGAAGTTCGACTTTTTGTTTGCCTTTGATAATGTTATGTCTGCCCCAACGTGCTTTTTCAACTCTTACGCCTTCATCTTCCCAATTATGGACAACGCGTTCTGCTTCTTTTTTCTTTTTATCTTCAATTAATTGGGCAATATCTGCATCTGCCAAATTATCGTAATCGTATTTCTTTGAAACATTGACAAACCAGCCATTCCATTTGATAAAAGGACCAAAGCGCCCAACCCCCTTAGTAACTGGGAGTTCTTCGTAAGTAGCAATGGGCGCATCAGCGATGCGCTTCTCCTTGATATATTCTATGGCTTCTTCTAGAGAAGTTGACAAGGGATTTTTCCCTTTTGGCAACGAGATAAATGTTTTTCCGTGACGCACATAAGGCCCATAACGTCCATTGTTAACTTCAACAGCTTCAGCGTCAAACTCGCCCAAATGCAAGGGGAGTTTAAATAAGTCCAATGCTTCCTCAAAAGTAATTTTTGTCAGTTGTTGGTCGGGATGCAAACTGGCAAACAAGGGTTTATCTTCCTCTTCAGCAGTTCCTATTTGAGCCATGGCACCAAACTTACCTAATCGAACACTAAGTTGACGTCCCGTTTTAGGATCGACGCCTAAAATACGCTCGCCAATTTCACGCTGGGCGTTTTCTTTGACATCTTCAACAACAGGATGGAAATCCTTGTAAAATGCCTTCATCATGCTTTTCCAATCTTCATTGCCAAGTGCAATAGCATCAAAACTTTGCTCCACTTTAGCTGTAAAATTATAGTCTATAACACGTGGAAAGTTTTTTACTAAAAAGTCATTGACCAGCATGCCTACATCAGTAGGAACCAACTTGCCTTTTTCAGAGCCAACACGTTCGGTGAGTATTTCTTTTTTAATGTCATTTTGCATTAAAACCATTTGGTTGTATTTTCTTTCATCCCCCTCAACAATTCCCTTTTCAATGTATTTGCGATTGATAATTGTTGTAATTGTGGGAGCGTAAGTCGAGGGACGTCCAATACCCAGTTCTTCAAGGCGCTTTACAAGAGAGGCTTCAGTGTAGCGAGCAGGGGGTCTGGTAAATCTTTCTGTGGCCGTAATGGTTTTAGCAGCTAACTGCTCATTTTGAATAACTTTGGGCAATAAGCCATCTTGTGCATCCTCCTCTTCGTCTTTTCCTTCAAAATACACTTTTAGAAAGCCTTCAAAAGTAACCACCTCACCACGAGCAGTAAATTTCTTATCATGCTTATCAGCATTAATCTGAATAACCGTACGCTCCAATTTGGCATCGCTCATTTGAGAGGCTATGGTTCTTTTCCATATCAACTCATAAAGGCGCTGCTCATCGGGTGCAGCATCAACACGCATCTTTGCTAGTTTGGTTGGACGTATGGCTTCGTGGGCTTCTTGAGCACCTTTGTTTTTCGTTTTAAACACACGTGTTTGTGCAAAATCGGGACCATAAGAATTGGTGATGACCTCACGTGCTTCGTTTAAAGCCTGCTTAGAAAGGTTAACACTGTCCGTTCGCATATATGTAATATGCCCTGCTTCATACAAACGCTGTGCATTCGACATGGTTCTGCTTACTGAAAAACCAAGTTTACGAGAAGCTTCTTGTTGTAAGGTCGAAGTGGTAAAAGGGGCCGTTGGCGATTTGCGTGCTGGCTTTTTTTCCAAATTTGAAACTGTAAAAGCAGCGCCTTTGTTTTGGGATAAAAAGGCATTTGCTTCCTCCGCAGTTTCGTAAGTAGCAGCAGATGATGCTTTTATGACTTTCCCTGAATCTGTCAAGAAAACAGCTTGAATTTTATATGATGCTTTAGGCGTGAACGCTTCAATTTCACGTTCGCGTTCCACAATGATGCGAACGGAGACTGATTGTACACGACCCGCAGAAAGACCTCCTTTTACCTTGCGCCAAAGTATGGGCGAAAGTTCGTAACCCACCAAGCGATCTAAAACACGACGTGCTTGTTGGGCATCTACCAAATGTTGATTTATAGACCTTGGATGTTGGACCGCATTCTGAATGGCGTCTTTTGTGATTTCGTGAAATACAATGCGTTTGGTGTTCTGTTGATTTAAATCAAGTTGTTGTGCCAAGTGCCAAGCAATGGCTTCTCCTTCTCGGTCTTCATCACTGGCAAGCCAAATGGTTTCCGCTTTTTTGGCTAGTGAGCGTAGTTCTCGCACGACTTTTTTCTTGTCGTCGTTTACAATATAGTTTGGGCTAAAGTCGCCTGTGACATCTACCCCCAGCTCCTTGGCAGGAAGGTCAGAGATGTGACCATAGCTAGACACCACTTTGAATTTATCCCCCAAAAACTTTTCTATTGTTTTGGCTTTTGCGGGTGATTCAACGATGACTAGATTCTTGGACATGTGTAACTTTTAAGAGAACAAAAGTAGGCGAATTTATGTTTTGTGAAAATAGTGACGTGCCTAAGCGATAAAAAAAAGCTGAAATTTCTTCGTTGTTGCCCAACAAAATATTTTTGTTCGTGCTACATTATTCACATTATATTTGGGAAAAATATTTGACTATGGATTTAATTATAGCACCTTGGCCTTGGTATGTTGGTGGACCTGCTATTGCGGTTGTACTTTTTTTGCTGCTCTTTAGCGAAAAGCGCTTTGGAATGTCTACAAACCTAAAAACCATGTGTTCCATGGCGGGTGCCGGTAAAAAAATTCCCTTTTTTGCTGGAGACTGGAAAGCAAACCGATGGGGGCTACTGGTTGCTTTAGGAGCAGCTGTAGGAGGGTTTATAGCAGCCACATACATGACTAATGGCAGTGAGGGCATGATCCACCCTGATGTAGTCACCGAACTTAATCAAATGGGGATTTCAGGCGCTGGAGTTGAATTTATGCCACCAGAACTGTTTGGCATAGAAGCGCTAACGCAGCCTAAAACCCTTGTGCTTCTAGCTTTGGGCGGTTTTTTAATTGGTTTTGGAACACGGTATGCAGGTGGCTGTACTTCTGGTCATGCGATTTCAGGCCTTAGTGACTTACAATGGCCATCGCTTGTTGCTGTTATTGGATTCTTTGTTGGCGGACTACTTATGAACCACCTAATACTACCTTATATATTATGAAACGAACAATATTGTACTTTTCCATCGGCATTTTATTTGGCATCATTATGATTAAATCTGAAGCCGCTTCCTGGTTCCGGATCTATGAAATGTTTCAATTTAAATCTTTCCATATGTATGGAATCATAGGGGTTGCTGTAGCGCTGGGAGTTGTTATCACACAACTGATAAAGCGGAATAACATGCGCTCCTTTTTTGGAACTGAAATTCAGATCGCACCTAAGCCCAAACACATTAAGGCATCTCTTTATGGCGGAAGTATATTTGGCTTAGGCTGGGCACTTACAGGCGCTTGTCCAGGTCCTATTTATGTGCTGATTGGCGCAGGCTATCTGCCACTACTTGTGGTTTTTGTTTTTGCACTTCTTGGCACATATTGCTACGGATTGCTAAAACCGAGACTGCCCCACTAAAAGCATTAAAACTCAACAACCTGACAAAATGTCAATTTCGATGATATTTTGTACTTTTGTATGCTCAAAAAAATAAATGCATGCCCAACACGCCTGTTGTCGATACCAAAAATCCAAATGCCTACAATGGCGAGGTACTGTCCGTTGCTAACGAACCAAACAACAAGGCCACGAAAAAGATGTTCATTGAATCTTACGGCTGTCAAATGAATTTTTCAGATAGTGAAATTGTAGCTTCCATTTTGGGAGAAGCAGGCTATCAAACAACGAACGAGCTTAACGAAGCCGACCTAATTCTGGTCAACACTTGTTCCATAAGAGACAAAGCAGAACAGACCGTTCGCAAACGGCTTACCACTTTTCAAAAAGCAAAAAAATCCAACCCTAAACTAAAAGTAGGCGTATTGGGTTGTATGGCCGAACGACTCAAAAGTGCTTTTTTAGAAGAGGAAAAAATTGTGGATTTAGTAGTAGGACCCGATGCCTACAAAGACCTTCCTAATCTTGTTGCAGAAGTTGAATCAGGCAGGGATGCTGTTAATGTTATTCTTTCAAAAGAAGAAACATACGGCGATGTACAACCGGTACGTTTGCAATCTAATGGGGTAACCGCTTTTGTTTCCATAACACGTGGCTGTGACAATATGTGCACGTTCTGCGTGGTGCCTTTCACCCGTGGGCGTGAGCGAAGCAGAGACCCAAAAAGTATTTTAGCCGAAGTAAGTAATCTTGCCGAAAATGGCTTTAAAGAAGTTACGCTTTTGGGGCAAAATGTCGATAGCTACCTTTGGTATGGTGGTGGTCCTAAAAAAGACTTTAAAAAAGCTAGTGCACTACAACAAAAGACCGCCGTTCACTTTCATCACTTATTGGACTTGGTGGCACAAGCACACCCTGGAATTCGCATACGCTTTTCTACGTCCAATCCACAAGACATGACACGAGACGTGCTTCATATCATGGCGAAACACCCCAACATATGCAACTACATACACCTTCCTGTTCAATCTGGAAGCAATGATGTCCTTAAAGCCATGAACCGGCAACACACACGTGAGGAATACATGCAATTAATCGACGATATTAAGCAGCTTTTGCCCGATTGTGGCATTTCCCAGGATATGATTGCAGGCTTTCCCAATGAAACAGAGCAAGACCACAAAGACACCCTGAGTCTCATGGAATATGTAACCTACGATTTTGGATTTATGTTCATGTACTCCGAACGACCAGGTACCCCAGCTGCAAAAAAATTAGAAGATAATATTCCAGAGGACGTCAAAAAAAGAAGACTTCAGGAAATTGTGGATATGCAACAAAAACATGGTCGCATCCGTAATGATCAACAATTAGGAAAAACGGTAGAAGTCCTTATCGAAAAAACATCTAAACGATCTGAACAGCAATGGAGCGGAAGAGCACCACAAAACACCGTGGTCGTTTTTCCAAAAGACCACTACAAAATAGGCGATTTTGTATCGGTCAAAATTGACACTTGTACCTCAGCAACGCTTATTGGTACTGCTGTAGGTTATGGCCCAACTCAAAAACATCATCATGGATAATGTTCAAAATATAAAACAACGCTTTGGCATCATTGGCAATGATCCTCAACTCAATTTTGCCATTGGCAAAGCACTCCGTGTTGCGCCCACTGAAATCTCGGTATTGGTAACAGGAGAATCTGGAGTGGGGAAAGAAATTTTTCCACGCATCATTCATCAACTGTCCAACCGCAAACACGGTAAGTTTATAGCTGTAAACTGCGGCGCTATTCCAGAAGGAACCATTGATTCGGAGTTATTTGGGCATGAAAAAGGCGCCTTTACAGGAGCTACACAAACACGTAGTGGTTACTTTGAAGTAGCTGATGGAGGTACCATATTTTTAGACGAAGTTGGTGAATTACCTCTGTCGACTCAAGTAAGACTACTTCGAGTCTTAGAAAACGGCGAATTTTTAAAAGTGGGGTCGTCTAAAGTGCAAAAAACAGATGTACGTGTGGTAGCAGCAACCAATGTGCACATGCTTGAAGCCATTCACAAAGGAAAATTTAGAGAAGATTTATACTACAGGCTAAGTACAGTTGAAATCAACCTGCCGCCCCTTAGAGACAGAAAGGGTGATATTCACCTTTTGTTCCGCAAGTTTGCTGCCGATTTTGCACAAAAATACCGCATGCCAACCGTACGCTTAGATGACAAGGCACAGGCTTTACTCGAGCAACAACCATGGGCAGGAAATATACGCCAACTGCGTAACATTGCTGAGCAACTATCCGTTTTGGAACAAGAAAGAAACATTGACGTACATATTTTAAAGCAATACCTTCCTGCGACAAAAGCGAACTTGCCCGCAGTTATTAATCAAAAAGAAACGGGTGGTGATTTTTCTTCAGAACGTGAAATTCTATACAAAGTGCTTTTTGATATGAAAGCCGACCTCAACGATCTAAAAAAACTGACGCACGAGCTCATGAACACCTCTAGCATGGATCAAGCGAAAGCACAACATGAGGGATTAATTGAAAAAATATACGGGGACAAACCCACGGAAGAAGAACCCTACCAATTGCAATCCCCTACTACAGCCACACCTGTTCAACAAGCCTTTAATGACCGATACGAATATGCTGAAGAAATTGAAGAAGCAGAAACGCTATCTTTACAGGATAAAGAACTAGAGCTTATTGTTAAAGCATTGGAACGCAACAAGGGCAGAAGAAAGGCTGCTGCAGCAGAATTGGGTATTTCAGAGCGAACACTCTACCGAAAGATTAAACAATTTGATTTAGACAAATAGTATGAGAATAGGTATTGTTTTGATTTTTGTTTTGCTGGTGGGATGTAAGTTTTATTCCTTTACGGGAGCTTCTATTCCAGAGGGCGCAGAAACAGTGCAAGTCAACTTTTTTGTAAACAATGCTGCTAATGAAGTGGGGTCCGTTTTTGAACCGGGGCTTGATCGAGATTTTACAAATGCAGTTCAAGAAATGTTACTAAATCAAACCAACTTAGATCTGACTAATGTCAACGGGCATTTGATTTATGAAGGCGAAATTGTCACCTATCGAGTAACTCCCATGACTGCTACCGCTCAGGAAACCGCAGCCCAAAACAGGCTAACCATGAGCGTTAATGTGCGATACTTTAACACCCTTAACGAGGACGACGACTTTGAGAAAAAATTTAGTTTCTTCTTTGATTTTGATGCTGCCACACAAGTTCAATCCATACAAACAGAAGCGCATGAAATTCTGTTCGAACGCATAACCCAAGATATTTTTAACGAATCTTTGGCAAAATGGTAAACAGCGAACGTACATATTTGACAACATTACGTGAGCAGGGACACGAGGACCCATCAGCGACCCTAAGTCGTGTAGAAACACTCATACAACAGTATCCTTATTTTCAAGCCTTACACCATTTGGGTTGGCAAATTGCTGAAAAGTATGCCCAAAAGCAGGCCCCTTCTTTTTTAGCATCCTGTGCGGTACACACTAAAAACAGATTGCACCTTATCAAATCTCCTGCAGGTGAAGCAGAACGCGTCACACTTGCCCGACAAAGTCGTGCAGCTGACCAAGTTATGTCGTTTGTCGATTGGCTGCATCAAGTAGATGATTCCTTGCCAAAAGAAACAAATCAAGAGCGACTCATTGATAAATTTATTGCTGATACCCCTAAAATTGATTTGGTTAAAACCGAAAATAAAACAGTCGATCTCACGCAAAAGCAACAATTTGACGACAAATCGCTGATGACAGAGACCCTGGCACAGATTTATGTCAAGCAAGGGAAATTTAAAAATGCAATAAACGCCTATGAGATATTGGCATTGAAATATCCAGAAAAAAGTAGTTTATTTGCAGACCAAATCAAAAAAATTAAGAAAGCACAAAACCAAAGTTAATATGAGTACATTTTCCATTTTTCTAGTACTAACCATCATCGTTTGCTTTTTGCTCATTCTGGTCGTAATGGTTCAAAATCCAAAAGGCGGGGGTCTTTCATCTGCATTTGGCGGTAGCTCTCAACAACTTGGAGGCGTTCAAAAAACAACCGACTTTTTAGATAAAAGTACTTGGGTGCTAGCTACCTTATTATTGGTTCTTATTCTGATTTCCAATTCCATGATTAGCATGCCTTCTAATACAAGTGAGTCTACTCTTATTGATGAAGCAGCAATTGAGGAGAGTATTCCTGAAACTATTCCAGAAGAAATTCCAGAAGAACTTCCTGAGTTACCACAAACAGACGGCGCGGATTAATAATGTCAAACTGTCAGCTTTTGACTGCTTTTTTCTTGATTTTTGTAATGGCACAATTGATGCTAATAATTTTATAAACTAAATTTTTATACATGAGTACGATCAATATCAAACCCTTGGCTGATCGTGTTGTGATTGCGCCACAGGCGGCAGAAACGACTACCGCATCAGGAATTATCATTCCAGATACAGCCAAAGAAAAACCGCAAAAAGGAACTGTAGTTGCTACAGGACCAGGAACCAAAGACGATGCCATCACTCTTCAGTTAGGTGACACCGTATTGTATGGCAAATACGCTGGCACAGAGCTAAAATTAGACGGTGGCGATTATATCATCATGCGCGAAAGCGATATTCTAGGAATCATTTCATAAAACATTATCATGGCAAAGAAAATTCAATTTGACATAGAAGCACGCGACGGACTAAAGCGTGGCGTTGATGCACTTGCAGACGCAGTTAAAGTAACGCTTGGGCCCAAAGGCCGAAACGTAATCATTGGCAAGTCTTTTGGTGGCCCTCAAGTAACCAAGGACGGTGTCAGTGTTGCTAAAGAAGTAGAGCTTGAGGATGCCCTTGAAAATATGGGTGCACAAATGGTAAAAGAAGTAGCTTCCAAAACCAACGACTTAGCTGGTGATGGGACAACAACAGCAACCATACTTGCACAAGCTATTGTTAAAGAAGGACTTAAAAATGTTGCCGCAGGGGCTAACCCTATGGACCTTAAGCGAGGTATTGATAAAGCGGTTGAAGCCATAGTTGCTGACCTTAACAAACAAGCTGTTGAAGTGGGTAACTCATCTGAAAAAATCAAACAAGTAGCATCCATTTCAGCTAACAACGACGCCGCCATAGGTGAGTTGATTACGGCAGCTTTTGAAAAAGTAGGAAAGGAAGGCGTTATCACAGTAGAGGAAGCTAAAGGAACCGATACTACGGTTGATATAGTTGAAGGTATGCAATTTGACCGCGGTTATATATCGCCATACTTTGTTACCAATTCAGACAAAATGGAAGCAGATATGGAATCGCCATACATTCTATTGTATGACAAGAAAATTTCTACCATGAAGGATTTGCTTCCTGTACTAGAGCCTGTTGCCCAAAGTGGCAAGCCTTTAGTGGTTATCGCAGAAGACGTGGACGGAGAGGCTTTGGCAACACTTGTGGTCAACAAACTTCGAGGTTCACTTAAAATAGCCGCTGTTAAGGCACCTGGGTTTGGCGACAGAAGAAAAGCTATGTTGGAAGACATTGCAATTTTAACTGGAGGAACCGTTATTTCTGAAGACCGTGGATTTACTCTTGAAAATGCAACCCTCGACATGTTGGGTACTGCTGAAAAAGTAACCATTGACAAAGACAATACTACAGTCGTAAATGGTGCAGGCAACTCAGACGACATCAAAGCACGTGTAAATCAAATCAAATCTCAAATTGAGGCATCTACGTCTGACTATGACAAAGAAAAGCTTCAAGAACGACTCGCCAAGCTTTCTGGTGGTGTTGCAGTACTTTATGTAGGTGCCGCTTCTGAAGTTGAGATGAAAGAAAAGAAAGATCGTGTTGACGATGCACTACACGCGACAAGAGCTGCAGTTGAAGAAGGTATCGTTTCTGGTGGTGGTGTAGCACTGCTACAAGCATTGCCGAGTTTAGGAAAGCTCAAAAGCACAAATGCAGACGAGCTAACTGGTATTCAAATTGTCTCAAAAGCGATTGAGTCACCCCTACGTACCATTGTTGGAAATGCAGGTGGTGAAGGCTCTGTGGTAGTTGCAAAGGTTATTGAAGGTGAAAACAATTTTGGATATGATGCCAAAACCGACACCTATGGCAACATGCAAGAAAAAGGAATCATTGACCCTAAGAAAGTGACGCGAATTGCACTTGAAAATGCTGCTTCTGTAGCTGGGATGATTCTAACTACCGAATGTGCCTTAGTTGATATTAAAGAAGACACGCCAGCTGCCGCTATGCCGCCTATGGGTGGTGGAGGCATGCCAGGCATGATGTAAACAATTCATTATTTACTGCCCCTTTATGGGGCAGTTTTTTTATGTATAAATCCCTTCTTGAACATATTGCCAAATATTTGAATCAAAGTCAAGACCCCCAAACAGCATTGGAATGGGTTTGTGCTGAAATTCAACAAAAACTCCCAAGCTACGATTGGGTAGGCTTCTACTTTCACAAACCCGAAAAAAAAGAACTCCACCTAAAGGCATTTGCTGGAAAGCCAACAGACCATACCGTAATTCCATTCGGAAAAGGGATCTGTGGCCAGGTAGCTTTGAGCAATCAAAATTTTGTGGTAGACGACGTGTCTAAGCAAGACAACTATATTGCTTGTAGCATAGACGTAAAGTCTGAAATTGTGGTGCCGCTATTTATGGAGGGAAAGAACGTGGGGCAAATTGATATAGACTCCAATACGGCCCGTGCTTTTGACGAAAAAGACGAGGTGTTTTTGGTGGAAGTAAATCAACGTGTTGCGACTTATTTATTGCGTTCAAAAATGAACTTTTAGTGGGATAAAATTCCTACTTTTGTGCTTTCAATTTTTATTTCATGCAAGACGCTATCCAAGCCAAATCCGCCCTTATTTCTGTATTCAACAAAGAGGGGCTTGCCCCCATCGTTACCAAAATGCACGAGTTGGGCATTACGCTCTATTCAACAGGTGGAACTGCAGCCTTTATTGAGGCACAGGGAGTTCCCGTACTTCAGGTAGAGGATTTGACTTCATACCCTTCCATTTTAGGGGGGCGTGTTAAAACCTTACACCCCAAAGTTTTTGGTGGAATTCTGAACCGCAGATCAAATGAAAATGATCAAGAAGAATTGGCAGCATACAGCATACCACATCTTGATATTGTATTGGTAGATTTGTATCCATTTGAAGATACCGTTAGATCTGGTGCATCAGAAGCAGACATCATTGAAAAAATAGACATTGGTGGGATTTCACTTATCCGTGCTGCTGCCAAAAACTACAAAGACGTCTTGTGCGTATCATCTGTTGGTGATTACGATGACTTTCTAGCATTACTAGAAAGTAAAAATGGAAAAACAGCATTGGCAGATCGTAAACAATTTGCCGCAAATGCGTTCCGTGTATCTTCGCATTACGACACGCATATTTTCAATTTCTTTGAAGAAGATAACGATGCTTTAAAGCTGAGCTACAACGAAGGTAAACTATTACGATATGGCGAGAATCCACATCAAAAAGGAACTTTCTTTGGCAATTTCGAAGAGGTGTTTTTTAAGCATCACGGTAAGGCGCTTTCTTACAACAACCTCCTCGATGTTGATGCCGCAGTACAACTGATGGCAGAATTTAAAGACGATGCACCCACTTTTGCTATCCTAAAGCACAACAATGCTTGTGGATTGGCTACCCGTGATAACATTTCTCAAGCCTATACAGACGCACTTGCCGGTGATCCAGTATCTGCTTTTGGTGGCGTGCTAATTGCCAACACCACTATAGACCTTCCCACAGCCGAAAAAATCAATACGCTTTTCTGTGAGGTCGTTATTGCCCCTGCTTTTGAAGCAAGTGCTTTGGAAGTATTGAAACAAAAAAAGAATAGAATTTTGCTGGATTTAAAAAGCTATCCACAGCCATCTTCTCTTGTTCGCTCTTGCCTCAATGGACATTTGGTGCAAGAACGTGACGGGATAACAGACGACCAGTCTATACTTCGTGACGTCACAGAAAGAAAAGCCACCACACAGGAAATTAGCGATTTGTTGTTTGCTTCTAAAATTGCAAAACACACCAAATCCAACACCATTGTTTTAGCTAAAAACGGACAGTTATTTGCCGCTGGAACAGGCCAAACTTCAAGAGTAGATGCGTTAAATCAATCTATTGAAAAAGCAAAACATTTTGGTTTTGATTTGACGGGAGCAGTTATGGCTAGTGATGCTTTCTTTCCTTTCCCAGATTGTGTTGAAATTGCAAATAATGCTGGCATTGTAGCCGTAATTCAACCAGGAGGGTCTGTCAAAGATCAATTGAGCATAGACTATTGTAATGGAAATAATTTGGCAATGGTTATGTCTGGTATAAGGCATTTTAAACATTAATTCGTATTATTACATACCAATACCAATTTCATGGGATTTTTTGACTTTTTGACCGAAGAAATAGCTATCGACTTAGGTACTGCTAACACACTTATTATTCACAATGATAAGGTGGTGGTTGACAGTCCATCTATAGTAGCTATGGACAGAAGGAATAACAAAATTATTGCTGTGGGTCAAGAAGCCAATCAGATGCAAGGGAAAACCCACGAAAACATCAAAACAATACGTCCGCTAAAAGACGGCGTTATTGCTGATTTTAATGCTTCTGAGCAAATGATTAGCTTGTTTATTAAGAATATTCCTTCACTCAAAAAACGCTTTTTTACACCATCGCTTCGTATGGTCATCTGTATACCCTCTGGAATTACAGAGGTGGAGATGCGTGCCGTTAGAGAATCTGCAGAACGTGTTAACGGAAAAGAAGTCTATTTGATTCACGAACCTATGGCAGCAGCTATTGGTATTGGCGTTGACATCATGCAACCAAAGGGAAATATGATTGTTGATATTGGGGGTGGTACTACTGAAATTGCGGTCATTGCCCTTTCAGGAATTGTATGTGATAAATCCGTTAAAATTGCTGGTGACGTATTCACAAACGATATCATCTATTATATGCGCACCCAGCACAACTTGTTTATTGGTGAACGCACAGCAGAACGTGTCAAAATTAGCATTGGCTCCGCAACTGAGGAATTGGAAAACCCTCCAGAAGACATGTCGGTTCAGGGACGTGATTTATTGACAGGAAAACCTAAAGAAATTCTTATTTCACACAGAGAAATCTACAAGGCATTAGATAAATCCATAGTACGAATTGAAGATTCTGTTATGGAAACACTTGCGCAAACGCCTCCCGAGCTAGCAGCAGATATCTACAATACTGGTGTATATCTTGCCGGTGGTGGTTCTATGCTCCGAGGTCTAGACAAAAGATTGTCTCAAAAAACGGAACTCCCCATTTTTATTGCAGAAGATCCACTTAGAGCTGTAGTTCGAGGAACAGGCACCGTGCTTAAAAATATTGAGCGATACAAGTCTGTTTTGATAAAGTAGTGTAACACATGCAAAAATTACTGAACAGCATACTGCGAAACAGAACGCTACTGCTGTTTATTTTGTTGCTAGCGCTATCCCTTCGATATATGGCACGTAATCACAATTACCAGCGCAGTAACTTTTTAGCACTTAACAATGCTGCCCTAGCTCCTTTTTTTGAGGCTCGCCATCAGTTTTTTTCTCACTTTAATCTTAATCAGCATAACCAACAACTTATTGAAGACAACCAGTATCTGTTAGCAAAGCTTATCAATGAGCAGAATCAAGCGCTTATTTTAGACAGTATTCCATTTGAAGTAATTCCTGCTCAAGTTATTCGTAATAGTATTCAGCTCAACTACAATCATATCACACTCAATGCTGGGGAAAAAAGCGGCATCCGCAAGGAAATGGGGATTATTTCTGCAAAAGGAGTCGTTGGAATTGTTCATAGCATCAATGAAGAAACCAGCAGTGTTATTTCCTTACTAAATAAGGCGCTGAGTATTAATGCAAAACTTAAAAAAAGTAATCATTTTGGTAGTCTCCATTGGAATGGTGATTCGCCAAAAGATATGATGTTGTCTGACGTCCCCTTAGCTGCTAATGTACAAGTGGGAGACACTATTGTCACAGGAGGAATGTCAGCTATTTTTCCAAAACATATTGAACTCGGCGTTATTCGTGATGTCATTGTTCCTACAAACGACAACTATTACCAACTCCACATATCCCTTTTTCAAGACATGACTAATCTGGATTATGTCTATGGCGTTGTGATACCTAAGGCTGAAACAATAAAAGAAATGATCATCGATAATGAGTAAACCGATAAGCTTACTGATCTGGTTTTTGGTACTTGTCTTTGCACAGGTTTTTATGCTTGACCCTATCATGCTAGGGATCCCATATGCACCTTTGATCTATGTGCTTTTATTTGTGCTGTTACCGCACCAATGGGAAGCTTGGGTAGTGTTATTGGTCGGATTTTTTATAGGGGTTATGGTGGACTTGCTTTTCTTGTCTGGGGGCATTCACACCGTCGCAAGTCTGATTGCGTGCTTCACGAGGCCACTGCTAATGCGCGCTGCATATAGAGACACCATATCCTTAAGAGACCTGAAGATTGAAAACGAATCATTCGGGAGCCTTTGTCTTTACACCTTGCTTATTATATTGGTTCATCACTTTTTCCTTTTTACTGCCATGACAGGAAGCTGGTCTAAGTTAGGCTGGTTGTTAGGCGCATGGGGGGCAAACAGTATTTTAACCATTATGACCTGTTTTTTACTGCTTGTTTTAACCCAAAAAACAAAGTGATGAGAACCCGCTTTTTTACCACAGCGATTACATTTGTAGGTAGCGTGCTCTTTATCAGGTTATTTTTCCTTCAAATACTTTCAGATCAATACGAAGATCTTTCCTTAAAAAACTCGGTATTAAAGCGATATGTATACCCAGAGAGAGGGTATGTTTTTGACAGAAACGGAACCCTATTGGTTTCCAATCAACCCATGTATGACTTAATGGTGATTCCCAAAAACCTTAAAGCATTTGACACCTTGGACCTTTGCGAAATGCTGCGTTTACCTAAATCAAAATTAGTCGAAAGTATAAACAAAGCGCAACGTTATTCACTGCGTGCGCCATCGGTTCTTTTAAACCAAATTTCCAAACAAGATTATGCCATTTTACAGGAAAAGATGTGGAAGTTTCCTGGCATGTACATTCAGCGGAAATCTGTTAGAAACTACCAAACAAAAGTAGCATCCAATCTCTTGGGCTACATAAGTGAAGTTAATAACTTCGATATCCGCAACAACCCCTACTATGTTAAAGGGGAGCTCATAGGACGTCAAGGAATTGAAAAAACCTATGAAAAAATACTTCGAGGGACCAAGGGTGTTTCTTATCTGCAAAGAGATAAGTTTAACAGAATTATTGGCCCCTACAAAGATGGGACACTCGATACCCTACCAATACCTGCGCAAGACATAACGCTGTCAATTGATATTGAGCTTCAAGAATACGGGACTAGACTACTGGCAAATAAGCGAGGTGGTATTTTGGCAATTGAACCAAGTACAGGAGAGATTTTGATGAGCGTAAGCACACCAACCTTTGATCCCAACGCACTTGTGGGTAGAGATCGTTCTTCCTTTTTTGAAGAATTAAAACAAGACACCCTTAACAGGTATTTATTTGACCGCTCGCTACAAGGACAATATGCGCCTGGATCCCCTTTTAAAGTGTTAAATGCACTTGTGGCACTAGAAGAAGGAGTGGTAGACTCCAATACAAAATTCACTTGTTATAGCGGACACTACTATGCTTGAAATCAATTTATGGCATGTATGTGTCCGCCGGGCACAAAAAATAATCTAAACAGGGGTATTTACAAGTCGTGTAATACCTATTTTTCGAACGTTTACCGTCGTATTATAGATAACGACAACAAGGTTGAAGAAAATATCAATACTTGGTACAAGCACCTGAATAGCTTTGGTTTGGGTAACTATTTGGGATATGATCACCCCGTGGGACAACCTGGATATGTTCCCAACGCCAACTTTTATAATCTTTGGTACCCAAATCAACGATGGCGCGGCTCTACTATAGTTTCTAATGCTATTGGCCAAGGGGAGATACTTATGACACCCATTCAATTGGCTAATGTAGCTGCAACGATTGCAAACCGAGGATTTTTCTACACCCCCCATTTTGTGAAAGAAATACAAGGGGATTTTATTGACCCCAAATACAAAACAAAACGCGCAACCTCTATTTCAAAAGAACATTTTACAAATGTCATTGAGGGGATGGCCGACGTAGTAAGCAAAGGAACAGCCCGAGTAGCTGCTATTAGAGGAATTGAGGTCTGTGGCAAAACAGGTACCATTGAAAACTTTACGAAAATTGATGGCGTCAGAACACAACTAACAGACCATTCTGTTTTTATTGCTTTTGCACCAAAAGACAATCCTAAAATCGCGCTTGCCGTTATCGTAGAAAACGGTTATTGGGGGGCACGTTGGGCTGCTCCCATTGCCAGTTTAGTGATTGAAAAATACCTTAAGGGTGAAGTCAAGCGAAGATGGCTGGAGAACCGCATGCTCAACGGAAGCCTTGAAGCGGAATACGCCAAAGTAACAAGTAACAAACCTTTTACCATAAATGAATAAGTTTTTACGATTTGACTGGTATGCCTTATCTCTCTATCTTATGTTGGTGGGCATCGGTTTGGTCAATATATATTCTGCTGTATACGATGTCGATAACACGGCAATAGCCGCTGGATTTATGCAAAAACAGTTGATTGCTTTGGGAATTGGTATAGTCCTGATTTTCTTATTTCAATTCATTGATATCAAGTTTTTTGAGCGGTATGCTAGCATCTTATTTATGGTGTCAGTCATAAGTTTATTGGGTTTATGGATATTTGGAACAGAGGTGTCCGGTGCAAGATCGTGGTATGCCATTGGCGGATTTAGCTTACAACCTTCAGAGTTTGCAAAAGTTGCGGTTGCACTCGCAATTGCCAAGCACCTAGGTGGCTTTAATACGCGCATTGACAGAGTGAAAGATTATATGGGTGCCTTTGTCATCATAGCCATTCCCGCAATATTAACGATAGCGCAGCCCGATCCTGGAACGGCCATTGTACTTCTAGGCTTTTTCTTTGTACTCCATGCCGAAGGGCTTCCTTCTTACTTTATATACACCCTGCTGCTCTTGTTTGTGCTTTTCATTCTCACGCTTTTAATAGGCGCTAATTTTACCCTGATTACAATTGGCGTTTTATTGCTGTTTGCCTATATATACAGGCGTTGGCGCAAGGTAAAAAAAGTACTCAGTCCCATACTGTTAATTGGCATCATGGGTGCTGCTTTTACACTTTCTGTATCCTATATTTTTGATAATGTGTTTGAACAGCGACACAGGGATCGGTTTAATATTTTGTTAGGAAAAGAAGTCGATGTTCGAGGAGTGGGCTATAATATAAATCAGTCTCAAATAGCGATCGGTTCAGGCGGCGGTTTGGGTAAGGGCTACCTACAAGGAACACAAACCAAAGGAGGCTTTGTCCCAGAACAACAAACCGATTATATCTTTACAACTGTGGGTGAAGAATGGGGGTTTTTAGGCACTGCTTTAGTTTTGGGTCTTTTTATGATGCTAATCACCCAAATTGTCAAAACAGCCTACAAACAAAAAACTACTTTTAGTCGGGTGTTTTGCCTTGGATTTGCCTGTATACTACTCATTCACGTGGGTGTTAATTTAGGCATGGTGGTCGGACTGGTGCCTACCATTGGCATTCCACTTCCCCTGATGAGTTACGGGGGGTCTAGCCTCTTGGCTTTTAGTATATTTATGGGAATCTACTTACGTGTATATTATCAAAGAATACAATAGATTAACGCTGCATGGCAAGGGGTTTTTTGCCAATAAAGTTTAAGTCCAAGGCTTCTAAAATAGAAATTGCCTCATTTACATACATATCCTTATTCAAAGACTTTTTCCAACGCTTACGCTTTTCAGCTAGCAGGGTGTCGGTTTTCATTTTTGCTAACTCATAAGGCAAGGATTCAAATGTCAGCGAATTGGAATATTCATTCAGTATTTCAAATTGATCTGCAAAAGATTCGTCTTTTGCTATTTCATCTGAAAACAACTTGTAGTTCAATAAAAAATCGTTTTTGTCTTGTTGTGTTCGCACCCATTTGGCATTCTTGTCAATAAGCTGAAACAAGGTGTCACGAGCCACACGAGAAGCACTTTCTTCAATAACCTGCTGATAGTTCTGATAGCCATCCCATTTGCTAAATGAAGCTGAGGCAATCTGATCCCACATCAATGGGTTTTCTTCGTCTTTTTCGCCAATATCAACATAAGCATATTGGTCAGGGGCTACCACATCACTGTAAACGCCTTCTAGCTGGGTTGACTTACCCGTAATACGATAGAATTTTTCCGTAGTAAATTTCAAAGCACCTAAATCGCCATAGGTACTCTTAGAAACAAAACGATTCAGCTCTATTATATTCTGAACAGTTCCTTTACCAAAAGTTTGCTTGCTCCCCAAAACAACTGCTCTTTCATAGTCTTGCATGGCAGCCGCTAAAATCTCAGAAGCAGAAGCCGAAAGCTCATTCACCATAATTACTAGTGGACCGTCCCAAAGTGTCTTACCATCACGATCTTTTAAAACCTTACTCCCAGCATCACTAGTCTTTACCTGAACAACAGGTCCTTCGTCAATAAAGAAACCGGCCATATCCACTACTGTTTGAAGGGAACCGCCTCCATTATTTCGCAAATCAATAACCAAGCCCTGAACCCCTTGTTGTTTAAGTCGAATTATTTCTTGCTCCATGTCCTTTGCAGCATTACGTTCTTTGTAGTCCTTGAAATCAACATAAAATTTAGGCAGGTGTATCAGCCCAAAAGTTTTGCCTCCTTTTTGGACTAGTGATGACTTCAAATACGATTCTTCTAACTCAACAGTGTCGCGCTTGATAGCTACTTCTTCTATGGTGCCATCTACCCGCTTTATGGTTAGGTAAACCGTTGTTTCAGCCGGCCCCTTAATTAGTTTAATAGCATCATCTAAACGCATGGACTGTACATCTACGGGGTCGCCTTCTTCTTGACGCACCATCATAATTTGGTCACCAACTTCAATTGACTGATCGCGCCATATGGGTCCTCCCGAAATCACATCAACAATCTTGATGACTTGGTTTCGCTTGGTAAGTCGAGCACCTATTCCTTCATACTTTCCAGACATAGATGCATCAAAACGGTCTTTATCCACGGGAGCGAAATAGACAGAATGAGGATCAAACTGTGTTACAAAAGCATTGAGATAGCTGCCAAACCAATCCTCCTCGCGGACGTCTTCCATCAGCGAAAAATAGTTTTCCATGTTTTCACGGGTAATCCCTCGGGCCTCTTCTTCTAAAACTTCAAATGTCTTAGGCACATAGCTTTCATCTTTTGCAGCAAGCTTTTCTTCCTCTTCTAGTTTGTTGTGTAAAATGTTAAGCGTAGATAGCTTAAGTTGCTTGCGCCACTTTTCTGTCTTTTGTCGTAAAGTGCCAGGGTGTTGTTGATTTTCATAATCCACATTGATCTCCTCCTTTTTACTAAAATCAAAAGGCTTTTCTAAAATCTCGAGATAAAATGATTTAGTTTCATTCCTGCGCTCCAAATAACGGGTGTAAACCAAATCAAAAAAATTGGTTTGCAACGCCCTAAACTCGTCGTCTAATGCATATTTATATCGATCAAATTGAGCGATATCCTTTTTGAGAAAGTACCGTTTTTGACCGTCTAGCATTTCCAAAAAGGTCTCGTACAAATCTTCGGAAAAGTCGTTGCTTATGTCTTTAGGGTCGAAGTGTCCGCGTTGCATGAAATATGCAATTAGCTCCATAAGGAGTTTGTCTTTTGAGGTGTCTTCAGAAAATTGATGCGTTGTTGGGGTGTTAAAGCGAGTCCATGCCACGAGCATTAGGACAACAAAAAACAGGGGGAAGAATAACTTTTTTTTCATAATTCTCTTTGGAAGCAAGGTTAAAAATACAGCTTTTTCGTAACTTTTTTAACAACTATTCCATAACCGTGCCAAAAAAAGCAAATATGAAGCACTCATTGCGTATTTTTATCTTTCAAAACTAATGTATGAAAAAGCCTTTAATTCTTGTAACCAATGATGATGGAATTAGTGCTCCAGGGCTACGGAATCTCATTCACGTGATGAACAGCATTGGTGAGGTCGTGGTGGTTGCTCCCGACAGTCCACAATCGGGTATGGGTCATGCCATTACCTTAAACAACACCCTTCGGTGCAGTAAGGTCACCATAGACGATGGTCCACAAGAAGAATACGCCTGTTCTGGCACACCAGCTGATTGCGTTAAAATGGGGGTACATGAAATACTAAAGCGCAAGCCAGATCTCTGTGTTTCTGGCATCAATCACGGCTCCAATTCGTCAATTAACGTAATCTATTCAGGTACCATGAGTGCTGCTGTTGAAGCAGGCATAGAAGGTATTCCAGCCATTGGGTTTTCACTTTTAGACTATGCATGGGATGCTGATTTTGATCAAATAAACCCCTTTGTTAAGCGCATTGCCCTGTCTGCCCTATCAAATGGCATTCCAGAAGGGGTTGTGCTGAACGTTAACCTACCCAAATTGGAAGAAAAGGACATCAAAGGAATACGCATATGCAGACAAGCTATGGCGTATTGGGTTGAAGAGTTTGACAAAAGAGAAGACCCCACTGGCAAAGAATACTATTGGCTTACAGGAAAATTTATCAATGAAGACAAGGGCGAAGACACTGACGAGTGGGCGCTCGAAAATGGTTATGTAAGCGTTGTTCCTGTCCACTTTGACATGACAGCACATCACAGCATTCAGAAACTAAATACATGGGACTTTTGACAAAACAATTGCGCTGGGGGCTGCTGCTGGGTTTGGGCGTGCCTATATTTATGCTTGGTATTGCAGTTATAAATCTAGATTTTGAGCTTAAGGAGGTGGATACTTTTGCGGGGATAGCAACACTTTGTGCGCTTCCCAATTTGTTGTTGTTTTTTGGATCTCTGCGAAAAAACAACGAACCATTTGCCTATGGAGTCCTTGCAAGCTCCATCTTGTGGGCTTTGCTTACCTTTGGATTAAAGCTTTTTGGATGAAGTACTACATCATTGCCGGGGAAGCATCTGGAGATTTACACGCTGCCAACCTTATAAAATCGCTCAAAAAAGAAGATGCAAATACTAGCATTCGTGCTTGGGGCGGTGATCGCATGAAAGCGCAAGGCGCAACCCTCGTAAAACACTATCGTGACTTGGCTTTTATGGGGTTTTGGGAAGTCGCCAAAAACCTCCGTACGATCTTCAAAAACATACGCTTTTGCAAAGAGGATATTTTGGCATTTCAGCCCGATGCAATTATCCTTATTGACTATCCTGGGTTTAACCTCCGCATTGCCAAATGGGCAAAATCTCAAAAAATCCCTGTTCATTATTATATCAGCCCACAAGTTTGGGCATGGAAAGAAAACAGAGTAGCGCTTATGAAAAAGGTCATTGACTATTTATATGTCATCCTCCCTTTTGAAAAGACCTTTTTTGAAAACAAACATCAACTGGCTGTTGATTTTGTAGGACATCCGCTACTGGACGAAATTGCACAATTTGACGCTGGAGATGCTGAAATTTTCAGAACAACACACAAACTCCCAAAAGACAAGCCCATAGTGGCCTTATTACCTGGAAGCAGGGCGCAAGAAGTTAGTAAAATGGTGCGCATCATGTCGGACACGGCCAAAGAATTCCCCGAGTATTGCTTTGTGATTGGAGCAGCACCACACCTAAATGAAACACTTTTCGAAAACCTAGGTTTGCATATTGTCAAAAATGATACCTATACATTATTGTCGCACGCCCATGCCGCTTTGGTTACCAGCGGAACAGCAACCCTAGAAACAGCACTATTCGAAGTACCACAAATTGTATGCTACAAAACCAGTGCTTTGAGTTACGCCATTGGAAAACAAGTTGTAAAACTGCCTTACATCTCACTTGTCAATTTAATTTTAGACCAAATGGTAGTGCCCGAGCGCATACAGCGCAACTGCAATCCAAATCAGTTGTCTTCTGATCTATCTGAAATTTTACATGGATCGGTACGGACAGCTCAGCTTGAGGCCTACAAAGCACTAAAAACAAAACTAGGCGGAAGTGGTGCTAGTGACCAAACGGCCAAACTAATTTCACAACGAACACATGCGTAAGGTATTCCTATTACTGTTGGCCTTTAGTGTGGCTTCATGTGGCAGCTTTCAAAAAGGCAGTAAAATGAAACCCAGCGATGGGGTTGTGTACTACGCCAAGGGATATTTAGGTACTCCTTATGCTTTGGGTGGAAACACCAAACGTGGTATTGATTGCTCTGGTCTTATTTACAATGCCTACCGCCAACAAGGAGTTAAAATACCTAGAACTGTGGATGCTTTGCGAAAAAAAGGCAAGCGCATTTCTATTGACAGAGCTAGAAAAGGAGATCTCGTTTTTTTTAGAACTTCCAGAAAGCGTAAGCTTACCCACGCGGGCATAGTGGTAGGAACGAAATGGGGAGTTCCCCAATTTATTCACGCCTCCTCTTCACAAGGGGTAATCATCTCAACACTAGATAATACTTACTGGAAAAAAAAATACGCGCAAACTCGAAGGTTGCTTAAAAAATAGAATGTTACGTACTTTGTAGTATGTCCCATTCAAGTACCCCTATTGCCCTCATTGGATCTGCATTTGGTTTGGGGATACTTTTGCAAGAATTTTTTCAAGCTAGCTTCGGATATTTATATCCCATTGGATTTGGCATAGCACTTATTGTTTGTCATATAAGGCGTTGGCACGTTCCCTTCTTCTTAAGTATGTTTTGTTGCTTCTTGATACTGGGAAGCATACGCCTAAAGGCCGTAATCCCAAAAACGACTTCAACAGAGACCATCCATGAACTTGTTGTAACAAAAGCAGCAAACACTAACAGATTTGGACATCAATATATTGCGTTAACATCATATAAGGAGCATATCCTGGTTCAAACAACGCTAGCACAGCGTTTAAGCGTTGGCGATCGCTTGTTGGCACGAGCTAAACTACTCCCCATTGAAGCACCAAAAAACCCTATGGATTTTGATTTTAAAACCCATATGCAACGAAAGGGTGTAGTGAGAAAAATCAACCTAGCCAAAACTCCTTATGCTGCTTTGTCGCCAAAACCAAGTGTAAGACGCTGGGCGTATAAACTGCAACAAAAACTGATATCACAGCTAAAGCATACCCCGCTTAACCAAAACAATAAGTCATTAGTCATGGCATTGGTACTTGGCCATAAGGCCGAATTATCCGAAGAACGAATCGCCCAATATCAAAGAGCTGGCGCTATGCATCTTTTGGCTATTTCTGGACTTCATATTGGCGTAGTGCTTATGCTTTTGCGGTTTTTTGTAAGACCACTAAAAAGGTTGAAATACGGCAAAGCGCTTGCGGCATTGCTACCGCTACTTTTCCTTTGGTGTTTTGTGCTTATCACTGGTGGATCAGCCTCTGTTACCAGAGCTGTAACCATGTTTACCTTTTTACAAATAGGACTTGCGCTAGCACGTAAAAACGCCAGTATTCAAGGAGTTTGGGCAAGTTTTGTCATATTACTCTTTGTCAACCCCCGATTTATTTTTGATGTAGGTTTCAATTGAGCTATGCAGCCGTTTTTGGAATAGTTTGGATGATGCCCCGTTGGCAACATCTTTTTATAAAAAAACATTGGTCTGTACGCTACCTCGCTGATCTTTTTGGAGTAGGCTGTATTGCTCAACTTGCGATTTTGCCCTTAAGCCTCTACTACTTCAACCAATTCCCACTCCTCTTTTGGGTTAGCAATTTGGTACTGGTACCGCTGCTGGGATTTATCATCACTGTGGCTATCGCTTCCGTTGGCTTAAGTTTTGTTCCATCTACATATCCTGCTTATAATTTGCTCAACCACATCTTTGATGCCTATCAACATATCGTGGTATGGATTGCGCAATGGGAACGCTTTTTTATTGAAAGCATACCTTTCAGGTCAATAGATGCGGTGCTTTTGAGCATGGTCATCATTAGCCTATTTGTTTTTTAACCCATTCCACACTTAGGAAGATATGGCTATTGGGTGTGCTGACGGTATTATTTCATTTAAAACTGTTATTGGAATGGAAACCTCCACCAAAAACACTTATTGGACATGTGTATAAAAACAGTTTAGTACTTACGGCTGAAAAGGAAATAGCAATTGCACATTTTGCGAAAAAAACCAAAAAAGTGATGCAATTGGCCCTGCGGTTTCAATTAGAAAATCGTCTAGATAGCATTCGTTATCAACGACTAAGCAACAGCTACACTGATTTACTTGTGATTGATAGTCTGGGCATTTATAAGGGGGTTCAAGCGCACAATAGGGTTCTCTTACGGCAAAGTCCTAAGATTCATTTGGATGATGTGATTGAGCACATAAGGCCCACCATAATCATTGCTGATGGAAGTAATTATCCTTCGTTTGTAGCGCGATGGGAAGCAACTTGTAAAGCAAAGAAAATCGCCTTTCACAATACTGCATCAGAGGGCAGCTATCCCTTAAATTGATTTTTAAAGGCTTTGATATAGGCCGTGAAGTCGTCGGCATTCTTAAAGTCTACATAATCCTGTTGATATATCAGTTTAAGGTAGATTTCTATTTGTTTTGGGTTTATATAACCAACCACAGGGGTGACATAGTTCCCGTCTTTATCGAAAAAAACAAGCGTAGGATAACCAGAAACGCCCAAATATCGAGTAAGACTATGTGCGCTGTTGCGGCTCTTGGCCCGCTGGGGGTCATATTCTGGGTTGTCATAGGCTTTGCCTTGGAAGCGTACAACTTCATTGCCTTCAGCATTAAATTTTACGGGATAAAAGTTGGCGTTTAGGTATTCGCTAACGTCTTTATTAGCGAAGGTGTTTTTGTCCAACAACTTGCAAGGGCCACACCAAACGGTATAGGCATCAACCATAATAGGTTTTGGGTCTGCTTTCTGAGCTTCAAAAGCCTCTTCAAAGGTATACCAATTGACTTGGGCGGTTACACCAAAGGAAAGCAGCAAAAGAACTAGGGCAATACTATTTTTAATCAATTCCATGCATTTTTTTAATTAGAATAGGTTTTAAAACGATCATCAAAATTCCTGCCAAAACAGGGATCACAAAGAAAATTAGGAAAAAATTCGACAAGCCATAAGCTTCGGAAATTTTATCGATATAGCTTCCCGTTTTTCCACCCAAATAATTTGCAACAGCACTACAAACAAACCAAAAGCCAAACATAAGACCCACTAGTTTTATTGGTGCCAACTTACTCACGTAAGACAAGCCTACGGGTGAAATACAGAGTTCTCCCATGGTATGGAACAAATATGCCAAGATGAGCCAAACAATGCTAACACTGGCTTGCTCTGCACCCAACGGAATACCCCAAGCACCAAAAGCCAAGAAGGCAAACCCCGTTCCTAAAAGGATAAGGCCAATAGCAAATTTTATAGGTCCGCTAGGGTTGTATTTAGAAGACCATATTTTGGAAAATAACGGTGCCAATAAAATAATATAAAGTGAATTTAAAACGGAAAACCAAGAGGCGGGTATTTCAGTAGCTGTTTCTGAAAACTCACGTACAATCATCCAAATAACAATACCCCAAATAATCGCAAAGCTTGCGCCCAAGAATAAATTAGACAGCATAAAACTGCTGAGCATTTTACTGAATAAGCTATAAAGCACTAGAGTCAAAACAACCATAGGCACTAGGGTAATTATGGTATTGGCTACCTTGAAAATATTGGAAGCATCACCAACAAGGGTTCGTTGGGTAAAATCTTTTGCAAATATGGTCATGGATCCGCCAGCTTGTTCAAATGCCCACCAGAAGAAGATCGTGAATATTGAAAAGACAACAATCACTATCAAGCGGTCTATCTCAACCTTCGTAAAGCCGCTCTTTGCGTTTTGATCTTTATTGGCTGGCTGTACTTCCGCCAGCTTTTTAGGGGTTAATCCAATATTGCCAAATATTTTTTGGGCAAACCAAAACTGCAACATGCCAAAAAACATAAAAATACCTGCTAAACCAAAACCTAGATGCCAGCCGACTTTTTCACCTATATAGCCGCAGAGTAATATGCCCAAGAAGGCACCGGCATTAATTCCCATATAAAAAATGGTATAGCCACCGTCTTTGCGTTTGTCGCCATCTTTATATAGTTGCCCAACAATGGAAGAAATATTGGGTTTGAAAAAACCATTTCCGATGATCAGCAAGACTAATCCAAGGTAGAAAAAGGTATTCGTAAAGGTTTCCAACGCCATGGAGGCATGCCCTAAGGTCATAATTAAAGCGCCCAAAACCGTTGCATTTCGATAGCCCAGAAATTTATCGGCGAGGAATCCGCCTAAGATAGGAGTAAGATATACCAATCCTGTATATAGCCCATACAGCTTTAAGGCTTCTTCGTTAGACCACGCCCAGCCATCATTCATGATGGAGGATGTGAGAAACAACACCAAGATGGCACGCATGCCGTAGTAACTAAAACGCTCCCACATCTCGGTGAAAAATAAAACAAATAACCCAACAGGGTGATTTAAAATGGTCTTTTGATTAAGGGCGGAACCGCCAAATTGTGCTTCCATAAACTAAGTTGCTAATAAGCTAATATAGGATTTTTATATAAAGTTACACTTTCCCCAACAGTCGTATCTTTGCCATATGAGCAATCAAAAAGGACAAGGTGCATTCGTTTCTGGATTTTCCAAAAAAACCAAGGCTGAAAAACTAGATTGGATTAGTCAACAGTTTCACAATCCCAGTCAGGCATTGGAAGTACTGCACAACTACAACCACAGCGACCAGGCATTACAAACGCTCCACGATGAGTTTATTGAAAACGCTTTAACCAATTTTTATATGCCATTGGGAGTAGCGCCTAACTTTATCATAAACGGAAAGACACTTACCATACCCATGGCTATTGAAGAAAGTTCAGTAGTCGCAGCAGCGTCCAACGCAGCCAAGTTTTGGAGTACCAAAGGGGGGTTTAACGCAACCATAATAGGCACCGAAAAAGTTGGACACGTGCATTTTATGTATCATGGGGATGTCCAAAAACTTAACAGCTTTTTTGAGCAGTATCGGGCTGTCCTTTTAGCTTCAACAGATGAGATCACACACAACATGCGTAGTCGAGGTGGGGGAATTACAGCACTTAGCTTAGTTGATAAAAGTGATGCTATATCAGATTATTACCAGCTAGATGTGCGTTTTGAAACCCAAGATGCAATGGGAGCAAACTTCATCAATTCTTGTTTAGAGCAATTGGGCACCACACTGAAAGCATTGGCGGCAAAACACGCTGATTTTTCTGAGAAGGAAAAAGCCATTGAGATAGTCATGAGCATATTGTCAAACTATGTGCCCAACTGTATGGTTGAGGCAGCTGTTAGCTGTCCTGTGAATGAACTATTAGCAAGTCCCAAAGACAGTAGGCTTTTTGCCGAGAAGTTTGTTCAAGCCGTAAGAATAGCAGTAGTTGAACCCTTCCGAGCAGTGACCCACAACAAAGGAATCATGAATGGTATAGACGCCGTTGTTATGGCCAGTGGAAATGACTTCAGGGCAGTTTCCGCAGGCATACATGCCCATGCGGCAGCAAGTGGTCAGTACCAAAGTCTTTCTAAGGCAGAAATCAAAGATGGGATTTTTAGGTTTTCACTTAGGGTTCCGTTGGCCCTAGGTACTGTGGGCGGGCTGACCAAACTTCACCCCTTGGTACGTTGGTGTCACGAACTGATGGGAACACCCAATGCACAAGAACTCATGCAAATCGTAGCTGTTGCAGGTTTGGCACAGAATTTTGCAGCTGTAAAAAGCTTGGTTACTACGGGCATCCAACAAGGGCATATGAAAATGCATCTCTTAAATATCCTAAATCAGCATCAAGCAACGGAAGTAGAAAAAAAAGCGGCAATAGCGCACTTTAAAGACCATACCGTTTCGCACCATACTGTTGCTGACTTGCTCAAAAAACTCCGTGGCGCATGAAGTTTTATGCCAAAGGAAAAATATTACTAACTGCAGAATATGCCGTGTTGGGTGGAGCAAAAGCCCTTGCCCTTCCTACTAAGCTTGGACAGTCTTTAGAGGTCATCAAAACCTCCACAGGTAAATTAGAGTGGAAGAGCATTGATGTTAATGGAAAAGTATGGTATGAAAATAGCTTTGATAAAACCACCTTTAGCACACATCAACAAAACGATGCTATTGGACAACGATTACAACAACTCTTTCAAACAATAAATACCGAAAACACGAGGCTGTTTTCAGATATCAATGGACTGATGTTTGTGAGTACGCTCGAATTTGAGCGCAACTGGGGACTGGGGAGTTCTTCAACCCTAGTTTCACTATTGGCTCAGTGGTCAAAAGTAAATCCTTATGTACTACTTCAAAACGTATTTGGCGGTAGTGGTTATGATATTGCTTGTGCAACGGCTGAAGGTGCTCTTTTGTATGAACGCACAAATAGGATTCATCCAAATGTTACTCCGGTTGATTTCAATCCCTCGTTCAAAGATCAATTGTTTTTTATACATCTAAATAAAAAACAAGACAGTCAACAGGCAGTTGCTGGGTTTGATAGCAGTATACTTACACCAGATAAAATAGAAACTGTTAATGAACTCACACGAGCCTTTTTGGCGGATTCAACACTTGATCACTTTCAAGAACAAGTGGTTAAGCACGAGAAGTTTATTGGGGCTATGATTAACACAATACCTATTCAAAAAAGAGTATTTGATGATTATCCTGGAACCATCAAGAGTTTAGGTGCTTGGGGGGGTGATTTTATTTTGGCTTGTGGGGCTGCGGACACAACAGCTTACTTTGCAACCAAAGGCTATAAAACTTGTTTACCTTACGAAGCCCTAATAGCTAGTTAATTACGTGTTTTCAGTTCAAGGGGTACCTCTAGCGTTACTTTTGTTCCACTTGCAGCTCCAGCAGCATCAAACAAGTCCTCTATACTGAAGGCTAGTTTTTGTTGATTGTAATAATTAAAAATATCAATCCTGTCCCGCAGAATTTGTGTAGCATAGGATTTGTGTTTGGCATATTTTTCTTTTTGGGCAGCAGCAGCTTCGCGACCAATACCGTTATCTGTAATACAAATACAAAGCATCCTATCTTGAACTGCTAATTCAATTTCTATTTTACCTGTATCCTGTTTTGGTACTATACCATGAACAATGGCATTTTCTACAATGGGCTGTAACATCATGCAAGGCAGAAAAACCTCATTTTGATTAATTTTTGGATCAACGTGTATTTCCAAATCAATTTGTTCATCCAGTCTATGGTCTTGTAGTTTAACATAGTTGGTGATGTATTTGATTTCATCTGCTATAGAAATCTTATCTACACTGCTCATGTCTATGATGTCGCGGATAAGTTTAGAAAAGGAGGATATATATGCGTTAAACTCTTTTTCCCCACCTAATACCATAGCACTTTGCATGCCATTCAACGCATTAAAAATAAAATGTGGGTTCATTTGTGCACGATACGCTCTGCCCTCTAAATTGGTGACCTCAAGGTTTCGATCGCGGCGCTCATCGAGAAGTTTACTTTCAAGCGACAAAAAAACATAAAACATCACTAGGGCTAGGATTATAAAAATGGAGATACACCACCAAGTGAGGTAGAAAGGCGTTTTGATGAAAATATCATATTTCAAAACATTACTCGAAATGACACCGTTTCGTTCACCACGAATAAAAAGTTCATGGGCGCCCCTACTTAAACCAACCAAGTGAATTTCCGGACCTGTATTTTTCCATTGAAGTAAATCTGTTTCACCGGTAACTTTATACGAATATTGAATACTGGGGTCGTTTTCTAGCGCAACAAAAACATGATTGTAACTTCTAGTCAAGTTTAAAACTGTATTCGTGCTGTTTGCATCAATAAAAGTATAAGCTTCTGTTTTATCATCTATATATTCAATTCCTTTTAATTTAATTTAATTTCAAAACTATCAGTGTTCTGGGCAAATATGTTAACGTTATTAAGACTGAGAATAAAAAATAAAGTTGTAAAAAAAGGAGGTGTGTGCTAGTTTGGCACGGTTCGTGAGTAGGTACAGTGTAATGTCGTAACATTTTTTATTGGTTATTGTTTTGACACCCGCACTTTTCGAAGTGCGGGTTTTTTTATTAGGGTGCCTAAATATAACATTTGTTTACGAATTTATCTATAATTTAGCATAATGCATCCATTTTACGATTTTCTTCTAAATAACCATTGGTCCGAAACATGGGCCTGGTGGGCTGATTTTACAGCTAATTCTCTTTTACTCCTTTTTATCTCATGGGTATTACGCATTATTGCGCGTTTTATTCTTGTTAATGTGTCTCACAGGATTTCGGGTGCCACAAGAACAACTATAGACGATGCGCTTATCGATCACAAACTACCCAAAAACGTTTCGCGGTTTGTACCATACTTCTTTCTCCACGCTGCAATTCCGTTTTGGAGCAATGGAAACGAAACCGTCCGTGCATGGGTTACAGCTCTTGTTGACGTCTATGCAGTACTCATCGCAATCCTTATCATAAGAAGTCTTTTAAGAGCCTTTAAACAACAGTTACAAAAACAGAAACAATTTAAAGACAAGCCCATTGACAGCTATATTCAAGTCGTGATGATTTTCTTGTGGGGCATTGGCATTTTGTTGGCGCTTTCTATCCTTTCGGGCAAGGAGCTCGTGTATTTCTTTACAGGCTTAGGAGCTATTTCAGCAGTGATTCTATTGGTGTTCAAAGACACTATTTTGGGCTTTGTTGCCAGTATTCAGATCAGTGCAAATGACTTGGTCCGCATCGGAGACTGGATTACTATGGAGTCTTATGGGGCAGATGGTGACGTTATTGAAATCAATCTTTCTACCGTTAAAGTGCGAAATTTTGACAACACCATTACTACAGTTCCTACCTATAAACTGTTGTCAAGTTCCGTAAAAAACTGGCGTGGGATGAGCGAGTCCGACGGGCGTCGCATCAAACGACCTATTTTTATAAGAGCCTCCTCTGTTCGATTCTTACATGCAGAAGAGCTAGAGCGTGTTTCCCAACTGGACCGATTTAAAAACGTTGTTGAAAGCAAAAAAGATGAAATTGAAGCCCATAATAAAGCGACTAAAGCAAATACATCTATTCCCCTAAACGGCCGAAACTTGACTAATTTAGGCTTGTTCAGGTCTTATATTCAAACGTATTTATCTCAACATCCCAATATCAACCAAGAGCTCACGGTGATGTGCCGACAGTTGGCCCCTACCCCACATGGGATACCATTGGAGGTCTACGCCTTTACATCAGATAAAGTGTGGAAAAATCACGAAGGAATATCGGCAGATATTTTTGACCATATTTTGGCATCAGCCTCTTTTTTTCAACTCAAGATATTTGAGTTTGAACAACAAGCAGCTGTTTTATAATTTTCACAAGCCTACCTAAAAAACAAAAAAGCCCTCCAATACAGGAAAGCTTCTCATGGGTTCTCCTACGAACCTCTTGCAAACAACTGTTTGCAAGCAACACAACGCGCTTAATTTTTAAAGCTTTAAAGCTTTGCGGTCTGGACGGGACTCGAACCCGCGACCCCATGCGTGACAGGCATGTATTCTAACCAGCTGAACTACCAGACCTTTTGTGTTAGGTGCGTGCAAATATACACGCATTTTCGGATACACAAAAGCAAAAAGTATATTGACTATAATTGTTGGTCGATCGCAGTGGCATAAACAGCCTTTGGCGAAACTCCTACCTTACGGTCAACAAGCTCACCATTCTTAAACAAAAGTACGGTTGGAATGTTTCGTACCCCAAATTTGGCAGCAAACTCTTGGTTGTTGTCAACGTCTACTTTTCCAACAACGGCTTTGCCTTCGTATTCATTACTGAGCTCATCAATAATGGGACCTACCATGCGGCAAGGACCACACCACTCTGCCCAGAAATCAACCAATACAGGTTGACTGGATTTTAAAACAACTTCATCAAAAGTTGCGTCTGTAATTTCTAGTGCCATAATATTCGTTTTTTTATATGTTAATTTATTGTTTAACTAAACGTTATATTTCTCTCTGCAATTATGTTTTCTGACTTCAGTTTCCTTACCACTATCATCAATAAATGAAGTAGTAATATTGTCACACTCTTTGTGATCATTATTTTTCAATATAAATGTAAATGAAAAAACAAGAAATATAACTGTGGTAATAAGAACAATATTAAACTGTTTTTTTTCATATTATTTAATGGATAAATCAAAAATTAAAATCATAATTGTACTTAATAATTTCATATTTAAATAAATAAGTGTGTCTATCTATTTTAACTCTCATTACATTAAAAATTAATTTAACATTCAAACTAAAATTACATATATAAGAATCGTTATGATATAACTTATTTATTTTTTGATATTCAAATGTACATTGTTTTTTTACATATCAACACCATATTGCATCAGTAGTCGCTATTGAGATATTTGTGTTTTCAATAGTTAGTTAAGCTTATAAGCCACGGGGTATGCGTCCAAAGCTTCTAACAGCTCCCCGCCAACATGTACTTTGACTTTACGGCTCATGGTATGTAACTTAATCTCATCTTCCGTTTCATAGAATGTCATATCTACTTTGTGATCTCCCTTGTGTTTTTTAAACAGCTCGTCTAAAAAGGAAGCCAGCTTTTCGTCGGCATGAGCTACATCGAGTTTGAGCGTTATTTTGTTCGTACTAGAGGTTAAAGTGTCTTGAAGCAGTTGAAAAGCATTGAATTGCATTCTGGGGGCACCTCTTTTCCCTGTCTCACGATTCAGCCATCCTTCTCGCACAGAAGCCTTGACGTGGATAAAATTATCCTCAACCAAAAAGTGCCGGTATTTGAGGTACTCCTCCCCAAAGATTTTAAATTGATAAGACTCTTCAAAATCTTCTAACATAAACATGGCCCAACCTTTCCCGTTTTTTGAAACGCGATGATCAACTTCTCCAACCATACCACCAAAACTCAGTTCTTTATTAACCAAAGCATCGATGTCATTGAACACCCCGAGTTTGGCATTACAAAAATGTTTCATCGCGGGCGCAAAATCATCAAGTGGGTGAGCTGAAATATAAATACCCACCACTTCTTTTTCTTGCTTTAGTTCTTTTAAAGCAGTCCAAGGCTCACAAGCAGGAAGTTCGGGTGTTGCGATGGTCACTGCAGCATCGGCACCAAACAAGCTCACCTGCGAAGATTGTTCGTTTTCTTGGTGTTGTGCGCCGTACTTAAGGGCCTTTTCCACGAAAGTTACCCCATCTCCATTGTGATGAAAATATTGGGAACGATGTGCGTCAGATAATGAGTCTAGCCCACCGGCAAGTATTAAACTTTCAAACGATTTCTTATTCGCTGCTCGAAGGTCTATACGCTGTGTCAAATCAAAAATAGATGTATACGGTTGCTCTTGACGATGTGCTACTATGGTCTCAACTGCAGCGCGTCCAACACCCTTAACAGCACCCATACCAAAACGAATAGCGCCTTTGTCGTTTACTGTAAACTTGTAGAATGATTCATTCACATCGGGCCCTAGAACCAATATGCCCATCCTGCGACACTCTTCCATAAAAAAGCTAACCTGCTTGATATCATTCATGTTGTTGGACAATACCGCTGCCATATATTCTGCGGGGTAGTTTGCTTTTAGGTAAGCCGTTTGATAGGCAATCCAAGCATAGCAAGTGGAGTGTGATTTATTAAAGGCATACGAAGCAAAGGCTTCCCAGTCTTTCCATATCTTTTCAAGTATTTCTCTTGGATGACCACGCTCTTCTCCACCATTTAGAAACTTGGGCTTTAATTGCTCCAGTAAAGCAAAAATCTTTTTACCCATTGCCTTACGCAGCACGTCGGCTTCACCCTTAGTAAACCCTGCAAGTGCTTGAGACAACTGCATCACTTGCTCTTGATAAACTGTAATGCCATAGGTTTGTTTTAGAAACTGCTCCATGGCTGGCAAATCGTAAGAGATTTCCTCTTGACCATTCTTCCGCCGAACAAAACTCGGGATATATTCCAATGGCCCAGGACGGTATAGGGCATTCATGGCGATCAGATCTTCAAACACATTAGGTTTTAAATCCCGAAGGTATTTTTGCATGCCCGCACTTTCATACTGAAAAACTCCAATGGTCTCACCGCGCTGAAACAAGGCGTAGGTAGGTGCGTCATCAAGGGGGAATTCATCTGGATTCAGCTCAATATTGCGCTGGTATTTGACAATTTTTACGGTGTCTTTTATAAGGGTCAGTGTCTTCAAACCCAAAAAGTCCATTTTTAGCAGCCCTGCATCCTCAACAACAGAATTATCAAACTGAGTAAAATACAAATCGGAGTCCTTGGCCGTAGCAATTGGAACAAATTCTGTAATGTCATCGGGTGTAATGATTACACCACATGCATGTGTTCCTGTATTGCGTAAAGAGCCTTCAAGTATTTGGGCTTGTTTGATGGTTTCAGCCTCAAGATCATTTCCCTCAGCAATAGATTTCAATTGCGCAACACGAGCAAAGTCGTCAGCACGTAAGGATTCTTTAAGGGCCTTGTCTTCAAGGTTGAAAATTTTCTTCAACTTCATGTTTGGCACCAACTTGGCCACTCTATCTGCATCACTTAATGACAAATCCAAAACTCGTGCAGTATCACGAATAGAAGATTTGGCTGCCATGGTGCCATAAGTTATAATTTGCGCCACTTGGTTTGACCCGTACTTATCAATCACATAATCAATGACTTTTGATCTTCCTTCGTCATCAAAATCAATATCAATATCAGGTAAACTTACACGATCGGGATTTAGGAATCGCTCAAAAAGCAAGTCGTACGCAATAGGATCTATATTGGTTATCTTTAAACAATATGCCACCACAGAGCCCGCTGCAGATCCACGTCCTGGACCCACTGACACATCCATTTCTCTTGCAGCAGCAATAAAATCTTGTACAATTAAAAAATAGCCTGGATATCCTGTATTCTCAATAACGCTCAGCTCAAAATCTATGCGTTCTGTAAGTTCATCGTTTAAGCTTCCATAGCGAGCCTTAGCGCCTTCATAAGTGATGTGGCGCAAGTAGGCATTTTCGCCCCTTTTTCCGCCATCAGCATCATCTTCCGTAGACTGAAATGCATCGGGAATATCAAATTTTGGGAGCAATACTTCTCTTGCCAAATCAAAGGCCGTAATTTTATCAAGTATCTCCGGAATGCTCTCCAATGCCTGTGGCACATCAGCAAACAACTCTTGCATCTGTGCTGGCGTCTTAAAATAATATTCTTGGTTTGGAAGGCCATATCTATAACCACGGCCACGACCAATAGGCGTCGCTTGTTTTTCGCCGTCCTTAACACACAGCAATATATCATGTGCATTGGCTTCCTCTTGTTTTAAATAAAATACAGAGTTCGTAGCGACAAGCTTTACCTCGTATTTTTTTGAAAATTGAATAAGCACAGGGTTGATGCGGTTTTCATCCTCCTGTTGGTGCCGCATGATTTCAATATAGAGATCCTCTTGAAATTGTTCTTTCCACCACAACAGTGCATCTGCTGCCTGCTTCTCTCCAACGTTGAGTAATTTGGAAGGTACTTCGCCATAGACATTGCCTGTAAGTACAATAAGATTGTCTTTGTACTCTTGTATTAATTTTCTATCAACACGGGGCACATAATAGAAGCCTTTGGTGTAGGCTAAGGAAGATAGTTTCGATAAATTTTGATAACCGGCTTTGTTTTTGGCTAGGAAGACCATCTGGTAACCATTATCTCTGCGACTGCGATCTAGGTGGTCTTCACACACATTAAGTGTAATGCCTACTATGGGCTTGAGCGGAGGTCTGTTGTCATCTTCAGCGCGCTTGGCATTAACTTGTTTGACAGATTTCACAAAATGGAATGCACACATCAAATTGCCCAAATCCGTCAATGCTACGGCTGGCATCCTCATTTGATCGGCTGTTTCCGCAAGCTCTTTTACCCGTATGGTAGACTGTAAAACTGTAAACTGAGAAAGGGTGTGTAGGTGTGCAAAAGGAGTGCTCAGGGGTGCTTCGGTCGGAACAACTGGGGCTAACACAGGCTCTTGCTTGTTTTGGACGAGTTTTGCTGATGCTGTTTTAAGATTGGTGTGTGACAACCCTATTAATGGCACGGTTTCCTTGAAGGTTTCATTTAGTCGTGAAACAAGGCGTTCACCAGCTGTTATTTGGTCTACGGGAAATTTGTTTATACGCAGCAATTCGAAAAAAGTACGCGCTGTAGCCTCTACATCGGCCGTGGCATTGTGGGCTTGATCAAAATCATCATCAAATAAATTTTTGTAGAGTTCTGAAAGCGTTGGGAGTTTGAATTTTCCACCCCTTCCCCCTGGAATTTGACATAGTGTAGCGGTATGCTCTGTACAAGTATCAAGAATGGGTGTGGTAGTTATGGAAGTATCCAAGCCAAGACGGTCTAGCTCTGCTCCGATAATATTGATATCAAATTTGACGTTATGACCAATGATGTATTTGGATTTTGCCAATGCAGCCGTAAAATCAGCTAAGATTGAATTTATAGCACTTCCATCTTTGGTCGCTAGTGCTGTACTAATCCCGTGTATTTGTTCTGATTCATATGGAATATCAAAGCCTTCAGGGGAAACAATATAATCTTTGTGTTCGATGCAGGCTCCAAAGTCATCGTGAAGTTGCCATGCAATCTGAACACATCGTGGCCAATTTTCATGATCAGAAATAGGCGCATTCCAGCGTTTGGGCAAGCCTGTGGTTTCGGTATCAAAGACTAAAAACATGCAAACAGATTATTCAACTAATTTAGTGAAGTTCACATGTAAAATATACCCCAATGAATATGAAGTTATTAACGTTTGGTAAAATCAAAAAATAGTGTAGATTTGCCTCGCATTAATAACCAGGGTTTTGCACCCAAAAATTTAATTTAATATGTCAGTAAAAATTCGCCTTCAAAGACACGGTAAAAAAGGAAAGCCCTTCTATTGGGTAGTTGCAGCAGATGCACGTTCAAAGCGAGATGGTCGCTACCTTGAAAAATTAGGTACTTACAACCCCAACGCCAACCCAGCAACATTAAAAATAAACGTTGACAGCGCTGTTCATTGGCTTCAAAATGGAGCGCAACCAACAGACACGGCTCGTAACTTACTATCTGAAGTAGGTGCTATGTTGAAAAATCACCTCGTTAATGGTGTTCACAAGGGTGCGCTTAAAGAAGAAGACGTTGAAACAAAATTTGAAGCATGGTTAGCTGACAAAGCATCACGTAACAATTTTAATATTGAAAAACTTTCCAAAGCTAAAGCCGACGAAAAAGCAAAAATGATCGCTGCTGAAAAAGAAGTTAGCGAAAAGCGTAAGGCTGATGCAGAGGCTGCAATAGCAGCACAAGAAGCCGCTGCTGCTGCGGAAGAAGCTGCTGCTGCTGCTGAAGCTGCACCTGAAGCTGTTGCTGAAGAGGCTGCACCTGAAGCTGCTGCGGAAGAAGCTGCACCTGAAGCTGCTGCGGAAGAAGCTGCGCCTGAAGCTGCTGCTGAAGAGGCAGCACCTGAAGCTGCTGCGGAAGAAGCTGCACCTGAAGCTGCTGCGGAAGAGGCTGCGCCTGAAGCTGCTGCACCTGAAGCTGACGAGAAGTCAGAATAACACCAACACATGCGTTTCGAAGACTGTTTTTTTCTTGGAACAGTTGTCGGTAAATACAGTTTTAAAGGCGAAGTACTCCTAAAGCTAGATACTGACGAGCCAGAGGCATATCAATCTCTTGATAGTCTTTTTATCGCTCAAAACAATGCGCTTATCCCTTTTTTTATTGAGAAGTGTTCCATGCACAAGCCTGGGCTATTGCGTCTTCGCTTGGAGGATGTCGACAATGAAGAGGATGCCAATCTAATACTTAAGTCTAAGGCGTATTTACCACTAAATAAGCTTCCTAAACTTACTGGAAAAAAATTCTATTACCACGAAATCATTGGTTTTGATGTTATAGACAAGAACTTGGGAGCTATTGGTTCCGTTGTAGCTATTAATGAGCATACGGCTCAGGCAACCATAGAAGTTTCCATTGGGCAGAAAATTGCTTTAATTCCAATAGTTGATGAAATCATTCTGGAGGTCAAAAGGGATGCGAGATCAATATACGTTGACACACCAGCAGGCTTAATTGATCTTTACACTAAAGATGTATAGGGCTTTATGCTTTATAATGCTTTGTTCAGCGCTCAGCCATGCGCAAGTGCAACAGTTAGCAGAAGTGATTTTACGTGCACAACGAATCCAGAGCAGTATTCAACCCATAAGTCAAACAGATATTGCGCAAGACAGCTTACTGCTAAAACAAGATATAGGGGAGCTATTACAAGGCGTACCCAGTTTATTTGTCAGCAGTCAGCAAAATTTTAGTCAAGACACACGAATCTCAATTCGTGGATTTGGTACACGCGCCACTTTTGGTATCCGCGGCATTAAGGTTTTATGGGATGGTATCCCCATGACGACACCCGATGGCCAAACCCAACTGGACCACATTCCATTGTCGTCCTTGGGAGCAATTGAAGTTATTCGGGGTGTTTCTAGCGGGCTATATGGCAATGCATCTGGAGGTGTTATCATGCTCAAAAGCTCACCGATTAAAATCAATAAAACACTTACCGCCACCTATGGCGACTTCGGCAGCCAACACTTGGTTGGCAGCTATAGCTCCAAGAATGAAAAGAATCTTTTTCGCGCGGTTGCTGAACACAAAAAATACCACGGCTATCGACATTGGAGTGGTTATGAAAACAGCCTTATAAACCTGTCCAATACGTTTATAAACACCAATGGAGACAAACTCACTGTTACTTATAATTATTTCAATAGTCCTTTGGCTTTGGATGCTGGTGGACTCACCGCCGCTGAAGTAAGAGAAAATCGCAGTCAGGCAAGACAACGGAACTTAGACTACAAAGCAGGCGAAAAGGTCAAACAGCATCAATTGACAGCCCGTTGGCAAAATAAAAAATGGACTACTTATGGCTTTTTAGCCAAGCGCAACCTAGCTGCGAAACTGCCTTTTGAATTTGGAGGACAAATTGATTTGGGTCGTAGTTACTATGGTTTTGGCATGCAGAAAGACGGACGTAGTAAGCAATGGTTATGGCAATATGGCGTTGAAGCTGCAGCTCAGAGAGACGGAAGAAAAAGATTTAAAAACATCTTAGGAGAAAAAGGAGCCATAACATTGGACCAAAGCGAGCGTTTTTACACACTTGGCGCCTATGGAATTGTTGAATTAACCCTCAGGGATTGGCGACTTCGTGGCTCACTTCGTGCCGACACTCATCGTATTCAACTTGCTGATTATATGGGTAGTAACTCAGATAAAAAAAGGCTAACTGCCTACTCACCTTCGCTGGCAGCATTTTATAGCCTCTCCCCCAGCCTCAGTAGTTATATCCGTTGGGGAACAGGTTTTGAGACACCATCACTCAATGAATTGTCTGCAAACCCGACAGGGGAAACTGGATTTAACGACAAGTTAACGCCTCAAAAATCACAAGAAATAGAAGTGGGTATGCTCCTTAAAGCAAAAAAAATTGATGCTTCTCTTGTGCTGTATACAACAACAACACAAGATGAAATTTTATCTTACGAGCTTAGCACTTTTCCGGGGCAAGATTTTTTTAGAAATATCGGCCGTGTAGACAGAAAAGGAATTGAGGCTACTGCTAACTTACGCATGGCCAAAACTGCCACACTAAAACTCAACTATAGTCACGGAACATTTAAAACTCAAGACGGAAATGACCTGCCTAACGTACCAAAAAGTCAATTTAGCACAGCTCTAAACCACTTATTTGGAATGACTACTGTGGCATGTAACGTGCGACATGTAGGTAAGCGTTATGCCGATTCAAAAAACCGTGTCGAAGTTCCAAAATTTTGGACAGCAGACCTGTATGCACAACGTAAATGGGGCCTAACAACTTGGACAGTTGGAATTCGTAATATTGCCAATACAAGCTATTATGACAACATTCGTATCAATGCCTTTGGCGGACGCTATTTTGAGCCTGCTGCCATGCGTCAAGCCTTTGCTCGTGTTCAAGTGCAGTTATAGATTTGGTATATTTGGATATAAATCTAAATTTACCCATGAAAAGAAATATCATCATATTGGCATGTGTGACTTTAGTACTTAGCCAGTCTTCTTGTGCACAAAAAGAAAATATACCTCCCTTAAAAACTCCTGAAACTGCTTCATACACTATAGAACTTGTGGTGCCTGATGTTGAAGTGCCCTGGGGCATGGTGTTTCTACCCAATGGCAGCTTATTGTATACAGAAAAAGAAGGGAAGCTAATACGCTTTCAATACGGCAAAAAGCATGAAATTTCTGGCTTACCTACTACTTATGTTCGAGGTCAGGGTGGTTTGATGGGCATTGCCTTACATCCCGATTTTGAGCAGAATAACAGCATCTATTTTACTATGGCAACCGCTAATGAAGATGCCTCTGGAGGAAACACAGGCTTGTATACCGCTACATTAAAAGGAAACGCACTTTCTGATGTAAAACTACTGTACAAGGCTATGCCCTACACCAAAAAAGGGGTGCACTTTGGTTCACGTATCGTATTTGATGCAGATGGATACCTGTATTTCTCTATAGGTGACAGAGGCGAGCGAGATATAAACCCCCAAGACATTACAAAAGATAACGGCAAAATATACAGGCTACACGATGACGGGAGTATTCCCGAGGACAATCCTTTTGTAGGAGTGGAAGCTGCTAAAGAAGCCATATATTCATACGGACACCGTAACCCCCAAGGGATGGTAATTCACCCTGAAACGGGTGCTATTTGGGCACACGAACACGGACCACGAGGTGGCGATGAAATTAATATTATTGAAGCTGGCAAAAACTATGGCTGGCCTAAGATTACATATGGCAAAAATTATTCGGGAACGACCATCACCAAAAATCGTTCACTCCCAGGGATGGAGCAGCCTTTCTACTATTGGGTGCCTTCAATAGCTGCATCGGGAATGGCTTTTATAACCTCCGATAAATATCCAAATTGGAAAGGAAGCATACTGGCTGGATCACTAAAAAAATCGTACTTGGAACGCCTCACAATTCATGAAAACAAAGTGGTGGAACGGGAGAAAGTTGCAGCTGATATTGGGCGTGTACGTGATGTTATTATAGGTCCTTATGGCTACATCCACATCGCTGTTGAATTTGAGGGGATATATCGTATTAAGCCGTTAACAAAAAACTAATAGCTACGGTATCGCTTTCGCTGTAAATAAAAAACGGCTCCTTTGAGCCGTTTTTGGGTATAAATAAACGTAATGCTTATTTCTTTTCTTCTGTAAGTTCTGCGAGCATGGCCAAGGCATGTCCTTGATTGGGCTCGAGTGCTACTATAATTTTATCGTCCATAATTTCTAACTTTTACGGCGTTAAACTTATCGTAACGATTGATCCGGGTGCGTTCTCTCCACCCGCGACTATATTATAAAACCCAGTCCACACGGGTTAAAGTATAGTGTGTATTTGTTTACTAAAGGTAATTTTTTTAGTTTAAAAATATGTAAATTCTAAAAAAAAAATTACATTAGTTTAATTTTAACCTAACTAAAATGCGATTTCTATATTATCTCCCCATAATAGCCTTATTAACATTCCAATTTGCAGAAAGCCAACCTTACCTGGAATTACTTCGAGACGGAGAAACCTCTCTTGAAAAAATTGAACAAGCTGCCAACCGCTATTTTAAAAAAGTAGGAACCGACAATAACGATTATAAGTTTTACCAACGTTGGCTATATGGTGCAAAAATGGAGGCGGATGAACAAAACATATTAACGCCAAATAGCGTGTACCTAGAGGAGTTACACCGTTACAATAAAAGCCGTAATATTTCTACACGTTCTGGAGTAGTGCAACAAACCGCCGCTTGGAATGACCTTGGTCCTACCTATAAAAATGGTACTTCTGGATGGAATCCTGGTGTGGGGAGAATTACGTCTTTGGCATTTGAAAGTACGAATCGTTTTATCGCCGGAAGTCCGACTGGTGGTATTTGGAAAACAACAGATGGTGGGCAAGAGTGGAGCTGTTTAACAGACAATATGTCCAATATTGATGTTTACAGCCTTGCTGTAGCGCCAAACAACAACAATACCTACTTTTGGGGAAGCACTCAGGGGAGAGTATTTAAATCTACAGATGGCGGTACATCTTGGACACTACTCAATGGGAACAGCCTTATTGGAAGTAGCTCATATGATAGAGTGAATAAAATACTTATCAAGCCCGAAAACACCAACATCATGTATGCAAGTGTTGAAAATGAAGGTGTTTTTCGATCAACCAGTGGCGGTGTAAGTTGGAGCAAAATACACGCGGAGTCAGTTAGAGGTTACGACATTGAGTTTAAACCGGGAAACACCAATGAAGTATATGCCACAGGTAATAACTTTTACAAATCTACCGATAACGGCATAACATTTACGCCATTTAATGGGCCTGACCTAAGCATTGGAGGAACCAATTGGACGCAAGAGACGTTGGCTGGGAATCAAGAGTGGGTTTATGACAACACCAATCAAAATAATACGGTTTCACCAAAAACAGGAAATGGCTTGGGTATTTATTTGAGTGAAAATTTTAATAACGATAGCGCTAGGCTCATTTCAAAACCTATTGATTTAAGTACTATATCCAACGTGCTACTTTCTTTTTCTTACACCAATGCTAATTATCAAGGAGACGTGGACGAACTTAGCGTATCTTATAGAAGAAATACATCCGAAAACTGGACAACACTCGGCTCTTATACCGCTGAAGCTGCTAGCTGGACAGACGTTCTACTTGACCTCTCAACTGTTACCAACAGTTCTAGAACTTTTCAAATTGCTTTTACTGCAGTGTCAAATTGGGGCAGAGGCCTAACACTAGACGATATCACACTAAAAGATGCCTCTGATAACATCTTGTTCTTTGAGGGGTTTGAAGGCAAGAACGATGATTTAGAAAACAGCTTTACGGGGAATGCCAAAATGATGGGGGTATCGGCTCAAGATCCATCAAAAATATATGTGCTGGAAGAAAAAAACGGCATTTTCAACGGACTCTATATCTCTAATGACAATGGGCAGGCTTTTTCAAAATTAGATCATACAGACAAAAACTATTTTGGTTACTCTTCCCAAGCAGATGATACTAGAGGTCAAGCGCCACGAGACATGGACATAACCGTGGATCCTAATAATGCAGATATCGTATATATGGCAGGAATTTTATCATGGAGATCAACCGATGGTGGCGAAAACTTTTCGATTTCTTCTCAATGGATTCCTAGAAATGCTGAAAATCAAGATATTGGTTATTGTCATGCAGACATAGATATTATCGAGTATGTAAACGGCAATCTTTTTGTAGGTTCTGATGGTGGAGTATATAAGGCATCTGATCCAAATACTATTACAGCCAATTATTATGAAGACCTCTCGTCAGGTATTGGTGTGCGTCAGTTTTATAAGATTGGTGTTTATAGTGGTTCTTCTGAAATCGTAAGCGGTGGATCGCAAGACAATGGAACTTCGGTTCTTGTTGGCGGTGTGTGGAAAGATTGGCTTGGCGCAGATGGTATGGAAACCTTTGTCGATAAAGATGACAGCAACACACTCTATGGAACATCTCAGTACGGCTTCCTTTATTTCAGTCCAGACCAAGGAGATACAAGGTTTGGCCTAGAAACCCCATCTGAAAAAGCTGGAAGCGATAATGGAGCCAACTGGATTGTGCCATTTGAACAAGACCCCTTGATTTCAGATAAGTTATATGTAGCCTATGATGTCGTTTATGCCCAAGCGTTAGGCTTAGAGTGGAATGCCATTTCACAACAATTTGATAGTAATATTGATCATTTTAAAATTGCACCTAATAACAGTGATATTATGTATTTGGCTGTAAATAATTTGTTTTATAAAACGACAGATGGAGGGCTTACAGACTGGACAGCTGTTGCGCTTCCAGAAAACACAGGTAATGTCAACGCCATTACCATCAACAAAGACAATCCCAACATGCTGGCATTGGCAGTTTCTGGGGACAACAAGGTACTCCTTTCCAATGATGGAGGGAGCAACTGGCAAATAATTAAAAATACCCTACCCAACTTTTCGGCAAATGCCTTGTCTTTTTATGGAGAAGATTTGATTCTAGGAATGAACTATGGGGTATTTTACAATGATGCTGATTCCAGAAATACCTGGGTAGCGTTTTCTGATAACCTGCCAAACGTAAGAATATACGAGTTGGAAGTAAACTACAATACAAACAAGGTATATGCAGCTACCTATGGTCGGGGGCTTTGGGCTGCTGCCTTGGACCCTTCAGCCTTGAGCATTGATGATAAAATATTGGCGCAAATATTGGTCTATCCCAATCCAGCTGATGATCATGTCGTATTAAAAATACCGCAGTCGATTGATGCTTCATTGAAAATATACAATACCAGTGGTCAAATTGTTTACTATGCAAAAAAACAAACCTTAGGGCAAAATCACCGAATACCTATATCCTATTTGAGTAAAGGAAACTATGTGCTACGGATAACTACTGACCACCACACAACCACGTTTAAGGTTATGAAGAATTAGGTTATATCAATTGATTGAATACTCAATAATCTCTTGTTCAGGTACGTTACCCAAATCACCTGTGTCGCTAATCCACGCTTCAAGCAGGCTATTGAACTGACGTAGCTTAGTGTTGTAAGACGCCTTATCAGCCAAGTTGTTTAGCTCAAAAGGGTCCTTTTTTAGGTCGTAAAACTCCATTTCAGGTTTTGGGGTATCAAACCAGCGCTGTGCGTTTTTATTCAAAAGACCTTTATCATTCAACGCTATCAATCGACGCATCATGGGCATCTTTTTTCTGTAATTTACATCCAATGCATGAGGTAATGAAACATTGTAGTTTTTAATAAGCTTATATCGCTTTGTCTTAATGGATCTGATGCGATCTACTTGTCCGTCAAATCTGTCAGAAGCCGTCACCAAATATTTTCTGGGCTTGGTGTCTTTGTCTAAAATGGACATGCCCTGAAGGTAGTCTGGGAGGGGAATATGTGCCAGCTGCAATACTGTTGGTACCAAATCTACAAAACTCCATAAGTCGTCGTTACGCTTGCCAGCCTTGGCGTTTTTAGGAAGTTTAATCATCAGTGGCACTTTTACTCCCGAGTCATAAATAGCACGTTTGTGTCTGGGAAAGGGTCCGCCATGGTCACTGTAAAAAAAGATATAGGAGTTGTCATATAAGCCTTGTGCTTTTAATTCGTTTATAATGGCACCTATCTCTTTATCCATACGCACCAAATTACTGTAGTTGATGGCCATATCTTCTCTAATAATCGGATCATCTGGAAAATAGGGTGGAATATTATTCACCTCCTCTGGCGTTACATATCGCTTATTGTTGTGTTGTGCCCAAATTTGTGACTCGTGCGTGATTTGAAAATTAAATACCGCAAAAAAGGGTTGTCCCTCAGCGCGGTTACGCCAATGGATATTCGCCTTTTGCTCACCGGCACAGTAACGGCAGGTTTGGTCCCAAGCATCATCACTAATCTTAAAGTTATAATCTTGTTTATTGCTGTTGGTGCAATAATATCCAGCTTCTCGCATATAAGCGGTGAAAGGACGGATATAATCCGGGAATTTTGGCGAATAGCTCGGAATGCCTAATTGGGGCTGATTACTGTCACGCCCTTCGTTGTAGGTTCGCATATTATGAGTACCCAAGGTGGTCGGATACATACCCGTAATTATGGCACTTCGGGCCGGAGAACAAACAGGCGTCGTTGCATGCATATTGTCATAAATAACACTGTCTTCAGCCAATTGTGAAAGGTGAGGTAAGGAAACGGTATCGTCGCCATACATAGGAAAAAATTCAGGCGATTGATCTTCACTAACAAGCCAAATGATATTGGGTTGTTTACTCTGGGCATTAGCAAAAGAAAACGTCAATAAAACAACTCCTATACTGCTTAAAATACCTTTCATCTATCTATAAAGTTAGCATAATATTTTTGATAGGTATCAAAAAACATATTTCCTATTTTTTTCATCCCAGTATAATTATAATGGCCTGCCGGCTTTCCATTCCAATTATGCGTGTAGGTAGGAGTGTAGTTTGTTGCCTTGGGGTTATTGCTTTTTAGAACGAGCGAAACGTTTAACCCTTTTTTACTTGTATCCCTCATGCCTTTAACCACTTTATCGTTCCCCACTCCTAACATAAGAAAAGGCATATATGGAACGTCATAATAATCTCTTACTTTTTGGATAAGTGTAGCGATATTTTGTCCATAGGTGCCTAAGGGCATAGGACCATTGTCAGATTCACCTTGCACCCATAGCATGCCAACAATTTCAAAGCTATTGGCGGGTAATTTGGCAAGTTGTGCGTCTGTTGTCGCAATAAAATCCTCAAAAAGTTTTGGTTTATTTTCATCTCCTATAAGCCTTGCTTTTTCTTGGCTCCAGTTTGGATTCCATGCCCCATAGAGTGATGTACCTCCTTGAGAGCGTTTAATAAATAAAAACTTCTCTTCAGGGTAAGCTTTAGAAAGCGCCATGCCAAAAAACAATTCAGGACCAAAGCATTGGTCAAGTCTAAATTTCTTTTTTACAAAAGGCCAAGGATCAGTAACATCCAAAGGGCCATCCACAATTAAAGGAACATTTCCGTTGCCAACCGTTCCTTTATAATAAAAATGGATTCGATTTTGTGCAAATGCTAATTGCTTTCGCTCATCTATTGTAAGTTTTTCAGCAGCGCCACGTCCATCCATATTAGACTGCCCTGCAAGCAAAAAAACTTTGGTTTTTTTTACGTCTTGGGCTTGGGTCATAGTCAAGCAAAGCTGAAGTAGTGCCAAAAAAAATAGCCGATTTAACATAAAATCTTTTGTGTCTAATTGGTTCTTTCGCTGTATATACGCTTCACCACTACATCAGTCATGGCGCGCATTTCTTCAAGTGACATGTCGTCTTTGTATTGTTTTTGCAGCGATTTTATTTTTTGCTTTAGGTTGGCTGTTATTTGTTCATAGCCTGGCTTCCCATACAAATTATTCATTTCGTTTTTGTCGTTTTCCAGTTCAAAAAGCTCCCATTCATCCATGTCATAATAGAAGTGTATCAGCTTATACTTACCCGTACTTACACCATAGTGAGGCTGCACTTTATGCCAAAAGGGGTATTCATAGTAGTGATAATATACGGCATCCCTTCCCTTATAGCGTTTGCCATAAAGCTGTCTTTTAAAGCTTTCGCCTTGGATGTCTTTTGGTATCGAAACACCTGCCAAATCCAGTAATGTGGGTGCAAAGTCAATGTTCAATAACAACTCCTTGTTGTGTGTACCTGCCTTAATTTTTTTTGGGTATTTGATCATAAAAGGCATGCGGAACGAAGGTTCATACATCCAGCGTTTGTCAAACCAGCCATGCTCACCTAAATAAAAGCCTTGGTCAGAGGTGTAGACCACTATGGTATTTTCATCCAAACCATTTGTTTTGAGGTAGTCAAGCATTTGCCCAACGGCTTCATCTACTCCCGCAACACATCGCAAATAGTCTTTTATATAGCGTTGATACTTCCAGTTTTTCAAAGCAGCACCTTGAAGGCTGTCGTGAGGTGTCCAAAACTCACCATTATTACCATAGCGCAGGTAACGGCCCAATTGTCTTTTTGTTAATCCTTCAGGCGCTGGAACCTTAAGGTCTTTTCTATTCATATGGTTCTCAATCTCCAGCATATTGTTGGAAGCTGCTAAGCGACCTTCATAATCATCATTAAAGGTTTCATGGTGAGGGAAATCTTCGGTATATAAATCATTAAACTTTGGGTTTGGTGTCCAGGGGCGGTGCGGCGCTTTAAACTGATACATTAGCATAAAAGGCTTGTCTTTATCCCTTGTTTCATCAAGCCATTTCAAGGCATCGTGTGCAACTTGCGCTGTTGAGTGACGTGTGGTTTCTTCAATCTTCTTTGTGCCATTTTCTACAAAAACTGTATTGTAATACGTTCCTTGACCTCCGTGATTGACCATGACTTTTGAATAGTCAAACCCAGTGGGTGCTGTACCTAAATGCCATTTACCAATAACGGCTGTTTGATACCCTGCTTTTTGGAGCAGCTTTGGAAAAGTTTGTTGTGAAGCATCAAAATCGCCTCCCTTTTCATTTTTGAAGAATCCATTGACGTGGCTGTACTTACCGGTCAGTATTGCAGCCCTACTTGGACCACAAATACTGTTTGTGTTATAGGTAGCGTGCATCAACATGCCCTCATTTGCAATACGATCAATATTAGGGGTCGGTGCCAATGCTGCTAGCCAGTCGTTGTAAGCACTCACGGCACTCACGGCGTGATCATCAGACATTATAAATACAATATTGGGTTGCTTTTTTTGCGCTTGGGCAATAAAAGAAATCAGCACACAAAAAAACAGGTTTATGGTAGTTTTCATATTATTGAACTGGTTTAAATTTGATTTGTTGGCTTAGACTGTCGACGAGTTTTCTATACTTGGGCTGATCTGCAATATTGTACATTTCTAAAGAGTCAGCTTTTAGGTCGTAAAGCATGTTGTCATAAACATTCCCTTCTTCATTCCTGCGCCATTCAGCGTACAAATAGTTGGGAGAAACAACCATATCACCATTCCAAATTCTTGAATATCCTACTGTTTTAGAAATCAAGCTAGGGTCTTTTAGATTTTTTACTAAAGAGGTTCCCTCAACACGTTCGGGTGTTTCGAATCCAACAAGCTCGGCTATGGTTGGATATAAATCAATCAACTCAACATAGCTTTGTGATTGTGCTTTTTGGGTTAAACCAGGCACGCGTATCATCAACGGAACCCTGTTTTCGACATTAAAAAGATTGTGCTTAGACCACCTGTTATGCTCCATGAGACTAAAGCCATGATCACTGGTAAAAACGACTATGGTATCGTCACTTAATCCCAACTCATCTAATGTGTCCAACACCTTGCCTATTTGTGCATCTGTATAGCTCACACAAGCATAATAGCCATGAATAAGTTGTTTTGCAAAGTCTTCTTTAAGGGTGAATGAAGCGGCATTTTTAGCATCATTACCGTTATTTTTTGGAATGCCCTTATACTTGACCATCTCATACCAATTTCCTGCAGATTTTGGCCCGTTTTTAGGAAAGGTATTATTGACAGGAAGTTGGATATCTTCATCATCATAATAGTCCCAATATTTGCTAGGTGCATTAAATGGCAAGTGAGGCTTAAGGAACCCAACAGCCAATAGAAAAGGCTTACCCGATTTCTTTAATTTTTTTAAATCTTCAACGGCCTTATTGGCGATTTTTCCGTCTTTGTAAGATGCATCAGCGACGTCCAATCTTTCAAATGGATAAACGCTAGCCAACCCTTCTTTTTCAAGGGCTTCGCTAGATTTGGGATCCACGTAATCCTGATTATTAAACTTCCCCTTTGGGCGCCAAATCTCAGACCATGTATGTGCCATATCATCTCTATTATGAGAGATTTTACCATTGCTAATGGTCGTGTAACCATTATTCTTTAACAGCCCAGGAAATGTAATGGCATCTGGCATGTCGTTGCTAATGGAGGTGGTGTATTTCATAAAATAATTACGCGATGGCCTGATGCCTGTAAGTATGCTTGCTCTGGAAGCACCACAAGTTGGAATATTAACAAAGGTGTTGTTAAACTGCACTGCATTTTCGGAAAAAGCGGTGATGTTGGGTGCCACAATTTGATCAGCGCCATATGTTGGCAATACTGGTCTCAAATCATCTACAATGATGAAGAGCACGTTTTTAGGTTTTTTTTCTTGTGCTTGAAGGGTAAAACTAAATAGTACTATCAAAAGGTATATGGGTATATTATTTTTCATTGTAATAAATATTTTGAGTTAGATAAACACGTGCTTTCTTCAAGCTTTTGGAGGCAGATGAGTTTCCGGTATAAATAATAAAGTCCCCTTTTTCAGCGAGGTATTTCATGTCAATGTTGTAATAGGCAAAGGCCTCAGCCGTTAATGAAAACCTAACATTTTTTGACTCCCCTGGCTGGAGGCTTATTTTATCATAGGCTTTTAATTCAAGAACAGGTCTGGTAACACTGCTGAATTCATCTCTAATATACAGCTGAACGGTTTCAGCTCCCGCCATATTACCCGTATTTTGAACTGTTACATCAACATCTAATGTGTCCTTCCCGTTCCATGAATATTTAGATAGTGTGGGCGCTGATATTGAAAAGGTGGTGTAGCTTAATCCGTAACCAAATGGGTAAAGCGGTTTTGTTTTCTCAAAAGCATACTTGTGTACATAATTCGTGGGTTTATGGTTGTAAACCATTACAAGCTGGCCAACTGACCTAGCAGTCGTAATGGGCGTTTTTCCGCTTGGATTAACCATTCCAAAAACTATTTTACCCAAGGATTTGCCACCCATACTTCCGGGCTCCCATGCATGAATGATTGATTTAATGTTATCTTCTATCCATGGTTCACTAATTGGTTTTCCACTAACATAAACTACAGTAAGGTTTTTGTTTTTTTCATAAATGGATTTAACTAAATCAAGCTGTTTTCCTGGAAGGCCTAAAAAGCTTCTCGCTTTATTTTCTCCTGCCGTCTTTTCAAAGCTTTTGCCGCCTTCCCAAGTATATCTTAACGAGTTATCGCCAACAACAACAAATACGTGATCATAATTTACAGCCATTTCAGAAGTGGCTTTGATTTTCGAATCTTGAATATTTCTAATCTTGATGCCTGAATTGTAATAGTCTACGTTATGGTTATACTTCTCGCCAATTTCCTGTATACCTTCAAAAATAGTCACCACGTTATCTTCAGGCTGCTCGAAATGCCAATCGCCCAAAGTAGTATTGTTATGTGCATTAGGCCCCGTAACCAATATCCGTTTTGAGTTTGAATTATTGATGGGAAGTACGTTCTTATTTTTTAAGAGTGTAATGGCATTATCAGCTATTTCTTCAGCTTTATTCAAATGACTTTTAATGAAAACATTCTCCTCAATTTTGGAAGTGTCAACAAAACGCTCTTCGAATAAACCAAGTTGGAATTTTGCATATAATATTTTTGAACATGCCTCATTAACTCTGTCGATTGATAATTTTTTTTCTTTGACTAGGGCAAGGACAAAATCATAAAATTCGGGGCCATGCATATTCATGTCCATGCCTGCAGCTACCGAAAACAACGATGCTTCCTTATAGTTTCTTGCCACCTTATGATACGACCATATTCTTTTGATATCGTACCAGTCACTTACATAAAAACCATCAAAGCCCCACTTATCTCTAAACAGATCTGTCATAAGACCCTTGTGCATATGGCAAGGAATTCCATTGAGTTCGTTATGGGCTGTCATTATGGAATAAACACCTGCATCTATTGCCTTTTTATAGGGAGGCAAATGAATTTCATATAATGTTCTTTCCGAAACATCCATGGGTGAAATGTTTAGTCCGTTGAGTGGTTCGGCGCCAGCAATCATGTGTTTTGCACAAGCAATTACATTGTTTGGGTCGCCAAAGTCATCCCCTTGAAAACCCATGATCATTGCCTTACCCATTTCCCCTACCAAGAACGGATCTTCTCCAAAAGTTTCACCAACACGACCCCATCTTGGGTCACGTGCCACATCAATATTTGGCATAAACGTCCATTGAGAGCCTGTAGCCCTCATTTCCCTAGCACTTTGTTTGGCTACATCATAAGCAAAATCATTATTAAACGTGGCAGCAATTGATATCGGGGATGGATAGACAGTTGTTCCGCTAACCATAGCGTTTCCATGAATGGCATCAATGCCTATAATTAGCGGGATTTTTAGCCTAGACTTTAACGTAAAATCTTGTAAGAAATTAACCTCACTGGGCTCAAGAACATGAAGAAAAGAGCCTATTTTTCCATCAATAATTTCCTGTATAATTTCACTTTCAGACAAGCCATACATCGCAAAAGCATCTTTATTCAGCTTAGATACATCGCCAGAAGCCTTTTTATTTCTCTTTTGTTTTTTTAAATACGCTAATCCCACATATTGACACATTTGACCTACTTTTTCTTCCAAGGTCATTTGAGACATCAAATCAGCAACTCGGTTGTCAACAGCAGCGTTGGGGTTTAAATATATTGATGTGCTGTTTTGTCCAAAAACAGTAGCGGTTATCAAAAGTATTGTTAGTTTTAATTGCATTATTTACTTTAATATTAGTTTATCATCTGGTTTAACAACGGCTTCTCTTAGCGCAAAATATGCTGGCTTTGGGTTGCTATTTTTATCAAATATGAATCGAAATTTATCATGATGCCTACCCGTATTTTTATCAATCATTCCCCAAGTATTAAAAGTCACTACACCATTTTTTCTTTTTGACAATAAAACTTTTAAAATATTTGAATATGCTGATGCTTGATCTTGTAGTGATTTCAAATTAATACTTGAATCCATTATTTGGTAATCAATTTCGGTGACGTGAAAATCCAGTCCGTGTTGATGTGCCCAATCAATAAGGGAAGCAAAATAGTCCAGTTGTTTTTTGTCTAGCGCAAGTGGTTTATTGCTTCTCAAATGGGCTTGCCACCCCAAACCGTCAACCCGATACCCTTGCGCCTTGAGGTATAAAATGGTCTCTTTTACTTTATCCCACATTTTGGGTTCCATACCTCCGTGTTGGTTAAAGACCAAGCTTTTCTCAGTTGCGTACTTATTGGCAATCTCGAATGCTTTTGTGATATAAAGGGGTACGTCGTTTTCGTCTCTCCCTATTTGCTCCCAAGGGTTTTCCCAAAGTTTTACACCTGGTTTTTCTTCAAACCATTCTCCCTCCGGAGTAATGGTTTCATTAACGACATCCATCCACTTGACGGAGGGTTCTTTGTTCATGCGTTTGCAAAGCGCGGTAAAAAACTCCACCATGTTCTTTTCCAATTCTTCTTTGGTTCTACTGTCTGTCTTTGCCCAATGCGAGGCTTGCGGGCTTATCGGACCATGGATGCGCAGCGTAATGTTATTTTTATCAGCAAAATCTAAATAGTCGTTAATGAGGTTCCAGTCCCAAACGCCTGGTTTTGGGTGAATTCGCGCTTGCTTGGCGCAGTTTTCAGGCGTTGAATAAGTAAATTCTTGAAGGAAAAGATCTGATACGTTAGTATTGAGTTGTCTATGATTTAAAGTAGCGCCAATATATACCTGATCGGGGTCATAGCCTTTTTCAGAAATTAAATCCTTAATCCCCTTTTCATATGAGACAGGCACTGCCTCTAATTTTGGTGTTGATTTAACAGTGGGAGATAGAAAACTCAAAGCTTTAGATTTTAAATCATTGTAGACTTTATTATAACCAGCTATTCCAATATGATTTTTTGTTTCCAATGGGTCACTGTTGTAATCAAACAACTCCTCTTGAACAATATCCTTACTGCTTATTTTTTGACCTATTTTTGACTTTTCTATCCAAAGCGTGTAGCGATGAGCAGCGGTTCTAAAACTATATCCCATCTTATTGTTTCTTGGGTATTGGCTAACAGCAAATTCTTTGACAGATTGCTGTTGTCCCATCATCATTGGCAACAAGGATGTGCCGTCAACATTTGAAGGAGGCACTATTTGAGCTAAATCAGTCAACGTAGGAAAAATATCCACAAACTCTGTAGGAGATATGATTTTTTGAGCAGCCCTTGTTTTTGGGTTATAAATAATCAAAGGGGAGCGTGTTGCTTGCTCAAAATTTGAATGTTTGGTCCACATGCGGTGGTCGCCCAAATGAAAACCATGATCGCCCCAAATAACAATAATGGTATTACCCATCAAACCTTCTTTTTTGAGCTTATTTACGATTTTACCAATTTGAAAATCAATAAATGAGGCGCATGCATAATATCCATGAACTAATTCTCTTTGAAATGCTACATCAAGATTTAGTTGGCCATTGTTATCAGTTGTGTAAAATCGGCCATCCATAGGATATTTTGAAATTTCTCCAGGCCCTTTAAATGCTAATCGACCAATATTCGAACCTCGTTCATGGAATGCAGCAAGTGGAATTCTGTCTCTACCATACAGATTCCAGTACTTTTGAGGTGCAGAGAAAGGAAGATGGGGGCGCTTAAAACCAACAGCCAAAAAGAATGGTTTTCTTTTAGTAGATAAGTCATCAATCATACGCAGTGCTTCAGCGGCAATAGCTCCATCTGCATAAGCTTCGTCTGGAGCTGGACTAGACGAAAAAGGTGGTCTAAATACAGTTTTTAAATAATCCCCTACTTTGGCAGGAGGAATATTTTCCTTCTTGACAATAGATTTAATTTTCTCTTTTATTTGATGGTTTTGATAATAACCAACCATTGGTTGACCCCAATCTTTAGGGTATTTTAATTGATGTGCGCGTTTATACGGTAGTGACCACGAAACATCATCAGATTGTTTATCTACTCCCCTTGGGTCAAATATCTTTCCAACTCCAGCTGTTATATAACCATTTCTTTTAAAGTGCTGGGGAATGGTAATTACATTAGGAAGCTTATCACGCATTTTAGTTTTTAAATCATAGACTTGTGTCTTGTCTGGTCTTAAACCTGTAAGTAAACTTATGCGTGAGGGGCTGCAAATAGCTTGTTGGGTATGAGCATTTAAAAATAGTGTTGATTTTCTTGCCAACATATCCATATTAGGCGTAACAGCAAATGCATCCCCAAAGCTTCGAATAGTTGGTTTTAGATCATCAACTGCAATAAATACAACATTAAGCTGCTTATTGTTTTGTCCGAAAACGGCATGTGAAAAACCGATAAGAAAAAAATAAAATATACCTCTCATTTGGTTTGCTATTGGTTGGTTTTGGTTAAATGCTATCTCTTAATGATAATCTTGGTACAAAAGAGGTTATTTTCGGACATGATTTTTATAAAATATATGCCATTTTTTAGAAAGGAAAGGTCATATTCATTTTTTTGACCATCCAAAGACTTTATTTTTTTTCCATTGATATCATAAAGGGATGCTGCAACAACTGAAACGTCTTTTTGAATATAAAGTTTGTTACTTACTGGGTTTGGATAAACATTAATGTTTTGAGAAAGGTCTTTTTTACTTAATGTTTCCTGTGTAACTGAAAAGTTGTCAAAATAATACGTTCCTATGTCCTGTCCACACGGTAGCTGAAACTGTATGTCTGTGGTTCCATCTGGGACATCAAATGAAAAAGTATAAGGAGTTTGGGGGTAAGATGTTTGCAATGTTTTTTCTTGAGACCCCGTAAATTGATTGCCATTTAATATATATTTTACCCGCATTTTAAATGTCAAACTCGAAGAACTTCCTTTTCCGTATACGCTGAAAGTATATCGTTTATTATTAAAGCTACCATCATTAGAAATTTGTGCATTTTTTAAAATTGCAGTGTCAAGCTGTCCAGTTTCAAGAACAGTAATTTTAGCTGCACTTACGCCGCTTAAAGAATTACTGCAAGTTGCATCTTCAAGCACAGCTTTATTATTATTATTTGGCTGACGATACAAAGACCAATTGCTGTCAAATCCACATTCAAAGTCCATGTTTTTAAGTACATCGGTGTCATTGCATGTTCTTTCAACGCCAAGCAAAGCGTCCTTAATTTCATCCACCCAAAGACTCGTTTCAACCTCTGTACTTTTTGTGGTTGATTTTGGATTGTAGCTGTCCACACAGAAATAATCAATATCATAAACAGTAAGACCCGAGTCTTTTCGTAAGTGAATTGTTTTTGACCCTTTACCACCGTCATCCCATGCCGAAAAGGCAAAGCCTCTGTTTATAGCAGCGTTGGCCAAATATGCGTGATATTCATATCTAGCGTTAAGGTCAGGCCCTCCATCTGCATAGCCCGTACCATTGGGTGAATTATTTGCTGTAACAAGGTGTAAGTCTCCTGTTTTATAACTGAAGCCATAGGCATTATCAGCACTAAACTCACCTAAATAAACAGCTACTGGGGGGGTAAACCCATTTGCCCAATTTAGCACTATATCAAATTCGTTATCAACCGTGTTTTTATCTTCGTTGGAACCCCAACTGTTAGTATTAAAACGGTAATCGCTTGACTTGGTAAATTGAAAAGGGCGATAATAGTGATAGGTAGCAATTAAATAATCGTCGTTGTTTATGATTTGACTGCCAATTGTGGTAATGGCTTCATAACTATTCTTGGTACCACCAGTGATGATTATTTTGCGTGTAGTATTGTTACCGCCCGAAGCTCTAACAATTGAGATAACTTCACTGTTAATTTCATTCATTTCAGCTTCAGAAATATGAAAATAGGGTTCATTAATGACTTCAAAAACCAGGTCATCACTGTAATTTTTAAACCGATCTGCAATTTGTTCCCAAATGGAATAGAATTTTGCTAAATCAGCTGCGCGCTTGGCTGAAGAAGGATGAGTGTAATCCAATTCATCTGCATCAAAAGTATAGATGAATTCGGACTTAAGTGTAGCACCATGAAAATCTAAAACAATTACCAAGTCCTGATTAAGCCCCCATATTATCACCTCTTCGAGGCGATTTAAATAAGAGGTACTGACTTGAAATTGAGCTCTATCTACAGTTGTACTTGTATTGGCACTTGAGCTAAATGATGAAGTACTTCCAGTGGTTCTAGAGCCAAAAAAGTCCATAGGGATACGCACATTTTTAAAGCCAGCGTTTGCCACATCAATAAAGTATTGTTCGGTTGCTGCACCCGACCAGTTTCCTTCAACTGGAGCACTAAGTACATTCCCTAAATTAAGTCCACGACTCATCTTAGTGACCAGTTCTTGAGGGGTCTGCTGAGCACTTAAAAAACCTGCTACCAATAAAAGTAGCAGGTTCTTTGCTTTGATTGTTAAACATGTAAAATACCTATTTCTTGTCAGCATTTTTTCTCGCCTCATTACTTAGGGTCATCATTTTTCTAGCGACATTATCTCCAAACTCAACTGCTAATTTTTCTTGAGCTTTCTTATATTCAGATTTATAGATAGCTTGTTTGTCAGCTTGCGCCGTTAGGTTTTGTGCCTTAATAGTTGCATTCGAATTGTATACACGAGCAAGCATTACGTCGTAAACAAACAGCTGTTGCGTTTCGTTTAACTCCATTTTTTCAGCGATATATTTTGAAAACATAGTCGCTCGATTCATTTGAAATTTGGTGTAGTCTTGCGCTTGAGCACAAAAAGAAAAGGCAATCGCCGCAGTAAAAAGAATTAGATATTTCATTTGAGAAGTATAAAAACCAAGGCTTTTAAACTAAGCCTTGGTATGATTTTATGGGTTAATTATTTTTTTATGATTTTAATTGCTTCTTGCTGATTAGAGCGTGCAAAATATACACCAGTTTTTAGATCACTGATATCTACTTGTTGGCTTTCTGACTCAATAGTAATTGATCTTAGTTGTTTACCCACAACATCAAATAAAGTTACATTATCACCAACTTTTGCATTTTGTAAAACCACAAAATTATCAGCTGGATTTGGATAAATAGCAAATGAGTCTTCCATGAAATCACCTACTGATGCAGTGTAGTTAACAGTATCTATATAATTAGGACCTGACACTTTTATTTGGTCAACAATAAAATAATCGTCAGCTCCTACTGTTGCTGATCTTTTAACTACAACTGTAATATTGTCTGCAGTTTCGTCACTAATTGAAGTAGTATTGGTTTCTCCATAAGTACCGCTAATTCCCACTTGTGTGGAATTAAAACGAGCAGTAGTTCCAGGAGTATCTGTCCAAAATTCCCATGTGCCTGTAGTAAAGTCAACCGTAACTCCTAATACTATTGGCGTTGTAAAGTCTGAATTTCCACTTCCAACTGCAAAAAGCCCTGCCGTTTTTTGCAGACCGTTAGCTGTACCATTGAAAACAGTACCCATAACTCGAACTTGATCTGCAACTTTGACTCCATTTACTGCATGTTGCTGAAGTGCTAGGGATATTAATTTTTGGCCTGTTGGAGTCTGCAGCCTCACCTGAAATTCATTTCCGGAATCATTCGTAATTTTCCAAGCTTGTAATGCCACTGATAAGTGAACTTTACCAGTAAGTCCTAAGCTCTTTGCTGGGCCACCTTTGTCTGCCGCTCTAACTGTATTAGGATATCTTTGGGAATAAATAGCGGTACTTGTCTTAGTCCCTGGTGCATTAACACATCCTGGGTATAAAGTTGGGTCGGCATCAGTTCCAATAACACCCATATACCCAGCTGCGCCAGGTTTTTGGTCATTGTCTCCTGCTGAATCGCCACCCCAAGAAGATTCAGATGCATCAAGTGCTGTTTTAAATCCTGCTGCTGTTGTGGTGTCGTCAAAATTATAGGTGAATACACCCTGTGAATAAACGCCAAATGATAGCGTTAAGATTAGTAAAAAGTATAAATGTTTCATATTATTTAGTGTTTATTGATTTTTTTTTGTTTTAATATTCTTCAGCAGGAAAAGCTTTAGAAACTTCTACGAGAAAATTTCTCAAAAGCCATTGTCCTTGTGTTGGATGTGTATCATCAACTCTATGTAACCTCAAGAAAAAATACAGGTTTTGAGTTCCAGGAGCTATATCAACAACTTTATTTTCAACTTTGCTGAAAGTTGATATATCTGCACCTATTGAACCCCATCTACTTGTACCTGACCAAGAGCTGTCAGTTATATCCATCATTATATTCCATGAATCAGGAGTTAGTGGAGGTGCGGCGTTGTCAGTTGCTTGATAGTTATAAAGCTCTCTAGCATGTCTTTGATTAAAGAAATTATTATAACCAAAAGCTTCATAAAAAGTAAATCTTACATTTTTAAATGTAGCATCAGTTATTGGTATTTTAAGTTCCACAGCCGCATCTTTACGGTCTGCATTATTAGCTCCGTTTATTGTTTGAAACTTTATTGCCGGAGCATTCGCTTTACCGTGATTTGCAGTTGAATCTAAATATGTAGCAGGACTATCAAGATGATGTAGCGTGATTTGATCAAGATTTGATAAATCATTTTCGTATATAGGCGTAGTTTCCCATCTTGACTCGACTTCTATTGTAAGTACATCCTCAAAAGTAAACTCACTTGCAGTAGCATTGGTAGCTTTTAAACTAAGCGTATGCAAACCACCTGGAAGACCAGCATCAGCAGCAACGGATACTTTACCTGAGGGCTCCTCTACACTAAATGAGGAAGAAAAATCAATAGCTGTCTCTCCAGCTACCACATCTGGATTACTATTAACAAGTGATTTTGGAAATACGATTTCCCACTGTGTTGGGCTCATACCATCTACAACTGGCGCTGCGGTTGTATATGCTGTAAATGGTGATACCACAGCTTTCGAAAGTGCAGTGGTACCATCTTGTTGTACCATCTGCAGCGTTGGTGGAGCACCAACAACTACCGTAAGTAAATTTTGAACAACAACAGTACCTGTATTGGTAGTAACACGAACAGTTAATGGATTTGCTCCAGAAACAGCACCATTTACTTTGGAAATTGCTCCGGTTGTAGCATTTATTGTAAAGCCAACAGGGGGCTCAACAAGTGCATATGATACTGAAGTAACATCTGAACCACTTGCCGATGTGTCTGTGTAGGACACTGTAGCAATTACGCCCTGCTCAAAAATACCAGCTTCAACTTGAGCAGCATCAATATTTACTTGAATAGGGACATCCAGAATTGTTAATTTATATGCGCCTTCATAAACAGCCATTCCATTTGAATTTGTAACCCCGACATCTAATGAATATACACCAGTAGAAATTGTGTTGCCAGCGTTACCATATGTTATAGCACCCGTATCTACATTAATTGCAAAAACAGCCTTATTAAAACTACTTCCAGTAGTTGATGTTGCGTTTAATAAGCGATAGCGGTAAGGAGTCTCAAAATCACCTGCTGGTACACTACTTGTAATGGCGCCAACAAGGGGATAACTCGTTAAATTAGTGTAAGTTAGCGGGTTATCGCTAGCAGTTAGAACCTCTTGCTCGTATCTTTGAACATCTTCACTTTCGTCACATGCAATAAAAAGAAACATGGATAATAATAGGGCTGATAATAAATATTTTGAAACGTTCATTTTTTAGTTGTTTATTAAGTCGTTATTATTTATTTCTAAAAGAGGTAAATCAAGGAACATCACTTCAGATTCAACATCATTAAGCAATACGTCTACAGACGCTTTAAAGTTTGGATTGTTGTTGTGTCTATTAATTGTATTCTCTAAAAAGTAGGCATAACCTCTTCTTCTGTTATTATATGAATCGAGACCTTCTCCAAGTAACTCAAAGCGATATTCATCCATGATGGCATCTCTAAAGCTTGCTTGGTCACCATTATATCCTGCGTGTGGTGTTTGTCCAGCGCGTGCCAATACTTCAGTAACATAACCCAATGCTTCTCCATTTTGTAATTCATTAGATATTTCAGACAACATTAAAATCAAATCTGCATACCTGTATACTGTTAGATTTTGGCTATTACATTGATTGGTGTGTGTTTTGTCTTTTTCAGCGTGCTTAAATAAATAGGGGTGTGCATTTGAAAAAGCACCACGTGTCGCATTAGATGGATACACCCTTACTGTTCCGCCAGTATCAGCTCGAGTATATTCATGTAAATATGTAGCGCCTAACCTTGGGTCATCAGGGTAATGTGCGACGTGATAGTCATACACATCTGCAGAAACACTAAACCATCCAAAAGCTTGTCCTGCTTTATACTTCCATGGCGTGTAATTACGTCCCATTTGAGAGTTACATGCATCTTGAGCAAGTTGTAATTCAAATATTGATTCTGTTGAGTTTTCATTACTACCATCAAATAAAGTAGCATAATCAGAAACAAGTGAATATTCGCTAGAATCATAAACTGCTTTTGCTTCTTGGTATGCCATATTCCAATAGTCCATTTCAGACATCCCGTCTGCTTGCAGGCTTGGGTTGGTAGCCAATAACATATAAACTTTTGCAAGTAACATTCTAGCCGCATGAGCTTTTGGAAAGCCAATGCCTGCAGAACCATTTAACATTACTTTTGCTTGTTCGGCATCTAAAATGATTTGTTGATATACATCTTTTGAAGGCATTTTGGGTTTATGAATATTATCCGAGTCAGGAAGACTTGTCCAAACTGGAACATCACCCCATAAACGAGTTAGGGAAAAATATGCCCAAGCACGTGAGAAGAAAGCATGACCAATTACATCATTAATTCTAATTTGATTTGAATCTGTTGATGAAGCGTCATATGTAGCATTCGAAATAGCCGCATTTGATCTTGAAACCAATCGATATAAACCAATCCAAGTATTTTGTGTGTCTACATTTTCATTGGGATTTAATTTCATAACATTATTCATCCATACAGATGTTAGTTTATTACCACCCCTTCTTGTGACCATTAACCCCGAATATCCATTTTCAACAAACATGCGTTGCTCCTGATTATTGTAAGTTGCGTATGCTGCATATATTCCATCTCGAGCTGCTTCTGCACTTAACGCATTGTCATACATTGTGCTGTCCAAGAATGGTGGGGCCTCTTCAAGGTTACAAGAAACTAGTATTAAACTTGTAGTAAACAAAATGCATACTAACATTGCAATATGCTTGAGTTGAAATTTTCTTAGCGTATTTAAAATTGATTTTATTAGCATGATATTAAAAGTTTAGGTTTAATCCGATTAAAATATTTCTTGAATTTGGAGGGCCATTCCAGTCAACACCATTTATAAGACCTGTCCACATAAAACTGGTTATTTCAGGATCATACCCACTGTAATTTGTTAGGGTCAAAAGATTTTGTCCTGTAACATAAATATTGGCACCTTTGATGGTGTTGTTTTGGTTGATAGGAAGATCATACCCAAGTGTAATGTTATTTAAACGCAAATAACTTCCATCTTCAACATATCGGTCAGAAATAGCTAGAAATTCTGGGCCATCATTTCCTAAATAACCAATGCGTGGGTAACTGTTGGAAGGTTTTTCAGGACGCCAAGCACCGTGATAAGCGTCGCTTAAGATATTTCTAAACAATCCCTCAGCATTCCCCATTTGTATTAAGTTTCCATTAATAATATCATTTCCATAAACACCATTAATAAGTGCACTCAATGAGAATGCTTTATAACGAACAGAAAGATTTATACCAAATGTGTAATCCGGGTTTGGATTACCAATAATGGTTCTATCTGAAATATCAATTACATTATCTCCGTTTTGATCAATAATACGTACATCACCAGCTTGCGCATTTCCAACAGTTGTATCGCCCGTTTGGTAAATACCATCCGTCTCAAATCCGTAAAACAGCGCTGTTTCTTCGCCTTCAATAAAAATATTGGCAGGATACTTAAAGTAGTTACCTCTACTAATCGTATTTCCTAAATAAAAACGCCTGTCAGCATAGCTTCCATCAATTAATATAGGAGAAAGAGGCTGTGAAGATAGTCCTTCAATTCTCGTTTCGTTAAACGCAATATTACCTCCAAAACTAATTTCTAAGTCGTCTGTGCTAATAGGGTTAACTTGAAGTGCAATTTCCAATCCTTTGTTTGATAATTCACCTCTATTAATCAGTAAGTTGCTAAAACCAGTTGAAGGAGCAATGTTTGAGCTAACCAATAAGTCTTTGGTTGTTTTGTCATATGCATCAACAGTACCTGTGACAATACCATCGGCCAATGAAAAATCCACACCAATATTGGATTGCTCTGTTGTTTCCCAGGTTAATGTTGCATTTGCAATGTTATTCAAAATCAGCGGTACGCTGGTTCCGTTGGTTGGAGTTCCATACAATACACTTGAATTAATACCGTAATTTGACAATGTTCCATAAGCACCAATTCCATGATTCCCAATTTGACCCCAACCCACACGTAATTTTAACTGGTCAATGGCGTCAATATTTTGGATAAATCCTTCACGGTCAAGGTTCCAAGCAAGTGCAACAGAGGGGAAAAATCCATAGCGTTGATCTTCCAAAAATTTGGAAACACCATCTCTTCGGAAGCTAGCTGTTAGAATATATTTATTGTTAAAAGCATAATTCACACGTCCCAAAATAGAAAACAGCTTGGTTTCTTGGTCAAGGTTTGCTAGTGGACTTGAAATAACCTGTCCTAAGAAAGGTTGTTCGGTTGTTTTTTCTAAGGTCACAAAATCTTGAACCACATAAGTCATATTTTTGCTTGTACGCTGATCGTATGTAAGACCCAAAACCGCATTGATACGGTGTTTTCTATTAAATGTTCGGTTAAAACGCAATGTGTTTACAACCTGGAATGAAGACGCGTTCATATTTGATAACTGAAGCTGTCCATTTGCATTTAATCCAACAAAAGTTGTCAAGCCGTAGAATCTTCTTCTTTCCTTAGTTCTAATATTACCTCCAGCTCTGAGCTGATAACTTAAGCCTTTTAGACCCAAATCAAATGTTGCTGTTAAAGACCCAAAAAATCTGTTTTCATTAGACTTATCTTCAAAGTCCTCAATAAAGGAGTATGGACTTGAAATGCCTAAATCGTCAATGTTTTCCGCATCCTCTAAACCGTCAGGTAGTATGGGACGGAAAGAAAGTAAGTTTCGAATAAAACTCTGGTTTGCACTACCAATTAAATCACCACCCTCTGCAAAGTCTGTTGCACTAAAAAATCCACTAAGGCGAGCATTAATTTTAATTTTGGGACTCAATGTTTGATTTAAGTTTAAGCGAAGGTCTCCACTTTTAAAGCTCGAGTTTTTCGCTAGACCTTTCTGATCGTTAAAGCCGGCGGATAAATAATAGTTCCCGTTATCGCTACCGCCTGAAACGGAACCGCCAACACTTAAACTTGTTGACAAGTTAAGCAGCTCGTCTTGCCAATCAACCGTAGTTACTGGCGTATCAGAGATGGATACATTTCCATCATTATTTACAATTTGATACAACTGATTGCCCTCAATGTGAAAGGCAGGAAACCCAGTAGCTGTTGTTCTTAAGTTTGACTCGTTTCTGTAACGCGCATAATCAAATGCATCTAGCACATCATATGTTTTGGTAACACTTCTCATAGAAGTATTTACAAAGAAATTTGTTTTGACTTGGTTAGGCGTACCTTTCTTGGTGGTGATAAGTATCACCCCATTTGCACCCCTAGAGCCATAAATAGCAGTTGCCGAGGCATCCTTTAATATTTGAATGTCTTCGATATCTCTAGGATTAATTCCATTAAGTCCGTTTTGTTGTTCTTGACCTGTATTGTTACCGCCTGTGGCAACAACATCTTCACTTGCAGAGGAAATAATAATGCCATCTACAACATAAAGCGGTTCGTTATTTCCGCGCAAACTACTTGTACCACGAATACGAACACTAATACCGGAACCCGGATTTGCAGCGTTTTGTGTTACCTGAACACCAGCAGCTCGTCCTTGAAGCAGTTGATCCACAGTAGTAGATTGACGTGAAATTGTCTCACTAACTTTAACGGACGCTACCGATCCTGTTAAGTCCTTTTTAAGTACCGTACCATACCCAATAACAACAACTTCCTCTAACTCGGAAACATCTTGTTGTAATGATACTGAGATATTACTTTGGCTTGACACGTCAACTTCAAAACTCTCAAAACCAACATAAGAAATGATAATCTTGGTTTCCCCAGCTTTTAATGCAATGGTAAACTTTCCATCAAAGTCAGTTATAGAACCTATGGATTCGGAGCCCTTGACCTGAACAGTCGCTCCAGGAAGTGGACCGCCCATGTCGTCATTCACCACACCACTAACAATTTTACCCTGTGAAAAGGCAAAAAGTGGCAATAGTAATAATATGTAAATTAGTTTTTTCATTGGTTATAGTTTTGAATTATAAATTTATTTAAATATTGAATACCTATTTTAGAACTTTTGAATTATTCATTGAAACATTTGATTCATTACGAAAATATTTGATTCTTTTATGTCAAATTGATAATCCTATTGCACCTGCCATCTAATTTATCTTAGTTTTTAGCCCAAATCTTATACTATGAAGTACTCGCTTATTTTATTTTAGCGTATTGGGGTATATACGCTCAAAACCACAAACACTAATGATATCCATATGAAATTTAGAATCCGATATTTCCTTCTGAGTCTAGCGCTAATGGTATTTGCTGCATTTAAGCTTTCAGCACAAGTTTATTATGTTTCCGCATTGTTGGGCAACGACTCAAATAGCGGATCAGAAAATGCGCCATTTGCAACCATTAATAAGGGGATTGCTGCAGTAAGTGCGGGTAGTACCGTGTATGTTATGAACGGTGAATACAAAAACCAGGGTTATGGAACAGCCTCAGCCCATCCCTCAAACGGTGAATTGAGTGAAAATATGAGCAATCCTCCAGCTGTAACCATCAATAAATCTGGAACTGAAGGGAATTATATTACTATTCGTAACTATCCTAACCATAGTCCTAAAATCATTTTTGATGGTAAAGGTGGTATTCTTATAAGTGGGCCCCAAAGCTATGTGATAATTGAAGGTTTCGAAGTACAAGGCCCAGCAGCTGACATAACATATGACATGGCTATAACAGAAAGGAACTGGAAAGTTAAATGTGACCAAGATGGACTGAATTATACGCATAATTATTTTTCAGGTTTTGGTATTTGGGGTGGTTTTAGTCAGAACTTTCTCCATCATCATATTATTGTTCGAAACAATATTGTACATGACACAACCGGTTCCGGTATTCGTTTTAACGACAGTGACCACATAACCATTGAGAACAATACCGTTTACAATACTACATGGTGGACCTCTAATGCCTCTAGTGCCATTGTTTTTGCTGAAACCAAATCGCAATCCTCTTCAGATAATGGAGATAATATCAAAATGATAATACGTGGTAATACGGTATACAATAACTGGAATCGGATTCCTTTTTACATGACTCAAGGTGTCGTTCCCCCTAATGGAAATCCACCAAGTGGGAATTATGGAAATGCGAGTTATTCAACAATTTTAGATGGCCAAGGGCTATATGTGACGCGTAGTGACAGTGATTATTATGGTACGTTTTTGTTCGAAAACAATTTATGTGTTAACAACGGAAAAAACGGAATAAACTTTGATAGATCTGAGGGAAGTTCGGCTTTGATTAGAAACAACACCATTTACTTTAATGGTGTACATGAAATTATTCAGGACATTTCTGTAAACGAAGGTAACCCGCCACATAGAGGACAAAAAGTAGCTGGAATAAAGTCCAATTTTTTTAGAAATGTGACGGTCGTAAATAATATAGTAGTAACAAGAGAGTATGATTTTTTTGCCATGCAACTTCAAAACCAAAACGAAAGCGGTACTGTAAAAGTAGCAAACAACAATATTTTTGTTAATGGAAAATTACCTGGTTATACCAATTCAGAAAATGAATATATTGTTCATAGCTGGGTTAGAGATAACAATCAGATTATCAATGACATCGGTTTTAATGATAGTAATCACCTAGATCCCATTTCTTTTGTAAACGCACCTGCAATTGTTAATGGGTCCGTAGATATGTCTGGCACAGATTTTAAATTGCAATCTAACTCCCCGGCCAAAGACGCAGGTGATCAAAAAAATACACCTGCTTTCGATATTCTAGGAAACCCAAGGCCTATTGTCCAAGACAATACAAATGTAATTTCGTCAAGTAGTTTTGAAGCTGCTTCGGATGGCTGGACAAATTTTGGTAATATAGCGGTATCTCAAAGTACAGAAACGGCAAAAACAGGAAGTAGAAGCTTAAAAACATCAGGTAGAACCGTAAACTATCACAGCCCAAGAATCTTTTTAAATGATCTGCTTACTGTTGGAGAAACCTACACGTTTTATGTTTGGGTGAAATTAGCTGAAGGAAGTGGGCCTGTTCAACTCGTAGTAAAGTCAACTGTCAATGCAGCTACTGAAACTGGTGAAGACCAAATAACTTATACAAACTTAGCAAGTGAAACGGCAACAGCCAATGGTTGGGTGCAACTCAAAGATGACTATACGCATACCCAAAACGATCAAAGCTTTTTGTATATAAAAGGGCCCAGCGTAAGTAACGAACAAGGTGTTGATTACTTCATAGATGATTTTTCACTGGTCACTCAAGGAACTGGAGAAGTAGATTTTACCGATGCTGGAAATGTAGTTGACATTGGTGCCTATGAGTATCAAGCTGGGCTTTCTACTTCAGACAATCCCATGCAGGCAAAAACCGTTTATGCCTACCCTAATCCAACTAAAAACATATTAACGCTCATCAACTTGACCGCGCAAGAAAGTGTTGGGGTTTATGACCTGTTAGGCCGAAAACAATCCATTGAGCAAGAAAGAAATCCTAATCGCTTAAAGCTAAACGTGTCAAATCTAAAAAGAGGTCTCTATTTTATTAATGTTTCCAACAGTAATGGTGATACAAAAGCCATACGCTTTATCAAAAAATAAACAATAAAATAAACCGCCATATCAATGATTTGAAATGGCGGTTTATACGTTAAAGTCGTGACGCTATAAACAGTGCCGTAACTTCTTATTTCTTCTTCCAAAGATTATTCATTTCTTCTAAAGTCTTGCCTTTTGTTTCTGGCACGTATTTGAGAACGAATACGGCGGCCAGTACAGACATAATTCCATAGATCCAATAGGCAAAACCATTGTTGAATGTGTCAACCAAATATGAATTTTCATTCATCACCGGGAAGGTTGCTGATACCAGCCAATTAGATAACCATTGTGCTGCCACTGCAATAGGCATGGCCTTGTTACGGATATCGTTTGGAAAAATTTCAGCAAGTAGTACCCAAGTGACAGGTCCCCAACTCAATGCAAAAGCAGCAACATATACCATCATACAAATGAGCGCGGCATATCCGCCTATCTCTGCATAGAATGCAAACCCCAAAGCAATCATGGCAACAGCCATCCCCACTGCGCCAATAAACATTAAGGGCTTTCGTCCATAATTATCTACCGTTTTAACGGCAACTATGGTAAATAGGAAGTTTACAATTCCCACAATAATGGTTTGTAGAAGCGCAGCGTCTGTGCCCAAATCTAAGGTTTTAAAAATCTCAGGTGCGTAGTATAATACAACGTTAATACCTACAAATTGTTGAAATACAGAGAGCAAAATACCGATGATGATAAGTCCCCAACCATAAGTAAGCGCGCTATTGGTTTTAACAACTAATGTATTCTTAATATCACGCAAGATACTTTGAGCTTCGCTTTCGCTATTTACTTTCTTTAAAATTTCTAAAGCCTCAGCTTCTTTATCGTGTGATACCAAGGATCTGGGGGTATCAGGAACAAAATACAAGAGTGCCAAGAAAATACTAACTGGAACCAGTTCAGAAGCAAACATATAGCGCCATCCAATTTCATTAAGCCATAAATCATCGCCACTCAAAGCAATGAAATAATTTACGAAATAGACAACCATAAATCCACCAACAATGGCCAGTTGGTTATAGGATACTAATTTTCCCCTGTCCTTGGCTGGTGCAATTTCAGCAATGTAAACAGGTGACAGCATGGATGCTATACCAACGCCAATACCTCCTATAAGTCTGTAGATCATAAAAACAGTAGAGAGCGTGTGATCGCCTTGACCAAGTGGTTGAATAAACATTTCAGGAAGGGCTGAGCCAAGTGCTGAAATAAAGAATAAAACACCGGCTACTACCAGTCCTTTTTTTCTGCCCAATTTCTTGCCAACCACTCCCGCAAGGGCGCCACCAATAATACAACCGATCAGTGCAATGGAAACTAGCCACCCTTTTAAGGAACTTGCAGCTAGCTCGTCTAATCCTTTGGGTTCAATAAAAAAAGCATCTAAGGAACCTACAGTTCCTGCTATTACACCTGTATCATAACCAAAGAGTAGACCACCTAATGTAGCTACTAAAGTTAATCGCAATAAATATGACTTGTTTCCCATGATTGGTTGTTTATATGTGGTTATTTAAAATATTTTCTAAATACTCTTGCTTACCGCTTATCGGTGTGATAGCAGCCGTATTGTTGGTGGCCACATCAAATAAGTCGGTCAGCGACAATTTACCTTGCTCAAATGCAGATCCCTGTCCACTGTCAAACGAAGCATATCGCCCGTTAACTATAGATGAAAAAGTAGGATCGTTAAGTACTTTATCTGCTACTAGAAGCCCACGTGCAAAGGTATCGGCACCTCCAATGTGTGCATGGAATAGGTCTTCCAAGTCCGTTGAATTTCGTCTGATTTTGGCATCAAAATTAACACCACCACCTTGTAAACCACCTGCTTTGAGAAAAACCATCATGGCGCGAGCCGTTTCTTCAATATTGTTGGGGAATTGATCCGTATCCCATCCATTTTGGTAGTCGCCCCTGTTGGCGTCAATACTACCCAACATATTGTCATTGGCAGCAACCGTCAGTTCATGCTCAAAAGTGTGCTGTGCCAAGGTTGCGTGATTGACTTCAATATTCAACTTAAAATCGTCATGAAGGCCATATTTTTGTAAAAACCCAATAGATGTTGCCGCATCAAAATCATATTGATGTTTACTTGGCTCCATAGGCTTAGGCTCAATAAAGAAAGTTCCCGTAAACCCTTGCGAACGTGCATAGTCTTTAGCCATGGTTAAAAAACGTGCCATGTGCTCTTGCTCGCGTCCCATATCGGTATTTAGTAACGAAATATATCCTTCACGACCACCCCAGAACACATAGTTTTCACCCTTGAGTTTTAGGGTAGCATCCAATGCCATTTTAACTTGAGCACCCGCATAGGCAACTACGTCAAAATCTGGATTGGTGGCGGCGCCGTTCATATATCTTGGGTTGGAAAAGCAATTTGCCGTTCCCCACAAAAGCTTGATCCCTGAGGCCTCTTGTTTGGTTTTTATATAATCCGTAATGGCTTCTAATCGCTTTTCTGATTCGACCAATGAACTGCCTTCTTGGATAAGATCATAATCGTGAAAGCAGAAGTAATCAAAGCCCATTTTGGATATAAATTCAAAAGCAGCATCTGCTTTGTCTTTGGCAGCCTGAACTGGATCGTTGCTTTGGTCCCAAGGAAAGTTTTGGGTACCAGCGCCAAATGGATCCGAACCTTGGCCACAGAAGCTATGCCAATAAGCAATAGCAAATTTGAAGTGTTCGCGCATGGTCTTGCCAGCCACAACTTGATCTGGATTGTAGTATTTAAAGGCCAAAGGATTGTCTGATGTTTTTCCTTCGAATGCAATTTTTGGTATTCCCTTGAAGTATTCTTTATCTCCCATGGTATCGTTAATTATTGATTATTTTTTTTAATTCTTTTTCCCATTTTTCATAGGCTTCGACATAAGCGTCTGTATTTTTTTGAGGAGTATAACTACTCACGTAATCATTTTTTGAAATTCGCTCGCCAAAAGCAGCCAAATCGTCGTGGTGAACCGAAGCAGCTCTTGCGGCACCAATAGCGCCAGTAGTGTTGTAAATTTCAATCTCTTGTCCAATCAAGGATGCGATGGTGTTAGCGAAAACCTCAGATCTGAACAAATTGTCATTTCCAGCTCTTATAACATGCAAAGGCGTATTGTCGCTTTTAATAAACTTCATTCCATAAATAAAAGAGAATGCAATACCCTCAAGTGTTGCTCTGTAAATAGAGCCTTGGCTGTGTTTGTTCAGGTTGATGTTTAACATCCTGGCTTCAATATTCCTATTACCCAGCATACGCTCAGCACCATTACCGAAAGGCATCACGCACAAGCCGTTGGCACCTATAGGTGCTGCATCGGCAAGTTGGTTCATGTGGTTATAGCTCTCAGCCCCTGTATTATTTTTCATCCACCTGTACTGTATGCCAGCTCCATTGATACATAACAACTTCCCAATAACGGGTTTAGAAGCAGTATAGTTTACGTGTGCAAAATGATTGATGCGTTCAAGTTCTTTTGTTTGCATGCTGTCGGTAAGGGCATATACCACCCCAGATGTTCCACCCGTGGCAGCAACCTCTCCAGGCTTCATCACGTTAAGAGATAATGCATTGTTGGGTTGATCCCCAGCTCGGTAGGAAATAGCTGTCCCAGCTTTTAGTCCGGAAGCTTCCGCTCCCTGTTGGTTGAGTCTTGCCTGTACAGAAAAATTATCAACCAAATCGGGGGTCATTTCTGGGTTTAGTTTGTAATACGAAAGCAGCCAGTTTGCAGGTTTGTGATTTTTATAATCCCAAAGGGTGCCCTCCGAAAGTCCATTGATGGTCGTGGTTATGTCTCCTGAAAACTTATAGGCAATATAATCGCCAGGCAGCATGTATTTATATATTTTTTCATAAATATCCGGCTCGTTGTCATGCACCCACTTTAGCTTGGAAGCCGTAAAATTTGCAGGGCTATTGAGCAAATGCTCCATACATTTTTTGGTGCCTAATGCCTTAAAGGCTTCGTTCCCAATAGCTACTGCTCTACTGTCGCACCAGATGATGGCATTTCGAAGTGGTGAACCATTGCGGTCTACCACAACCAACCCATGCATTTGATAAGCAATGCCAATTCCGCTAATCTTAGCTGAATCAATACCTGTTTGCTTTAAGAGTTTTTTTGTAGCCAAACAAATCAGTTCCCACCACACCTCAGGATCTTGTTCTGCCCAAGATACTTTGGGGCTAATCATGCCCATCTCGCCCTCGGGTTCGTGGGTAACGGCAATTTGTTTTCCCGTATCCACTTCTACTAGTGCCGCTTTTATGGAGGAGCTGCCTATATCATATCCAATATTATACATGTATAGAAGTAACTGTTAGTTATTAGAATCTCCAATCGTTACCAAAGTAAGTCTTCATTGGATCAATAGTTCCGTCTTCGTTGTGTTTAAATGTAGTGAATTTAACATTTCTCAAATGTGTTTTCCCTGAAATCTCGGTATCGTGGTAAAACAAAAACCACTGGTTTCCAACTTTCAAAGTAGAATGATGGTTTGTCCAGCCTTGTACTGGTTCGTTGAGCACGCCTTGATACGTAAATGGTCCGTATGGATTGTCGCCAGTGGCATAGGCCAACAGGTGAGTGTCCCCCGTAGAGTAGCTCAAATAATAGGTGCCGTTGTGCTTGTGAATCCAAGGCGCTTCAAAAAATCTTCTGTCTAAATCTTTGGTTAAAATGGGATTGCCGTTTTTGTCTAAAATTTCAATTTGCTTTACTTCTTCAGCAAACTCAAGCATGTCGTCTGAGAGTTTTGCAATTCGTGGTAATATGGCTGGGTTATCAGGGATTCCCATATCTTTTAAAGACCCATTTTCATCATAAGATCCACTTTCCCAACGTTGTAATTGTCCGCCCCAAATACCTCCATAATAAATATAAGCACTACCGTCATCGTCTACATAAACAGCAGGATCAATGCTGTAGCTACCTTTCATTGGTTCGGGCTGCGGGGTGAAGGGCCCTTCGGGTTTGTCTGAAGTAGCAACACCTAGTCTAAATATGTTATCGGCATCTTTGGCAGGGTAATACAAATAATATGTGCCGTCTTTATATGCTGCATCTGGTGCCCAAAATTTACTTTTTGCCCATGGCACATCGTCAACACTTAAACCCACGGGGTGTACGGTAACATCACTGCCGTCTAGGTTCATAGACAACACTTGGTAATCTATCATGTTAAAATGATTGCCGCTATCGTCTTCAATGCCACCTGACTCAATATCATGAGAGGCATAAATATAAATGCGGTCATTAAAAATATGTGCAGAAGGATCAGCTGTAAAAATTTCACTAACCAGAGGGGTATTTAAAAAGTCTGGATTTGGATTTAATTGTTCTGATAATTGACCACATGAGCTGATTGATACTGATATAACAAGTAATGGTAAAAAAATAGAAAAGAATTTATTGAGCATGGTTTTGGTTTAAAGTCATGTCAAATATATTATGGTGACTTGTCGGGAATTATAATAAATTGAGCAAAAACTAATACATGGGTTCCAAAGCATCTAAATCAGCTATGCTAAGTAGCATATTTAACCCTTTTGAGCTTATGTGAGAAACTTTAGTAATGTACCTCCATATAATCTTCATCTGTTAAGGTTCCGAGCAGGGCTTTGTCGGGCTTGTTCCATTTTGAAGTGCGATCTAAGGGATGAAGTGTCGGCTTAATTAGTGGCATGGTGTGTGTAATCAAAAAGTCGCCTTGCTGGGTCATCCATCGCACTAATTCTTGTGCTAGCTCCGCCTTAATTTCGTTGAATTTAGTATTCGATGCCAAATTGTGGTGCTCATAAGGGTCGTTTTGAAGATCATACAGCTCTTCGTAAGGAACATGCTTAAACGCTTGGGCGCCAAGTTTAATAAACGCATTAACTGCGGGGTTATCACCAAGGTTTTGGTCCACTACTTCCATAGCGTTAAAGTTTCGGATATATTTATACCGTGTTCCTCGCACCGATCTAGAAGGAAATATTTGACACTTTTGGATATTTTGTCTGGTCGAAATTGCATAAACATAATCCCTAATGGGCTTGTCATCCCCAGAAAGTAAAGGCAAAAAGCTTCGCCCGTCTATAGCTTCAATATCGCCACCACCAGCAGTATGCACCAAAGTAGGCAACACATCGGCTATGGTAACCAATCGATCTGACTGGGTTTTGGGCATCACCTTTTGGGGCCAACGCACTACCATGGGAATTTTAATCCCCGTTTCGCGAACACTCCATTTGCCCTTTAAGCCGTGGTCTGACATATACATAAACAAGGCATCGTCTAGTACCATTTCAGACGTGAGCATGCTAAGTACTCGTCCTAGTTGGGCATTGTCATCTTCAATGTTATGATAATATCCAGATTTGTTGCGTGCAATATTTTGGGTTGGATTCTTTACTGAGGGATCATAGTCCAAAGGTTTATCTGCATAATTATTTTGCTTGGGGTATGGGCCGTGAGGAAGATCAGAAGCGAAAATGATACAAAACGGTTTTGTTGTGTTTTGAATATATTTTTTGACTTTATTTAAGGGCAATAGTCTGTTTTCGGTAGTGTGGTAAAAATGGGTCCAGTTAAACACAGTAGAGGGTTTTATATGCCCTTTACCAGCCAAAATAACTTCATAGCCTAAATCGCTAAAATAGTCGTTGATGTCTTTCACTTTTTTCACAGGCAAATGATTTGCCATACAACCATTTCTTACTGGAAAAAGGCCCGTAAATAATTGGGAGCGGCTTGGCGCACAAATGGCCTGTGCGGTATAGGCATTTGTAAAAGACATGCCCTCACGCACAAGACGGTCGTAATGGGATGTATCCACTTGATCATTACCGTGAATTTCATAGTCCCATGCATTTTGATCATCAGCTAAATAGATAAAAATATTTGGTGTGGGGGCATCATCAGCAGCTTGACCATGAGTCAAAAATGAAAATAATAGCGCAGAAAAAAGGGCAGTGTATGATAATTTCATCATGTCTTAAGATAAAATGCATTAATTGATGCATTAAAACTAACAATTATAATTCACCTCTTGTCTTTGTCAAAACAAATTGGCCATTATATTGTTACAAATGGCTAAATAATTACAATACAGCGACTTGTTTGGTCAAATTTTTATATTAGTTTTACCCAGATGATTAAAATTTACCATTTCTTAGTCTGTAGTTTGATTTTCGTTTTTGGTGCAATCGCACAAGAAAACCCCTTTTTGTTTGTAAAAACAAGCGAAGACATTGGCACACGTGCCATCACTTGTATGATTAACGATTCCAACAATCAGCTTTGGATAGGAACTTATGGGGGTGGACTTAAAAAATACAATGGTATTACTGTTGAGACATTCAAACATGATGTTAATACAGCTTCTGCCTTATCGAGTTCTGAGATTCACGATTTGTATATAGATCAAAAAAATACCTTGTGGATTGCCACGAGCAACGGCTTAAACTTGTACAACCAAAAAACAGCTACTTTTTCACAGTTTAACCCTGAAGGAGTAAAACTATCGGTGCACAGTTTAGCGCAATTGGATGAAATCAGAATTATCGTTGGCACGCATGAAAAAGGAGTGTATGTGTTCAATACAATTACTAAAGAATTTCAAAAAGTTATTCTACAAGAAGGTATAGAAGAAAACGGACTGCAAGTAAACGATATCGCGGTAGACAAATTGAAGCGCATATGGGTGGGCAGTAGTATAGGCTTGATGCAACTAGATTTTACAGCACTAAAACTAAAAGCTGTTGAAAATCGTAAGCTTCAAAACCAGGATCTTTTGTCTAGTGAAATCGTAAGTTTAGAAACTGATACGTTTGGAAATTTATGGGCTGGAACAGTGCAAAACGGGGTTTTAAAAATCATTCCTACTACCGCTACCAATTTTGTATTGGAACATTACCCTATAACGGAAAAACGAATTTTCTCAGTTAAAGAATATAAAGACGGACTAATTTTATGTGGTTCTGAAAATGATGGGCTTTTTGTATTGTCTAACGATGGACAAGTTTTAGATCAATACTTAAAAGAAATTGGAAATGATTTTAGCATACAATCCAATTCTGTTTGGTCCATACACTGTGATGCTAACGATCGTATATGGATGGGGTATTACGACCAAGGATTAAATAAATATGATCCAAAACACTTTAAGTTTAGCTTTCTTCAAAACAACAATAAAAGCCAGGTAACACCCTTTCCCTCATCTATTTCTGCCATTGCAAAAGACGAAAATGAGCGTGTTTGGTTTAGTTGTATTGACAAAGGGGTTTATGTATATGAACCGGCTAAGAACAAGTATATACACCTTAACGATCCTGCAAATAATATTGCTAAGGGCCTTAATAGTATGGACATCCCTTCGCTATTTATAGATAGCAAGCAAAATGTATGGGTTGCCTCATGGTATAATGGTATCTATTTATTGAAAAAAGGATCTAAGCGATTTATAAATTTCAGTACAAATTCTCATAGAAACGTATTAAAATCAAATCGAATTGTAAGCTTTTCTGAAGATTCAAACGGGGTGATTTGGATAGGTACTTTTTCAAGTGGATTGGTGTCTTATGATCAAAAGACTGAAAAACTTAGACATCACGCTAGTGAAGCATTTCAAAAGTTTGAACTGCAAAACGGCAACATCAGAAAGGTTCTTGTAGACAAGGATGATAACGTTTGGATGGGCACAAGAAAAGGTATCTACAGGTATAATCAAAAAAAGGGTGAAGTTGTTTCTTATAACGCTAAAATCCGCGAGTTGACTAATGGGATTGTCGCTGATTTTATTGTTTTTGCGCTATATGAGGATAGCAAAAATAACATCTGGGTAGGTACGGATGGATATGGGCTATTTAGCTATTCTTCAGTGGAAGATTCCTTTACATGGCATGGAAAAGACAGTGAGATCAGGAATATGTCCATTAATTCCATTACACAAACCTATGATGGGTTTTACTGGTTAGGAACTGACGATGGGCTTATTAGATACGACCAAGCCAATGAGAATTTTCGGATTTTTGAATCAGAAGACGGACTGTTGAGCAAGAAAATAAACCGCAGCGCCTTCTATACCGAACGCAACACGCTCTACCTAGGAACTAGTGAGGGTATAAACTTTTTTGATTTTAACAATATTCCCCTAAATGAAAACTTACCGAAAATCATTTTTCAAGATTTAAAAATTGGCAATAAAAGGATTGCTGTTAGTGAAAATGGACCGCTTAAAAAATCTATTCAATACAGCGACACCATCCTGCTAAGCCACGACCAGTCTTCTTTTTCAATTGACTTTATTGGGGTAAACATGACCCGTGGTGAGAAAAACAACTATGCGTATATGCTTGAGGGCTTAGACCGTGATTGGAACTATGTTGATCAGCTTCGTACGGCCACTTTCACAAATATTAAACCTGGAAAATATGTATTTAAGCTCAAGGCAGCCAACAATGATGGAATATGGAACGATGCTTCAAAAGAGGTGTTTATAAAAGTACAATCGCCTTATTGGGCAACCGTAGGGGCGAAAATCTGCTATTTTGTAATCCTATGCGGACTTGGGTTTTATATTTTTAGGTTGATAAAACTACGTGTAAGAGAGCGACGAAAAGCAGAAGTAGAACGAAACCAACGAAAGCAGACAGAAGAATTACACGCAAAAAAAATCCAATTTTTTACCAATATTTCGCATGAATTTAGAACACCACTAACGCTTATGCTTAATCCATTGGAATCGTTATTGTCTGCCCCAGATGTTACGGCACTGCCAGATGATGTTAGAGCAAAACACCGAATCATTCACAGGAATACCAAAAGAATGAAACGGCTGATTGACGAATTGATGGACTTTAGAAAAATGCAGTTTGGTAAAATACAACTACGTGTCAAAGAAACTGACCTGCTCGCAGTTGTTAAAAATGTTACTTCGTATTACGAAGAAGAAGCACTTTACCGAAATATCCATTTGAATTTTGCCCATGAAGAAATCGGACAAACTCGATTTTGGGCTGATACATCAATGTTGGAAAAAATAATCTTTAACCTACTCTCCAATGCCTTTAAAGCAACAAAAGAAGGTGGAGCCATTGATGTAGTTGTACGCTATCACCAAGGTGGAGTGGTATTCCCGCTAATTGATAATATTCAACCACAAGATGCGTTTGAGGTCATAATCAAGGACAGTGGAATAGGCATCAAAAAAGAAAATATCAGGAATATTTTTGAGCGTTTCTATCAAGACAAAGACAACAACGAGCAATACTATGGCGGTACGGGAATAGGTCTTGAGGTTGTTCGCAAATTTGTAGATTATCATAAGGGTAAAATTGAAGTTGAGAGCGAAGAAGAGCTGGGTACATCATTTAAAATCTTTTTTGCTGCGGGAAAAACCCATTTTTCAGAAAATCAATTTGCCACATACACTACCGAGCAACCACACCAAAATATAACACAAACACGTGACGAAAACCTTGAAACTACAGAGCCCCATACTGAAAAAGAACACAGCCTTCTTATTGTTGAAGACAATCTAGAGCTTCGTGAATACCTTAAATTAGAACTTAAAGGAGCGTATCGTGTTTTAGAAGCGGCGAATGGAAAAATAGGTCTTGAAATGGCAAAACAACACAAGCCTGATGTGATTATTGCAGATGTCATGATGCCCGAAATGGACGGTATTGAAATGTGTCAAGTGCTCAAATCCAATAAGTCCACCGGCACTATTCCAGTGCTTATGCTCACAGCCAAAGTAGCCGAAAAAGAGCGTATTGAAGGAATTGATGCAGGCGCTGATGTATATTTAAAAAAACCTTTTAGTGTAAACCTCCTGAAATCACATTTACGCCAATTAGTCAAGGCCAAAAACACATTCTATCAAACCTATTTCAAAAGTCTTGAGTTAGACGTCGATGACGCTAATTATGATAAAAAAATACTTGCAGACGTGTTAAATGTTATCGGAAATAATCTATCCAAAGAAGATTTATGTGTTCAAGATATTGCCAATGAATTGGGATTAAGTAGAAGCAAGTTGTATCGGAAAATTAAGGCATTAACTGGAAATTCAGCTAATGAAATCATTCGGAAAACCCGTCTCGAAAAGGCAAAAGAATTGCTGACAAAAACAGACATGACCATTGGAGAAATTTGCTTTAAAGTGGGGTTTGCCTCTCCTTCCTATTTTACCAAAAGATTTAAAGAACACGCGGGAGTTATTCCAAAAGAATACAGGCTTAACAACGAAGACCAAAAAGAAATAGCAACCAGCTAAACTTCAACGTAAAATGCATTGTTCACATAAGCTTATCTACTACACCACTGTGCTCTTATTTTTAAATGGCATCATTGCGTTTGGACAAGAGAGTACCGCAATTATGGGCAAGGTTCTAGATCAAAATGGCTATGAAGTGCCTTATGCAGCAGTAGGGATTTTACAAAAGAATGTAGGCACAACCTCTACCGAAGACGGTACTTTTTATTTTCGTGTCTCCTATAATGAGCTTGAAGATAATTTGACTGTTTCCTCTCTAGGTTTTTCAAACTTCTCCATTAAAATTAAAGACTTCTTAAAGCTAGAAAAAAAGGAAATCATACTTGAAGAGCAAACCACTAATCTATCTGAGGTGGTTGTGAATTCTGTTGATTTTTATGTCAAGAATGCCCTTAAAAAATTGCGCGACAATACGGTTAGCAAAAATCATCAGTTAAATATTTTATACCGCAGGTGGTCAGTTGAAGACAATTTGTGTCGCTTTTATATTGAGCACAGTATTAATGCTATTGATCGCGGACCCAGTTCCTATCTTGTTAAGTTTTCTGTAGACCACGTACGGACCTCCGCTGATTATAGGTATGTTAAGAATGAGCAGAAATTGCATGCATTAAAGTATATGGAATATAACAACCCACTACGAAAAAGTATCAATGTCAAGTCATACAAGTGGAAAAAAACAGGGGATTCAAGTTACGACAATGAAGACGTTATCATTGCCAAAGGTGTGATAGAAAATAAAGAAACCTTATGGCTGTATATCGGAATGGATACCTATAAGATCTACAAACTAGAAATGGAAAAGAAACCTGAGATAGGAAAATCGCTCATTGCCACCTATGTCTATAAGAAAAACAACAAAGGAAAGCTGTTCTTAAGTTACCACCAGAGAGAGTGGAAAGGTGCTGCAGCCCCATCCGAAAATGTTAAAAGAGCTATGAGGAGTAGCGGCCAAACAGTCCCTAAATACATTCCCATAGCTTATAGGCACGAAGTATATGTCTTGGATATTGAAGAAAACAAAGCCCTTTTTAATGTCGGAGAGGCCTTGCACAACAAAGATATGACGCAGTATAAAACTGCCTATGACCCTACTTATTGGGAAAAATTGAGCATACCGCCCGATACGCGCTTCTTCAATAAAAATATAGGAGAATTGGTTGATTTATTTGGTGTACCCCTTGAGAATCAATTTAAGTATTCAAATATGCGCTAGCCCTTATTGACCGCTCAAATCCAACACAACCGGTTCCGTATTCCCTTTTGCATGTAGAAAATCAACCTTATAGGTTTTATCACCAATGCTAACAGTGCCCTTGTATTTTCCGTAAAACCCAGAAAAAGCAAGTTCTTCGCTGGGGTTAAATTCTGTTTTAAGTTTTGTTGACCACGTATTTTTTATCAATTTTTTTAACGTAAAGAAGGCCTTTTTAGGTTGCATATCCTCATCTAAAATACCCGCTGCATGACCGCGCCACGCATTTTTATCGGTCAGGTTCCACATGGTAATGGAACTCACACTGGGGTGACTAAATAGGAGTGTGTAGAAATCTTTGATATATGCGGCTTGAAATATCTCCTTCTGCATAATACTTGGCAGGTTCATCTTTTTCCCTGTTTTCCGGGCAGCATTGCGCTCCTCCAAAAAGGCCCCGTGGTCTTTCCAGTTATTAAACAACTTTGAACTGGTAACGGAAACTTCTGTGAACTGAATGTCTTTGCCAAGAGGAGTGAACGTACTAACCAAGTCCCAAAGCTCTTGTTCCTCAAAAACCTTATCGTGAGTTTGCATATGGGCTTGCATACCTATGGCTTGGTAGCCCACATTTTGCTCAATAAAATATTCGTTAAGTTTAAGAAACTCAGGGTCTGTTGGTTCGTAGTGGTTGTTTGTATAAGTCTTATTGGGTGCCGTTTTATTAGCAAAGCCATAGAGTGCTAGCATGGCCGGGTATATACCCCCTTTGTGCGTAATCCAACGGGTAACACCACTTGGGGTAACATGATTTTTGAATGGAGCAATGGCTTCATTGTATACATCCCAATATTGGATTTCTGGATAATCAAGCAATAGATCTTGTATGCGCTTAAAGATTATTTTTTCAAGAGCAACGGGATCTTGATGGTCAATAACCCATTGGGGCAAAGATTCGTGCCACAACAACGGGTGTCCCTTAATTTTAATGTCATTTGCTACAGCCCAATCCACTTTTTGGCGCATCATACGTTTATAGCCTGTCAAATCATTTTTCTCATCACGTGCTGCCCAATAAAACCCAAGGGTAACAAAATTAAACAGTTCCTTAACTCGGTTTTGGTATATAACCTGTGCTGTGTTAGAAAGAGAACTTGCTTGTGTCATGGAAACACCAAAGCTGAATGCGTGACTAATCAACTCAAGGTTTACATGGGCCTTATCTTCAAGGGGTTTGCCGTCCAAAACGAACGCCAATTGTACCGTTCCTTTTCTTATTTTTTCAATCCTGTCCTGGGCGCCATCTAGTTGCCAAGGGGTATGGACAAGATGTTCTTGAGCGTTTACGCTTAGCGAAAAAAAAGCAAGTACAGTATATGATACCGCTATAAATCGAATGGTCATGAGCGTTGATTTATTGTGGTGGTAAAGTACTGCGCAATTTCAGCTTGTTTTGAAAGTTTTTTGTCAAAAACTATAATTTTTTAAAGGGATGAAAAAAATGTCCAAATATGCTGCCAAAGCTGTGGGTAAGCTCCAGAAATAGCATGGCCCGCATTTTCAACACGCAGGTATTGAACCACAGCCTGATCCGAACAGCCAGAAAAAACATAGGAAGCATTCCCCGCAATTGTTGTTTGGGTTGGCGTTTCATCACATCCAAACTGAACTGCCCATTTTTGAGCACTTTCATAGGCGCTAAAAAAGGAGTGCCCAAAACGTTCGCCTCCATCAATAGGAATAACGTCATCTTGCCCGCCATTGACTTGAAAAATTGAAACAGGCTTGGTCTGCAAACTAATGTCTATAGAGGCTATCAATTGGGAAGCTACAGGCGCAATTCCTTTAAAATGTTGGGTTTTGGCCGCCAAAGTGTTAACCATTCCAGCTCCGTTAGAAGATCCAATGGCAAAGATGTTTTCGCTGTCTACGTTGGTATAGGTTAACAAGGTCTCTACAAGGGTGTTTACAAAAGCTACATCGTCAGCGGTTGAAGGCTCTGAACCCAGGTTCCAAGATTTTAAATGCCCTTGTGGATAGATTCCAATAAACGAGCCTGTATCTGTAAACTGCCTTAGGGTATTAACCCAATTGTTATTATTCCCACCGCGACCGTGAAAAGCAAAAACAAGCGGATATTTTATGTTTGCGTCGGGAATCGCAGGTGCTTGAATAAGAACAGACCTGCTCACCATTTGACCGTCAATTTGCTGATCAATCGTAATGGTCTTGGTCGTCAATATCTTAGTCACTTCCGCCTCCTCTGTGCTGTCTCCGTCTTGGCCACATGAAAGTAAGCCAATCGCTATTAAAATATAAAAATTCATTCTTTTCATTTTCTAGTTTTAGGTAAATAACTTATCCAATCGTAATCTGAAAAATCGGTGTTGTCTTGCCCATTGCTTGTGGCGTAAAGCCCTATATGAGCTCCTGTAAATCCATTGAAGAGTACCAAGTCTGCTGTGGTTGTGGTCAATACTTTATAACGCTTGCCCTTGGTCGCATATGAAAATGTATACGTATCATTAGCGGACACTAATTTAAAGCGTATTTCTCCCTTATAGGATTTGAGTAGTTGTGTTTTGATTGGTGCTATTTTCTTGTTTTTGTGTACTACTTCTACAACCATACCCTCAGCTTTTTTGCGAACAGAAAAAGATACATAAGTATCCTCTTTTTGCACTATGGCAATTCCAGCAGCAGACTCGTTCCCTGAAGGATTAAAGTGCATCTTGGCGGTGAAAACAAAATCACTCTCTGTCTGTTTTATACCCATAAAATGTGCCCGTTTACGTCTTGAAATGGTATTGGGATGGGTAAACAACCGTAAATGTCCTGGGTTTGCATCAAGACTATAGGTGTTCGGCATCGGTACTCTAACAAAGTTCCATGCCCTACTCAATACATCTTGTTTAAAATCGTCGTAAAAAGTCAAGTCTTTAGTGTGTGCTGTACCATCAAAAATAACAGGGTTTACCTTTTCGATACGTCCCGTTTTTGGGGCGACTACAGGCCACAAAATTTTATCTTTTCTTGGATGCATATCTCGCTCCCAACTCACAGGTACGACAAACGTTTCTCTACCCATATTTGACTTACGATTTAAGTCACCTCGAACGCCCAAGAGGAACATAAACCAGCGGCCATCGTCGAGCTTAACAAGGTCGCCATGTCCAGTGCTGTGCACCCAGTTTTCATATGAAAGTTGTCTTGAGGTAAAAATGGGGTTTCGTGGATTGGAAACATAAGGGCCTGTTAGCTTGTCACTCGCTGCCACCATGACAGCATGATTAAAGGAGGTACCGCCCTCAGCAATCATCAAGTAGTATCTGCCGTCATTTTTATAGATATGAGGGCCTTCTGTCCAAACGCCATCACATGCGCCACGCCACAAAAAATGACGTGCTCCAATCAATTGAAAAGTTTCAAGATCCAACTCTTGCATCCAGATTTCTTTTTGATCTATAAATTCAGGGTTGTTTGGTTTGTGCTGTCCGGTATACCAGAGACGGCCCCCTTCATCAAAATAAAGGTCAGGATCAATCCCTGGAGCTCCTTGCACAACAACAGGATCAGACCAAGGCCCTGCTGGATTAGTAGCGGTAATGATAATGTTATTGCCACTGTGCTTTTTTGTCTCTTCATCAAAGTATATGGCAGTGGTAATAATGTAAAATGTACCCTCGTGATATCGCAAGGTTGGGGCATATATGCCTCCGTTTGGCTGGACGTCAATAAGGTTAACAGCCCCGTTACATTGAGTTTCCCGCTGCAAGCCATGACCAATTAAGGTCCAGTTTACCAAATCTTTACTACTATGAATTGGTATTCCTGGGAAATATTCGAAGGATGAATTTGCCATATAAAAAACATCCCCTACTTTACAAATGGATGGATCTGGATAACCCCCTGGTAACACAGGATTGGTGAAGGTCTGTGCATATAGCATTCCCACATGCAGCAATAGCACAAATTTTATCAAAAAAGAAGAAGCATTTAACATTTTAAGTTAAAAAGGGTATGGTTGCGGTTTATAAATTTATATAGTAAATAGATGCACGCTATTTTTGCTCTAATATAGAAAAATGATAAAACTGTAGTGATCTATATGATTGGCTAACGGCGCTTTTTCTTCTTTCCCTTTTTGAAATCGCCAAAAGAACGGCCCTCTTTTTTTCGTTTGCTAAAACGATCGCCTTTAGTATTTCGCTTTTTGGAGAAGCCTCCACCGCCTTGCAAGTGCTGCCCTCTTTTCTCAGTGGTGCGAATTTGAATCACACGACCATCAAGCTTAAACCCTTCAAATGCAGCCAATACATGGTCTTTTTTGTCCATGCTTGTGTTGAAATATGCATTGTTATCCATCACGTCAACATGATAAATATCGTCCTTTTCCAAAGAAAGGAAATCGACTAAAAACGTCTTTAATGCTTTCCAGTCGTAATCGTCACGACTTCCGATATTGATGTTGTACCGAGCATCAGCAGCCTTTTTGGAACGTTGTTGTCCATCTGGTGCTGTTTTAGAAAGGGCATTTGATTGTTTTTGGTAGTAGCTATGCAGCCTGTTAAACTCCACAGACATCAGTTTTTTGATCAGATCTTCTTTTGAAAAATCGCCTAAAATGGAATTGACTTCTGCCAAGTATTTGTCAATTTCGTCATTGACATCAGTAGCTTTTATTTTTTCAGCAAAGTACTGTAATTGCCTTGTGAGGATCGCATTTACATCTGGAACTTCTTGAGCAATGATTTTGGCATTTATGATGCGTTCAAGTTTTTTGATCTTACCCAATTCGCCTCTAGTGAGTATGATCATGGAAGTGCCTAAACTGCTGGCACGCCCTGTTCTACCGCTTCGGTGCGTATAGGTTTCGATCTCGTCTGGCAATTGATAGTGAATCACATGCGATATGTTGTCAACATCTAAACCGCGTGCGGCAACGTCTGTAGCAACAAGGGTCTTTATTTGCTTGGCGCGAAAGGCTTTCATAACCATATCACGTTGGTTTTGGCTTAGGTCTCCGTGCAAGGCGCCTGCGCTGTAGCCATCTTCAATAAGTTTTTCAGCCACACGTTGGGTGTCTCGTTTGGTGCGACAAAACACAATCGAATAAATATCGGGCTGGGTGTCAGAGAGTCGTTTTAATAAATTGTATCGTTCACGACCGCTTACCAAATAATACTCGTGGTTGATGTTTGTGGAAGCTGAATTCTTGGTGCCAACCGTAATTTCTATAGGGTTGTGCATAAATTCTTTCGCAATGCGCGCCACTTCTTTGGGCATGGTGGCGGAGAACAACCATGTTTGTTTGTCGTTTGGGGTATGTGAAAGAATATTTGTGATGTCTTCTTTAAAGCCCATGTTTAGCATCTCATCGGCTTCGTCCAAAATACAGAAGGCAATAGAAGATATGTTGATGTATTTTCTACGCATCATATCCTGCATACGGCCTGGTGTTGCCACCAAAACTTGTGCTCCTTTTTTGACTGCCTTAGCCTGGTCGTTGATGCTTGCTCCACCATATATCGGGACTATATTCAAGCCTTTAATAGCTGAAGCATACTTGATAAGCTCTTTGCTTATTTGTATGCACAATTCTCGTGTGGGTGCAATTACAAGTCCTTGAGTGGTTCTGCTATTTGTGTCTATTTTTTGTAGCATGGGCAACCCAAAAGCAGCTGTTTTACCAGTTCCTGTCTGGGCGAGTACTACTATATCCGTTTCCTTTTCTAAAAGAATGGGCACGGCTTTTTGCTGAACGTCAGTTGGCGATTGAAAACCTAAGGCATCGATAGCCTCTAGTAGTTTGGGATCAATTCCCAAAGATGAAAAATCTGTCATAAGAAGTGGCAAATGTAACCTAAATAGTTTGAAGAGAACTATACGTCTGAAAAACAGCCCTAAAGCTATATTATTTAACTATTTTTACAGCGAATATAACTTATGAAAACAAAAGCAATTTATTTTCTATTTTTCCTGTCATTTAGTTCGCTATTTGCCCAAAATCTAGCATTACAAAAAATCACAACAACCAGTAGCGTTAGAGGCAACAATCAAGGCGCTTTTGCCGTGGACGGAAATCAATCAACACGCTGGGAAAGTGATTGGAACGATCCGCAGTTTTTAACTGTTGATCTTGGGAGCACCTACACGCTAAACAGAGTCGAAATTGACTGGGAAACTGCTTATGCAACGTATTATCAAATACAACTATCCGACAACCAACAACAATGGACAACAGCTTCAAACATCACAGGCAGTGATGGCGGAACAGATGTTATCGATTTGAATGGAACAACTGCGCGTTATGTACGCATGTATGGCACCCAACGTACCACAATCGGAGGCGCACAATACGGATATAGTATTTTTGAGTTTGAAGTCTATGGGGAAGTGGCAACAAACAATGCTTCCCTTTCCAATATTTTTCTTGACGACGTTGCGTTGGCTGCGTTTTCAAGTAATCAATACACCTATGACCATTTACTGCCGCCTGGAGTAAGTAGTATACCTGTAGTAAGTGCGGCTACTGCAAATTCAAGTGCAACTTATACCATTACAAACGCACAGTCCCTCCCGGGGACAACAACCATAAACGTAACTTCTGCAGATGGCAGCACTACCCAAACATACACCATAAACTTTAAAGGGAGTGCGTATAATTTGGTGTGGAGCGATGAGTTTGATTATACTGGTGCGCCAAACTCCTCAAAATGGCACCATCAAACATACCCTCCTAGTGGGGCTAGTTGGTTTAATGGAGAGGAGCAGCATTATACCGCTCGAATTGAAAATTCCTATGTTAGTAATGGCTCATTAAAAATTGAAGCCATTAAGGAACCCTATCGAGATCCAACAAGTGGCTCTACGAAGCAATATACAGCTGCGCGCCTCAATTCAAAATACGCATTTAAATATGGACGTATGGAGGTAAAAGCAAAGCTGCCTGCAGCGCAAGGTACATGGCCAGCCATTTGGACCTTGGGTAAAAACATCAGTGAAAATGGTGCTTATTGGCAAACGCAAGGATATGGCGATACAGCATGGCCAGCTTGTGGTGAAATCGACATCATGGAGCAAGATGGAGACAAGTCTAAAACATCTGGTGCCTTTCACTTCTCAGACAGCAATGGCAACCACACATATAACTTCGACTACATAAGTGTGTCTAATACAGATAGCAGCTGGCATGTATATGCTATGGATTGGAATGCAGAAACCATTGAGCTATCAGTAGACGGTACGGTTTTTCATACGCTTAACAATGCGCAAAATGCCTATTTTGACAATGAACACTTTATCTTATTAAATATTGCCATGGGAGGGCAATTAGGGGGTAGTATTCCCGATAGTTTTACTTTTGATATTATGGAAATTGATTATGTCCGTGTTTATCAATTACAACCGCTTTCATCCGGTGAGATTGACAAACAAAATATTGAAGTAAACATATACCCCAATCCTTCAATGGGTAAGTTTTATGTTGAGGCAGCTGATGTCATCAATGAAATTGTGGTTTACGATTTAACAGGGCGCATCTTGTCAAAACATCAGCCTTTGGATACTAAAGGGTCTATTTCAATACACCAATCGCCAGGGGTTTACCTCATCAAAGTAACTGGAGCTAAATTCGAAAAAGTAAATAAGGTAATTATAAACTAATGTGTGGGGTTGGCACAAATGTCATAGGATAGATCAACACATAATTTAGACGCTTCCCTATTGAGATAAATCGCAAATTCCAAGAACTGCTAAAATACGTTCGTATTTAGTCATTTTTATTTAAGTATAGTTTTAGCCTAAGCAGATTGCTTGGGGTTTTTTTAACAGTACTACGTTGTTTTTTATTGTTTTTCTAAAACTTTTTTTGCGTAGTGTTTTGTGTAAAAAAGTAAATTAAAATACACTTTCCCCTTCGATACTATTTTTTTTCTTTAAATTTGAATAACTATTTTAAAACTAATAACATGAAAAAGTTCAATTTATCATCCTTTTTAACCCTTATAGCACTTGTTGCTTTTCTAGTATTCGGAGGAATGACTAGTGCACAAGCGCAAGAAGAACCAACATTCAGTGTTTCTGGATCTGTTGATTCTTATTATAGAAGCGCTGAGTACTCACCTGGCACCTCTTTTGCTGACCTAAACGGCTTTTCGCTTGGTATGGCAAACATTGTGCTTTCTTACGAAGGAGAGAAATCAGGTTTTGTTGCTGATTTGGTGTATGGGCCAAGAGGTGCAGATGCAGTATTTAACTCTACTGGATCATCAAACATCGTAAACCAATTATATGTTTACTATAATGTAAGTGATAGTTTTACGTTGACATTAGGTAACTTTAATACCTTTCTAGGATATGAGGTTATTTCACCTGTTGGCAATTTTAACTACTCAACTTCTTACATGTTCTCTAACGGACCTTTCTCACACACGGGATTGAAAGCTGATATCGCAGTATCGGATGATGTGTCATTGATGTTAGGTGCGCTTAACCGTACAGATTACACTGAATCTCAGCCAGTAGGTGACGATTATATGTTCGGTGCTCAGTTAGGCCTATACGGACAATACATCAACTTCTTATCTGGTGGAAACGCTAATGTATCTCAAGTTGATTTCACAGGGGGTATTAACATTTCGGACAGCTTTTTCTTAGGTGTAAATGCAACTTCTTACAAAGATGATTCCGTTGAGTGGTCTGGTGTTGCGCTTTACCCACAACTTACAGTAACTGACTCTTTTTCGCTAGGTCTTAGAGGTGAATCGTTTGATATTAAAGAATCAAATAAATTTACATCTTTCACTGTTACAGGTAGCTTTACATCTGGAAACTTAACAATAAAGCCAGAAATAAGAGTTGACAGTGCGGACGAAAAAGTATCTGCATGGAGTGCTGATGGAGATGATAGCTTATCATCATTCGTATTGGCTGCTATTTACTCTTTCTAGTAGTAAATACTTCACAAATTTTAAAAACCCGCATTAATCGTGCGGGTTTTTTATTGCGTTAAAATCTTCGATTAGCCTCAACTCTTTTGGCACATCTTAATTCATGGAAAGCTATAACAGCTAAATAGAGCTGTTACTTTATAATTGAAATACATTACAATTCCATCAATGCTTCTTTTATGCCAAAATAGGCAGGTTTCTTATTGTATGTACCATCGTGTGGGGTAGCTTGGCCACATCCATCATAATGGGTATTTATCCAACTATCATTATCAGAAGGCCCCCAAATAAGAATGGTATTGCAATTGTTGCGAGAAAAGGCAGTAGATACAATTCCCTTAAATGCCTCCTTTTGAGCCTGTATATTGCCCCTGTCCCCAGCACATATTCTGATGTCGAGCTCCGTTATATTAACAGTAAACCCTGCATTGCCTAAATCGTCTAAGGTTTGGCCCATTTTGGCAATAAATTCAGGCGTTACTTGATCGATTTTAAAATGTCCTTGTAGACCTACCCCGTCAATTGGAGCAGCATAGTTTAACTTAAGTTCTTTAACTAAGGTGCGCATAAAATTATTTTTAGAAGTACCAAAAGGTTCAATGTTGTAATCGTTGTAAAATAAATCCACATTTGGATCACCCTGCCTTGCCCACCTAAACAATTGCGCGAAATAGGGCTGAAAGCCTATATCGCCTTCATCATTTGCTTGGCTACTTACAATGTCATACCAAGTATTAGGACGAAAGTCATTGTTGACTATCGCCTCATTTATTACATCCCATTCATCAATTTTTCCAGCAGAGTAAGAAGATAATGCAAGAATGTATGATTTAGAAAAATCATACACTTGTTGTGCTGTCCAATTTGGAGCTTCTGCTTCAAGCCAAGATGGGATTTGTTTATACCATATCATAACATGACCTCGTTTACGCATTTGATGCCTATCAGCATAAGCGACAAACTTGTCTATATTTTCCGTATTTATTTCTGTGACACTAATATTAAAAGGATCTTGTGGGCGGTTTCGCAGCAGGTTAGCCATCTTCATTTTATTGCCCAACACTATGGCATTGTATTCTGTTTTTAAAATTTGATCTGTGGCACCGCCATTGACCTGTTCATTGTCAAACATGCCATCGCGCATCAAATTACCGATGAATTTGCCCTTTGCAGCGGCATATTCCTTTAGGCTTGTTTCTGCTGTGGGTGTTTCTTCTTTAATTTCCGCATCAATCGTTGCCTTACTGCAACCTAAAAGAAGAAGCACAAAAAAGAGAATCGTGATTTTGTTTGTTGTAATAATAGTAAAAGCCATCGTTTTGTAGTCTATCTATTGTTTTAGCTGGATTATGTTCGTTTTGCTAATAATTGTCAATATAATGTGTAAGTGCGCAGAAATAAACCGTACAAGCGCATTTGAAACTTAACTAGCATACAATGAATCAAATGATTCAAAAATAGATCTGCTCATTTTCACAATTTGAACTTATCAAATGCTAATGTTCCTTACATACAGGGTACATTAACCAATATTAACTCTAAATAGTCTAAAAATATTACTATTGCTGATTATTATAGGTGGCAGACGTAATTATGATAAGAATAAATGACGGTCAGGTAGGATATTTTTAAAAAACACACACAAATAGCAACCCGATTTTATGCAAAACAGCTCGTTTTGACAGCTTAAATCAAAAAAAGATATCCCATTGTAAAAACCTAATTATGTTGTTTTTACATGAATTGGGATAAAGTTTATTTACTTTTACTTAATATATTTATCATATACATAGAATGAAAAAAATTACACTTCTGTTAACTGGGTTTTTTGTTTTTACATTGGCTAACGCACAAGACATAAAATTAAAAGGCGATATAAGCGCAGAAAACAATCAAATCAAAAATGTAGCAGATCCCACTGATGCGCAGGATGCGACAACAAAAAGTTATGTGGATACTAATGTAAACGCTTTTAGCGGAAGCTATAATGACCTCCTCAATAAACCCATTACAATAACAACAGATCAAGCAAATGCTATTACAGCAAATAATGCTAAAGTAAGTTTTCCAGGATTTGGCTCTACTTCAGGAACTGTCCTTGAAGGCTCTACTGAACTGTTTACTGGAAATTATAATGACCTCCTTAACAAACCCATTACGATAACGACAGACCAAGCAAATGCTATTACAGCAAATAATGCTAAAATTTCGAATATTCAAGTTGACTGGAATGCAAACACAGGAGAATCAGCCATACTTAACAAGCCAACTGTTTATTTGAAAGACGAAGTAGATCTATTGCTTTCTCAAATGCAAGATCAAATCAATAGCCTGAAACAGGAAATTCAAAATTTAAATCCCTATAGTGTAGTTGCCTACGAGGGATTCGATTACGACCAAGGGAATACTTTATATACTAAAAATGGTGGCGATGGCTGGGGAGAAGCATGGGATAACAATCTAAGTGCTCAGAATTCGTTTGGTGTTGTTAATATGCACTACATTATAAATTCTAGTTCCTCATATGGAGGAGTTTATAGATCAAGTCGGCGATCAGATATGACATATCCGAATTTAGAATCAATTGGAAATTATTTAGGTAACGACGATATGCAAACAGATGTTGCTTGTTTTAGTTTTAGAAACCTTAGCGAAACAATTAGTTCAGGTGTTTATTATGTTCAATTTTTGGTGCAATTCAATGACTTTTCTGACGCAGATGCGGGTGGAGCCTTAAACAATTACTTTATTTTGAATGAAGATGTCTCTGAAAAGCTAGTAGTCCGAAGAAAAAATGGAAATATTTTCATGGCAAAAACAAAGACAAGTACTGATTCGGCAGACATTGTAGATACGGGAGTAGCATTGAAAGGAGCATCTGCAGCACAGTTTGTGATTATTCAAATAGATTTCGATAACAATAAAACAAGTATTTGGGTTGATCCTGAGCTTAGTTCATTTGACTATGTAAATCCAAGTAGCCCAAACGCTTTTTTAAACTATACCTTTAGCTTTAATAGAATTACACTTGCTTCACAAACAAAGTGGGACTTTGGAGTACCAACGCTGTTTGATGAAATAAGTGTTATAAAGAAAAACTGAACATCTATTTACCGCAGTCTTAGACATTCAAAATCATATAATTTATATAGAAGTTTTACTGTCAGTTTAATGAGTATTTAACTGTACTCCATATTGAATTCTTTGAAGCAACCCCAAAAACAACAAATTATTCTTGGGTATAATGGTACACCCAATTGCGCTATTTTCGAAAGAATCGCTAGCGCTATTACATAACTTAAAAGGAACTTTTTGAAAACAAAAAACCCGTAACCTAGGTTGCGGGTTCGACTGTACACCCAATTGAGTTATTTTCGAAACAAAGCCTTTCATTTGTGGCCATATTAAATAACAAATAAATGCTTTATTTTTTTGTTGCTATAAACGTATGATGAA
>Ga0228657_1000016_pt1 | contig 135872 bp, 134 predicted proteins | sample 70DmetaG_FD_182743 | JGI IMG/M metagenome (GOLD analysis project Ga0228657, IMG submission 182743) | Seawater microbial communities from Monterey Bay, California, United States - 70D | ecosystem: Environmental > Aquatic > Marine > Coastal | place: USA: California | collected 2016-10-07 | reverse complement strand
CTGACACTCACGCGTCAGGAAGTGCTCGCAATCAACTGAAAAAATGTCGCGCAGAGTTTCGCTCAAGCCCGAAATGGCTGCCTCTGGCACGGGAGAGAGTTAGCGGCCAGGTTGGCTCCCTCCGCCAGCTTCCTTTTTTATCAATTGTTTGGTCTGGTGGGCCTTGGATTGCGTATTGCTCTTAAAGAGAGCAAAAGCGAGACTCCTATGCAGGGCAAAGACCTTATCGTTATCCTTGGCGACCAGCTCAGTCATGCATTGAGCGCGCTTGAGGCGAGCTCTGCGGAAAATTCAGTTGTTCTCATGGCGGAGGTGGCTGAGGAGGCCTCATACGTTTGGCATCACAAGAAGAAACTGGCCTTCGTTTTCTCAGCAATGCGTCATTTCTCTCAAGCTCTTTCTGCTGACGGTTGGGATGTGCGCTATCGTAGGCTGGATGATGAACATAATTGCGGCTCTTTGACCGGTGAAGTTTCTGCCTTGTTGGAGGAAGGCGGGTTTGAGCGCGTTGTCATGACTGAGGCGGGAGAGCAGCGCGTCAGTGCGGCCTTTGAAGCGGTGAGCAAAGACTGGGTTGTGCCGCTTGTCGTCTTGCCTGATGCGCGGTTTTTGGCAACGCGTGAAGCATTTGCCAGCTGGGCCGACGGGCGCAAACAGCTTCGGATGGAGTATTTCTATCGCGAGATGCGGCGCAAGACGGGGCTCTTGATGCAAGGTGATCAACCAGAAGGCGGACAATGGAACTTTGATGCTGAAAACCGCAAGCCAGCTAAGGCAGATTTGTTTATGCCGCAGCCCTTTCGTGTGGAGCCTGACGCCATCACTCAAGATGTGCTTGAGATGGTGGAGCGCGAGCGAGGGGCGCATTTTGGCGTTTTGGACGGGTTTTGGTTTGCGGTAGAGCGGCCACAGGCTCTTGAGGCGCTTGAGCAGTTTACCCGCGAGGCTTTGCCGCGTTTTGGCGATTATCAAGATGCGATGCTGACAGGGGAGCCGTTTCTTTATCACTCTGTTTTGGCGCAATATATTAATATCGGGCTTCTTGATCCGCTTGAAGTCTGTCGGCGGGTGGAGCGCGCTTATTGTGAGGGGCAGGCTCCGCTCAATGCTGTGGAAGGTTTTATTCGTCAGATCATTGGCTGGCGCGAATACATGCGTGGAATCTACTGGCTTAAGCCTGAGGGCTATACTGATCAGAACTTTCTTGGTGCGCGCCGTGATCTGCCCCGGCTTTACTGGACAGGTGAAACAGGTATGGCGTGTATGGCAGCCGCGATTGGCCAGACACGTCAAGAGGCCTACGCGCATCATATCCAGAGGCTGATGGTGACAGGAAATTTTGCCATGCTGGCGGGAATTGATCCCAAGCAAGTCCATGAATGGTATCTGGCTGTGTATGCTGACGCTTATGAGTGGGTGGAAGCGCCCAATGTGATTGGCATGAGCCAGTTTGCCGATGGTGGTTTTCTGGGTTCAAAGCCCTATGCGGCGAGCGGAAACTACATCAACAAGATGTCGGATCATTGCGGCGGCTGTAAATACAGTGTGAGCCAGAAGACAGGTGAAGGGGCGTGTCCATTCAATGCTCTCTACTGGGATTTTCTCGTCCGCAATGAAGGCAAGCTGCGGGGCAACCCCCGTCTTGGGCAAATGTATGCCACGTGGGGGCGAATGAGTGAGATAAAGCAGCAAGAGTACCTTCAGAGCGCCGCGAAGACGCTGGATGAGATCGAGACGCTATGAGGGGGCAAGACCTGCAAGTTGTCTGGTTCAAGCGTGATCTGCGGGCCTTTGATAACCGAGCTTTGGCGGCTGCAGCAGCGCGTGGGCCTGTGCTGCCCCTTTATGTGGTGGAGTCAGAGCTTTGGGCGCAGCGGGATATGTCCGCGCGGCAGTGGGAGTTTATTGCTGAAACACTCGTGGAGCTTCGGGAGGAGATGGCAAAGCTTGGGCAGGGGCTTGTCGTGCGTCGCGGAACCATGTGTGAGGTTTTGGATAGGATCAGAACAGAGCATGGTCACTTCACGCTTTGGGCGCATGAAGAAACGGGCAATGGCTGGACCTTTGCACGTGACAGGCGCGTTGCTGGATGGTGTCGCGCATCTTGCATGCCGTTTTATGAGTTGAAGAACCACGGTGTCACGCGCGCTATGGCCACACGGAACGGCTGGGCGACCTCGTGGGACAGCTTTATGAACGAACCCCTTACAACTGCCCCCAAACTTCAGCCTTTGGCAGGTGTTGATCTTGGACATATCCCGTCATCAAAGGACTTGGGGCTTGCGCCTGACCGCTGCGACGGACGGCAAAGAGGCACACGCCGCGAGGGTCTTGGGATACTCAGTAGTTTTCTGACTGAGCGCGCGCCACCCTATCGTAAAGCTATGTCTTCGCCGCTTGCCGGTGCGCAACATTGCTCGCGTCTCTCGCCGTATCTGGCGTGGGGTGCGCTTTCGATGCGAGAGGTACATCAGGCGAACGAGCGTCGGCGTGCTGACGTAGCGGTGTTGCCGTCAGTTGACAGGCGCCTAAATGGCGCGCTCAAGGCCTTCTCAGGGCGGCTCCATTGGCACTGTCACTTCATTCAAAAGCTCGAAGATGCGCCGAGGCTTGAGTATGAGAACTTGCATCGTGCTTATGACGGGCTGCGGCCAAAGGCGGCGGATGCGACACGCTTAGGCGCTTTTTCCGAGGGCGAAACAGGTCTGCCTTTTGTGGATGCGTGTATGCGCAGTTTGCGCGCAACAGGCTGGCTCAATTTTCGGATGCGGGCCATGGTGCAGGCTGTTGCGAGTTATTATCTTTGGCTTCCGTGGCAAGAAAGCGGAGCTGTTCTGGCGCGCCTCTTTACAGACTATGAGCCAGGCATTCATTGGAGCCAAGTCCAGATGCAGTCTGGGACAACCGGGATGAACACTGTGCGGATTTATAACCCAGTAAAGCAGGGGTATGATCAGGATCCGACTGGGGCTTTTACACGGCGTTGGCTGCCTGAACTTGTCGATATTGACGATGAGTACTTGCAAGAGCCGTGGCGTGCGCCAAATGCGGCGCAAATTTTGGGGCGGGCTTATCCTGAGCCTGTGGTGGAGCCGGGCGCAGCTTCAAAGGCTGCGCGAGAGGCCGTCTGGGCGGTACGCAAGGGGCCATCGTTTCGGGAAGAGGCGCAGCGGCTCTTGGTTAAACATGCGTCTCGCAAGCCTGCGCGCGGGCGCGGTAAGAGCGCAAAGAAGGCTATGGACAAGACGCAAATGAGTTTCTCCTTTGGGGGCGATAAAGAATGAAGATGCGTCGCAAGGGGGATCTGCCCCAGAAAATCTGTGCCTGTTGCGGGAAGCCGTTTGACTGGCGAAAAAAATGGGAAAAAGTCTGGGCGGAAGTTCGGTATTGCTCTGAGCGGTGTAAGAGAGAACGCCATAAGAAATAAGGCGTTGCCTTGACCGCTTGGGGCGCTAGTCTGGCCACAAAAGGGAGAGAATTGATATGAAGCTTTTGCGCGTTGGGCCTGTGGGCCAAGAAAAACCTGCCTGTCTGGATGTGACGGGTGTGATCCGTGATCTAACAGGCGTGACTGCAGATTTTGAAGGTGAGGGAGTATCTCTCGACGCGCTTGAAGCTTTGAAGGGCGTCGATTTGTCAGCACTTCCTGCCGTTGAGGGCAACCCACGGATTGGTGCGGCTGTTGCGCGGGTCGAAACGTTTTATGCGATCGGCTTGAATTATGCGCAACATGCGGCTGAAGCCGGTATGGAGCCGCCTAAAGAGCCCATTTTGTTTAATAAATCCGCTTCTTGCCTTGCTGGGCCGAATGATGCGCTGACCTTGCCAAAGGGTTCTGAGAAGAGCGACTGGGAAGTTGAACTGGGGGTCGTTATTGGCAAACGTGCGCAGGATGTCAGCGTCGAAGAGGCTCTGAGTTATGTGGCAGGCTACTGTGTGATCAATGACGTGTCAGAGCGTGCCTACCAGATTGAGCGTGGGGGGCAGTGGACGAAGGGCAAGTCGGCTCCTGGCTTTGGACCTGTGGGACCTTATTTGGTCACAGCGGATGAGGTGCCTGATCCGCAGGCGCTTGGGCTAAGGTTGAGTCTTAACGGCGAAATGGTGCAGAATAATTTCACTTCAGATATGATTTTTTCGGTTGCTGAAATTATTGCACATATGAGCGAGTTTATGGCGCTTGTGCCGGGTGATGTCATCGCGACCGGGACACCTGAAGGGGTGGGCATGGGTATGAAGCCACAGCGCTTCTTGCGCGTGGGCGATGTGATGGAACTTGAAATTGACGGGCTTGGTCGCCAGCGCACCGAAGTGATTTGAAATTAGAAAACGCGGCCCAAAGGGGCCGCGTTTTTACGATCTAAAAATGCGTGGAGTTTATGCGTTGGCTTCACGGATTTTGTTGGCTGCGTCTTTGTCAAACGCTACACTGTTGTCTTCAAACAGCGTATCAAGTTCACCTGAGAGCATCATCTCGGTGATGATGTCGCAACCGCCGACAAACTCGCCTTTGACATAGAGTTGTGGAACGGTTGGCCAATCAGAGTAGTCTTTAACGCCTTGGCGAATGGCTTCATCCGCCAGAACGTTTACGTCTTGATAGTCAACGCCCATAAAATTAAGCACGCCCGCGACGCGTGAAGAAAAGCCACATTGCGGCATTTCTTTTGTCCCTTTCATGTAGAGCACAACATCGTTGGATTTGACGGTTTGATCAATCTGGGTTTTTGCATCGGTCATGATTGTCTCGCTTATTCGGGGGCTTTTGTTGTGAGGGCAAGCGCGTGGAGCTCGCCATTGGGACCGTCCATTTTGCCTTGTAGGGCGGCATAGACAGCGCGTTGTTGCTGAACGCGGTTCTTCCCGCGGAAGCTTTCGTCAATGACCATCGCAGACATATGAACACCGTCGCTGCCCGCGACTGTGATCTCCGCATCTGGAAAGGCTGCGCGCAGGATTGTCTCAAGTTCGTCTGCGTGGATCGCCATGTCTTTCTCTCCTTAGGTCGCTTCACAAAAGATGTAAGCTCGATGTCGCTTTTGCGCAAGCGGCTCAGGCAAAGGTTTCCGCGAAACTGTTGCGATAAATGTTGCGCAGCTCTTCGAGTGGGGCTGTGATTGCGCCGAACGTTATGTCAGAGCCAGTGAACTTGCCTACCGATGTGATTGGCACACCCGCCCGCATAGCCGCGCCCATGAGGGCTTCTGCTTGATCAAAGTTGCAAGCCACAAGATAGCGCGCCTGATCCTCGCCAAAGAGTTCTTGCGTGTTTTCACTATCGATTTGAACACCAACATTTGAAGCTTCGGCCATTTCGAAAGCCGCCATGGCGAGGCCACCGTCAGAAAGATCAAGGCAGGCTGTGATCCATTCGTGGTGATCGCGGATGAAATCACCGTTGCGCTTTTCGGCTGCAAGATCAACGGCTGGGGCGTCCCCTTCTATGCGGTTGAACACTTCGGCAAGAAGGGCCGATTGGCCAAGGTGGCCTTCAGTATCGCCGATCAGAAGCGCAACATGGCCTTCGCGAGCTTGGCCCAAAATGGCTTGGTCTTCGTGAGCGATGAGGCCTACAGCCGCGATCGTCGGGGTGGGGAGAATGCCTGTCCCGTCTGTTTCATTGTAGAGGCTGACATTGCCTGAAACGATTGGCATATCAAGTGCGAGAACCGCTTCGCCGATCCCTTGGATTGCGCCAACGAATTGGCCCATGATCTCTGGCTTCTCGGGGTTGCCGAAGTTGAGGTTGTCGGTGCTGGCAAGAGGCTTTGCGCCTGAAGCTGTCAAGTTTCGATAGGCTTCAGCTACGGCTTGTTTGCCGCCCTCAACGGGGTTGGCCATAACATAACGAGGTGTGACATCCGAGGTGAAGGCCAGTAGCTTGTCAGTGCCATGAACACGCACAACGCCTGCGCCAAAACCTGGCGTGCGAACTGTATCGGCCATAACCATTGTGTCATATTGCTCATAGATCCATTGCTTGCCTGCGTAGTTTGGCGAGGCGAGAAGAGCCTTGAGGCCATCGACTGGGTCAACCTGCGGCACATCGCTGTTGACGAGCGGTGTTGCAGCAGGTGTCGCAACCCATGGGCGATCATATTCGGGTGCAGACCCTGAGAGTGTGGCGAGAGGCAAGTCTGCTTTGAGCTCGTTGCCGTGCATAATAATGAAGCGGTCTTCAGCAATGGTTTCGCCGACAATGGCAAAATCAAGATCCCACTTTACAAAGACAGCGCGCGCTTCAGCTTCCAGCGCTGGATTGAGAACCATCAACATGCGCTCCTGAGATTCTGACAACATCATCTCATAGGCTGTCATATCTTTTTCGCGTTGTGGCACATCGTTGAGCTGGAGGCGCACACCAAGACCGCCTTTGTCGCCCATTTCAACAGCTGAGCAGGTGAGGCCAGCGGCGCCCATGTCTTGAATTGAGATCACAGCTCCTGTGGCCATCAGCTCGAGAGTTGCCTCCATGAGGCGCTTTTCTGTGAAGGGGTCGCCCACCTGAACAGTCGGGCGTTTTTCCTCAATCGTCTCATCAAACTCGGCTGAGGCCATCGTCGCGCCGCCAACACCGTCGCGGCCTGTTTTGGCTCCGAGATAAACAACTGGCATACCGACACCAGAGGCGGCGGAGTAAAAAATCTTGTCTGCATCCGCGAGGCCCGCAGCAAAAGCATTCACTAGGCAGTTGCCGTTATAGGCAGGATCAAAGCGGACTTCGCCGCCCACGGTGGGGACGCCGAAACAGTTGCCGTAGCCACCGATGCCCTCGACGACGCCGTGCACGAGCTGGCGGGTTTTGGGGTGATCTTTTTCGCCAAAACTAAGAGAGTTCATCGCGGCAATAGGGCGGGCGCCCATCGTGAATACGTCTCGCAGGATGCCGCCCACACCTGTGGCTGCGCCTTGGTAGGGTTCGATATAACTCGGATGGTTATGGCTTTCCATTTTGAAAATCACGGCCTGTCCGTCGCCAATATCGACCACACCTGCGTTTTCTCCTGGACCGCATATGACTTGTGGCCCTTCTGTAGGGAGGGTTCGCAGCCATTTTTTGGAAGACTTGTAAGAACAGTGTTCATTCCACATAGCCGAAAAGATGCCAAGCTCGGTGAAGGTCGGCTCGCGGCCAATGATCTCAAGGATGCGCTCGTATTCGTCAGGCGAAAGGCCATGCGCTTTGATTAGGTCTGGGGTGATGGCGGGCTCGGTCATGGCAGCAATCCTTGCAAGGCAGAGGTATTATTCTTGCGCTTTGTCATAGGCGAACTCCTCAGAATGTAAAAGCTGAAAGCATTGTTTTTTGACCAAATCAGAGGCGGCTTTGCGCCGCAGAGCCGCTTGACCTGAGGTTGAATATGGCATTTTGATAGCCTCCACATATCTAGGAGCTAAAATTGATCGAAAATCCCTTTCTGGGCGTGGGCCTGAATGATGTTTCTCTCGCAGAAATTCCGATGCCGAGCGTTGATGCGACGGCGCCTAACAAATTGCTCGAGCGATGCCCCGAGGCTGGTCCAACGCCACTTGTCGCCCTTGGCTCTTTTGCTGGTGCGGGGTCTGTTTTTGTTAAGGACGAACGGGACCGCATGGGGCTTGGGTCATTCAAGGCACTGGGGGCGGCCTATGTGATTGCTTGTGAAGCGGCGGCTGGGCGTGCTGAAGGTCAAACGTTTGTTTGTGCGAGTGCGGGCAATCATGGGCTTTCGGTTGCTGCAGGGGCGCAGGCCTTTAAGGCGAAGGCGGTGATCTATTTGAGCCGCACTGTGCCTGAAGCTTTCGCGGAACGCCTTCGCGCCCGAGGAGCAGAAGTGCGACGTGTGGATGGGAGCTATGAAGAGAGCATGGGGGCTGCAGCCAAAGCGGCTGTTGTTGAAGGCTTTAAGCTTTTGTCTGACAGTTCGTGGCCGGGTTACACCGAATATCCGTTTCGCCTGATGGAAGGATATCTTGCGATGGCAGATGAAGCGGCTGAGGCGATGGCAGAGCCGCCCACTCATATATTCCTGCAAGCAGGTGTTGGGGGCCTGGCGGCCGCCTGCGCTGCATATTTCCGCAAGGTTTGGGGCGATGGCCCAAAGATTATCGTCGTCGAACCAGAGGCTGCGCCTGCGCTAAAAGACTGTATTGCAGCGGGTAAGTTTGTAACAGCTGTAGGACCCGAGTCTTGCATGGGCCGTCTGGATTGCAAAGAAGCCTCTCTGATTGCTTTGAACGGACTGGCGCGCGACGCAAACGCTTTTATGACGATCACTGAGGAAGAGTCCGTGGCCGCACTGCCGCTTTTGGCGGATCTCGGGCTACAAACGACACCTTCTGGCGGCGCGGGACTGGCGGGGCTTATGGGCCTTGCTCCGCTCGGGCCTGAGGCGCGCGTGTTGTGTATTGTGAGCGAAGGACCAGAAGGATGAGACGCGGATTTGATGTAGGTGAATTCAAGGCGCGCGTAAAAGCGGCGCAACTCGCCATGGCGCGCCACGAGCTCGCCGCGATTTTGCTGACAACAGAGCCTGAAGTGCGCTATTTTACAGGCTTCCAAACGCGATTTTGGGAGAGCCCAAGCCGACCTTGGTTTGTCATTATTCCTCAAAGCGGCGACCCAATTGCTGTTATTCCGTCGATTGGTGAAGCTCTGATGAGGCGCACTTGGGTGAGTGATATTCGAACATGGAGCGCGCCTGATCCGATTGATGACGGGGTTTCTCTATTGACTGAAGCGCTTTGGGAAATTGCGAGTGGCGGTAAGATTGGCGTGCCGTCCGGTATGGAAAGTCACTTGCGAATGCCGCTCGCCGACTTTGGCCGCTTGCAGGCAGCCGGGCTAGTGTTTGGCGATGATGCGGGCATAATTGCGCAGCTACGCGCTGTAAAGACTGAAGCCGAGATTGAGAAAATTGCGAAAGCTTGCAGTATTGCGGGCCGCGCCTTTGACCGTGTTGGAGAAGTCGCACGCCAAGGTGCGAAGCTTGACAGTGTGTTCCGTGGTTTCCAGGGACTTTTGCTGGAGGAGGGGGCTGATTGGGTTCCTTATCTTGCGGGCGGTGCAGGACCGACGGGCTATAGCGATGTGATCTCGCCTGCGGGGCCGCAACCCTTAGCGATGGGAGATGTGCTCATGCTTGATACAGGGGCTGTTTGGGACGGTTACTTCTGCGATTTTGACCGTAATTTTTCAATAGGAGTGCCTGCACGCAGATCGGCCGCATCTTGGAGTCAGTTGCTGGAAGCCGCGCTCGCTGGATTTGAGGCGGCAAAACCGGGCGCGGAAGCTGCGGATGTGTGGCGTGCGATGGCATCTGTCGTTGGCACGGGGGAAACGGCTGGACGGCTGGGACACGGACTTGGAATGCAGTTGACAGAGGGGCTGTCCTTGACCGCTCGTGATCATACGGTGCTGGAAGCAGGGATGGTGATCACACTTGAGCCAGGGATTGAGACGGGCGACGGAATGATGCTGGTGCATGAGGAAAACATCGTGATCCGTGAAGGTGGCGCTCAAATCTTGTCACCCTGGGCAAGTGGAGCGATGCCTGTTCTTTAGGCAAAAAAAAAGGCCGAGCGCAAAGCTCGGCCGAAGTCCAACAGGGAGGTATGAAAGCGATAAATCATCGCTGTCAGAATTGCATTTAGGCCTCACGCCTGTTTCGATCAAGGTTAAAAATGCCGCAGGTGCAGCATGACCGATATGCGTCTTATGCATGGCTTGCCCAAATTTTACTCAAGCTGCTGATTTTTAACCTGTTTACGATATGCGGAGATCTCGTCTTGGACAAAATCTCTAAAGGCACCGATGCGCTTTGAGTGCCGAAGCTCTTCAGGATAGGCGAGGAAAACTGGGATGTCGCCACTGTCAGCTTCTTCTAAGAGCGGAATAAGCTGAGGGAAGTCATTGGCGACGTATTCTGGGAGAACACCGATTCCCAAATTGTTGAGAGTGGCCTGCAGCACGCCAAAGTAGTTGTTGACGGTGAGCAAAGAGTCGATCTCGTAGCTCATCAGGGCGTTTACCATGCTTGCCGCAGCGCCCACTTGTGTCGAGCGCACATTTTGACAAATGAGACGGTGATGAGCCAGATCTTCCATGCGTTTTGGTGCACCACGCAGGTCAAGATATTCTTTCGTCGCAAATAGACGCATCCGAACAGTCATCAGGCGCTTGCGGATAAGATCTGCCTGACTTGGCTCTTTCATGCGGATGGCCACATCAGCTTCTCGCATAGGAAGATCAAGTACGCGTTCTTCAAGCATCAGATCAATCTTCAGGTCTGGATACTTTTCATAGAGTCGCGCAAGGCGCGGTGCGAGCCAAAGCGACCCAAAGCCGATTGTCGTTGTGACGCGCAGCTCGCCAAAGACTTCTTCTTCGCTGTCTTTGATACGCGCTGTGGCCGCATCGAGACGCTTGATCATGGCGCGCGTGGCATCAAAGAGCAGCTCGCCTTGCTCCGTGAGGATCAAACCACGTGCGTGCCTGTGAAACAGTGTTGTGTTTAGGGATTCTTCTAGTCCCCGCATTTGACGGGAGACGGCAGATTGGGACAGATTGAGGGTCTCCCCAGCGTGCGTGAGGCTTCCTGCGTCAGCGACCGCGTGAAATATCCTGAGTTTATCCCAATCCATTTTAAAAACTTTCTGCTCTTTTCTGTCTTGTCTGTGCAAGAATGATATTCACGTAACCGTAACGTAACGAAACTTCGCATGAAATACGAATTTCTATTTATAGGTCAACTTTTATGACCTAACATAAGGGGAATAAATTGCCTATGTTGGCAATATTATCATGTGGTGGGAGGCGCACGATGAGCAATCAGAAAGTTTCTTTGAACGACAGGTTTGATCTTACAAAGTCACCTGTTTTGTTGAATGGTACACAAGCGCTTGTCCGTTTGATGCTGACGCAAAAAGAGCGCGATCGTGCCGCTGGGTTTGCGACTGCTGGATATGTTACAGGGTATCGCGGCTCTCCTCTCGGCGCTGTGGATATGCAAATGAGCCGCGCAGAAAAAATCCTGACAGAGAACGATGTAAAGTTTCAGGCGGGCTTGAATGAAGATTTGGCAGCCACTGCGCTATGGGGCAGTCAGCAGGCCGAGCTGCGAGGCGAAGGTAAGTTCGACGGTGTGTTTGGCCTTTGGTACGGTAAAGGGCCAGGCGTTGACCGCTCTGGTGATGTATTTCGTCATGCAAATATGGCGGGCACGAGTGCCAAAGGCGGTGTTCTCGTTGCGATGGGCGATGATCACACGGGTGAAAGCTCAACTGTCTTGCATCAAAGCGAATGGGCTTTGATTGACGCTTATATGCCGGTTGTCTCACCCGCGGGTGTGCAGGAGGTTATCGATTATGGTGTGTATGGTTGGGCGCTGAGCCGTTTTGCGGGCCTCTGGGTCGGGCTTAAGACTATGAAGGATACAATTGAGGCGACCGCCGTCGTTGATGGTGATCCGAACCGTGTCAATCTTGTCTTGCCCGAATTTGATATGCCCCAAGGCGGGCTGAACATTCGTCTTGTCGACACTCCGCATGAGCAAGAAGCGCGGATGATTGATTATAAGCGTTTTGCGGCGGAAGCGTTTAGCCATGCCAACAAGATGGATAAGCGCGTCTGGGGCAAAGCTGGTGCGAAGATCGGATTTGTGGCGGCGGGCAAGAACTGGCTTGATCTTTGTCATGCGCTATCGCTGCTTGGGATTGACGAAGCGGAGGCCGAGCGGCTTGGTGTGACAACTTATAAAGTCGGGCAAACCTTCCCCCTTGATATGCGTGGTTTTACTGACTGGGCCGATGGGCTTGATTTGATTGTTGTCGTAGAAGAAAAGCGTAAATTGATTGAGGTTCAGATCAAAGAAGCTCTGTTTGATGTGCGCAAAGGCCGCCGTGTCTACGGCTGGTATAAGGGCGGGGCAGGCGGCATTCACCGCGAGGAGCTTTTCCCGACACGTGGCGCGCTTGATCCTGTTTGGATTGCCGAGAAGCTCGGTGATATTTTGGTTGAAGAGGGGCGCGGAACCGACGGCGTCAAGGCGGGTTTGGCGAGGATCGCTGAAGCGCGACGCGCGGATAACGCCGAAGATATTGCTGCGCGGCTGCCATATTTTTGCGCGGGGTGCCCGCATAACTCTTCTACGAAAGTTCCCGATGGGAGCCGTGCTTATGCAGGGATTGGCTGTCATTACATGGTTCAATGGATGGACAGAAATACCCTTGGATCAACTCAGATGGGTGGAGAGGGCGCGAACTGGATTGGTGAGGCGCCATTTTCAAACCGTGCACATGTGTTCCAGAACCTAGGCGATGGAACGTATAACCACTCAGGTATTCAGGCGATCCGCGCGGCTCTCGCGGCAGGCACGAATATTACTTACAAAGTACTCTACAATGACGCAGTTGCGATGACGGGTGGTCAGTCAAATGAGGGCGAGCTTGATGCGCCCAAGATTGTAGCCGAGTTGAAAGCAATGGGCGTCAAAGATTTGGCAATTGTTTATGACGACAAAGAAGATGTCGACATGAACTTATTTCCACAAGGTATTGAAATTAAATCCAGAGAACACTTGATGGAAGTGCAGGAGCGGATGGAGGCTGCAGAGGGTGTCTCGGCGATTGTCTATATTCAAACCTGTGCCGCGGAGAAGCGCCGCCGGAGAAAGCGTGGGCTGTTCCCAGACCCTGATAAGCGGGTGTTTATCAATACAGATGTTTGTGAAGGCTGTGGCGATTGTGGTGTACAATCTAACTGTGTTGCGGTCACACCTGTCGAAACTGAACTTGGCCGAAAGCGAGCCATTGATCAATCTGCATGCAATAAAGATTTCAGCTGCCTAAAGGGCTTTTGCCCTAGTTTTGTGACCCTGGAGGGCGCCACACCCAAGAAAGCGGCAACCGCGACCCTTGAATTGCCCGATATGCCGATGCCTGAACTGCCAACAATTGTTGGCACGCATAATGTTGTCATCACAGGGGTTGGTGGAACAGGGGTTGTAACCATTGGTGCGGTTCTCGCTCAAGCAGCGCAGATTGATGGCAAAGGTGCTGGCATGATGGAGATGGCTGGGCTCGCTCAAAAGGGCGGTGCAGTGCATATTCATTGTCGCATCGCTGAGAAACCGAGTGACATCACTGCGATCCGTGTGGCGACGGGTGAGGCACATGTTCTCATTGGTGGCGATATGGTGGTGAGCGCAGGCGCAAAGACGCTAGGTTTGACGCGCGTGGGACAGACTGGGGCTGTGGTCAACGCACACCAGACAACCACGGGCGACTTTACCCGTGATACTGAATTCAAACTTCCCTTTGATCGCCTTGAGCTGCAGCTCGAAGCGCGCCTCAAGGATCGGCTCAGTCTTTTTGACGCATCTGATCTCGCCAAAGTACTGTTGGGGGATAGCATTTTCTCCAACATGATGGTTTTTGGTGGCGTATGGCAGCGTGGATTTGTGCCAGTAAGCTATGAAGCAATCATGGCTGCCATTGGGCTCAACGGGGCTGCAGTTGAGCGCAATCAGCGGGCCTTTGATTTGGGGCGTTGGGCTATACTCTATCCGGATGAGGCACAGCGCTTTATAACTTCAACTGTTGAGTCCAAGCCACTCTCTCTGAAGGAGAAAATTGATTTTCGTGCGGGTAAGCTTGTGGAGTACCAGAATGCTGCCTTGGCTTTACAATACAGAACATTTGTCGACCGTTTTCAGGACGAGCGTCTGAAAGAAGCTGTTGCCAAAGGCTATCACAAACTGTTGGCCTATAAGGATGAATACGAAGTTGCTCGGTTGCTTTTGAGCTCACAGGAGAAAGCAGAGGCTGAGTTTGCAGGTGACTTTAAGATGAGTTACCATATGGCCCCACCACTCCTTTCCAAGCTTGGGCACGACGGGCGCCCCCAGAAGCGGCAGTTCGGACCAGGTATGAAACGCTGGCTTAAACTTCTTGCGAAGATAAAGGGTTTGCGCGGCACGCCTTTTGATCTTTTTGGTCGGACTGAAGAGCGCAAAATGGAGCGGTCTTTGATTGTGCAATACGAGCGGGACATGGGGGAAGTCTTGCAGAAGCTGAGCCTCGAAACTCTTGATATTGCTGTTGCTCTGGCAGAATTGCCGCTCAAAATTCGCGGATTTGGTCCTGTAAAAGCGCAGAACGAAGCCAAGGCTGCCAAGGAACGAGAAACTCTTTTGCAGCAGTTGCGCAGTGGTGGGGCGCCACTCTTAAAAGCTGCTGAGTAAGCTGCGTGTCATAGCGCTGTCATAAACACTAGCCAGATTATGGGTGACGCAGTATGAAGCTGCGTAAACCGTAGTCTGGTGAGTAGCAGATGGCCAAACACCCAAGCGCAGCCCGAGAAATTTCATATGCTTATTCCGCTCACACGCGGGGTGGGCGTGCTTTATCCGCACTATGGAGAATGTTACAGGGCGTTTGGGCCTCATAAGGCGCGCATAAGGTTAAGAGCTTGACGTTGCCAACGGGCAGGACTTCTGGGACGTGATGGTGGCGCGCTATGGCTTGTCGCTGAACATAGTTGGCGGTGCGCTCGAAAACATACCGCGTGAGGGGCCTCTGATCTTGGTCGCGAACCATCCCTATGGCATTTTGGATGGCCTGATGATGGGGCATATGCTGCGCCATACGCGCGGAGATTTTCGTATTTTGGCCAATTCTGTTTTCAACAAGGCTGAAGATATAAATCGCGTTATTTTACCAATCTCATTTGATGAGACCAAAGAGGCTATGCGACAGAACCTTGAGACGCGCCGTGAGGCCCTGAGCTATCTGGGCGAGGGGGGTGCGATCGGAATATTCCCTGGAGGCACGGTAAGTACAGCGGCAAAGCCCTTTCGCAAGACGCCGCTTGATCCGAGCTGGCGAAACTTTACAGCGCGTATGGTGGCTAAGTCTGGCGCAACTGTTGTACCTGTGTTCTTTGATGGAACGACAAGTCGACTTTTCCAGATTGCCAGTCATATGCACTCTAATTTGCGCATGGGGCTTTTGATTAAAAAGTTCAGTAAACGAGTTGATAGCCCAGTCGATGTTGTGATCGGAGCGCCCATCGATGCTGTCGAACTTAAGGCGCGCGCGAGCGACAGCAAAGCAATGATGGATTTCCTGCTCCAATCGACGTATGAGCTTTCTCCAAGGCCGCTTGCAACGCGTGAGTACGGCCATGAATTTGAAGAGAAACATCGCGCTTGAGGGCGTCACACATGGCTGTTGGTATTTTTGATTCTGGGCTGGGAGGGCTCACTGTTTGGCAGGCGGTGCGCGAGCGCATGCCTGATTTACCCATTCACTATTTAGCGGACTCTGCCCATGCGCCCTATGGGGTGCGTGATGCTGACGATATTCACACCTTGACGAAAGCTGCTGTTGAAAGGCTGTGGGCTTCTGGCTGTGATCTCGTCGTCTTGGCGTGCAATACCGCAAGTGCGGCTGCGCTCAGACGGATGCAGGAAGCGGGCGTGCCTGAGGGCAAGCGGGTTCTTGGTGTCTTTGTGCCTCTTATTGAAGCGCTGACGGAGCGTGATTGGGGCGATAATTCGCCGCCCCGAGAAGTCGAAGTTAAAAACGTGGCTCTGTTTGCGACGCCTGCAACCGTGTCCAGCCGTGCTTTTCAGCGAGAGTTGGCTTTCCGTGCGATTGGCGTGGATGTAGAGGCACAGGCTTGTGGTGGTGTGGTCGACGCGATCGAAGATGGCGATATGATCTTGGCCGAGGCGCTTGTGCGCAGTCATGTTGACGCGCTCAAGCGCAAGATGCCTAACCCTCAAGCTGCAATCCTCGGGTGTACACACTACCCTTTGGTCGAATCTGTCTTTCAGGATGCTTTGGGTGCAGATGTCCAAGTTTTCAGTCAGCCTGCGCTTGTCGCGGCGAGCCTTGCAGACTATTTGGACCGCCGGCCAGAGATGCGCGGCGCGGGCGAGACCAACATGTTTTTGACCACGGGAGACGCAAAACGCGTTTCTGACCGTGCAACGCAGTTTTTGCGACGACAAATCACTTTCGAAGCCGCCTAGCTTGGCTGTGTGATCTCTTAAATACCTCTAACGACTGAAAGTGAGGTCTATTATGACCCATAAAATCGCAATCCTTGGCGCGTCTGGTTACACAGGTGCTGAGCTTATTCGTCTTTTGGCAGGGCATCCTGCGTATGAAATTGTGGCGCTTGGCGCCTATTCAAAAGCGGGTCAGCGTATGGCTGAGGTGTTTCCGCATCTGCGCCATTTAAATTTACCGGAGCTCGTGAGCTTTGATCAGATCGATTTTGACAAGATCGATCTGTGCTTCTGTGCATTGCCGCATAAAACGAGTCAGGAAGTCATCAGTGATTTGCCCAAGCATTTGAAAATTGTCGACCTCAGCGCCGATTTTCGTCTTCGCGATCCAGACGCCTATACGCAGTGGTATGGCAACGTTCATGGCGCGGTTGAGATGCAGGGTGAGGCTGTCTATGGTTTGACTGAATTTTATCGCGACGAGATTGCCAAAGCGCGGCTTGTCGCCGGAACGGGGTGCAATGCGGCGACAGGTCAGTTTGCTTTGAGGCCGCTGATTGCAGCAGGTGTTATTGATTTAGATGAGATCATTTTGGACCTGAAGTGTGGTGTGTCAGGTGCAGGGCGCTCGCTCAAAGAAAATTTGCTGCATGCTGAGTTGAGCGAAGGCTATAACGCCTATGCTGTTGGGGGAACCCACCGCCACCTTGGTGAGTTTGATCAAGAGTTTTCCAAGCTCGCTGGACGGGACGTGAAGGTCCAGTTCACACCTCATTTGATGCCTGCCAACCGCGGCATTCTGGCGACAGTCTATGTCAAAGGGGATGCGCAAGATATACATGCTACGTTTGCTGCTGCATATGCGGATGAGCCTTTTTTGCAGGTGCTGCCGTTTGGCGAAACACCTAGCACGCATCATGTGCGCGGCTCCAATTTTTGCCACATCGGTGTTGCGGGCGACCGTATCGCAGGCCGTGCGATTGTAATTGCTGTATTGGATAACCTGACAAAAGGTAGCAGCGGTCAGGCCTTGCAGAATGCAAACTTGATGTTAGGTGAAGAAGAGACATCTGGTTTGATGGGCGTTCCCGTCTTTCCTTAAGGAAGCATGGCATGAAAAGTTTGAAGAAAAAGCGACGGATTCAAGTTATGGCTTTGGCGGCTGTTTCGCTTGTTGCGGCGACCGCACTCATCGGATTTGCGATGAAGGATGGGATCAACTATTTTCGTGCGCCTAGCCAGATCGCAGCAAACCCACCACCGCCAACGGAGACATTTCGTATTGGCGGGCTTGTGGAGGAGGGCAGTCTCACGCGCGGTCAGGGTAAGGCTGTGACTTTCAGCGTCACCGACGGCGGCGCCAGTGTAAAAGTAAGCTATACAGGGGTTCTGCCTGATCTGTTCGAAGAAAACCAAGGAATGGTTGGCACAGGTAAATTGAAGGATGGCGTGTTTATTGCATCGGAAATTTTGGCAAAGCACGACGAAACCTATATGCCCCGTGAAGTGGTCGACGCCCTAAAAGAGCAGGGTGTCTATCAGGATCCGAACGGTAGCTAAGCACTGTCTTAATTAAGTTTGAACAAGCTCTTCACCCCCAGTGTGGAGAGTTTTTTTATGTCAAAGACGGTGCGTGATATCGCGAATGGGATTGTTTTGCGCGAGGGCGGCTTCGTTAATGACCCTGATGACTTAGGGGGGCAACGAACTTTGGTGTCACAATTCACACAATGCAGCGGCTCGGTCTAGATCTTGATGGTGATGGCGATGTTAACATCGAGGATGTAAAGGCGTTGCAGCGCGATCAAGCCGTTGATCTATTTATTGAGCACTATTTTGTTGCGCCTGGCCTTGCGGCACTGCCTGAGCTTTTGCAAGCAAGTGTTTTTGATATGTACGTGAATGCGGGCTCAAGCGCTGTGAAAATCCTCCAGAGACTTCTTCGGGATATGGGCTACGTGCTTTCTGTTGATGGGATCGTCGGTCCTCAAACTTTGGCTGCGGCTCATGACGCTGCTCTGCGCGCACCAAAAAATTTTGTTGATGCCTACGGAATTGCGCGCCGAAACTACTACTTTCGCATCGCTGACCGTCGGATTGAAAGTCGTAAATTTGCGCGCACGAGAGCGGGTGGCAAGGGCGGATGGATACGACGAGCCGAGGAGTTTATCCGGCCAGAGTTTCACCCGACTGAGGCCGAGTTTCAAGAAAGGACAAAGCTATGGGGTTGATCGAGCGCTTTTTGACACTGATGTTCGGGGACGGTCGCAACGCTCTGTCCCAAACAGCGGAAGTCTTTCGTGAAAATGCGGAGCGTCAAGCGCAGCGCGAGTCTGTGTTGCGTTCAGCAGCCCTGGGACAGTTTCAAAACGAGTTTTCTAACCCGCCTTACACTCGGTTTGATCGCTTTATTGATGGGCTAAATAGGCTCCCCCGTCCGATGTTAGCATTTGGTACGATCGGGCTGTTTGTCTCTGCAATGATTGAGCCTGTTTGGTTTGCCAGTCGGATGCAGGGCATCGCCCTTGTTCCGCAACCTTTGTGGTGGTTGTTAGTTGCAATCGTCTCGTTTTACTTCGGTGCGCGCCATCAAGTCAAAGGACAAGCCTTTCAACGTGAGATCGCTCAGACCTTGGCGCGTGTGCCAGATGTTGCGCGCGATCTTGCAGATTTACAGACGCAAAATGTAGGCACTGGTCATTTGCTATCCGCTGAGCAGCTCGCCTCTGGGGAGGAGGCGAGCGCGCAAGACAAGAACCCAGCTTTGAATGACTGGGACCAAGAGCAAGGCTCCGCTGGCCGCTAACCCGCGACAATGTGATCCGTTGAGGGCGACGATTCCGATTGGCGAAGCCTGCGGAAATAGCTAACAAGATACTATGGTAGCAGAACTCGGACATTTCGCCCTCATCCTTGGATTTGTTGTCGCCATTCTGGTGACAATCGTGCCGCTCGTTGGTGCATATATGCGCTGGCCCGGGTGGATGAGATTTTCAGAAACTGGCTCTAACGCGCTGTTTTTACTAACGGTGACATCTTTTGGCGCGCTGACTTATGCGTTTGTTGTATCCGATTTTTCGGTGAAGCTTGTATGGATGAACAGTCATACAGCTAAACCAATGCTTTATAAAATAACGGGCGTCTGGGGGAACCACGAAGGCTCGATGTTGCTTTGGGTTTTGATTTTGACATTGTTTGGCGCCATGGCTTCTTGGTTTGGAAATGGCCTGCCGCCGACACTCAAGGCTCGAATTCTCGCTGTTCAGGCGTCAATCACAACAGCTTTTATGGCATTTGTTCTCTTCACGTCTAATCCGTTTCTGCGGCTTGATCCTGCGCCTTTGAACGGCAAGGATTTGAACCCGCTGTTGCAAGACCCGGGCCTCGCCTTTCATCCTCCATTTCTGTACCTTGGCTATGTCGGCCTCTCAATGGCCTTCAGCTTTGCTGTAGCTGCCCTTATCGAGGGGCGCGTCGATGCTGCTTGGGGGCGTTGGGTGCGCCCTTGGACTTTGACCGCTTGGATTTTTCTCACAATCGGAATCGGGCTCGGCTCATGGTGGGCCTATTACGAACTTGGCTGGGGTGGGTTCTGGTTCTGGGATCCCGTTGAAAACGCCAGCTTTATGCCGTGGCTTTTGGCCGTTGCGTTGCTGCATTCCGCGATTGTGGTTGAGAAGCGTGAAAGCCTTAAGAGCTGGACTATTCTGCTCGCCATTATCGCGTTTAGTTTTTCACTATTGGGCGCGTTTATTACGCGGTCTGGCATTATCACATCAGTCCATGCATTTGCCACCGACCCTGAACGCGGTGTGTTTTTGCTCCTCATTATGGGCGTGTTTACCGGCGGCGCTCTTGTGCTCTATGCTGCGCGCGCGAGTGTGATGGAGGCGAAAGGCGTCTTCGGTATGGTTAGCCGTGAATCCGCTCTTGTGGTGAACAACATCCTGCTTGCCGTATCTGCTTTTATCGTTTTCATCGGGACAATGTGGCCGCTGTTCAGTGAGATGTTCTTTGACCGAAAATTGTCTGTTGGAGAACCTTGGTTCAACGCAGCATTTACGCCAATTATGGTGCTGCTTGGGCTCGTTCTGCCACTTGGCGCAATGCTGCCTTGGAAGAGAGGCAAACTTGGGCGTGTCGCCTTGAAGTTGCGGGTTGGCTTTGTTTTTGCAGTCGCCATTGGGGCTTTGTTTTGGTCCGTACAGACTGGCCGATCATCCCTTGGACCTGTTGGTCTTTTCCTTGGCGCTTGGTTGATTGCTGGGTCTGCCACAGACATTTTGAGCCGCGGACGCAAAGGCGAGGTGCTAAACAGGCTTCGCAATTTACCGCGAGCCGATTGGGGGAAGGCCGTGGCGCATGCTGGTCTTGGCGTCACAATGGCTGGGATCGCTGGTTTGATCGCTTGGGAACAAGAAGATATCCGCGTCCTTAAAAACGGTGAGCAGTTTGACATCGCGGGTTACACCATCGTGTTGAACGGCGTTGAAGAAGTTCAAGGGCCTAACTATCTCTCGACGATGGGAGATGTAACGCTGCTAAATGGCACGCGTGAAATTGCAACGCTGAACCCTGAAAAAAGAGTATATCCAGTCGCCGGGATGCCAACCACAGAAGCCGCAATCGATATTGGGTTTTTCCGCGACGTGTATGTCGTCGTAGGAGATGCACAAGTGGGCGGTGGTTGGGCCTTTAGAACTTACTATAAGCCTTTGGCAAACTGGATTTGGGGCGGTGCGATTTTGATGGCAATTGGCGGAGCGCTAAGCCTGTCAGATCGTCGTTATCGCGTTGCAGCTGGCGCTCGGCGGACGCCCTCGACAACAGTTGGAGTGGCTGCAGAATGAAGTGGCTTAGTTTATTTTTTATACTCTGGGCGCTGCCTGCCTTTGCTGTTCAACCGAATGAGGTTTTGAGCGACCCAAAGCTTGAAGAGCGCGCCCGCGATTTGAGCCAAGGGCTGCGCTGCCTTGTGTGCCGCAACGAGAACATCGACGACAGCAACGCAGAATTGGCACGCGATTTGCGCCTCTTGGTGCGTGAACGTTTGGTCGAGGGCGACACCGATGAAGAAGTGCTTGATTTTGTAGTGAGCCGTTATGGTGAGTATGTCTTGCTCAATCCAACCAAAGGCGGCAGCAACGTCATATTGTACTATGCTGGTCCTGGAATGCTCTTGCTCGCGTTGTTAATCGGCGGACTTTATTTAAGAACACGCGCGCGAGCGACGCCCGAAGGCAGTAACAGCTTGAGTGATGACGAAACTAAGCGCCTCAAGCAGATTATGGGCGAGTGACGCTTCGTTTCACTTTCCTTAGCTGGCGAAATCGGTTTTGTCTGATACCACTGTAGCGCGAGGGATATCATGGAATTTCAAACTGTTACCTATGAGTTGAATGCAGACGGATACGCGGTCATCGGGCTCAATAGGCCTGACAAGATGAACGCGATGACAGCACAGATGCGTGCTGAAATTCCTGTAGCTTTAGCTGAAGCAATCAAGGCTGGTGCACGCTGTGTTGTGCTTACAGGGCATGGACAGGCGTTCTGTTCGGGCCAAGATTTGGGTGACGGCGGGAACGCTGCCGAAATAGATTTAGAGCGTGTTCTGCGGGATGAGTATAATCCTATGGTACAAAATCTAGTGTCCTCACCCGTGCCTGTGATTGCCGCTGTAAACGGCGCTGCGGCAGGTGCGGGTGCCAATCTCGCTTTGGTTGCGGATGTCGTGATCGCGACCAAGAGTGCGTATTTCATGGAAGCCTTCACGCGTATTGGGCTAATTCCTGATGCGGGTGGCACATACTTTCTGCCGCGGTTGGTTGGGCCTGCTAAAGCTATGGGAGCGGCGTTGTTTGCAGAGAGAATTAGTGCTGAAGACGCTGACAAAATGGGGCTGATCTGGGAGCATGTGGAAGATACAGAGTTTGAGACGCATTGGCGCGCCCGGGCAGCGCATCTGGCGCATGGGCCGACAGAGGCCTACCGACGTACCAAGAAGGCGCTGCGTGCGAGTCTTGGTAACAGTCTTGAGGACCAATTGAACCTTGAGGCTCGCGAACAAGGGCGCGCAGGCAAGAGCCGAGACTTTAAAGAGGGTGTGATGGCGTTCCTTGAGAAGCGTAAGGCACACTTCGAGGGCCGTTAAGCGTCTTAAGTTTTGCAGTACGAGAGATCTTGCTCAGAGCGCGCCAAACCTCAGTGAAGCCGAATATACTATTGGGATTTTAGTAAAAATTGCCCAAAAAAAATGGCCCGCTTTTGAGCGGGCCTTTCTCGTATTTTTGAGCTTTCCAAGCAGTTGGCCTTAGCCGCGCTTTTCGACGTCTACGTAATTGCGCTCTGTCTCGCCGAGGTAAAGCTGACGCGGGCGACCAATTTTCTGTTGTGGGTCTTCGAACTGTTCTTTCCATTGTGAAATCCAGCCGACTGTGCGCGAAACAGCAAAGATCGGTGTGAACATTGACGTTGGAAAGCCCATCGCTTCGAGAATGATGCCGGAGTAAAAGTCGACATTCGGGAAGAGCTTTTTCTCAACAAAGTACGGATCATTGAGCGCAACTTGCTCAAGTTCTTTTGCGACTTCGAGGATCGGGTTGTTTTCAACGCCGAGCAGTTCAAGGACTTCGTCAGCTGATTGCTTTAGAACCTTGGCGCGTGGATCGGTGTTTTTATAGACGCGATGACCGAAGCCCATAAGGCGGAAGGGGTCGTTCTTGTCTTTAGCACGCGCGATATACTCTGGAATACGGTCTTTCGTTCCGATTTCCTTGAGCATTTCGAGGCAGGCTTGGTTTGCGCCGCCGTGGGCAGGGCCCCATAGGCATGCAATGCCCGCTGCAATACAGGCGAAGGGGTTTGCCGCAGAAGAAGAGGCCAGACGCACTGTTGAGGTTGAGGCGTTTTGCTCATGATCGGCATGGAGTGTGAAGATGCGGTCCATCGCGCGGCTCAGGATCGGGTCTACGTTGTAGTCTTCTGCAGGGACGGCAAAGCACATGTGCAGGAAGTTTGACGCATAATCCAGTTCATTGCGTGGGTACACGAACGGTTGACCGATCGAGTATTTGTAGGCCATGGCCGCAATTGTCGGAAGTTTAGCAATCATACGGATCGAGGCTACTTCGCGCTGCCATTCGTCATTGACGTCAGCACTGTCAGCATAAAAGGCAGACATCGCGCCTACAACGCCCACAAGCGTGGCCATTGGGTGAGCATCACGACGGAAACCACGGAAGAAGTTGTGCATTTGCTCGTGCACCATGGTGTGGCGCGTGACGCGGTTTTCAAAATCTTCGACTTCGGCCGCTGTTGGGAGTTCACCGTAGAGCAAGAGGTAGCAGACTTCGAGGTAATGTGACTTCTCAGCGAGCTGATCAATCGGGTAACCGCGGTGCAAAAGCTCGCCTTTTTCACCGTCAATGAACGTGATCGTGCTCTCGCAGGAGGCAGTAGAGGTATAGCCTGGATCATATGTGAATACACCCGCTTGCGCATAAAGCTTGCGGATGTCGATGACATCGGGCCCAGTGGTGCCTGAGTACATGGGGAGCTCGAAGCTCTGCCCATCAATCGTCAATGTCGCTGTTTTGGTGCTGTCTGTCATCTTGGCCTCATCCTCTGAAGTCTTGAGCGCGGATCGCCCAAGAGTGTCTGTATCTTATCTGGCTATAAAAGCAGTTAACGCCTTTATGCCGCTGCATCCTGAATACGGGCGAGAGTCTCGTCCGGACCAAGAACCAGCATCATGTCGAAGACGCTGGGCGTTGCTGCTCGTCCTGCAAGAGCTGCTCGGAGCGGTGCTGCAAGTTGTCCAAACTTTGTGCCTTTCTCTTCGGCAAAGCCGTTGAGGAGCGCTTCCAAGTTTGCACGTGTCCAGCTAACATTTTGCAGATGCGGCGTCAATTCTTTCAGTATGCCACGGGATACCGTGTCGAGTACCTTAGCAGCTTTTTCATCGGGAGAGACGGGCCGATCGACCATGATAAAGTGAGCTTTATCAATTAGTTCTCCGTATGTCTTCGCACGCTCTTTTAGCTGTGGCATGGCTGCTTCAAAAAGTGAAATTTTTGAATCTTGGAGGCCGCTTTGTCCTGTGGCCGCCAAAAAAGTCTTAAGTTCATGCAGCAGTGCAGCATTTTCTGTAGCGGCGATGTGCTGTCCGCAGAGATTCTCCAATTTTTTGAAATCGAACCGAGCTGGGGATTTTCCAATACTGGTAAGATCAAACCATTCAAGTGCTTGAGCATCTGTGAAAAACTCGTCGTCGCCGTGACTCCAGCCAAGGCGGGCGAGGTAGTTGCGCATGCCTGAGGCAGGGTAGCCCATGTGTTGATATTCTTCGACGCCTGTTGCGCCATGACGCTTGGATAGCTTTTTGCCATCAGGGCCAAAGATCAGTGGAATATGGGCATAAACGGGCAGGGGCCAACCCATCGCCTCATAGATCATCATTTGTCGCGCAGCATTGTTGAGATGATCATCGCCGCGGATCACATGTGTGACTCCCATGTCGTGGTCATCCACGACCACAGCAAGCATATAGACTGGCGTGCCATCGGAGCGCAGCAGGATCATGTCATCAAGCTGGCTGTTCTGGATTGTTACATCGCCCTGTACCTGATCTTTGATCACGGTTTGGCCCTCTTTGGGGGCTTTTATGCGGATCACATAGGGCGCGTCAGGGTGTTCGCTTTCTGGTACCTCTCGCCAAGGCGAATGGTAGTGTGTGCTGGAGTTTGTGGCACGGGCGGCCTCACGGAAGGCTTCGATTTCGTCCTGCGTTGCGAAACACTTATAGGCTTTGCACTCGGCGAGGAGCTGATTGGCCACTTCTGCGTGGCGCGCGCCTTGCTCGAACTGGCTCACGGGTTCTCCATCATAGTCAAGGCCCAGCCAGTCCATGCCGCGCAGGATAGCCTCGGTGGCCTCCGGTGTTGAGCGGGCGCGGTCGGTGTCTTCGATGCGAAGGAGGAACTTGCCGCCACGGCCGCGCGCATAGAGCCAGTTAAAGAGCGCTGTGCGGGCCGTTCCGATGTGCATGAAGCCCGTGGGCGACGGGGCAATACGGGTGACGACGGGTTTTTCTGAGGGCTGTGACATGGAGAATTAACCTTTCGGTAACCATCAATTGGTTAGGATTTAGGCCTGTCTAACTATCTCCATGGGTAAGAACAAGTGACGTGGCTCAAGGCCTCTTGCGAGCGTGTTTTGCTCGGGCAGCGCGGTGCGCTTTACCCTTGGGCGCCCGTTTTTCTTGCATTCGGGATCAGTCTTTACGTTGCCTTGCCAAACGAGCCACCTCTCGCGGCCTATGCACTGGCTTTAGCGGCAACTGTTGCAGGGAGTGTTCTCCTTTCATTGTATCGCAGCCTCTTTGCTCCTTTGGTTTGGGCCTGTCTCCTTGTCTCCGTCGGGTTTGGATTGGCGGGGGCGCGGGGGGTTTGGGTTTCGGGGCCTGTTTTGGGGTGGCGTTATTATGGACCTGTGGAGGGGCGGATTGTTTTAATCGACCGTTCGGCCAGTGGCGCGCTGCGGCTGACGTTGGATCAGGTGATTCTTGAGCGCTTGCCGCCGAACAAAACGCCAACGCGGGTGCGCGTTGCTTTGCACGGAGCAGAGGGCGCAGTGCCGCAAGCCGGCAGCACAGTTCTGATCACAGCGCATTTGTCTCCCCCTTCAGGGCCTGTTGAACCAAACGGGTTTGATTTCCAGCGCCATGCTTGGTTTCAAGGGCTTGGTGCGATCGGCTACAGCCGCACGCCTCTTATGTTGCTTGAACCCGCGCGCAATACGGCCCTGATCAGTCAGGCCCGATATGCTTTTGCCGATTTCGTTCGCACCAAAATCAAAGGCGAAAACGGTGCTTTTGCCGCGGCAATTATGGCGGGGGACCGCTCGGGCATGTCACAAGAGACGGTCGACGCACTACGCCACATCAATCTGGCGCATCTTTTGGCCATTTCGGGGCTGCATATGGGGCTACTGAGTGGCTTTATCTATGCGGCGATCCGCAACGGGCTTGTACTCAGTCCGAGCTTGCGCCACCGTCTCCCCATCCGAAAAACAGCGGCCTTGGGCGCGCTTGTGGTTTCGTTTTTCTATCTGCTCCTGTCGGGCGGCTCTGTTGCGACAGAGCGTGCTTTCATTATGGCGATGGTGGCACTTGGAGCGGTATTCTTCGAGCGCCGTGTGATCAGCTTGCGCTCCGTTGCAACGGCGGCGCTGATTGTTCTTTTGTGGCAGCCAGAGGCGCTGCTCGGCCCCGGGTTTCAGATGTCATTTGCCGCGACAACGGCGCTTGTCGCTGTGTTTGCCGCCCTTCGGGACCACAATATATCTCTCGGCCCGAAATGGCTGCGCCCGTTTTCTACGTTGTTTGTCACGCCCTTTGTGGCGGGCTTGGCTACGGCGCCTGTCGCGGCAGCGCATTTTAACCACTTCGCGCACTATGGTCTTTTGGCCAATTTGCTGGCGGTGCCCTTGATGGGCGCAGTGGTGATCCCTGCCGGGGTGATTGCGCTGCTCCTTTGGCCGCTTGGGCTCTCGTCGCTGGGCTTTTTTGTTATGGAGCTTGGCATTTCGTGGATCCTCACCGTTGCAGGCTTCTTTGCTGCCCTTGACGGTGCGCGTGGCACTGTTGTTGCGCCTGATCCTTATGTTCTGGCTATGATGAGCTGGGTGCATTAGGCGTGGCCCTCTGGCGGGGGACAGCCCGGCTAATTGGTGTTCTCCCGATGCTTGTGGCTGCCGGGTTTTGGTCGCAGACAACACGGCCTGATGTCTTGATCTCAGATACGGGTAAGCTTGTCGGGGTGATGACTGAGGCGGGACGGGTTCTCAGTGTCAAGTTGGGCAGTGGGTTTGTGGCGCGCGGCGGGCTAGAGAATGATGTGATATGCGCTCGCAGGAAGCGGCGGCAAAACTCTGGGAGGAGGCTTCGGCTGTGGCGGCATATCCGCTTCTTCATGCCCGCGGAAAGGCTTCTGTTGTGGCGGCAGATTGCGCAGCGGGGCACATCCTTGTCGTAGCTGGTCTGCTTGAGCGCGAACTGCCTTGTTTTGTCTTTGATGAGAGGCGGCTCAGGGAGACAGGCGCTGTGGCGCTGTATTTTGTGGGGGATGAGCTCAAAATGAAAACGGCCCGCGAGAGCACGGGCCGAAGACTTTGGAATACGCGGCGGGAGCGTCAGTAAGTGCGGATCAGCCCGACAAGGCGGCCCTGTACTTTGACTTGGTCCTCAGGGAAGACGCGCGTTTCATAGGCCGGGTTTGCGGCTTCCAAAGCGATCGCGTTGCCACGGCGGAAGAAGCGCTTGAGCGTGGCTTCCTGATCTTCGATGAGCGCAACGACAATATCGCCGTTTTCGGCTGTCTGGCTTTCGCGGATGACGACAACATCACCATTATTGATGCCGGCCTCGATCATGGAGTCGCCTTTGACTTCAAGGGCGTAGTGTTCTCCGCCGTCGCGCATCATGCTGGTGGGCACGGCCACGTTGTGGGAGACTTCGCTAATTGCCGCGATGGGCACACCTGCCGCGATACGACCCATCACAGGCACTTCCTGTGCAGAGACATGGCCCACGGGCATAGCGCTTGCGGGGCGAGGGCCATCGGGCCTGTCGCCCTCAATCACCTTAGGAGTGAAGCCGCCTGACTTGCCTGCCATGCTGTCGGGGAGTTTGACAATCTCAATGGCGCGGGCACGGTGCGCAAGGCGGCGGATAAAGCCGCGTTCTTCAAGAGCTGTGATGAGGCGGTGGATGCCAGACTTGGAGCGCAGATCAAGGGCCTCTTTCATCTCGTCAAAGCTGGGTGGTACGCCGTCGCGTTGCACCCTTTTGTTGATAAAATCGAGCAGATCGAGCTGTTTCTTGGTGAGCATCCGCTGGCCCTCTTATGAGTTAAACTTCCTTTTGTTCTACTCATGTTCTCTTTTTGTGTCAACTGTTCTGTTTTTGAGCGGCACAACGAGAACACCAAAGCCTTAAAGCTGCGCCCCGCAATATTAATGAGGCCTAAAACGGCTGATTCTAGGGGGGTGATATGCGTGCACACCCCGTGCACAATGTGTGTACCGCCTGAAACGCGAAGTGTTAAGCGAAATTAACTGAAGGTGCCGTGCGCTGCCGTGAGGCGGGCTTAACCCTTTACGATCCAGCCGCCGCCATAGATACGGCTGCCCTTGGGATCATAAAAGACGCAGGCCTGTCCGGGGCTGACGCCTTCTTCTGGGGTGAGAAGCTCGACTTCGCCTGTGTTCGGGCCAGTGGCGCGCAGGATCGCTTCGCGGGGGGCGCGCGTCGAGCGGACCCGCACGGCGATCCGGCGCTCAGGTGTGGCCTCGAATGGTTCATCGCCCAACCAGTTGATTTCGGCGAGGGGCACGATGCGCGTTGCGAGGGCTTCTTTTGGGCCAACGACGACGCGTTTGTTGTCCACATCAAGCTTTACAACATAGAGTGGATCGGCCAGGCCGCCGATCCCAAGGCCGCGGCGCTGGCCGATTGTGTAGTGAATGACACCTGTGTGCGCGCCAAGGACGTTGCCGTTCATGTCGACGATTTCGCCAGGCTCGGCCGCACCAGGGCGCAGTTTTTCGATCACGGCGGCATAATCACCATTTGGCACAAAGCAGATGTCCTGGCTGTCAGGCTTGTTGGCGACTTTGAGGCCGTATTTCTCGGCCAAAGCGCGGGTTGCGTCTTTGGAGGGGAGGTGACCCAACGGGAAGCGCAGATACTCAAGCTGCTCTGGCGTTGTTGAGAAGAGGAAATAGCTTTGGTCGCGATTGGCATCGGCGGCGGAGTGCAGCTCGGGGCCTTGTGTGCCCATCATGCGCTGAATGTAGTGGCCAGTGGCCATACAGTCGGCATCAAGATCGCGGGCTGTGGCGAGCAGGTCTTTGAATTTCACCCGTTCGTTGCAGCGTATGCAGGGCACGGGCGTTGCACCCCCAAGATAGCTGTCGGCAAATTCATCAATAACGGCATCTTTAAAAATGTTCTCATAATCGAGGACATAATGCGGGAAGCCCATCTCTTCGGCAACGCGGCGCGCGTCGTGGATGTCGATACCTGCACAGCAAGCGCCCGACTTGGCCAGAGCTGCGCCGTGATCATAGAGCTGAAGCGTGACGCCGATCACGTCATAGCCCTCTTCGGCCAACATAGCTGCGACAACAGAGCTATCAACGCCGCCTGACATTGCCACAACAACCCGTGTTTCACTCTCGGGTTTGGCAAAGCCAAGAGAGTTAAGCTTCGTTTGGGGCGCAGGATGGGATGCGGCAGACATGGGTGGCTCCGAAAACTTCTCTGAAAACATGAGGAAAATTCTATGTTTTCTTGGGTGTTGGCTTCATGCCTCTTTAAGCGCTTTGACCGAGTTTGGCCATGACACAAAGAAGGTTTATGCCATGTATCTCAAGAAAGTCGATGGTCCAAGGGCTGTTCGTCTCCCTGACGGGAAGGTGATGACCCGCGCAGACTTGCCACCCGCAAAAACGCAACGCTGGGTTGCATCGCGCAAAGTGCTTGTTGTCAGGGCGGTTCTTTACGGGCTTATGACGCAGGCCGAAGCGATGAGCATCTATGACCTAAGCGAAGAAGAGTTTTTTGAATGGGTACACGCTGTCCGCGCCTACGGGGATGCGGGCTTAAAGGTCACACAGTTGCGGTCGGCGAAACACTCTTAGGTTGTTTGGTGTCTTTTTTTGCTATGGTAACCAGAGGTTAACCAATTTTGGTCAGGTTTAAGCTCAATGAAAGAATAACTGCGGAGAAATTAATATGCGCGTCCTTCTCGTTGAAGACGATCCGACGACCAGCAAAAGTATCGAAATGATGCTGACCCACGCCAACCTTAATGTCTACACAACAGACATGGGCGAGGAGGGGATCGATCTTGCGAAACTTTATGATTATAACTTTATTTTGCTTGATTTGGGGCTGCCCTATATGAACGGGCACGAGGTGCTGCGCCAGCTGCGCCTTACCAAAGTCGATACGCCGATCCTGATTTTGTCGGGTTCGGACGACACTGAAAACAAGATCAAAGGCTTTGGCTTCGGGGCGGATGATTATCTGACCAAGCCATTTCACCGTGAAGAGCTTGTGGCGCGAATCCATGCCATTATTCGTCGCTCGAAAGGGCATTCTCAGTCTGTGATTAAAACGGGTGAGATTTTGGTCAACCTGGACGCCAAGACCGTTGAAGCAGGCAACAAACCTGTGCACCTGACGGGCAAAGAGTATCAAATGCTTGAGCTGCTTTCGCTGCGCAAGGGCACCACGCTGACAAAAGAGATGTTCCTCAATCACCTGTACGGCGGGATGGATGAGCCTGAACTCAAGATTATTGACGTATTTATCTGTAAGTTGCGCAAAAAGCTGGCGAATGCTACGGATGGTACGAACTACATCGAGACGGTCTGGGGCCGTGGCTATGTTTTGCGTGATCCACAGCCAGAAGCCTTGGATGGCACACCGATCGCGCTTGGCGCATAAGCTTTAGAGACAGTTTCTCCTGACTGGCGCAGTGTTTTCCACTGCGCCTTTTTCAGTTTGGGCGGCTGTTTACGACGTGTGCTTGTCTGTTTTTTTCTGTGTTGCCGCGCACTGGCACAACGGGCAAACTTGGGGCATGTAAGCAGCGACAAAGCAAGAGACTTGGGGGCGCGTGTGGCAGAGCAGGACGTTAACACTTTGACCGAGGCCGCAGCGCGGGACGAGCTTGCGCGGCTGGCCGAGGCGTTGGCTGCGGCCAACACGGCGTATCACACCGAGGATGCGCCAGAAATATCGGATGCTGAGTATGACCGCCTGAAACAGCGTAACGCTGCGATTGAAACGCGTTTTCCAGAGTTGAAGCGCGCTGACAGCCCGAGCGAGAAAGTCGGTGCTGCACCGTCTGACGGGTTTTCCAAAGTGACGCATGCGCAGGCGATGCTTTCGCTGGGCAATGCTTTTGAAGACGCGGATGTTAACGATTTTGTCGCGCGAACGGCCAAGTTTCTGGGGGTTCCCGAGGCCAGCCTAAGCTTTACCGCGGAGCCCAAGATTGACGGTTTGAGCTTGTCTTTGCGGTATGAAAACGGCCAGCTCGTGCAGGCAGCAACGCGCGGCGACGGGGCGACAGGCGAAAATGTCACTGCAAATGCGCGCACGATTGCGAGCATTCCGCATCAGCTTTCCTTTGCGCCAGATATTTTGGAAGTGCGTGGCGAGGTGTATATGCGCCACGATGATTTTGCGGCGCTTAATGCGGCGCAGGAGGCGCGCGGGGCCAAGAGCTTTGCCAATCCGCGCAATGCTGCGGCGGGGTCTCTGCGCCAGCTTGATCCGGAAATCACACGGCAACGCCCACTTGCTTTTTTTGCCTATGCTTGGGGCGCGCTTTCGCAGCCTTTGGCAGAGACCCAAATGGAGGCGATTTTGCGCCTTGCGGCGCTTGGCTTTGAGACCAACCCGCTGACAGCGCTTTGCGCGGGGGCCAAAGAGCTTGTGGCGCATTACGACATGATCGGCGCGGCACGTGCGGATCTGCCTTATGATATTGATGGTGTCGTCTACAAGGTGAACGATCTGGAGCTACAGGCGCGCCTCGGCTTTCGCAGCACAACACCGCGTTGGGCGATTGCCCATAAGTTTGCTGCGGAGCTGGCTTGGACCAGACTTGAAGGTATCGATATTCAGGTTGGGCGCACGGGCGCACTGAGCCCTGTGGCGCGGCTTGTGCCTGTGACGGTTGGGGGCGTTGTTGTGTCGAACGCAACGTTGCACAATGAGGATTACATCCAGGGGCGCGACAACAAGGGCGAGGGCATTCGCGGCGGTAAGGATATTCGTGTGGGTGACTTGGTGCAGGTTTATCGCGCGGGCGATGTGATCCCCAAGATCGCGGATGTGGATCTGAGCCAGCGCCCGGAGCGTGCGCAGCCATACGCTTTTCCAGATGTTTGCCCCGAGTGTGGGTCTGAGGCTGTGCGCGAGGAGGGCGATGCGGTGCGCCGCTGCACAGGTGGGCTGATTTGTCCTGCGCAAGCTGTTGAAAAATTGAAACATTTTGTGTCCCGAAAGGCGTTTGATATTGACGGGCTGGGCGCAAAACAGATCGAGATGTTTTATCACGATGATCAGCTCCCAATTCGCGAGCCTGCTGACATTTTCACGCTGGCGGCGCGGGACGGGGCCAATCTGACCAAGCTGAAGAACCGTGAAGGCTGGGGCGCACGCTCTGCGGAAAAGCTGTTTGAGGCGATTGAAGAGAAGCGCAAGATCGGCTTTGCACGGCTGCTGTTTGCTCTTGGCATTCGTCATGTTGGCGAGCAGGCGGGCAAGCTTTTTGCCAATTATTACCTCAGTTGGGAGGCCTTTGTGAGCGCGGTGCGCGCCGCCGAAGACGAAAGCGGCGCAGCTTGGGCCGAGCTCTTGAGTATTGATGGTGTTGGTGTGGTAATGGCGCGTGCGCTGGTCATGGCTTTTGCGCAGGAGCACGAGCGCGAGAGCATTGAGCGGCTTGTGGGCGAGCTTGAGATTGAGGATGCGGAGGCTGTGGCGAATGACAGCCCTGTCGCAGGCAAGACGCTTGTCTTTACGGGTACGCTTGAAAAAATGACGCGCGCGGAGGCGAAAGCCCGTGCTGAAAGCCTTGGTGCAAAGGTTGCGGGGAGTGTTTCGGCGAAGACTGATTTGCTGATCGCGGGGCCCGGAGCGGGAAGTAAGGCCAAAAAGGCGGCAGGGCTTGGAATTGAGACGATAGATGAAGACGGCTGGATTGCGCTGGTGGCGGGGCTATGAGCGGACGACCGACAGCGCTTTTTCCGCTGTTTGCGGGTCTTGAGACGCTGGAGGGCGTGGGCCCCAAGACAGCTGCGCTTCTGGAGCAATTGCATGTTCTAAAGCCGCGCGATCTGATTTTTACGCTGCCGTACAGTGGCATTGATCGCGCGGTGCGGCCCAGTGTTCTCGGGCTTGATTTTCCAACGGTGGCGACTGTTGAGGTCGAGGTGATACAGCATCATCCAGCGCGGGCACGGGGACGGCCAACGCGGGTGCAGGTGGAGGATCGGGAGACGACATTTGAGCTCGTGTTCTTTCATGCGCGCGGGGAGTATTTGCAGAAGATACTACCTGTCGGTGGGCGGCGTGTCGTTTCGGGCAAGCTGGAGATGTTTGACAGTGTCATTCAAATGACCCACCCGGATCATATCCTGCCGTTGGATGAGGCGGGGGATCTGCCGTTATTTGAGCCTGTCTATCCTCTCACTGCAGGGGTGAGCCAGAAGGTGATGTATAAGGCGACGCGGGCTGCCTTGGCGCGGATGCCCGAGCTCGATGAGTGGGCGGACGCCGAACAACTGCGCCAAGCGGGCTGGTCCACTTGGGCGGCCTCAGCACAGGCGGCACATGCGCCGACATGTCTTGCAGATTTGACTGCGACGGCTCCTGCGCGGGAGCGTTTGGCGTATGACGAATTTTTTGCGCATCAGCTTACCCTGGCCTTGGCACGGATGAACCGCCGCAAGGGCAAGGGGCGGGTGAGCACGGGCGATGGCGCGCTGCGCGCTAAGGTATTGAAAAGTATTCCATTTGAGCCAACGGGTGCGCAGAGTCGCGCGGTGAGCGAGATTGCAAAGGATATGGCGCAGCCTGCACGGATGAACCGCTTGTTGCAGGGGGATGTGGGGGCGGGCAAAACGCTTGTGGCCTTGATGGCTTTGCTTGTCGCTGTCGAGGCGGGCGGGCAGGGTGTTATGATGGCGCCCACCGAGATTTTGGCGCGGCAGCATTTGCAGGGCTTGCAGCCCTTGGCGGCGACGGCGGGTGTCCGGTTGGAGCTTCTGACAGGGCGGGACAAAGGGCGCGCGCGGGCAGAGAAATTGGCGGCGCTGGCCAGGGGCGAGATCAACATTCTTGTTGGAACCCATGCTGTCTTTCAAAAGGACGTGCATTTTGCCGATCTGCGGCTGGCGATTGTGGATGAACAGCACCGGTTTGGCGTACGTCAGCGGCTCGAGCTTGGCAAGAAGGGGGTGAGCGCAGATGTGCTTGTGATGACTGCGACGCCGATCCCGCGCAGCCTCGCGTTGGCGCAATATGGCGATATGGATGTTTCGGTGCTCGATGAGAAGCCAGCTGGTCGGCAGCCGATCAAGACTGCTCTTATCAACACGCAGCGTATGGATGAGGTGATTGAGCACCTTAAGGGCGCTGTGGCGGAGGGCAAACAGGCCTATTGGGTCTGCCCCTTGGTGGAGGAGAGCGAGAGTGTGGATCTTGCCGCAGCTGATGAGCGCTTCAAGGCGCTGCGCGCACGGCTTGGGGAGGGTGTTGTCGGGCTGGTACACGGGCAGATGCCGCCCGAGGAGAAGGACGCCGCCATGGCCGCATTTCAGCAGGGCACGCTGAGTGTTTTGGTTGCGACCACGGTGATTGAAGTGGGGGTGGATGTCCCCAATGCGACGATTATGGTGATCGAGCGTGCAGAGAGCTTTGGGCTGTCGCAGTTGCATCAGCTGCGCGGACGTGTCGGGCGCGGAAGCGGGGCCTCGACCTGTCTTTTGATGTATCGCGCGCCCATGAATGAGGGGGCAGAGCGGCGTCTGACGACCTTGCGTGACACGGAAGACGGCTTCAAGATTGCTGAGGTGGACCTTGAAATGCGCGGTGCGGGCGACTTGATTGGCACGGCACAATCGGGCATGCCGCGGTTTCGAGTGGCAGATATGGAAAGCCAGAGCGCGCTCATGAAAGTGGCCCAGAGCGATGCGCGCAAGCTGCTGAATGATGACCCGACACTTAAAACACCGCGCGGGCAGGCGGCGCGGGCGCTTTTATGGCTGATGGAGCAAGATCAGGCTATCCGTTTGATATCAGTGGGTTAGGCTGTTTGTTCTCATATTTTTCGTAAATGTTCTCAAAAAGTTCTTTACAGAATCTGAATTAAATGAGAACAAAAGGGCAACAAAGAGAACAAACCCTTAATAGGAGCCTCCCGATGATCAAAGATGTCAAAGACGTGATTGCCCGCTCACACTCCAGCCTGCTTGCGGATGCACTTGGGGCTGTGTCTTTGATGGCGATGCTTGTGGTTGCTCTTCATCTTCCGAACCTGATGTAACAGATTTCTGCCTTGTATGCTTCGCGAAATTCTGGCGCGCACTGTCCCAATCGCGCGCCGAGAGTCAAACTGCCGTTCCAACGAATTAGTCCTGCCTTTCTTTTTCGTCGCCAGCTTGCAAGCATACGCACTTGATCCGCCGCCTCTAAAAAGAGAGCGGCGGTTTTTTTATGCAGCTGGTGAGTTGTGGTGGGTTTAGACGGCTGCGGCGTCGATCGCGTCGAGCGTTGCGTCAAGGCAGAGCATGATCGACGCGTGACGGTTTTTATAGTCGCGCGCGGGGAGCAAGACTTTGAGCTCGTCAAAGGGCGCATCGGGGGCTTGGCCTTCGCTGCGCAACATGGCGAGGAGCTGGTCATGCGCCGTCTGGATCTCTGCGCGAGTGCAACCTATGGCATTTGCTGCGACCACAGAAGCGGCGGCTTGGCCGAGGGCGCAGGCTTTCACATCTTGACCAAAACCTGTGATTTTGCCGCCCTCGAGCGTAACATCGACAGTTATGTTAGAGCCACAAAGCGGCGCACGGCGGTGAGCTGTCCCGGACGGGGCGCTGAGCCGCTCAAGACCAGGCATATCAGCTGCGAGCGCCAGAATGCGGGCAGAGTAGAGTTTGATCAGATCGGTGTCATTGTTCATGGTATTTTCCCCGCTAACTTGGCATAGATAGCCATGTTGGCGGGCCAAGAAAAGGACAGATCATGCGCTTTGATGCACAGTCACTCACGTATAATGCGCAGGGGCTTATTCCTGTGATCGCGCAGGATGAGGCCAGTGGCGAGGTCTTGATGATGGCTTGGATGAACGCTGAAGCGGTTGAAAAGACGCTAGAGACGCGACGCGTAACCTATTGGTCCCGTTCAAGAAAAGAGTTCTGGATCAAGGGCGAAACCAGCGGACACACACAAGAACTTGTCGACTTTCGCGTGGATTGTGACCGCGATGCGCTTTTGATGATCATCCGTCAGGTTGGCCCAGCCTGCCACACGAACAGGCGCACATGCTTTTACACCTCTGTGAGGGATGGCGAGGAGCGTGAACTGATGGGGCCAATGGAGGGCTAAAGCCCGACCATGGCGCGGATATCGGCAGGCGTTTTGCCTTCATCACGGTAAAGACGAATAGCGCGGGCGTCGTCGCGCTTGGCAAGGCGCTTGCCTGTTTCGTCACGAATGAGGCTGTGGTGATGATAGGTGGGCGTCGGCAGGCCGAGCAGCTTTTGCAGCACCACGTGGATATATGTTGCGGTGAAGAGGTCCTGGCCGCGCGTCACCCGCGTGACGCCTTGGGCTGCGTCGTCGACTGTGACCGAGAGGTGATAAGAGGCGCCCATTTCGGCGCGGGCGAGGATAACATCGCCAACATCCTCGCGCAGCATGGCGTGTGACAGGATGATCTGGCCTGTTTCGCCAACAGGGCTTGCGCCCGTTTCTGTGAAATTGAGCGGATCTGGGAGCTTGCGCAATGCGCGGGCCATGTTGAGGCGCAAGACCGCGTTTGGCAGAGGCGAGGCCGTGTTTGGTATTTGGCGGCAGGTGCCTGGATAGATGAGACCATCGGGCCCAAAGGCCGGCGGGACGCCTTCTTGGGGCGCTTCGGCGGCGGCGACAATATCGCGGCGTGAGCAGGTGCAGGGGTAAAGCAACCCAAGTGCCCAGAGGCGCGTGAGGGCGGCGCGGTAGGCTGGGATGCGCTCCGATTGGCGCATCACAGGCGTCTCCCATGTGAGGCCGAGCCATGCGAGATCATCGTAGATCCCGTCTTTCCATTCGGGGCGGGCGCGGGAGCTGTCGATATCCTCGATGCGCAAGAGGAAGCGGCCTTCGCCAGCGCGTGCCATATCGGAGGCGAGAAGCGCTGAGTAGGCATGGCCCAGGTGCAGAGGACCTGTCGGGCTGGGGGCGAAGCGCGTTGTGAATGTCACGTTTTTTCAAGCACGTAGACGTTGGCGTTCAGGTTAATTCCTGGAATATGGGGCCCATATTCTTTGTGCAGGAGGCGCGCGGCTCCGCAGTCGATGTAGTCGTTGAGTTTGCCTTCAAAGAGAGGCTCTTCGAGAGCGTGATCATTGAGGCTGAGGATGGTGAGGCCGCCAGAGACAAGGCCCTTCATGATCAGATCAAAGACCGAAATCGGCGCGGCGCCTGTGCCGATCACACCTATGGCTGTGATCGCGGCATAGGTGCCTGCGACGTGGCTGAGGGGGGTGTTCGGTTCAATCAGTTCGAGGCTGCGATAAAGATTTTTCTCGCGTGCGCCGCTGAGCATATCGGCCGTGACATCGACGCCATCGATGACTTCAAAGCCAGCGAGCTTTAGAGCCAGCCCAGACAGGCCCGTGCCACAGCCAAAATCGAGGATGGGCGCTGTGAGATCGCGGCTGTGTTTTGCAAGGGCTTCGGCGCAACGGGCAGGAGTGGCATAGCCGCCTTCACCTAGCTCCTGATCATAGGATTTAGCCCACGCAGCGTAGAGATCACGCGTGTCGCCGATTGTGCCGTAGGCCTTATCTAAAAATCGATCCGTCATGGCCGAAGTTTATGCACGCTTATGCCTGTGCGTCTAGCCAGTCTTTCCAGAGAGCCTTGGCGCGGTCTGTATAGGCTTGGTAACGGTCTTTGCGTCCACGACGGCCTGACTTAAGGCCCTCGACCAGCGGGAAGAGGCCAAAGTTGACATTCATGGGCTGGAAGGTCTTGGCGTCGGCGCCGCCAGTGATGTGAGTGACGAGCGCACCTGTGGCCGTTTCGGGCGCGGGAGCAGCGAGGCTCTGGCCAAGCATTTCAGCGGCGGCGAGGCGCCCTGCAAGGAGGCCCATGCCCGCACTTTCGACATAGCCTTCAACGCCAGTGATCTGGCCTGCAAAGCGGATGTGGGGCATCGATTTGAGGCGCAGCTGGTTGTCCAGCAGGGTTGGCGAATTGATGAAGGAGTTGCGGTGAATGCCGCCAAGGCGGGCAAAGCTAGCCTCTTCCAGACCGGGGATCATGGAGAAAACTTCTTTTTGTGCGGCGTATTTCATCTTGGTTTGGAAGCCGACCATATTCATCAGAGTGCCAAGGGCATTGTCATAGCGCAGTTGCACAACCGCGTGGGCTTTTACGTCGGGCGCGTGGGGGTTGGTGAGGCCAACGGGCTTCATCGGGCCAAAGCGTAGCGTTTCGCGGCCACGCTCGGCCATGACTTCGATTGGCAAGCAGCCGTCAAAGTAGCCTGCGGTTTCGCCTTCGCGGAACTCGGTTTTATCGGCTGCAAGCAGCGCGTCGATGAAGGCGTTGTACTGGGTCTCATCCATCGGGCAGTTGAGATAAGCTTTTTGCTCTTCTTCGCTTTCGCCTTTGTCATAGCGCGACTGCATCCACGCGACATCCATATTGATGCTGTCGGTGTAAACGATGGGCGCGATGGCATCAAAGAAGGCGAGCGCATCTGCGCCTGTGGCCTTGGCAATGGCGGCGCTGAGCGCGTCCGAAGTCAGCGGGCCAGTGGCGATGATCCAGTGGCCTGAGGTGGGGAGCTTGGTCACTTCTTCATAGGAGACTTCGATTAGTGGGTGCGCTTTCAGCGCGGCTGTGACGGACGCGGCGAAGGACTCGCGATCCACGGCCAGCGCGCCACCTGCGGGGAGGCGGTGCTTGTCGGCTGTGGCCATGATGATGCCGCCTGCGGCGCGCATCTCCCAGTGCAGAAGGCCGACTGCGTTTTGCTCGCTGTCGTCCGAGCGGAAGGAATTGGAGCAGACCATCTCAGCCAGATCGCCAGACTGGTGCGCAAATGTGCCCACCTTTGGGCGCATTTCATGGATGGTGACGGGCACGCCCATTTGGGCGGCTTGCCATGCTGCTTCGGAGCCTGCGAGGCCGCAGCCGATGATGTGTAATCTCTCTGTCATGCCTGCCATTTAGGCCAAGTGAGGCGGGTTGAAAAGGGCTTAGTCGAGAATGGAATCGATAGGCAGGCCAGAGGGCACAGACGCAGGCGCGCCGAGCTTGCCGCCGATGCTGCTTGGGTCTGTCAGGGCGTGAAGAAAGGAGATGATGTCAGTCGCTTCGGCTTCACCGAGCGGCGGGATGTCGAGCGTGATCGCGGCTTTGATGCGCTCAAGCTCTGCGGGCGAAGGCATTTGCGGCGTTACTGCGCCATAGCCTGCAAGCGCGGGCAGGGGGACTGTGCTTGGATCAAATGCCATGAGGCTTTCGCGCGGCGCAAGGTGATGGCGCACCATGGCCTCAAGGCTTGCGTAGGCGCCCGAGTGTCCATAGGGGGCCATCAGCGCGACATTGCGCAGGCTTGGGATGCGGAAGCAGTACTCATCTTTTTTATCGCCAGTGATGGCGCTGCGGCCATGGTCGGCGAGTGTTTCATGCTCCTTACCGGGGCCGATCTGGGGAATGCCGATGGCGTGAAAGCTGTTGTCGGTCTGAAAGCGGCCCGCGTGACAGCTTGAACAGGTGGCTTTGCCATAAAAGAGCGCCATGCCGCGGGCTTGAGGCGCTGTGAGCGCATTTGCCTCGCCGCGAAATTCAAAGGCGAGGAAGGCGCCTATGGCGTTTCCGATCTCTGAGATATGCAGGGGCTCGGCGCTTTGGGTGAGCGCTGTGAAGCGCGCGCGATATTCTGGGACAGCCTCTACGCGTGCGGCGATCTTGGCCCATGCACCGTCAGCACCACGAATCTGGCCCGCGGAAACGGCGGTGGCGATATCGTTTTCGCCGTCTGTGCCCGCCATTTCCTCATGGCTGAGTATCGGCAGAAGAGCTTGGGCAGACAAAAGGCTCTTGGCGGGGCGCTCAAGCGCATTGCCTTCGGGCATCCGGATGCCGAAGGGGGCATTGGGATCAAGCACTACGCGGCCATCGTGGAAAAGCGTGGTGAAATCGTTTGCGCCGAGATTGAAGATTGCGGGGGCGTTGCGTGGGATGTGACGTTCGGCGGGGGCGTCCGCTGTGCCGCGGCGGCGCTTGCCAAGACCTCTGCCGCCTTCACCCACTGAGAGCGCAACCGCATCAGCAGAACCAAGCACCCCGTGATGACAACTTGCGCAGGAAATGTTGCGATTGCCTGACAACAGGGGATCAAAGAAGAGATCCCGCCCGAGGAGCACCTGCTCAATATCATCTTGGGGGAAGTCCGAGTGGGTCACCGGGGGCATATCTGCGGCCAGAGAGAGTGTGGCCTGGTGGGACATGACGCAGGCGGTGACCCACTTGAGGTTCATCGCAGTCAGATGGGGGCGATCCTTGGAGGGCTGAGCCACCCGCTGCTGCGGTTCATGGCTTAAATGCACCCTAAATGTGGCAAGATTATGGCAAAAACGGTAAAATTTGGGCATTGGTCACACAAAAATAAAAAGCCAGCGGCACTCGAGACTGTGAAAGCCTTACACCAGAGTTGCGCCGACGGGAACTGCGGTGAATTGACTGGCTTACCAAGGTCGTAAGTGTGAGCAAAAATGAGGCACTGTGCATTATCGGAAACGCTCGGGCCGATCGCGAGCAGATCCGGACCATAAACAGAGCTTCAGAAGCGTCTCACCGCTTCACGGGCCGTGTGCTGTGGGGAGATGTGGCGGTGAAGCCCGCCCTTACTTTTACAGGAAGACCACGACCAAATACGCCCTCACCGTGACGTGCCAATCAACACGTGGAATCGTGGCCGCGATTACCAATTATCTTGCGGATGGCGGCTGCAATATCACCGACAGCGCCCAGTTTGACGACAAAGAGACGGGTAATTTCTTTGTGCGGATCAGCTTTGAGAGCGATGCGGCTGTGGTGCTGGAGGACATGCAGGCCAGTTTTGCCAAGACCGCCGAGCCTTTTGGGATGAGCTATGAGTTTCACAACGAGACGGTGAAGATGAAGGTGATCATCATGGTGTCGCGCTTTGGGCATTGTTTGAATGATTTGATGTACCGCTCACGGATTGGCGCGCTGCCGATTGATATTGTCGGGGTGATCTCAAACCACATGGATTATCAGAAGGTCTTTGTGAACAACGATATTCCGTTTCACTGCATCAAGGTGACGCCAGCCAATAAGCCAGAGGCGGAGGCGCGTATTATGGCTGTGGTGGAAGAGGCGGGCGCCGAGCTGATCGTCCTTGCGCGCTATATGCAGATTCTCTCCGATGAGATGTGTCAGAAAATGTCTGGGCGGATTATCAACATCCACCACTCGTTTTTACCAAGCTTCAAGGGCGCGAACTCTTATAAACAAGCGTTTCAGCGCGGTGTGAAACTCATTGGGGCAACGTCACATTATGTGACAGCGGACTTGGACGAAGGGCCCATTATCGAGCAGGACATTGTGCGCGTGACACATGCGCAATCCTCCAACGATTATGTCGCCCTCGGGCGCGATGTCGAAAGTCAGGTCCTTGCGCGCGCGATCCACACGCATATTCATCGCCGCGTGTTTCTCAACGGGAACAAGACAGTGGTCTTCCCAGCCTCGCCCGGCTCTTATGCATCAGAGCGGATGGGCTGAGCCGCTCATTGCTCCCATGTGGGCGTGCGCTTTTCCAGAAAGGCGCTGATGCCTTCTTCGGTGTCGCGAAAGAGCATGTTTTCGGCCATCGCGGCACCAGTATAAGCGTAGGCCTCTTCGAGGTTCATCTCGGCCTGTTTATAAAAGCCTTCCTTGCCGATCTTGACGGCGGCGGCGAGCTTGCTGGCGACTGTTTCTGCAAGGGCAAGTGCATCGACGACAGCATCTTCTGAAACACGGTTGATAAGGCCCAGCTCTGCTGCGCGTTCCGCCTCAATGAAGCTGCCGGTTGTGAGCATCTCAAAGGCCTGTTTGCGGCCTATGTTGCGGCTGAGCGCGACCATCGGTGTAGAGCAGAAGAGGCCGATGTTGACGCCATTAACGCCAAAGCGGGTGCCAGACTGGGCGATGGCCATGTCACATGTGGCAACAAGCTGGCAGCCTGCGGCTGTTGCTATCCCGTGAGGGGCGGCAATGACAGGCTGTGGCAGGGCACGAATGCTGAGCATCATGCGGGCGCATCGGGCGAATAGATCATTAAAGTAGGCTTTGCCGCCATCTTCGGCTTGGCGACCTGCTGTCATTTGTTTGAGATCATGACCCGCGCAAAAGGCTTTGCCAGCCCCTGAAAGAACCACGGCACGAATGGAGCGGTCTTCTTTGAGCGCATCAAGCTCGGCCTGAAGGGCGGTCAGCATTTCCTCGGACAGCGCATTGAGCCGCTCCGGCGCATTCATCCTGAGATGGGCCACTGCGTTTGTGTCGTTACGTTCCAGAAGGTTCATCTTGCTCTCCCCAAATTCTATAGGCAGTCTAATGCGCAACTGAACGGGAGGTAAAGATGGCTTTGGAACTGGAGAAGGAGGCGCTGCAGGCGTTTCTGGATGAGGTGTTTCCGCAAGTGGCAGGCGAGTTTGTCGTTGAGCATGTCGAAGAAATGTACAGTGAGATCCGCATCCCCATTTCTGAAAAGCACCTGCGCCCAGGCGGGACTGTCTCTGGACCGACAATGTTCATGCTGGCGGATGTGGCTGTATATGCCACAGTGCTGGCAATGATTGGCAAGAAGGCACTGGCTGTGACGACAAGCTGTAGCCTTGATTTCATGCGCAAGCCTGTTGCGGGGCGGGACTTGCTTGCCAAATGTACGCTCCTGAAACTAGGGCGGGTTTTGGCTGTGGGGGATGTATTGCTGTATTCAGTGGGCGAAGAAAAGCCTGTTGCCCGTTCGACGATGACCTATTCTATTCCACCAAAATAGGGTCCTTGCTTGGGGTAAAATAATACCTATTTTGCAAGTATCTGATTTTAAAGATATAATTAGAATTTTGTACGGTTGACTGTGCGCGAGGGCGAGTTATAAACCGCCCATTCCGCAAGCAGAGAGCGGTTTTCTCTTTGCCCAACCCGATTATCAGGATTTCAAACATGAAAACCTTTACTGCGACACCCGCAGATATCGACAAGAAATGGATCATCATCGACGCTGAAGGCGTTGTTCTTGGCCGTCTTGCTTCGATCATTGCGATGCGCCTGCGCGGCAAGCACAAGCCTTCGTTCACACCCCATATGGACATGGGCGACAACGTGATTGTCATCAATGCTGAAAAAATCCAGCTGACAGGCAAGAAGCGCGAAGAGCACTTCTACTGGCACACTGGCCACCCAGGCGGGATCAAGAGCCGTACAAAGCAGCAGATCCTTGAAGGCGCATACCCAGAGCGCGTTGTGACCAAAGCGGTTCAGCGCATGCTTCCAGGTGGTCCTCTGAGCCGCAAGCAGATGACAAATCTGCGCGTATATGCAGGCACAGAGCACGGCCACGAAGCGCAAAACCCAACCGTTCTTGATGTTAAATCAATGAACAAGAAAAACACACGGAGCTGAGCGACATGGCTGATCAAGTGAACTCACTCGAAGAGCTGAGCGCCGTATCTGGCGACGCAGCCCCCGCAACTGCTGTTGTGGCAGAACCTCGTGAGCCCGTGCGTGACGCACTCGGCCGCGCCTATGCTACAGGCAAGCGTAAAGACGCTGTTGCTCGTGTCTGGATCAAACCAGGCTCTGGCAAGGTTGTTGTGAACGGCAAAGAACTGAACACGTATTTTGCACGCCCCGTGCTTCAAATGATCCTGCGACAGCCATTTCAGGTTGCAGGCGTGGAAGACCAGTTCGACGTGGTTGCAACGGTAAAAGGCGGCGGTCTTTCGGGCCAAGCGGGTGCTGTGAAGCACGGTGTTTCTAAAGCGCTCCAGCTTTATGATCCCAGTCTGCGCGGCGCTCTGAAAGCTGCTGGCTTCCTCACGCGCGACAGCCGTGTTGTAGAACGTAAGAAATACGGTAAGCGCAAGGCGCGTCGTAGCTTCCAGTTCTCTAAGCGTTAATTCTGTATTTACAGAAAATACAACAAAAACAATGGCTTGCAAGAAATTGCGAGCCATTTTTTTATGCCCCGATAGAGTCCCGAATGCTGATTTTACACGGTTTTTCTTGCCAAGAAGTCACGATCCAGTCACGTTGAGTTTGCAGTTCTCATGTGAAGGTTTCAGTTCTCGGCAATGGCAGGTCAGTATCAAGATCGAGAAGACAGCGGTATTTATGGCTCTCGGCTGATCATTCATCGGCGTGTGGATCTGGATAACAACAACTTCTACTTTCGTGCAAAAGTCTCGGGTCACACAGGATACATCAGACGCAGTTGTCAGACGGATGATCCTACTAGGGCGATGTTACTGGCTGAGCAGGCGTATGAAGAACTGCTTGTTCGAGCGAAGGGTGGCTTTTCACTCAAGACAGTCACAGTAGATGCATTCTTTGAAGGCTGGATCGAGACAACAAAGCATCGACTGACTGAGACACGGTATAAGTGGAAGAAGAGCGTCTATGCTCGTTATGTCGCTGGATACTTAGGCCGTAAGAACATCTCTGATCTAACGAAGAAAGATGCAGACGGCTATTGGCACTATCGCTTGAATTTCTGGACTAGTGATGAAGGCCAAAAACGTATTGTGAATAATAAGCTACGAGCAAAAGCTAAGACATTTAGCTCGCATAACGTGGCTAAGGTTCCGTCATTTGCGACGTTGAAATCAGAAGCGTCACTGATCAATGAAATGTTACGGGCAGCTGTTGATGAGGGGCATCTTCAGAGATCGATTAAGATCAGCGCACAGGATGCAATTGCGAAGTCTGAGCGATCAGACGGCTTTAGAGATACATTCACAGATGATGAATGGAGACTTCTCACAGTTAATCTTTACAACTATGCGCATTGTCGTGGGCAATACGCTGGTAAGCGGGTGAATGCGTATCATCAGCTACAGAGACGGATGCTTCACGTGTTTGTGCTTCTTGCGTCGTCAACTGGCATGCGTGTGGGAGAGCTAAGACAGCTACGCTGGAATGATATTGAGTCACGCATGATGGATGACGGTCAGAAGCGATTGGTTGTGTCTGTGAGAGGCGAGACAAGTAAGGTCAGACGGGGCAGGGTAGCTGTTGCTCACTCTGATCACATCATAGGCGTTCTTGAGGCTTATAAGGAAGTCTCAAATAGAACTGATGGTCATGATTTGATCTTTTATTCTGAACGAGATGATGAGGTAGGTGAGGTCGATCTCAGCACAGCGTTTAAGACGTTCTTGAAAAGCATCGATCATGAGGAGCGTGTCGAAGGTTTACGTACAAGTTCGGATGGTAAGGCTAGAACTCTTTATTCTCTTCGACACTTCTATGCGATCCAGCGTTTAAAGCAGAGTGTTGATATCTATCGTCTGGCAGAGAACATGGGCACAGGTGTAACGCAGATACGCAATCACTACGGCCGTCACGTCTCGGGTGATGCGTTCATTCAAGAACTCACGAAGTATCGTTCAAAGTCAGCGGATCGAAAGAAGCAAACTGCAGTGAATGCGCTCGTTGATATGCTTGAGGCAGGCATGATTAATGAAGAGGCAGCACTGCAGGCTTTCAAGAACCTGAAAGAGTGACTTGCTTTTAAGAAATTGGTTTAGAATAGCGTAAGCTAAAATAAACCAGGCTTTGGAGGGAATAAAATTGAGACTACGTCAAAATCAGACCTTCAAAGCGTCCGTTGCCTTCACCGTATTTTTTAATATTCTGATGCTGAATAAATTCTATAGCGGTCTGTACTGGATGAATGGATTTGCCTTTGCTACGCATGGTTTGATACCATTTTTACTCACAGTATTGTCGGTTACCACTTTACTTGCCTCACTAGTGTTCATGTTACGAGACACTAAGAAGTTTATACGTTTTGAAAACCCTTTGCTTCGCCTGGTCGTCAATTTGATTTTAGTGATCTTATTTGGAGTTATTTTAACTGAATTTGTGGGAGCAATATCTCGTGTCGTTGTAAACCTAGCTGGATTAAATCCATTTTCTGGGTATCGACCTTAAATCAATGTTAAATTCAATTAGATTATTTACTGCTTTGCAGTAACTCAGCACTTTGTGCTGACACATTAGATGTTGATGACTTAATGATAGATAAGACTAAGAATTATTTCTTAAAACCTTAATATGATTATACACTATAAAGTAAGTAATGTCAAGTAAAAACAGATGTTTGGTCCATACTTCCTGAGCCAATAGTTCAGGAATTCTTTACTCAAAGCAAGCCTCGTCGTGTTCTAAAAATATTATCAAATACCCCACATTTTTCGCCAGATAAGCGAAAGTCAGCAACTTGTTTGTATAAATAGAAGTATCAGATGAAGCTCAGCATAGCTTGTCTGACCATACATACGATGTTGTGAGAGAAGTTAAACCTCGTGGGCAAGGTCCTGTAAGTCGCTGGCAGCTGAACTTGATTGTTTGGCAGGTGGAATGAGTTAAAACCCGATAAGATCAACATCACCCATCAGCCAAGACAGAAACGCTGATTGAAAATATTATCTGTCACGACGAGGGCAACGCTGGCATTTGCGACCCTCACACGCAACTTGAGTTGGCTTGATGGCTAAGGTGTCGTGACCGCTGGGTGAAGCTGAACATAGAGTGAGACCGACTAACCGCCACTCGTCCTTTTCAGGAATTGTTCAATCAAGCTGTGTTATGCTGAAGCACCTTCATCTTTTCGGAAGGTGAAGTGTGTCTAAAGTCCATTAAAACAAAAGAGATCAAACAAACTGAACCAACGAGCAAAGCGAGTTTGGCGTAGCCAATCACTAAGGCACCATCAGTCAATCATTAGAAACTTAATCACTTTGCTCGCTTCGCTCACAAGACTTCGTCTGATCAAATGCTGGTTATGGTTGTCAGTATTATGTCTTGGGTCCTGATAAATATAAATAATTTACACTAAATCTAATTAACTAAGGAGATAGATTGATGAAATATCCAAATGTGCTGGTCAACTTTAGAGTTCCAGTTCCGCTTAAATACGAGTTTGAAGATGCGTGTAAGCGGCTACACATGCCGATGACGGCGCAGGTGAATCTATTAATGCGAGAGTTTGTTCATCGTCAGAAGAGAGCGCAACAAAATCCTGCTAGCATTAATGAACCTATCAGCTTCTATAACGGCATGGATGATGCGCTATGATGCTTGAGCAATCATATCCAACAACGAAAGCTGAGCTTGTTCGTGCTATCCAGAAGATGAAGATCAACAAGATTAAAGTGTTTGATGGGTATGCCCCTGCGGAAGAACGGGATCTCGTGAAGGCAGCAAAGGCACAGTCTCAAGGAACTGGTGATCTTACGATCATTTTGGTGCGATCATGAAGTCGCTTGTTGAACACATCGCTGAACAAGAAGATTTGGATGAACGTCTGTTAAGAACAGGCGCTATAGTCACTTATGGTGCTAGATCCCGAAAAGAGGGTGAAGACGCTGTGCGAGCATTCAAGCAGGGCCAACAAGCGCTACAAAAGGGTGGTACTGAGGTTGATGTCGAAGATCACTTAAAACGTATTGAGCAATCACTTTATCATCTGTTTGATGGATTGATTGCTCAACGACAGCAGATTGGTGCAGGTGTGGCTGTCGATGTTGTAGGGCATGGATTGGCTGCCAAATCAGCAAAGAGACGTTGAACGATTTCTTATGGGGATCCCTCGAGTTTTCTGTTATTTCGACTTTTCCGATTGCTTGTAAGCCTTACTTCACTCAACTCTAGAAGTCGGGTCCATTGATCCATAGGACACAGCCTAATGATGCATTACTTTTATAGGCGCTCTTCATTGATAGTGGACACATGCAGTATAATTTATCGCCGCTGACGGTAGTCGAAGGCTTCAGAATTGTATATTTTGAGAATATGCATTCAGTTCATCTTAACTCGTTCAAATTTAAATTGATCGGTTTCTTCTAAGTTATTGCTCAGATTATAGCCTTCGACGAACTCTAATTTGTTACCCTTGAACGGCTTGTAATTTACTTCATGATGCCATCTTCCATATTTCCACTTAACTTCGGCAACATCTGGATGCACAGCTTGTAGCATTAGGGATTTGTTGTAAGTGCCTTCGCCTGAGTAAAACTCTGCGGTGTTTCCGCCCTTAAGAGCTTGGGTAACAACTTTGTCTTGAAGAAGACAATTAAATAGCATTGTTGTTTGCCCTGCCTTTAATGCATCAAGGCACATAATCGTATCTTCGTTATATCTGCCACGCCATCGAAATGGACTTGAGTTTTCTATAAGCAAACAAGAGTAAATACGGGTGTTCAAAACGAACGGCGGATAGGAGGATCCTTCAAGCGCATGAAACCGATATTGTGGTCCTGCTATAGGCACATTTTTGTATCGATCTACGAACTCTTCAATCACACGGAACATGCCTCCATCAGCAATAGGATGACGTCTTCCGTTATGTAGTCGATGAAACTCTTTGATATTGTCGTCACATACCCAGTGACGTCTGAAACCATTTTTTGTTGCATGGTCCCAGCACCAGTTTCGAGCTGGTCCAGGTCCATCACCGTGATTTGAGAAAGGCAGAACTAGTATTTTATCTTCGTCTATAACGCTTGCATATGCATCATATTCCTGCGTCTCAATAACGATGTAATAGGGTATGTTGTATCGTTCAAAAGCATTTGCAGTAAGCCTACTATCAGCACGACCTTTCGAGACAATGTAAATAGGATACTTGGGATTACAGTCGTCCCACTGTGAAAACCATTTATACTTCCAAACTCTTGGGCGCTTTTGCGGAAAATTTATTGAGGGTGTATTAAGTGTAATCTTTTGCCCCACTCGTTTTGCAAATAAAGCTAGCTGATCTCGATTTTTAAAAATGAGTGTGAAGGTAATATATGGGACGAAACCTGTCTGACTAAATTCAACAGTGTTTTTCCAATGACTTGCTTCGGTACGAGTAAGGTGATTTTTGTTTTTTTTGATTGGGTCTACCCGCTTTTCAACGAAAGTAGCGTTCTCAGGTTTCACTCTTCGCCAGTCGTAATAAACAAACTTTCGTTTATCGCTTGATAGTCGTTTTCCAATCAGTTCGGCGAATGCTCGTGCATGACCTTCGCCTCTAGTGATGTGAACTTTCAGTTCAAAAGGGAAGTCGACCTTAAGTTCTGGCTTTCTTGGCTGAAAGCCTCGCTGATAGTCCAGGACCTCGTCGACTAGGTTATCATATCCTGTGTTAGTCATTTTTATATGAACTGCCCATACTTTGACCTTTCAGCACTGTGTTGGGATCATTCTTTTCTTTTGCGGTGGTATAGCGATCTTGAATTTTTTCTATTTGGCTATCGAGACGAAACTTTTTCTCGTTGTCTTTGTTGAGTAGTGCTTGAACCTTATCTAGTAAAAATATGACTTCTTCGAGATCGATCACTCCGGCTTTATTTCCAACAGCGTCAAACTGAAAAATATCTTCACTCACAGAAAGCGTAAGTAGCTTAACATTGCGGCGGTATTTATCCTCATCTATGGGGCTCTGCTCTGGTTCCTCCCACTGTTTTCGCCAAGCTGAGAGTTCAGCAAAGGTGACTTCAGGTCTTATGAGAGGCTTTGTACCCTTTGTGATCCATTCATGTTTTTTTGCAGTTTTAGATTTTCTGCGAGGGGTCATATGCCAACATGTCTTGAAAACTTCTTTATCAAGCTTGATGATCAGCGAAAGTTCGTAAAGAGCATTGGTGCCGACTGGTAATTGACCAAGATATTTTAGCGGATTTTTTACATTGTTTTTTACATATTCAACGACTGATCCTGCCGATGCATATTTCGTAAAATTAGCGAGCTTTCCATAAACTTCTTGGAGTTTTTGTTGCTGGTAGAAATGCTTGAACTCCGATGCGTAATCGCCCGTCGTAGGATCGAGATATTTTTCTCTGATAGCATTTGACAATAAAAATAGTTCAAAACGATTGTCTCGATCTTTCTTGAAATGCCGTCGTATCTGCTTTGCCAGGTCTTGCGATAAGACTACGATGTTATCGCCTGGTGTGATGACAGCCTTGTCAGTAGTGGTTTCGGTAGGTGTTGCAGGTTCACTCATCTCTTAACTTTCTCATTTCTACGTAGAAACAGGACTTTCATTCCTCTGCGATAATGTAGGGAAAAAACAAACCGGTGCAATGCAGGCAGGGCAAGTGTGATGCAGACTTTTGATTGCAAGATTTCGCAGAACGCCTCAAACGTTAATGTTTATCTTAAAACACACCGGATGTAGCTGTGAGATGACCAGTCGCACTCATGAACAAACATACATTATCTCATGAGTTGCCGTAACTCATTGAAAGGACTCGGTCCTATGGAAGTGGTTGCCATCTCCATGCCTCCAGTCATGATATTTCTAACGATTTCATTGGAAATATAATGGGTTAGATATGGCACTCGGTAAACAAGCGAAGATACTAAACAAGAAGCAAATCGACCAACTGATATGGTATGTCGGCACTTTAAGACATCCGCTACGCAACGAAGTGATCGTGATGTTGTCGACCCGTGCGGGGCTTCGGGCAAAAGAGATAGCAAGTCTGACTTGGTCGATGATCACAGATGCTGATGGCGAGATTGGGTTTAACATCCACTTAACTGACAAAGCGTCTAAGGGCAGGGGCGGTCGAGTAATTCCGTTGAACATGCAGTTGCGATTGAAGTTGGCAGATCTTCTCGAACATGAGCAAAAGCATCACCGTTTCGACATAGCCACGTCTCATGTGATCCGAACAGAGCGTTCTGGCAAGACTTCACCACAAGCTGTCGTGAACATGTTTGCTTCTTGGTTCGAAGACACTGGCCTGATTGGTTGCTCATCACATAGTGGGCGCAGGACGTTCATCACCAATGCGGCAAGAAAGATAAGTTCTGTCGGTGGATCTCTACGTGATGTGCAGATATTAGCGGGGCATTCATCGCTCGCTGTCACACAGCGCTATATTGAAGGTGATGGGGAGGCGAGGATCAAGGTGGTGGATATGATCTGATAATATTAGCATACTAAGTTATAAAGCCTAATAACTTAGAAGGGTGATTAAATATGACTCCTAGAGACAGAAAAGTTCTGAAAGATGAACCAAAGGTTCGTTCAGCGGGTGAAAAAGGCAGTGAGCAAAACAAGCTACGAGCTGAGTTGTATCGATATGCTCATGAGCGGCTAGCAGACGCCAGTGAGCAGGGGATGCTGTTCGAAGTCATCGCTTTGTGCGATATGCTGATTACAGATCGCATCGAAGCCTACTGCCAGTATCTATTGCACAATGAAGACATGCAGTTTCCGGCAGAGAGCGGGCACACTGCAATAAATTTTCTTGGTGTTGCGTTGAAAGATAACGCACCAGAAGTGCGGTCCTCTAGCGAATGGACGGCACTTCAGAAACGCTTACGATCATTTTTCGATGGGCGAAACTTTGCACTGCACTCGTTCGTTCTGATCAAGAATGCTGTGAAGGATGCTAGTCTAGAAGAACGTCTTCAGTTTGTTCAAGCCATTGCCGAAGAGGGTGTGAAGCTGGTTCGTGAGACCGATGCTTTCGTGAGAAAAGAGATCAAAGCTGAGATGACTTAGCGGCTGTCTTATTTTTTTCCGTCTGCTTTGCCGCCCTGCACGATCCTCGCACGTAATGAACTAAAACCGGAAACTTTGTGCGCTTTGCGGATTTTTTCATCTCGCTCAGTGATATATTTTTGGGGTATCGGAATTTTATTACCCTTGTTCGGTTTTTTGGGCAGTGGCTGTGGTCGCATTCGAACGAGCTTTTCTTCAATGAGTGCGAGTTCATCCGTTAGTTGCGTAGTTTCTTGTTCCGACAGAGAGGACTTTATCTGCAGTTTGATTTCGTTATATCTTCGCCTCAGTTGTTTTTGTCTAACCAGTAATGGCTTTCCAGCCGCTATGTCTGGACTTGTTTGCAGGCTCAGATAGTTGTGCTTTGTTAACGAAGCTGTGAGTAAGCTAAGAAGCTCGATATCCGAGGGTGTGAGATTACTTGGATCTCTCCTTTTCAGCCTATTATATAACTTTTTCTGCTCACGAAGAGCGCCAGGTAACCTTGGATCATGCAGATAAAGTTCGACACGCTTATTCATTTCACGCCTTTCTAGCAGCGTCAGAAATTAGCTGGCGGATATTTTCAATTTTGCTTTTTTTCTCTTGTTCAGTAAGTTTCTCAAAAGCTGACAGGGCCTTGTCTCGATCAGCTATTTCAAAATGAGGTTTAAATTTTCTCGTTTGCTTTTTTTGAGCTGAAAGTTGGTGCAAAATCTCTTTATAAGTGGTTTTAGCTTCGCTCATAACGTTTCTTCCTGTGAACCTAAGTATTGCGGACGAATGTTACTTCAAAAGCCTTACAGGCCCGCTGTTCCTGTATGCGATTTGCAAGACTGAAGGCATCGTTCATCTCAAAGCGTTGGAAAACATCTAAACCTCGGTCCAGTAAGATTTTCCAACCATTATCGGTGACAATGTGGCGTGCATGGATTGTGTTTGTGCCATCAAATTCCCAAGTCACACGCACTCCCGCACTTTCCGCATTCTGCTGAACTTGTTCGAGATACTGAACTTGCTGCTCCATCCGAGTATCATCTGGAGATGTGACGATATGGACGGTTACGTCATCTTCTGGCGCTTTAAATTTCACTACTGTTTCTATGAACTCCATCAAGTTTCTAATTTGATGGAACACTCTTAAGTATGGGTCGGTGAGCGTTAACTGACTCACACCCTTCAGGTGCTGCCCAAACAGCTTATCAAAGCTGATGCCTTTTTGGTTTTCAGAAACAACTAAATGGTCGTTTTCCATAGGGGCAGGAGGGAAGCCTCCAGGCTGGTTGGTTAAGTTGCCGCTTTCTGCAGCTACTCTCGCAGTTGTTTGCGACACATCAACAACAACCGATGGATCTACAAGTGTATCCTCATCATCTTCGTCCGTGAACGATTTGTGATAATATCCAGGGAATTGCACTTCTTCGAGTGTCTGGACTGTCGTCTTCATGCCACCCTTATTTGTGTAAGAAAACTCGACGGTTGGATAGGTCGCATCGATCCGCTTCAATTGGTCTTTGACCCGTTTGCGGCATTCGATGGCAAGTTTAAGAAGCTCTTCAACGTCTTCTTCTGTCTCTCCGCCGGCAGGAAAGAGCAGTTTCATCAAGCCTGACATGGTTTTGTTGATTGCGTCTCGGTCACGGGTCGAAATGCTATCAGAAAGTGAGAAGAACGCTTGGTGACGGTTCGAGAGGTCGTCTGAGCGCAGATGGCGTAGAATTTCAGCCAAGTAGTCAACGATGAACCCATAGCCGTTCGTAAACATCTCTCCACGAATGACGTCAACTTCCCATCCAGGTAGGTAAGCGTGTATGCGGTCGATAAATGCAGAGTCGTGAAATTGTGGGGGCAGGGCTTCAAATAAATCGCTGTTCTTGAGCATGTAAGGGACATTGTGGTCCGTGTTACCTACGAATGAAAAACTAGCCTCCGCTCCCATAGTTTGAACACCACGAGAGAACGATTTGTTCGCCATGTAGTTTTTCATAATATCTACAAGCGCACGGTTTGCTGTTTTATCTTTTCCCGCAAACTCGTCAAAGGCAACAACATCCCAAAAGCCAACGAGCCCGATGCGGCCATTGCTATTGTTTACGAATAGCTTTGCCACAGAGACTTCACCGCCCGAGATGAGCTGACCATGTGGTGAGAATTCAGAGTAAATATGTGATTTACCGGTGCCCTTAGGTCCAAGTTCGATGATGTTGTAGTTGCGTTCCACGTAAGGGATGAGACGCATGAGTTGGAGAAGCTTGCTTCGGCGTCCAAATGCTTCAGGGTCGAAGCCAATTGTCTGCATCAACACATCGATCCATTCATCCAGCGTGAACTCTTCTCGTGCGGTTACAAACTCGTAAAAATCATAATTTGCGATTTGGATGGGTTTGAGAGACTCTAATATCCAAGGCGATATACGACTGTCTTCTGAGAACTCATATTGGACATCGGCAATACACCAGATGCCAGTCACAAGCAGCTTTGGATTTTGCTTAACCGTGATGCTGTCTACAGCAACTTTCTTGATGCCGAGGTTCTCAAATACAGCTTCATAAGCATCTGTTTTTTCGTTCAGCACAACACTTATACGATCGATGACTTTGTATCGGCCACGTTCTTTGATGTCAGACTGGATCTTGTTTGCTTCGTTACGGTGAACATAGTGTTTGCGCAAAATGTCTTTGACAGTTTCGATGCCGCTCTCAATCGATGCTTCATCGTTTGTAGCGCAATATTGGCCCAAGAGATATTCCAGCACATATGTGGGAACGATTGCGTTGCCTTTGACCTGTTTGACGAGGTCTTTGCGCACAACAAGTCCGGCAAACTGTTGGTTAATCTTGTCATCAAGTGCTGTCATGTGTCGCTCCCTCAGAAGTCAAAATCGTTCGAGAACGACCGTTTTATAGTGTATCGAGTGCTTTTGTATTCTTTGAAATGGCTTGTGCCTGCATGTTGTTCATCAAGACGCATAACAACTTCTTTGTTGTTGTAAGCATCAGCAGCTTTGCTCAAGAGTAGCTGTGCTTTTTGTTCACGGTCTCGAGGATTGCTCGATGTCATATCAAACATGAGTTCATGAGTGTCTGACAACAGGGTTCCATCGAGGGCGTAGATTCCAAGACGTAGTTTTCTAGGCTGGATTTTCTCTGTGATTGCTTCTTCTTGATAGAAGCGCACGCTAAGTTGGCCCGTTGTGATTGTCTTAGTAGCACCAGTCAAAATACTCACATCAACCAGTGCGGTGTCATTCTGACGCCCCTTGTTGATCTTTAGAACAGGAACGATGACTTCCTGAAGACTTGCGCCTCCGTGAACATATTTTGCGCCAGATCCTTTGCGCCTAAGTCTGTTGATTGACTTGGGAATGAGAACTTCGATGTCACCGTCTAATCCCAGCTCTGATGCGTTGAATTTCTTAAAGCTAGGATGTTCTTTCAGGCCTCTGCCTAGAATGAAGCGTCGATCTTGGAAAAGAATTTCATCCCCCTCAGGTTTGACGCTCAGATAATCACTTTCTTGAAGATCACGGTTTTGGTAGATGAAGCCATGATCTGCAGTTACGAAAATATGGCCGGCATTAGCGGACGTTAGCTTGCGCACGAGAGTTACCAACTCGACCAGAGCATCTTCAACTGCTTCAAATACCTTTTCTTCAGTCTTAGCTGAATCCCCTATGGCATCGATCACATTGTGATAAATGTAGAGAACATCATGGTCTCGGATGATTTCCTTGGCACCGATAGTTTTCAGTTCAAGAAAATCTGTTGCCTGCCATGCTGTTGTCCTGTCACCTTGCGGATTACCTGCCAAAACCTTTTTGCGATTTTCCAAGCCTGCAGTTGGGTTTCCATTGATGGAAACAACCGCTTTTTCAGCATCAGAGATGGCCAGCTGCTCATGTGGCAATAGTGACGCCATGCCAAGTTGAGTGTAGCTGGGCAGAGAAGAGAGAATAGGCTCGATTTGAGCGTCGAATTTATCTTGTTCTCGAATGCGTCTTAACAGCTCTTCGCCCACTTCGTAGCGCATAGCATCCGAGATCACGACAACTGCCTTAGTATCCTTGTCTCGGAGTTTCTTAACAAAGCGACTGTAAAAGTCCTTTTGTGATGGGATCGTTTCACTTTTCCACACCGTGCTGCGATCAACATGCGTTTGCCATGCGTCGTTCACCCGAAGGAGGTAGTCGTTCTCGTAACGGTTTTCGATAACCTCTGCGATGTCACCCAAGAGGGTGGGCTGGTTGGATTTGCGCAGGTGGTGGATGAACTTGCGGTAGAGCTGGTCGATCTTAAACCAAGTCTTTGAGTAGCGAGATATCGCATCGTCAAAGCCGTCCATACCAAGACTGACCTGAGCAATCTCATTCAAGAATTCTGACGCATAGAATAGTGCCTCGTAGACATGCCGATAGGTATCATACCAGTGATGCTTACGACGAGTTCTTACCCAGTTTTCGACATCAGCACGCTTGAGATGCTGTCCTGCAAGCTCGCTTGCCATTGAGCGTAGTATGTATCTGTCGATCTGTTCAAAGAGATCAACATCAATGATTTTCCTGAAGTCAGTTTCGGCCAAGGTCATTTTGATGTTGAGTGCTTCTTCGAACTCTCTGGAGAGGATCTCGAACGTATCTGCGTTGTTCTTGTCATTCTTCCAGCGTCGGAACAGAACTTGAGACTCACTGTTAAGTTTTGCGTCACCACCAGTGGCTATCAAGAAGCAAGACTTGAACAGTTCCAGGGCAAAGTCGCTGATGGATGGTTCTTCAGTGACATAGCCGTAGCGCCGTTCGAGTTGATCCCAAAGAAACTGTTCGAGATTACATCGCTTTAATAATCGTTGAATTTCATCTGTCTGATTTGCTCGCTCAGTAAAAAGAGATCCAATAATGCCTTCGATGTCCTGATCCGAGCTTGTGCAGATCAGAAGTATCTTGAATCGAAGAGTGATACGGTCATCTTCAGGATCGAGAATAGCTTTCAGGTCTTCTGTTCTCTTTTTTGAACGGAAAAACTCTTCATGTGCCGCAAGCGTATCTGCAAATCCAAGATCCAGACCCAGCTCAGCGAGTAAAACCTGTGTTTGAGTGGCCTGAAACACCCCATGTGCCATCTGCACATCCAACAGCCAGTTATCGGTGAGCTTTTCAGGTTCGGGACCGTGCTTGTAGATAAGAAACTTCTGTTCTGGTTCCTGCTTTAGAATACGGTGTTTGACCGAGAACTCATCATTCTGGATTTCTATCTTCGTCACATCAGGCAGAGAGACCTCATCGAACGCCTCCCTCAGCTCTTGCTTGGCGTCATACCAAAACACGATCCGATGTCGGTCAAACTGCGCCTGTAGGCCCCGTGTGATATGTTCTTCAGTCAAACTGCACCTCAAATACCAATAGATTTCAGGGCAGAGCCGAACTTGGGATAGTTGGCTTTCACACCATCATCTAGGTCTATTTCGATACGCTGACTGGCAAGCGGATAGATAACCTCCCGTTCCCATGCATCCAACTCTTCGATGGTGCTGTTGATGTTCTGGATCTCCTTGATGGCCTTGGTCTTCTCGCCCTGTGATGCGTCCGAGCTGATTTCGACCCGTTCATATGCCGCCTTCTGGGCGTTTAGCTTCACTTTGTATTCACGCACATATTGGTCCAGTAGCACGGACACGGTGTCTCTATTATAACGGTGCATATAGATAAGAGCGTTGAAGCTGCCCTTGGGGCTGGAGAACATCCAGTAGATCGGACGCTTTTTGTAACGCTTCACGTGGTCTTTGTAGAAATCCTTGGTGAAGTATTTACGAATGTCTTTGCCAAGGGATGTTTCTATGAAACGCAGGTTTTCCTGGAAGTGTTCTTCACCAAACGTGACCCTTAAAAACTTGCGGAAGCGTTCGGTGACATCGTCATGGAACCAATCCCCATCCAGCATGGGAATGACGTTATCTTCATCAGGTTCAAACGTTGGTTCAGGCACTTGCGCTAGATAGTCCGCAAGTGTTTCGCCTTGGTTGGCAAGCACGAGACTGGGCTTGTCCAAGCTGTAGCGCCCAAACATGCACCCAACGGCATAAGACAAGAATTCTGCCATCGTATCTGACAGAAGGCGTGCTTCACGCTCTTCATCGGTCATGTTCCCGCCATAGCGATAATGCGGGTTGCAGGTCAGGGTGATCTCATCAATCGAAACCTCTGGTGTCAGTTCGTCCTGCAAACCATAGGAATCGATGAAGATTTTGTTGTTCTCTTCTTCCAATCTTTGCATCTCATCGGTTATAGACTGCCAATGAGAGCGCAGTTTGGCATAGGTTTCAGCCATGTTTGCGCCACGCTGATCAGATGACAGCAAAGGAAGCGTCGTGAAATCCCATGAAGTTTCGTAGTAATTCCAGTCATACTTTGCGATCTTAATTGCTTCTTGCGCTCGTCGATCGACGTCAGTGTCAAAGCTCGGAAAATTTATGGGAAGTCCACCCACCTGTCCAATTTCAATTTTCCAGCCAGCGCTAAGGAAAAGCAGAAAGTGTTGGCCGAGTTTTGAGTTCAGAAATGCAAGAATTTTCTCATCGGTCTCGTTTGAGAAAAGACTCGGAGACATATCTTCAAAAATTGATCCTACTTCTGTTTTTCTTGAGTAAAAGGCTCCACCACTTAGACGATTCCAATGAATACCAGCTTTAAAATAGAGAGCCTCGTTTCTTAGCATAGCCTTTTCTGTGGAGCGCAGTCGGGCCCCGTTGTTCTTAAAATCGATAACTTCAAGTAGGTTGCCGAACCATTTCCTCTTATCCCCACCCTTAAGGAGTGGAAACCATTTTGGGGTTGTTTCTTGCATACAACAGTTAGGTTTTGAGGTATGAGCCAAACTCACCTCGTGCCACCCTCTTACAAATTCATCATTATCACCAGCGATGATTCCAGTAGCAAGTTTCGCCACTTCATTCAGTCTCACGTAGTTCTCGAAAGCATTTAAAGACGCCTCGGAGGCTTGATACGCAATTGGTGATCCAGGTAAACTTTTAAAATGCTCTGAGGAAACTGAATAGAGGTCATTTTGGCCTCGTTTAATTAAGAAGACCTCTCCTTTGTGGGCAGACTGTGGGGCGTCGTTTAGATTAAAAAATTCTCCACGCTGTCCGTCTTGTCCCTTCCTAAGTATAAATGCCGATCCCAAAGCAACCTTGGAATTAAGCTCTGGAAAGGAGTTATATCCAATCTGAAGAAGGCCACAGATCCGACTATCCTCAAGTACCGCCAAACGTAGATTTTCGAAAGAGGACTGGTACATCCAATTTTGAATTGTGATGCAAGCCGAATAGCCCGCTCTCAAAGCAAATCGTAGGCCACGTTCGATAAACATTGCATATGTGTCTGACTTGCTTCGCAAATACTTGTCTTTGCTCCAGCTTTTTAAGACATTGTTCATACCCCCGTTACCCATATAAGGCGGGTTTGCCACCACAACATGATACTTTGACGAGAGGGCCTCAGACATGCGTAGGACGGTCAGCAACCGTTCCCGAAGCTTGGCACGGAACATGTCACTCCCAAGGTCCTGTGCCTCGACCACTCGCAGACATTCTTGAGGGTCTTTTAGTTTTGGGATGATGAGAGAACCAAAGTTTTTGGCGTTTTCAAGCTGGGTCAGGGTTGCCCGCAAATCTGCCGTAAACAGGCTGCGGCCAACCATACTTTCGATGTCTTGCAGCTCTGATGGTTCGAAGCTGACATTTTCCAACACGCAGATATCGGGCTTGCCTTCGATCCGCAGGAAACGGCGGCGTCCAAGCTTTTCAGCTGCCTTCATCGCAAGTGCAAAGGAGGCAAGGGAACCTGCACGCTCATCAATCTCAATACCAGTCAGGTTATGCTGGAGGATGAATTCCGGAATATCCTTGGGGTCAAAGCCTTCTTCTTCATAAATCGCATGCAGAAGGTCGAAGGCATAGGTTAGCATATGACCAGACCCACAGGCAGGGTCACAGATCTTGAGCTCCTGAGGCTTAGAAATCTTGATGAAATCCGTCTCAGGTTCTTCTGGCTTGATGTAATATTCCATCTGTTCCGCCAGCTTTGAGTGTGGGCGGTTCAGCATCCAAAGGCGACCGAGAGAATTCTCTACGAGGTAGCGCACAATCCAGTGCGGGGTGAACAGCTGCGTTGCTGCCGGAATATTCTCTGGCGTAATCTTCTGGTTCTTCTTCAGACCAGCGAACACATCGTCCTTCTTTTCCGAAATGTAGAACTGATAAAGCCAGCCAATCACCTCAACATCCTTACAGACCTCTTCTGTCATCACCTCCCGCAGACTAGTCAGGATCGAGGTGGCAGACAGCAAGTCTTCCGGCATCAAGAGTTCGGTGAAGTCGAGAATTTTCTCGAACATATAAGGCATGGATTTGTGCCAGTAGTTACATGCTGAAACCACAAGATGACGGTAGGCTTCGTTTTCAGGGTCATTGCTGGCAGAACGCCCATCCAGAAGGGCAGAGACTATGCCTTTCGTGTTCTCGGTTACGAGATCATCATTGAATATTCCAGCGGTCGCTTCTGAGAGGATTTCAGGGCGAGTTTGGCCTTCAATAGGTGCAATGATACGCACACGATTGAAGCCGTTCATGTCCATATACTGAAGAGCAGTGAAGCGATTGAACCAAGTGTAAGCCACTTGTTCAATAACTTGCTCTTCGCCTACCTGACGTATTTTACTTTCAAGATCACGCACAGCTGACGCTCGTTCACGTCTTGCGGCACTATCTTCAGCGAGCACCAAATCAAGTTTGCTTTTCACACGTCCAATAAGAACACGACGAGCATCTTGAGCGAATTTCTTAAGCTTATTCGTGTCCATTATACTGTGATCCTCTTGCCGTCTTTAATTTGTTGCACGAGCGCTTCACGGAACGCCCTAAGATAGGCATCCACATCTTCTTCTGTGTCTAAGACTGTTTTCGATGCAGCAACAGAAACTGTTTTTGCTGAAACAAACTGTGGCGGTGTAGGAGGCGAAACGACGCCGCCATTGCCACCAGGGCCAGAATCCACAATTGGGGGGACGAGAGCGCCTAGGATGCTTGGATATTGGTCAGAGGTAAAGCGATCCACAGCAACCTGAATAAGTGCTATGATGCGCTGGTTTTGGACTTCTTGGGTCACCACTTCAAACGCACTATCTGCCGTTGTTTGTCGGGTTACATCAGCTGATTGATAGTCGGCCAGCTGTTGCATGTCCGATTGAAGGCTATTCAAACGTGCTGTGGCGCTTTCACGGGCATTCATTAGACCCTGGTCGATCAAGAGCCTTAGGTCATGCAAAAGCGCCTTTGCCTCTTGCATCTTATTGCCCTTGAAGCATTCCTCTTCGATCAGGATTGCCTTCAAAGACTTTGCTTTATCCGAGCCGGCATGGCTGAAATTGTTTTGGTTATCTTTGAGGAACTGATCGGCTTGTTCGTAAATCTGGCGTTGCGCACCGTCCATGAAGTTAAAGATTGGATCCAGAAGGTCATCTTTTTGATCGAGGATGTCATCGGAGATATTTGGTAACTCAGCGATGAACCAATCAACGTCTTTCTTCGCATAACCCTCAAAAGCCAACTGTATCGATGACAGCTGAACAAGGAATGGAAACGTGCTGGAGAGTTGCTGAAGGGTTTCAAGCTTGCTTGCCAATCGTGCAAACTCAGATGCAGTTTCGTGGCTCAACCCTCTGGCATCACTGGCTGCAGGCTGATGCGTAAAGAACTCGGTGTAGAAATCCTTGAGGTCTTTAACTTTTGATGCTGGATATTCGACTTGAGGTTCAAGCACGATGTTTTGGTGGTCACGATTGCTCTTGAACGACTTAATCAGGCTATCGTTTTCAAGTATTGTGCCGTCAGATCGTGCTTCTAACTTGCCTGCGCCGCACAGTGCCGATGTGTTTGCGAGCACTGCATAGCTTGGCCAACCAAATGGCTTTCGCTCAAACTTTTCTTCAATTGACTTAAGTGTTACACGCAGACTTTGTCGAGTTTGGCTTTGCACATAGTTGAAGATTTGCTGTTGTGCTTCAGTCAGTGGAGCTGTTTCGCCCCCCATAATGCCGTCTTTGGCATCGGCGTGATATTTTGAGATATCGCTGTCAGCATAGGGGATGTTTCGCAACATCTGAAGATTGCTGTAAACTTTATCCACCAAAAGCTGGAAAGCCCGCTCGATACGAGCTTTGGCGCTCGCTTCACGTAACTCAAGTTCATCACCTCGCATGATTAACTTGGCTTCTCCAAGCATGGCATCAATGCGTGTCTTTAGAACCTTGTAACGTTCCGAGTTCTGTGTGCCTTTTTCCTGAAGGATGCGTGCCTTCACCTCTTCACTGCTGGAACGCTGGTTTTGCCGGACATATTTTTCTGTCTTTTTGAAGAGGAGAAGGTCTGACAAAAACCGTGAATTTTGCGGCAGGACAACTACCAGTTCATCACTGTTCATCGATGAGAGAGATAGTGATGAGACATTTTCAGAGTGTTCGTGAAAAGGCGTGATGATGTTAATAGCCAGCTCGTGGTCTTGGCTTTGTAGTTCATCATCAATTTTGCGGGCAAAGTTGTAATCTGTCTTAGTCAGATTGTGACGGATTTTTGTGGATCCTATCACTTGCTGAAAGATAATGCCGTTGATCTCTTTTGAGATCTCAGTGCGGTCAACATCCGTGTTCTTGATCTCTTCCTCGATGTCTTTTTCTTCGTCTGTAAGGAAGTCGTAAACATCGCCGTTGCGTTGGATATAGGTCTCGCTCTCGAGGCGGTTCAGTGCTTCTTCGACTTTCTTACGAAGGGTAGTGAGATCCTCATGGAAGTGCTCAAGCATCAAAACACTTAAGTTATGAAGCGTGGGTTTGAACTGACGATAATATTTGACGAGAAAAAGTGCTTTTAAAACTCGCACCGCAAAGTCATCATCCAAGTTGCCTTCTGCGACTTGAATTGATGTTTGAACAGAGCCCTTTAAAGCGGTCCGGATACCCTCGAACATGCGATCAAATGTGGCCAGTTGTCCGACCTCAAGATCTGCAATGCCGATTGCCACTTCTCTGAACACACCAAGCATAGAGCGCTCACCGACAGAACTGTGGCGTCCTTCGAAAACGTTATGCTCTGACAGGCCCTTAATACACTGACGAAACAATTCGTATTGGTAGGGAACGAAGGGATAGCTTTCTACAAAGTTTTCTTGATCTCTGAAGTTTTTAAGCGTGACAGAGCCGTCGGAAAAGTTAAACAGAGTTCCGAAGTTGCTATGCTCACTTTCATATAGCTGGGTCAGCGTCCCTTCAGATTCTGGCTTCTTTTTGAGTAACCGCTTCTGAATAACTTCAGCGACGTTTTGACTGGTTAGTGGCATACGGCAGGCAAACCGAGCTTGCACTCGTGAAAAATCATTTGCTTGCTTGGCGTTTATGTCGCCTACAACTTTATCTAACGCCTCTTGAGCGGTTACAACTATCCAAGCCTGTCCCTTACAGACGATGTCCAAGGTTTCAGCTAATGTTTGGAGGTTGAGCATTAACTTAACGTTTTCTGCTACATACTGACCGACTTCATCTACAAAAAATGTAAGTCGAAACCCTTTTTCTTGCTGGTCGATATAGCGCTTGACCTGCTTGGCAAAACTATCAATCGAAACGCTGTAGGTCTTTGCATAATGGTCCAGAACATTTTGACTGGAAACATCACTTTGGCCAGTAGCGAAAGCAAAGGCCTTCGCTATAGCATCCGCCTCAAAGTTAGCTTGTTCACGACCTTCTTTCCAAGAAATATTGCCAAATGACTGCTGTTGAAAATGTTCTTTGAACTTTTCGAATTGGCCTTTCTCATCAAGGTCCCTCTCTAATTTAGCGATGTAACCCTCACGGTAATAACCGCAACTTTCATCAAAAACAGACTGAAAAACTGATAGTAGGGCATCGATTTGATCCTTACTGATGATGGTCGCTTTTTGATCAATATTGAACAGAATACTTTGAGAAGGGATGCGAACTGCTTTTTCCAAATCACCCTTTAGAATTGCATCATGAGCACATTTTTGAGAAAAAATATCAGCGGCGTATTTGCCGTCTATTTCACGATTTTCCAGCACCAGAGAGAGCATTTTGAGTAGGTGAGATTTACCTGACCCAAAAAATCCAGAAATCCAAACACCATTAATATGGGCGTGATTGTTATATTCCCTTAGAAACTTTCCGAGGTTTTTCTCGATTTCGTTGGTTACGACGTATTCTTCCAACTCCATGAGCAAGCTGGCTTCATCGTCCGCTTTAATTACCCCATCGATAGGGCGGTCTACGGGTTTAGCAAAAAGTGATTTCAATTGCATGGTCATGCGGCAGCCTTCATCGTGAGAATATTGTAGGCACGGTAATACTTATCGTCTTGAAGTTTTCCGAAGAGATCGAGTGAAGCACCTGTTGCAAGCTGGTGCTGATAGCTTCCTGGAAAGAACATCACCGTGGGCTGCTCTTTAGCAGCACTCTGTAAGTTGTTCAGAACATTGTGCGAGCGGATGTAGGGAAACACTTCACCTACGCCGGAGAGAAACATGACATCGAACTGCGCATTATTGGCACGTTCAACGATAGCGGGGATCAGATGACGCTCTGGATCTAGGACGCCCTGTAAGGTTTCTTTAATCTTAGACTTTGGCATATTGCCCTCCGCTTGGAGGATCCGTCCAAGGAGCTTGCGTTCTTCAAGAATTTCTAGAGAGAGATCATAAAGATTGACCTCGAGAATGCGAACTGACTTTTGCTCTAGGCGCTTAACAAGCTGCCCTCGCAAGACGTCCATCTCAACCGCATCTTCTGGGCGGTAAGGGCAGATAAAAAAAGGCACCTCATTGTTCAAGCCTTGCTTCTCAAGAAAGCGCTGACTGGAAATGACCACCTCTAGATGTTCCAGTAGCTCACGAGATTGTGGCCCTCTAAGTTCAGCGCAAGCGGCGTTGATAGTCATTAGACAATTCCTGGCACAAATAAGTGAAGATCACGAGCGCCGTGATCGTTAATGTCTTTGAGAGATTGAGAAGCTATGCCTGCAACGATCCGGTTATCTTCCGTCAACACTCCCACTTCTCGCATCATCCGAAATAAGATCTGGCGTAGTTTTTTGCGTGTGCCATCAGTCATCTCATCGAGCTCGGGATGAAACAGTGCCTGTTCATCATAAAAGAAGTCGAAGTCTACGTGACCCAGATCGAGTTTGTAGCTCGCAAAGTTTTCCAAAAGAACTTGTGTCGCAAAGTCACCGATGAATTGATACGTGCGGCAACAGGCAAGCCAGCTAATGAGCAACTGGTCATAAGGATCTGCAGTCACTAACAAGCTCAATTCTTGAGGGGACAAGGTCTTTAAACGAGTGCAGATTTCTCGCACGGCACGGCGTGTTGAACCTGAAGATTTGAACTGCAGCAGATTATGCTCGACAGCGTGTTCGATCACTTCGTCCCAGTTTTCGAGATCAGAGTATGACTGACCTAGCTGAGCACTCTCCAACACATATAATCCTCCTGTCCCGAAGGAGAGGCGATACTCCACAGAATTAGAAACCCGTGCTTTGTTTGGGGCTGTCCCAGCTGTGTCTGTCTTTGTCATTACATAATTTCATCTCGGTTCAGCAGGACAATTTCCTCGTCTTGTGGCTTGCATGCTGGTCATCGGTTTGCAACACCCGCTACATCTCATAATGTTACTATGCAGGATACACCGCAGTGTATGCAAACGAGAACCAGAAAATTGAGGCATTTTTTAAGGCGTTTATCATCGACATGACTAGATGCAGGCAGAAACGACACCATGAATAATACTGTTTATTACCTTCCAGGCATGGGTGGGCGGCTAAATACTGGACTCGGTAGAGGCATCCATGATCGTGGCTTCAAAGTTGTCGGCCGTGAAACACGAGGTGACTTCCAGAAGTTTAGTTTTCAGGCAAAGATCGATTTGGTCGCAAACGACCTTGAGGAGCACTTCTGGCATGAAGATGCAAAGGTGGTTGTCAATTCCTTTGGCGCTTATCTGTTCTTCCACGCTCAGCTTCAGATGAGACCTTATCCGGGGAGGATTTTGATATTATCACCGATCATTGGTGGATCTAATAATGATGAAACCATGATGAGGTTCTACCCGCCTCGTGCTGATGTGTTGGTTCAGGCTGCAACAGCTGGCGTGTTTCCCTGTCCAAGTAATGCACAGATACACGTAGGCTCTGAGGATTGGCAGAGTGGCCCAGAGGGTGTTGTGAGTTTTGGCGATGCGGTTGGGATCCCCGTGAACGTTATTAGCGAGCAGGGGCATATGCTAAGTGTCGACTACGTTGGTAAATTGCTTGTCGAACATCTTGCAAATTAAAATTTTCGATGGGATTATAAGTTTCACCGCAAGAAGTTGAAGAATATCAAAACGGCCATTTACCTATCAAAAGAATAAATGGAGCGCAGACAAATGCACTTTGAAATCGATAATAGGGAGGAAGCACTCAGACGTTGGGCTGAGATGACTGATTGCGAAAAGGCCGAAATGGTTAAGGAACTTCGAAGAGCGATCGATAATATAGGTAAAAAAGCTGAGCTAACTGATAACAAGGACATTTGAATGAGCGGGTATATTGGCGGCAGCTCGATAATTCGAGGAGGACATTTTTCTTCCTACGATCCAGCTGAGGGGGTGCGCATTCCAAAAGCCAAGAAGCGCTCAGCTAGAATTCCGTCAAAGACCTCTAATAAAACCACTCCCAATACCAAAAAACACAAAGATCCTCAGGAAATACTTGAGGCAGCACGAAAAAACCTCCTCCACAGAATAATTGATCAGATTTTAGCAGGGCTTGATGAGGTCAAAGTTTCAAATAGCATACACCCCAAATTACAAGTCTCTCTTATTGCGGCTGGATCACCAATTGCCTGGGCATCAAATCAAAAAGAATTTGATGTTTTAGAAGAAAAAAAACGAAAGAAACGAGAGAAGCGACTGCACAAAATGCAGGCACGGCAACAGCAGATTCCAGTCACAGTCGAAGTAAAGCGTAAAAAAAGGGGAGCCTCCTCGCAGCTCGGTTTTTCACCTAAGTCGACAGTGACAGCAGAGGACGCCTACCAATCAAAGAGAACAAGCCTCATTCGAAGCCTTGTGGATCAGATGCTCGAGAAGCGGGGGGCACTTACAGCTTCAAATCTAGATAGTCGCCTTTTTGAAGAGCTGAAGGTCGCAACTTCGCCTCTTTTATGGCTTCAAGCGCAGCCGGACTATAAAGGCATATTCAAAGCACGCTATCTTGCGCTGCGGGAGGTCAACGATACAGCTCAAGCGACGGTATCCAAGCGTTCGAAGCGACGAAAAAAGGGCAAAAAAAAGAAGGTGAAAACTGATTTAGTTTTTACGCAGGACCAATCCTCCCAAATTAATCAAAAGAAGAAGCGGGTAAAGCGACGCACCGACCCTGACAAGAAGACTACACGACCAGTTAAGCCACTTGGTGATGCAAATGTTGGCTTTATTCTTAAGCAAATAGATAAAATATCTAAAGAAACTTTAAATGCACGTAAAACAGACTGGGATTTGACCTAAGAATATAAGGCCAGATATATTGTGATATATTTTTTGTGACAGAGTTTAAATGTGACAGTGTCTAAAAAGGTTTCGTAGTGGAGACCTATGAGTGTCATTTTATTTTAGTCCAATATCTCCAGTGCTCACCCGCACCAATATAATATATAATTTATTGTTTTTTGTTTGCATGAATTTCGATGGTGATTTGCTTTTCGAGAATTTCAAATGCGTCGATCATGCTATTTTCTTCAGCATACTTAATGATAGAAAGTAAAAAAACATCTCCTGAACTACCGGTTTTTTCATTACTATCTTTGGATATTAATCGAACAAGTGTTTTAATCTTGTTGATATTTTCAATTGGTATTGTCTGTGCAGATAGATGTCTTTCAAGATCTTTGATGATGAAGAGAGCTAGTTTATGTATTATTAAATCGCATGTCATTTGTTTCTTTTTTACTAAGCAGTCAGTGATTGTAGGCCAAAGCTCTATGTAGGTGCCTAGAAACGGTGCAAGTGTTTTTGAAAGGTGCTCTTTTCTTTCAAACATGTGATCGTTAAGCATTTCATCAGAGAGATAAGTTCGAACATGTATATTTAAGGTATCCTTCTCGTTTTTGAAAATATTTCCCAAAAGAGCTCCACTTTTGGTTGGGATTAATAAATCCAACTTTTCTAAAGCAGAGGGTGCAGTGGTGAAGGAAAGCTGATCTTTTCCAATGTCAATGTTTGCGACAACTTCTTGAATTTTAATAAGGGAGGCCGCAAACAATGGGAGATAGGTAAGTTCCGAGTATACATAGTTACGTTTGTCTTGAACTTCAGCTGATTGCGTTTTGCGCTCAAGTATTCTCTGAATGCAGTGATGACTGATACTGAAGGTATTAATTGGTAATAGGTTACTGTTTCGCTTTAGGCTAAGCTGCGTGCCGACTAAGACTCTTTCTCGCCTACTATCGGCGGCATTATATGGCTTGTATGAAAAACCGCAGGTCACAAGTGAGGACTTGAGTTTATTTACGCTGAGGTGATGGGATAAAACTACATTAGAACTTGCGATACGTTTGAGCGCAGTTTCAAATGTCCGTGCTGAAAATTTTGTTTTGTAACTATTTTGGGTTTTCTCAGACAAGGTTTTGATGCCAATTTCAATCTCCTCGATGAGTTGTGCAGTGTCCTTGATCGCATCTTGTGTTTGCATAAATCTCTCGACGTTTTGGTGACCTTAGTCTATTGAAATTAAATCTCATCTAACACATGGGTATATTTCTTGATTTTAGTGCCAAATAATTTGCTCCAGTGGTAGCTGTTCAGTTTCAAGCCAGTGTGATGTCCGAGAACGTTCACTGTGACTTTATTTTCAGTTGAACAGGTCTATTCGTCAATGATGTCGGCTACAGCTATGATACATTGGGTGCTCGGTCGTGATTTCTTTTAAGAAATTTTTCTGAGCTGCATTGATAAATGCGCATATACACTACCTTAACCGCCTGACACTCAAAAGTCTCTTTCGGGACTCACTGCCAGTAGATAATTCACGTAAAAGTCACTATTGTTTTAAGTGGGTATTAAGTAATTAATATAAAACAGTTTATCTATATTTCCAGTTCTCGAAACGCTAAGCTTTACGGATATCAAATTTGGAACAGGGCCGCTCTTCGGAGCGGCCTTTTTCTTTGGGCGAGGTGTTTCGGCTGACGCCGATCCGCTGGGGGCTTTGCCCCCAGATCCCCAGGATATTTTTCAAGAGAAGAAAAAGGGGACGGTATGACCCGCCCCCTAGGATAGAGTTGCCTCTTCTCCTCTTACGGTCATCGGCGTCCCCGCCTGTACCGCATTTTCACTTTGCATGAACTTTCTTAACAAGCCCCTACTTCTTCTCTTCTAAAATATCCCAGGGGGTCTGGGGGACTGGTCCCCCAGCTTGGCGACGACGACGTCGGCGCAATACATCAGAGGCTATTCGTCAGGTTTGATCAGGCCCAGCCCACGCAAATAGATGCCAATGCCCGACTCTAGCAGATCTTCGGGGGAAAACGGACTTTGAGTTCCTGGGGAGTTGCGTGCAAAGAGCTCCACGACACCATGGCTCATCGCCCATATATGTGCTGAGAACATTGAAGCAGGTGGCCGCTTTTCAGCAGGGATGTGTTGGCTCAGCTCGGAAGCGGCAGTTTCCAGTACGGCGCGGGCCCGTGCGGCAACTGTGGCCAGCTCGGGCGTGCGATTGACAGAGATCCCGCTTTCAAACATGGCGATGTAGTTACCCGGATACTTGCGGGCAAAGGCGAGATAGGCACGGCCTGTGGCCTCAAAGGCGGCGAGGGCGGAAGGCTGGCCCGTCTCGTAGGCATATTGCATCAGGTCAGCAAATATCTCATAGCCTTGACGCGCTGCTTCGGCGATCAGGGCTTCACGGCCTTCAAAGTGCCGATAGACTGCGGCGGGTGTAACGCCTGCTTCTTTGGCAGCTTCAGAGAGCGTAAAGCCCGTCGGCCCTTTGGCCTCGATCAGTTTCAAAGCCGCTTCGACCAGCGCTTGGCGCAGGTTGCCGTGATGATAGCCGCGTTTTTTAGGCATCCCAGATCTCGGGGCCGCCACAGACGAGGGGATCGACCGTGCCCAAGGCTTTTATGTCTTTGCGGGCGTAGTCGACTTGGCTGAGCACAGCGCGGATTGCGTTGAGGCGGGCGCGGCGCTTGTCATCGGAGCGCACGATCGTCCAAGGGGCCTCGGCTGTATGGGTGCGGGTCAGGGTTTCAGAGATGGCAACGGAATAGCCCTCCCATTTCTTCAGCCCTTCGACGTCAATCCAGCTCAGTTTCCACTGCTTGAGCGGGTCACTTTCGCGGCCCAGAAAGCGGCGTAGCTGTTCGGCGCGGCCGACATTGAGCCAGAGTTTGACGAGGTGAATACCTTCATCGACGAGCATCTTCTCAAAGGAGGGTGCTTGGGCGAAGAAATGTTCTCTTTGATCTTGTGTACAGAAGCCGAAAACATGTTCGACAACGCCGCGATTGTACCAGCTGCGGTCATAGAGGACGATTTCCCCGCCTGAAGGCAGGTGATCAATGTAACGTTGGAAATACCATTCGGTTTGTTCTTTTTCGGTTGGCTTGGAGAGTGCAACGACGCGTGCGCCGCGAGGATTAAGATTTTCACGGAAGCGCTTGATTGTGAAGCCTTTTCCCGAGGCATCACGGCCTTCAAAGACAATTGCGATGCGTGCGCCTGTTTCTTTGGCCCAGGTCTGGAGCTTGACCAGTTCGATTTGCAGGCGGGCGAGGTCTTTTTCGTAGGCTTTGCTCGGCATCCGCTCTGAATGTGGATAGGTCGGGCTGAGGATATCGCCCTTTTCAGCTCTCTTTATGGCCGCACGGACGGCCTCGGGGGCGTCTTGTTCAAAAAAGGTGCTGATCGCAACGTCAAAGGGCAGCTCCATGAGAGGCCTCCTACTGGTTTTCACTTACTATGGCGGCTTCGGCCGCGGCGCGCAATCCTGAGCGCGTGGCGGCGCGACCGATGGCGGCGACAACCTGATCTTCTGCGCTATGCTGGACCATATGGCCGTGGCCTTTTGCGCGTGTGAGCGCCGCATTGGGCAAGTCTTGGAGCAGCGGTTCAGCATGTATCCGCAGGCCGACCGTGATGTCTTGGGTGCCATGAAGAATTTCGACGGGTAGGTTTACTTGAGGGTATAGAGGGACCATCGCATTGATTTCGTTCAATAGATTGGCACGCTGGAGGGATGTGGCGCGCATCGAAGTGTATCGGAGCGAGAGCTTTGGGCCGAAATAGTCAAAGTAGCCTTCAGGCACAGGATCTGGTGCGAAGACGTTCGTCAGCGCGGCTTCCAGATAGGGCTCGGTTATCACCGCTGGCAGGAGCGGCAAAAATACAAGGCCAAGAAACGGATTTGAGCCCGCGCGGTAGAGAGGATCAAGGGGGGTGTCCCATGGGTGGGACGCGGCGGCGAGCAGGACAAGGGCCGACAGGCTCTCTGGCTCATATGTCGCCCAAGCCAGCGCGACCGACCCGCCATAGGAGTGGCCCACCACAATCGGTTTTTTCGCGCCCATTGCAGTTGCGGCGGCCGAAATTTGCGCCGCTTGTGCGCGCAGGCTGTCGCCCTTGGGGTCAATTGCAGCGCTATACCCAAGCCCTGGTCGATCTACCATAAAAATGCGGTAGGTCGGCGCGAGCTTGGCCGCGAGTGAAAAGCTCATGTCACGGGTGTGGCCGTTGGAGCCGTGAATGAGGACGAGATCGGGACCATCAGGCGCGCCAGTGACGACCACATGCATTGGTGATCCATTGACGGTAATGATGTCGCCTCGCGCAGGTGTAGCCGCCTCGGCCGCGCGCTCTGCCCTTTGCGCGACAAGCCAAAGTGCGAGCCAGAGGAGCGCGAGTATGATGAGGCTATAGAGGGCGGGCTTGAGCATCAACCGCGCAGATCGGTGCTTTCGAGGCCGATCTTTTCGATATCAAAGGGCGTGGTTTCATAGATTTCTGAAATCCAGTTGCCATAGAGCAGATGGGCGTGGCTGCGCCAGCGGTTGAGCGGTGTTTTGCTTGGATCATCTGCGGGGAAATAGTTTTTAGGAAGCTGAATGTCCGCCCCTTCGATCTGGTTTTGCGCGAGGTCGCGCGCGTATTCTTCGCCCAGCGTGCCGCTATCATACTCAAGATGATTAAAGACATAGAGCGCGCGGTGTGCTGTGTCTTCGACCAGTGCGGGGCCGACTTCTTCGGAGTGCAAAAGTACGGTGAGACCGGCCGCTTCGATTTCGTCGCGACGCATCTCTGTCCAGCGGCTTACAGGCATCACGAAATCGTCAGAAAATCCCCTTAATAGAGTGCTTTGGGGAGCAAAGTTAAGGTGTCTGTAGCAACCAAAGAGCTTGTGATCGAGGAGGTGCTTTTTGACGCCATGGAAATAGCCGAGCATGGCCATACCGCCCCAGCAGACGCCAAATGTGCTGTGGACATGGGTTTGGGTCCATTCAAAAACGCGCGTCAGTTCGTCCCAGTAAGTGACCTCTTCAAAAGGCAGATGTTCGATCGGGGCGCCTGTGATAATCAGACCGTCAAACTTCTCGCCTGACGCTACCACCTCTTCAAAAGAGCGGTAAAACTCTTCGAGGTGTTCTGCGGCTGTGTTGCGGGCCTGATGTTCGGACATGCGAATGAGCGAAAGCTCAATCTGCAAGGGCGTTGCGCCGATGAGGCGGGCGAACTGATTTTCCGTCTGGATCTTTTTGGGCATCAGGTTGAGAAGGCCGATCCGCAGCGGGCGGATGTCCTGACGGCTGGCTTGATCTTCGCCCATCACCATAACCCCCTCGCGACTGAGCACGGAATAGGCGGGCAAGTGAGAGGGCAGTTTGATCGGCATGGGCTTGGCCTTGTATTGGGGAAGACTGATTTAGGACGCTTTGGCACGCGCCTCAAGAGCAGCCATGACGACTGCATCGAAATCACGGGCGTCGCGGACTGTTGCGATATCTGTGGCGTCAATGGTGACGCCCCATTTTGCCATGGCTTCGTAGCGAGGCTGACGGTGGGCGAGGGCGCGCGCATATGTGAAACGGATGAAGCTGTCTGGATCAACTTCGTTTTCAGTGCATTGGTTTTCGCTCAAGTATTCGCCCCAAACGCGCGCAAGAAAGCTGGGCTGATAGGCCATTGGCTTGGGCGCATGATCGAAGCGGCGGATGAGCTCTTCGGTATGGGCCTCTGAGCCTTTGAGCCAGATCATCAGGGTGTTTTCACTCAAAGTCTTCATCAGTTCGTCGTTTGGATTGGACGGATCGACCCATTCACAGATTGAACCACCTGTGTCGCAGATGAAATGTGGATAGCCATAAAGTGCTTCGGCGCGGTCGATGAAGTATGGAGTGTCGAGCAGGGCTGCAATCTCAGCCCGGCGGAACTGTTCTTGGCGGGCGCCGTAGCGCGCCATGCTCGTACCGCCTTTGGCCTCAGAGCCCGGCTTGCCGAGATAGGAGGAGACGGCGGCAAGATTGCCGAAGGTGATATTTGAGCCGATATATATGGAATCGCTCATCAAAAGCTCACGCAAGAAGGGCACTTTCATGGCCTCGCGCTTGGCATTGTCGGCGATATATTCGCCCATGTAACGCGTACCGATGCGGTAATCGATCGAGTAGTGAAACCAGTCGCCTGTTTCGCGCAGGCTATTGGCAATATGGGTTTTGCCAAGGCCCGACATACCGAAAAAGAGCGCCTTCTTTTGCGCGGCTTGCTGCCAGCTTTGGGCTGTTGGATAGATCATGCTCGGCCTCTTTGTTCACCTTCCTCTGGAGTAAAGGGGTGGCGCGCGAGGGTCAAACTCTATTGCGAAGATACGAAAAGAGGCGACCATCCAGAATGAGCAGGCCAAAGGCGAGAATAGCAAAGCCAAGGAGTGCCCGCGGGTGTAGCGCCTCGCCCAAGACAGCCCAACCCAAGAGAATGGCGGTGAGGCCGCTTTCTATGTGGAGCTGTGACCAGTTGAGCAGGGTGAAGGGAATGATGTTGTTGAGCAGTCCCATGACCAGGAAGGCACCCCAGACGGGCCAAGTGCGTGGAACGGGCAGGCGCAGGGCAAAGACGAGGCCCCACAGCACGAGCGCGGCCCAGAGTGCGCGGTGCGCGACCGTAGAGAGCACGCCCACTTCGTTGAGCGCGTTGCGCACAGAAAGAAACACGCCGCCCCAAACAAGCGCCAGAAGCAGAAGCTCGGCCGATGCACGGGACGAGAGGGATTTTTGATCTGTCATAGGCGAGCTATGCCTGCTTTAGAGCCGCTTCACGCCCCGTTTCTTGCGGGAAGGCCACAAAAAAACGCCCCGCCGATTTGGCAGGGCGTTTGGAATTTTGGTGCTTTCAGGCCTTAGAAGCTGTAAGCAAGCTTGATGCCAAAGCCGACGGCTTCGTTGTCTGTGAAGTTCACCGGACCAACTGATTGATCACCAAGTTTTACATATTGCAAGCCGCCCGATACTTTGAGGCTGTCTGTCACGTTGTAGCTTGCTCCAAGCCCAATGCTTTTATAGCCGTTCGTCGGAGCAAGAGGTGTGTTACCTGGCCGTGTCCCAGCGCCTTCGTAACCGAGTGTCACAGCGAGGCTGAGTTTATCGTTCATCTTGCGGCCAACGCCTAGAGTGTAGCTTGTTGAGTCATCTCGGAAGTTGACCCAGTTGATTGTTGTTCCACCACCGACTGGCGTGGTTTCGAGTGAGCGGCCACCCCATTTTGCGTGGCGCACAGAGCCGAAGAGAAGAGTGTCTGTAGCGATCGACAGTTTGGAACTCGAGGTTGAGATTTTCGGGGCTTTTGTGAGAGCCTGAAACAGGTGTTGCGAAGTTGTGCATACCACTCAGTTTGTTCTTGATTGCAGAATTATACGTCAGAGCAACGCGCATTGCGATGTCTGGGCGTTCATAAGCTGCGCCAACTAGAGCGCCCCAAGCATAGTCACTGGACGCACTGAGCACTCCGCTACCTGAAATGATAGTGCCTGTTAGTGATTGAGCACGGGCACCAGCATGGAGGCTGAAATTGTCATTGAATTTGTGGCGGCCAACGAAAGTCATGGCTTTGCTCGTTACGTCGGCAAAACCGCCATTGAAAGTACCGTCAGTGTAGCGGATGTTTGCACCGAAGGGTTGATCGACGATAACGGCGACATCGACTTTGTCTGTAATTGCTTGCTTAATCGAAAAGCTAACTGGATTGTACCGTGTCGTAGCGTCTGATGTAGCAGTCCCTGTCACTTTTGGATCAACAGACCCGATTGAGAACTGAACCACGTTGCCTTTCTCAAAAATAGGCGTGATCCATTGTCCAGAGCGGTCAATGCCTCCAGCGGAGGCTGTGCTTGTTGCGAGTGCGAGAAGGCTTACGCCGAGTGCGAGTGTTTTCATTATATTCTTCTCCCAAAGAACTCATTAAAGATGACTGGGGAAAGTCTAGAGGTGGAGAACAGCTGCGCGGGATAGATTTCGTCGCGTCAATGAGTGCAGGGAGCGGTAGTGTGACAGGAAAGACAACGTAAAATCGCGTTTTTAAATCAAAAAGACGCTATATAGCGTCAGTTATTCGCACTTGGTGTCTGTCTGAACCGCGTTTCAGTCCAGATATTGAAGTAGTTTCCAGCGAAAATCAGCAGCGCTCCGACAAAGACCCAGACATCCAGCGCCTCGGCGTAGGCTGCCCAGCCGATGACGGCAATGACGGGGAGGCGGGCAAAATCAATCGGCACAACCACTGTGGCTGGTGCGAGACTCAGCGCCGTTGTCAGGCAGAAATGTGCAAGAAGGCCCGCGCAGCCGATGAGCAAAAGCCATGGTGCTGTGGTGGCGGAGGGCAAGGCGACATCGCCGTCATAGCCTGCGGCAAGGACGCCGAAGACGGCTTGCATGACGGTGAGGTAAAACAAGATGCAGGTGATTTTCTCGCTGCGCGTGAGTCGCTTTGTGAAGATGATGGTAATGGCAAAGCAGATGGCGGCGAGAGAAGCCGTGACCACGCCAAGCCCGACTGTTTCGCCGAAGGGGCGGGCCACAATCAAGATGCCCGCAAAGCCGAGGAGGGCGGCGAGGGCGCGTGTTTGGGTCATGCGCTCCCCCAAAACGAAGGGGGAGAGCACGAGCACCCAGATTGGTGAGGTGAATTCGAGCGCAAAGACTTGTGCAAGCGGGATGACTGTGAGGGCGAAAAACCAGAGATTCTGGCCTGCGAAGTGGGCGATATTGCGGATGGTGTGGGCGCCCATATGCCGGCGTGTAATGTCGCCCAGATGTCCCGTGCTGGCTGCGACACCGATCACGATGATCATGCCGATAAAGCTGCGGTACATCATGATTTCAAAGGTATCGAGTTCAAAGCTGACGGCGCGGCCTGCAACGGCCATTGCTGTGAAGGAGGCGATGGCCCCGATCATCCAAAGCGCTGCGCGCAGGGTTTGGGGCGTATCGCTCATTTGGACTTGGTTCCCTTGCCCTTTGCTTAGGCCGCGAGGTTAACCGAAGTCTTCACGAGGTTGGAGCCCTAAATGATATCTGATCATTCGAAATATTCTTTGGAATGTCGACGCGCTTTTGCCCTGAGTTGCTGGTGGTTCAGTTGCTCAGGATTTCATACCACCCGGGCCTCGGTGTCGCAGGTCAGCAGAGCCTCTTGCCAAGTGGGAATGCTGTTGGCCTCGTAGCCGCAAACTTTGTCTTGTGCGATCTGGGCGAAAACCTTCATGGTTTTTCGGTGAACCGGAGATGACCTATAGGCCATCATTGATTTCTTATCGACCCAAACGGTCAGAGTGTGGTGGTATCCGTCACGTTTTTTCGCTTCGCAAAACAGACAGCCCGCCGCTTTTTGGGCCGCTCTGAAGGCTGGCACAGCCAACATCCAGAATCTCACACGGCCAAAAAAATGATTGGGTTTCAAGCCCGTTACAGAAACGTACACCGTCTAACAGCTCCAGCTCACTCCCACTCAATAATACCATTAGTGTAAGTGATTGCTATTATTTGCTTTTCAAGACGCTTTGTAAGCTCCTTGTAAGTCAGCATAATACCCTGCCGGATAAGAAATCTATGTGCGTCACCACCAATGAAACCAATCTTTGATCTCCTCCCAGTTTCGGTATAAACCTACAATAATCAATACAACAAGAAACGTAACCACACCAATAAACCAGCCGCCGCCAGAATCCCACGCAGCGTAAAGAACAAGCGCTAAAAACGCACACAGAAGCAAGACGTTGACAATAAAGCCGAAGAAACTACTAACGTATCCGAAAAAAATTTGCTCATCTGAAGGTAAATTTTTCCTTCCACAACCACTGCAATGATCAAAGCCCTTTATAAGCTTTTTACCACAATAACCACAAGATTGATCAATCATCTATTGCTCCAAATACCCTAAAACTTTCGCTCATTTTCGATGTAAAGTAAGTACACATATTTTCCACATCTAATCTACAAAAATATTTAATCTACAAAAATATTTTATATACAAAACAATGACTTCCGTCTTGTACCTTATTCCCACTCAATAATACCAGTACTGTAAATCATTGCCCTTAAACATCTTTCTTAATACTTTGTAAGTCATTATGGTACTCTGCTTTATAAGCAATCTCTATGCGTCACTACTCATTTGCAATAGAAACATAGCAAGTGGATACAAAGCTTGCATCCACTTGCTAATGCTTTTCTAGTCTATTTAGACTTCTAGCTTCTTAATAGCCTAACTGCTTTAATAACCGTTAGTGATATGTAATCGTAGTAGCGGTATTAAATGCTAAAATAAGATTCATCAAAAATTTAGCACTTACCTTGCTTTGGAGAATAGGGTTGATAATTTTTGTTAAGACACTTTGATGGTTTCAGCGACGTTCCTCTTGAATAGAATGAAGTGTTACGAGTTATTAAGTCTTGGGAAATAACTCTATAGCCATCGCTAATCGTAAAAGTTTTTTCTATGTCGGAATGGGCGCAAAATTTAATATTGCCGAAGGTTTCGTTCAGCAATGCTGGCACAAGCCTCTTCATAGATTGCGCTTCTTTGTTCATCCTCGGATAATGATCATCAGTAGCTTTAAATCCCACCGCTATACAAGATGCATCTTTTGCAAATGTCATAGTTGGAAGTGGTAGCGCTAAAGCCAGAACTATTAGGTATTGCTTCACAAGATATTCTCCTATTTAGGAAAAAACTATTGCCGATGCCAATTTTAGTGTCAATAAGATATCTTGTAGGCATATAAACGAATATCAGTTAGCTACAGTACTCAGTGACTTTGTAAGTGATGAAGTTGTTGGTAAAAGTGTTAAGTTGCTTAAGGCATATGGCTTAAAAGTATTTTGATACAGCACAACTATGTCACTCAGTCGTTCTGTCAAACACTCTATCGTATGCTATGAAACTGTACGTTTTTGTGCGGTTTTTGTGTGGCAAGCATCAGTAGTGCGTTAGTGCTATAACGTTCCAACACTTCCTTATGGCTTGATTGGCTGACTTGCTTGTTGCTTTGCCATAAAGTCATTGCTTACATTTTGAATATCGTTTGCTGATATTGATGTAGAAGACACAGCATTGGATGTTGGCAAGTTGTTAGACTTAGGTGTTGGAGGAGGGGTAATAGAAGGAAAGTTCTTTACCTTCTTTGCTTTGCTCTTAGCGTTTGGCTTGTACTTGATTGCCTTTCTGCCGTAATTCGTTCTTTGGCATATCAATCACTATGAAACGCAATAGTGCTTTGTTAGTTTCCTTGTAAGTAAAACAAGAAAACTTAACAAAATCAATCAATGATTTTTCAGTTTGTCAGTACTTTGTAAGTAGCTTTTCTATATAAATCATTAGGTTAAAGTACTTTATTTATTCCCACTCAATAGTTCCAACTGTGTAAATCGTTGTCTTTATTAGGTATTTTAGCGACTTTCTAACAACTTTCTAACATTGCTGTTTGAAAACACGCAAAACTTAGTACTGTGTAGCTATTGAAAAGCAATAGAAACGTTGAAAAGTAGTTAGAAACTTTCAAACTACTTTTCAATGTCATTGTAAGCAAGTTAGCCTTCCAACTGCTTCATTGCTTTGCCTCTCAAATCACCTTTAGTGAGATTATACTCAACTATCAGTCTCTTTACTGTAGCAACTGCGTCTTTCTTGTGTGCTTTGAGTGCTTTCTTCTCTTCTTCAGCAAGTGCTTTTTTGTCTGCATTTATCTCTGCTAATGTACGTACCATAGTCTTCTCCTCTGTTTGTCCAAACTTTACTTCATCAAACCTATTAGTGATGTAAGTATCCACTAACGCTTACCCTTAGAAAAAATAACTACCATTAAAGAATATATGAAAAAAGGTATCAAAATACCAAACAAAGTTGTGCTACTTATTAGAGCAAACGCTCCATCATATATCCCAAGTTCAGTTTGCCACTTACTTGTTGCTGGAAAACTTAATAAGGCAGATATGAAAGAAACGATTAAACTTGCGACAAATGTATCAAACTTAAATGCAATATAGCCTCCAAACAGTAAGCAGATAAGGTAAGAACTGTCAGTAAATCGTGCGGCTGATGTTCCTATGAAGCGTGCCAACGACATACTATCAACAACAAAATATCCAACTAAAAATACAACAATAAGTAAAAGGTATTTGGTAGATTTTCCAAGCATTGCGTTGTCCTTTTGTTATCCAAACTTACCTTCAGCAACATTGCGTATCGCATCTACTGCCATCTTCTTTTTGCGTGTGACAGCAACTGAGATTGTTCTTCGTTCGTCTGCCACAGTCATTGCTTGTTCGTTTAACGTCTCTTCTTTGCGTTTTACAACTAAACCAACACGCTTCGCTATAACATAGTTAGAAAGTTTAACGTTGCTACGTTCTTTATTCAACAGCATTTCATACACATCAAATGCCATCTTGTATGTCTCAACATTGATAGACTTTGACAACTTATATCGTGCATTAGAACGATTAGGGTTGCGTGTTTGCCTTCCTCTTTCAAACGACATTTCTTTTGCGAAGATACGTTCAATAGCAACATCAATCTGTTTGCGTGTAAGTGACTTAGGTATTCGTATCAGCAAACTACTCACATCTTCAGATGACTGTATTGCTGTATCTCTGTCTTCAACAAGCATCACTTTGTTAGGGGTAGGGGGTTCAGCAAACAGATACTCGCCACGTGTTTCTGCGTCATTTACCTTACCTCTCCACCACTTTGTGAATGCAAGATACTTGTCACCTTCATAGCGTATATCACCAAAGTCTTCATACACTTGTCTAATACTGTCATTCGTTTTGAAACGATTTGCTGAAGGATTGCTACAAATCTCAATGTAGTCTGAGTTAAGAGTAAGTGCTAACCACCAATAGAAGTATGGAGATTTTTCAATCTTACTTGCTATTGGATTAGCATAACTTCCAAAAGTTGGATGCTGTGAAAAAAAGTATCTACGCATATCTAATAACCACTGAGTTTGCTTGCACTAATCTCACTCTATCAATGTTTCTGTTATCAGCAACTAAATCGTTTAATCAGCATCAGACTACCAACGCCTATTTGTATGAGATGATGAATATATCGTCACATAAGCAAGTAGAAAAAGTTAGTCGTACTGAAGTGTTATCACTCATTAAAGTACTTAATCAGCGACAGACTACCAAACACTATTTGTATGAGATGATGTATATATCGTCGTAATGACAAGTGGAAAAATACAGAACGCAGATAAGTGTTATCACTCATCAAAGTACTTAAACAGCGTTGGATTTCGAAACTCTATTTACGTGCGATACTGACTATAGCGTTGAAAACAACGTGTATTGAAACGACATAAATGGAGAACAATATGTCTAATAAACAAAAGAAGCAACTGAATGAAAATGCGTTTATACAACTTACTAACGAGTTAGATATACTTAAAACAAGTGCAGATAGTTGGTTTGATAATGAATACAAAACATCAAACAATATGTTGTATGATATGTTTTCGTCTCTTTATGCATTATATGAAAAGTGTGATGGCAATGATGCGAAAGTACAAACAGATGTACGTGCATATATCACTAAAGTCTGTGCTAAAAGAAAAGTCACATTCAAAACAAAAAAACCATCTCTACAAGCACTACTTGTAAAGTTTATGTTTGATGATGGAACAACAAAAGACTGCAAACGAGTAAGTTCTTACGTTCGTGTCTTTACACTTGCTACAACTCTTACAGAGATAAACTCTAAGAATATTGCAGAGTGGATTGAAAAGAATGGAGGCATTGAAAATCTGCGTCAGCAACAAACTGAAGGTGGAGTAGATAAAGGGACACGTATAGCAGAAGGAAAAGCAACACTAAAAGCAAAAGACAGCATTGCAACTGTAAGTACTGAAGCAACTAAGCATCAAGCACTAAAGGTTGATGAAGTTGTATTATTGGTTGGTATTCAAAATGCTGATGGAAGTGTGAGTGTAAAGCATACGATTTATGAGAACGTAGCAGACAGCAAAATCAGTGGAAAGACAGTTATCAATACTGCGTTGTGCAACGTGTATAGCGTTCAAAACGAACTTAAAGAAAAACAAAAAGCAAACACTAAAGCAGAAAGTAAAGCGAAAGCAAAAGCAGACATTTCTGACATTGTGAATGCGACAGACGAAAGTGACATTTCGTTTCAAAACGACATTAAGGAGGCAGCGTAATGTTTAGTAAAAAGCAACTGTCAAAAAACGCAGAAAATCACATCGTAGAAGGTATTCAAAGAGGTAATAGAATACAAGGTTATTGGCATTGTAAGAGATGTATGACTGAAAATCTCTATCCAAATATTGGTGTTGGATTTACTGATGTTGGTATTCAAGTTTGGTGTGAAAACCATAATACTAATATAAGACATTTGGACTTATGTGGAAACAAAGTAAAGGAGGCAGCGTAATGTTTAGTATTGAAACAACATACTACTGTGCAAGTTGTAGAAAAGTAAAAGTGAAAGATTGGCAGTTTAGTAAAGGAGTAGATGCGTTAGCAATGTACGACAATGTAAGAGATAAACACTATGATAACGAAAACATACTTACATCTTTTGTAGAACTGCGTTGGACACAAGATGACGATATTACTCAATATCCAAAATCAGCAACAATATACTACTATCACAAGTCAATAGATACGTCAGTGAGTGGTGTAGATAGCATAGTATGTGTGGATGATGGAATGCGTAAAATATTTGATGAGTTGCATAATACTACAAGAAAGGAGGCTGCGTAATGTTAGACTTTACACCAAAATCAACTGAGGAAATGGTATTTGCTAATGCAGACACTCAGTCAATATTGAGTGACATTCTGTTAGGAAACATATCGTTTCCTTCTAATGGAAAAAACTCTCTGCTGTTGTACGGAGTGTTTGGTAGTGGTAAAACTACATACGCAAACATCTTCTTTAATGAGTACGACAAGTCGTTTCAAAACGAAGATACAGCGTTTATCAATCCGTTTGGTAATGTAAGTATTGCAAATATAGCTGTAGATGGAAATGAGAAGATTACTACTACAGTAGATAAACTTTCTGAGATGTGTCAGTTTATTCCGTTAAATGCGTCAAACAAACACTACATTTTGTTTGATGAAGTTGATGGATACAGCATTAAACAGCAGAGACGTTTGAAGAGTTGGCTTAATCGTTCTGATGTAATCTGTGTTATGACAACGAACTACATTGAGGACATAGACAAAGGATTGCGTAGTAGATGCTTTGAAGTTGAGTTTAACGCATCGTCAAACATCTCTGACTATGTGATGCGACTGCGACAGATATTGCATCAGCATAATATGCCTTTGTTAAACGACACACAGTTGTATCAGATTGTACAAAGGGCAGATGGAGATTGGAGAGAGATGTGTGCTACGTTGCAACGTGTGTGTGCAAACATCTCTACACAACCACAACAGCCAAAAGGACTGCGTGTCGTATAGACTACGTATATGATGTGAAAGCAAAGACAGCACTATTGATTTAGTGCTGTTTTTTTATACTTGCCTTGTAGTTCCACTTTGGTACTTTTGTCAGTATGGAAAACAGAAAGTATTCAGAAGAGCATTTGAAGGAGTGGTGTTTAGCACACTTTCCAAATGTTGATGAAGCATCAGATGATGTTGAGTTGGAACGCAATCTACGTGACGCAATCATTGAAGGCAGTACGTACTTTGACAAGTATCCAACAATGGCTAATAAAACTTTGCACGTGCTACTACCACTGAATAAGTACAGAAGATATTTCACAAACAGAGGTAAGGTGGAACTGTTAGGGTTTGAGAACTTCCATTATCTTTGTGAGAATGGTGGTAGCAGATACACAAACGAATATCAGTTCGCTACAGTACTCAGTGACTTTGTAAGTGACGAAGTTGTTGGTAAGAGTGTTAAGTTGCTTAAGGCATATGGCTTAAAAGTATTTTGATACAGCACAACTATGCCACTCAGTCGTTCTGTCAAACACTCTATCGTATGCTGTAAAACCGTACGTTTTTGTGCGTTTTTCGTGTGGCAAGTGTTAGTAATGCGTTAGTTCTATAACGTTCCAACACTTCCTTGTGGCTTGATTGGCTGACTTGATTGTTGCTTTGCCATAAAGTCGTTGCGTACATTTTGAATATCGTTTGCTGATGTTGATGTAGAAGACACAGCATTGGATGTTGGCAAGTTCTTAGACTTAGGTGTTGGAGGAGGTGTAATAGAAGGAAAGTTTTTTACCCTCTTTGCTTTACTCTTAGCGTTTGGCTTATACTTGATTGCGTCATTGTCATTAGCATTCAAACTCTTTGCGACACGTGTGTTTATTCTATCACTCAAGTCTTTTGTTGCTGTAGTAAGCGTAAGCAAGTCATCCATAGTGTCAGCTAATGTTGCTTCGAAACTCTGTTGTTTGACTATATCAATCAACTTTCTCATTTCATTTTTGTAATCCATTTGTGGTGTTCCTTAAAAGAGGGGTGGTGTAAAACTTGGTAGGGTGATTAGATTTTGAAAGTACAAAAAACTGCACAGCAGATTTTTCTGACTGCAAATACCTTTTTCAATGTACTGTTGCCTTTGCCTTATCTTCCATCAAACGCATCCACTTTGATGTGCTGTTGTCACAGATAATCAAGTCAAGTTTGGTAGAGTAGTTTGCAAATACACTTGCCAACTCTGTCATCTGTGTTGTGTTCTTCTGCTGTAGCAACTTGCTGTAGTGTTTCAGTTTGCTACTACATACTGCCAAAGCATCAGTAGAAGGTTGCTTGTTTGCGTGTTTGAGATAACGAACATACCCTTCGCTTCTGTTCAGCCAATCCTCATAAAACTCTCGTTTTGTATCAACTATGCCTATGTTGGATAGTGTGTTGAATATTTCGTTAAGTGCTGTCTGATTTTCCATTTCTACTCCGTTTGTTTCTAACTTGGATAAATAACTGTGCGTTAGAAAATACGCACAATGTATTTATGTGGATTAAGAGAAATGAAGTTCAAAACGAGTTATGAAGTAGAAACGTGTCAAAGTATGAAAGATGCTGTTGGAGAGTGGATTACTACTCAACGCTTTCCACTCTTTGGTACGGCAACCTATCGTCATCCACATCATATAAGAGTTGAAAAGGCACACAGAGATGCATCACACTTTACAAGGCTTTTAAGTAGAAAAGTATTAGGCAAGCACACAGTAGATAGACAAGGCAGATACCTAACAACAATGATGTTCGTAGAACAAGGCAAAGACAGAAACAACACTCACATACACTTCTTCATCAAAGGCTACACACTCAAACACACCAAAGGCATAATCTATAACGCTAATCGTATTTGGAAATCTAAGATAGATAATGCGTTAGACGTAATGATATTAGACGAACGTGAGGCAGAGAGGCGTACATACACTATGAAGGAACAACTTGCTTTGGATGATGAGATAATAAGTCCAAAAGCGTGTTTCCTTCCACACCTTATACCATAAGACAAAGACATAACGAGTAAGACTATAGTTTGCTACGCACTACCTAATGCACTTAGGGTAAATCCTTACAAGTATTTATAGATAGATTTTAATAGCGTGTTTTGAAATATTCAGAACACGCTGTTCTTGTAAGTACAAGCACTACTCACACACACAACTCAAACACACACAGTGAATACAACATAGATACAATGTAATGATATTCGCAAAACCTTACATTATGAAATAACCAACTGAGATTGTTGGCGAATATTTAGAACATCATAATGGTAGGAAATAGAAATATAAGAAAGTACTTTGTTTGTAGCGATATTATTACATTTAGAGGTGATTGTGATGAAACAAGCAAAGGTACTTACGGACAAAGAACTTAAGAAAGTCATCAGCTACATTGATGCATTTGACAGACACGCAGAACGCAACAGAGCAATAGTGCTACTTGGACATTGCTGTGGAATGCGTGTGTCTGAAGTAGCAAGTCTGCTTGTCACAGATGTAGTTAATGACGAAGGTACAGTGAATGATGTTATCCATCTTACGTCTGCACAGACAAAAGGAAGCAACAGCAGAAGGGTATTTGTAAGTAAGAAGGCAAAGTCAGTACTCAAACGCTATCTGCAAAGCGATTTAAGCGTCATACAGCACACATACTTGTTCCAAACACAAAAGAGTAAGCGTTTTAACACCAATGCACTGACGCAACTTGTAAAGCGTTTGTACGAAAGAGTTGGTATTGTTGGTGCTACTTCACATTCAATGCGTCGTACATTCATTACGAAACTTGCTACAAGTGGCGTAAGTGTGCGTGTGATTGCTGAGGCTGTTGGACACGCATCTATTGCTACTACACAGCGTTATATTGATGTGAATGACGAGTTGATTAGCAATGCTGTGGAACTTGTATGATGCAAAAGTCAAAGCACAAGTTAGAGAAAGAGTTGAAACGAGAAGAACGACACAAAGAGTGGTTAAGGAAGAACTTACCAAACACTGATTTAGCAAAGAAAAATCAAAAGCAGATATTTAAACTACGTACTGCTATTCAATGTGAGTACCAATAGGTATAACTTTACCATCTCTTTTAACATATGTAGCCATTGCTGTAGTTTTCATCATTGCTTCGTTTAGATGATAGTAAGTCTTTTCAATCTGATTGACGCTTGTTCCACACATATAAGCAATATCACTAAACTTACATCCACTCATTACACGTTGAGTAATCATATAGTGACGAAGTGAGTAAGGGACTAACTCCTTCTGCCGTTCAGTTGGTATATTGGTTAAACGTAAAACACGCTTCCAATGTCTATGGAAGTTTGTTTTTGGAAACTCTTTGTCCCCTTCAATACTAAACACATAACCTTCAGCACTTTTGCCATATTGGCGTAAAAGTTTCTGCCAACGTTCAATGTACTCTCCACCTCTACAATACAATGTACGAGGTATCCTTACTTTAGTTGTGTCTTTTCTGATAAGCATTTTAGCAAGTCTAATCTCTTGTACGTTGCCACCACCTTCGACTTCTATGCTTAAATCAAACCATTTTAGCTGTCTCTGCTCACCACTTCTTAAACCACTATTAGCCGCAAATAGTATCCAATGTCGTACAAGTTCTCTTTCTAAATACTCTTCATCTGATAGTGAGTTTGTCTTCTTTCCAACATAACTTCTCATCGCATAGATTAGTTGTTGGTACTCTTCTTTCTCAAATGTCTGCCTACGTACTAACTCTTCATTTACGTCATATCTACGTTTAGGCATTTTTGGTAATGAGAAACGAGGAACTGACGCAACTTTTTTGAAGTCATACAGATAACGTTGGCAAGCGTTTATAGTTGCCATCTCATTTCTGATTGTTGAAGTACTTGCTTTTTGCTTACTTCTATACTTGTCATACGAAGTTTCTTCGTTTTCTCTTACGTAATGTACAAGCGTATTGATACCTAAGTCACTTACCTTTGTATCCTTATTCACATAGTCCAAATAGTGTTTTAAGTGTGTGACTATTGTTCTGTATCTACCTTCAACAATACCAACATCTGCTATACCTACATCTTGTTTGCGGTATTCCAAATACATTTGGACACCTTCTTTGATGCTGATAGCAAAGAAACTCTTACCAAGTTTCATATCGTTTCTTATTTCAATATATAAGTCTTCAGCAAGTTCTTCAGCACGTGCTTGTTCCTTTACACGCAGAGATTTCTCCACATATCTACGTGTGTTTTTCACATACATACGGAACTGCCAAACATCATATTTGTTTTTAAATATGATTGCTTTGCTTCCAAGTATTGGTATTTGTTTTTTCTTTGCCATCGTTATGAAGTGTAATAGTTGCCTTAGTTTCTAACCTTGTTTTTAACAACTAACACATTTGTCAAATAAATCAAATAGTGTTTAAATGCCTTCTAACAACTTTCTAACAACTATATTAATATATATTAATGACTTAGGCATCGAAATCTACTCCCACTCGATCGTTCCGGGCGGTTTGGATGTCACGTCATAGGTCACACGGTTGATGCCTTTGACTTCATTGATGATGCGAGTCGCGGTCTCGCCAAGGAATTCATGCGTGAACGGGTAGTAATCCGCTGTCATGCCATCCACAGATGTCACCGCGCGCAGGGCGCAGGCGAAGTCATAGGTTCGGCCGTCGCCCATGACACCGACGGTGCGCACAGGAAGAATCGCGACAAAGGCTTGCCAGATTTCATCATAAAGCCCGTGCTTGCGGATCTGGTCGATGTAGACCGCATCGGCCTTGCGCAGGATTTCGAGTTTTTCGCGGGTGATCTCGCCAGGGCAGCGAATTGCGAGGCCAGGGCCAGGGAAGGGGTGGCGGCCGATGAAGCTGTCGGGCAGGCCAAGCTCGCGGCCGAGCTCGCGCACTTCGTCTTTGAAGAGGCCGCGCAGGGGCTCGACAAGTTTAAGCCCCATCTTTTCGGGTAGGCCGCCAACGTTGTGATGCGACTTGATTGTTACGGACGGGCCGCCAGAGAACGAAACGCTTTCGATCACGTCAGGGTAGAGTGTCCCTTGCGCGAGGAACTCGGCGCCTTCGATTGTATCGGCGTATTTCTGGAACACGTCGATGAAGAGGCCACCAATGATCTTGCGCTTGGTTTCAGGGTCGGACTGTCCCTCAAGTTTGCCGAGGAAAAGTTCGGTTTCATCGGCGTGAATGAGATTGAGATTGTAGTTCTCGCGGAACATTTTTGTGACTTCTTCGGCCTCGTTCAGGCGCAGAAGCCCGTGATCGACAAACACACAGGTGAGTTGGTCACCGATGGCTTCGTGCAGGAGAAGGCCTGTCACCGAGCTGTCAACGCCGCCCGAGAGTGCGCAGATCACTTGCTTGTCGCCGACTTGCTCGCGGATCAGGCGGATCATTTCTTCGCGGTAGGCGCCCATCGTCCAGTCGCCAGAGAAGCCTGCGAGTTTTACGAAGTTTTCATAGAGTGTCTTGCCGTTCGGTGTGTGGTGCACCTCGGGGTGGAACTGCACAGCAAAGAAATTGCGCGCGAGGTCGGCTGTCATCGCAAAAGGTGCGCCGGGAGATGTGCCAAGAACTTCAAAGCCGGGTGCGATTTCGCTGACGTGGTCGCCGTGGCTCATCCAGACTTGTTCGCGGCCTGAACCATCCTGGAACCAGCCGTTGATAAAGGCGCCGCTTGTGTCTGTTGGGGTGACCCATGCGCGTCCAAATTCGGCAGTGGCATTTTCGCCTGCTTCGACTTTGCCGCCGAGATCATGCATCATCACTTGCTGGCCATAGCAGATGCCTAGAATGGGCACACCGAGCGTGTAGGCGCTCGCGGGCGGGCGTGGTGAGCCGTCCCGCATCACGGAATCAGGACCGCCCGAGAAGATGATCGCCTTTGGCGCCAGCTCCGCCAGAAAAGCGTCTGTGACGTTCTGATAGGGATGAATTTCGCAATAGACGTTTAGCTCACGCAAACGGCGCGCTATAAGCTGCGTCACTTGGCTGCCAAAGTCGATGATCAGGAGTGTTTCATGCATAGGTGTGTTCATGATTTGCTCGTAAGGGCAAATGCCTGCGGTATCAAGACCCCAGCCGCGCCACGAGGCTTGCTGCGCGCACAACTTCGAGCAATGTCGCTTTTTCCTGCCAAGGGGCGCAAAAGCGCCGCAGGACAGACGCGCCGCAAGCTATGTAGAAACAGATTTTTTCCTTTGTTACAGAATCAAGGATGGCCCAATGACCGAGGCAGCAGTACGTAGACGTGGACGTGGCGCAGGAGGCGGCGGTGCAGCTCGCCGCGCTGAGCGCAGTGCCGTTTCTTTTGAAACAGCCAAGTATATCGAACGAAATATTCCAAACTTCGAAGTGCTCAACGAAGAAGCGCTGGCCATTATCGAGGCCAACGCCGAGACGATTCTGGAAGAAGTTGGTGTCAACTTTGTTGACAATCCCGCCGCGCTTCAGCGCTGGCGCGATGCGGGCGCTGACGTTCAAGGGGAACGTGTTCGCCTTCCAAAGGGTCTTGCACGTGAGCTAATCAAGACCGCTCCGAGCGAGTACACACAGCATGCCCGCAATCCTGACCGCAATGTTGTGGTGGGGGGGCGTAATCTTGTGTTGGCACCAGTCTATGGACCGCCCTTTGTGCGCGATGCCGCGGGTGGCCGCCGCTATGCGACAATGGATGACTTCAAGAAATTTGTGAAGCTTGGCTATATGTCAAAGTGGCTGCATCATTCGGGCGGCACAGTGTGCGAGCCAACAGATGTTCCGGTGAACAAGCGTCACCTTGATATGCTGCTTGCGCATATGCAGCTCAGCGACAAGCCGTTTATGGGCTCCGTAACCGAGCCAAGCCGTGCGCAAGACTCTGTTGATATGTGCGGTATTCTTTTTGGCAAAGAGTTTGTTCAAGAAAACACAGTGATGACGTCGCTGATCAACATCAACTCGCCCATGACATTTGACGATGTAATGATGGGTGCGCTTGAGGTTTATGCCGCCAACAACCAAGCCTGTATCATCTCGCCGTTTATTGTTGGTGGGGCTATGGCGCCCGTTTCGGTCGCGGGCACGCTGACACAGGTTTTGGCTGAGGTTTTGGCGGGCGTGGCGTATTCACAGCTCTGCAAAGCAGGCGCGCCTGTGATTTTCGGGGCGTTTGTGAGCTCGATTGATATGAACTCTGGTGCTCCGACCTTTGGAACGCCAGAGGCGAGCCTTGTGACCTATGGTGCAGGCCAGCTTGCACGCCGCTTGGGTCTGCCGTTCCGATCTGCTGGATCGTTCTGTGGCTCAAAGCTGCCAGACGCACAGGCGGCCTATGAGACGGCCAACTCGCTCAACATGGGCTTGCTGTCAGGGGTGAACTTCATGTTGCACTCTTGCGGCTGGCTTGAAGGCGGCCTTGTGGCTGACTTTGAGAAGTTTGTCATGGATGCCGATCAGCTTGGTGCGCTGCACCAGATGGCCAAAGGCATTGATATGAGCGAAGGCATGCAAGCGATGGATGCGATCCATGAGGTTGGGCCAGGTGGGCACTATCTGGGCTGCGCGCATACGCAGGCGAACTTCAAGACGGCGTTCTGGAAGTCTGATTTGTTTGACTACAAACCGTTTGAAACTTGGGAAGATGAAGGTGCGCGCGATACGCGTCAGCTTGCGACGTCTCGGGTTGAGCGCCTCCTCGGGCAATATGAACAACCCGCGATGGACCCTGCGGTAAATGAAGCTCTTGAAGCCTATGTGGCTGAAAAGAAGGCTTCTATGCCTGACGCGTTTATCTAAAGCGACTGATCTACAAAATAGACGGGCCTCGCAGACTGCGGGGCCCGTTTACGTCTGGCTATTTCGCGGCAATAGGCTGGCAAGTGGCGCGCAGCGTCTGCGCCTCGGCCAATGTAGCAATAAGAACTTCAACATGGCGGAAGTAGCTATAGCCTGCTTCATTCTTGTGGCGCTCGTCGTTGAGTTTCTGCTCAATTTCCAGCAACTCCTCCAAGGCTTCGAACGGCCTAATCAACCGCGCATGGCCCTGACGACCCAAGGCACGAGACAGGTGTGTTTCGCGGCGGTAGTGACGCAAACCAGCGCGCGCGGCCTCAAGCAGCAAACAGGGACGGCGCAGAGACTGAACGCGGGAAAGGGGATCTTGCATGGCAACCTCACAGAAAATTTAAAATTATGAGGGTAGGCTAATCAACTCTGACGGGTGTTGCGCAAATGGAAGGTCCAGCGCACGCAGGCTTCAGCTTTGTTTAGATTTTATCAACAATATTTTCCAATACGTAAAATTAACGAATGCGTAACCACACAAGCTTAGGTTGTGGAAAAGCTGTGGAGAAGGTGAGGACTTTGAATGACCGTCATTCGCTTTGAGTTGGCAGAAACTGAACGCTTCGGTGCGCGACTGGGCCTTTGGCCTCAGTGTTTTCCGAGTTCTGCTCTTGCTTACCTGGCGCATACGGATCTTGGTGTATCGATCAGGGCATTGAGCCGTTTGAGTCAGTGCCATCCGTCAACGATTTCGCGGCAGATCAGCCGATGGGAGCGTTTGCGCGACGAAAGCCTGATTGACGAGGCGCTAAGTTGCCTGAGTCTGAAGCCCTTAGCCATCGCAGCGCATGACAAGAAAAAGGAGCCTGCTTTGATCCATGTAATGCCCCCCGAGACGTCATGTTTACCAGATGATCAAACGTTTGCAGCCGAGGCACGACGGATATTACGCTGCCTGAGCGAGCCGGGGGCAGTGTTGGCGCTGGCGAGTGACATGGAGAAAGGTGTTGTCGTGCGCGAGACGGAGGCAGGCACAACAACGCGTACAGCCGTTGTGGAACGCGCTTTGGCGCAGGCATTGGCCGTGAAAGACTGGATTGTTTGTGCGGCTGAAGGGCGGATCACGCGCTACAGGATCACTTCGGCAGGCCGTGCAGCGCTTGGTGAGCTTTTGGCAAAAGCGAAAAACCATGCGCAGGGCTTTGCGGAGGGGCAGGTGCGGTTTGACAACCGCGCTGCGAAGGGGGGAGCGCGGCGTGCGATGGTTGGGGGAGACGCCGCTCATGATCTTGTCGCGGCGCCGTGAAAAAGATGGTGAATTGTTTTTAGCTCCCGCACAGGTCAGTGCTGGCGAACGGCTGCGTGAGGACTTTGAATTGGCCCAAATGGTGCAGGGCGCGAGTTATGCTTGGGAGGCGCTCTTGGAGCAGGAGAGCCAACCTGCACGACGGAAAACGGAGCCTTTGAGTGCAGAGGCCGCGGCAGACCGCGTGGCGGCGGCGCTTTTGGAGCTTGGACCGGGGCTTGGACATATTGTCCTGCGCTGTTGTTGTGAGCTTGAAGGGCTAGAAACGGCGGTGCGCGGACTTGGCTGGTCGGCCCGGTCCGGGTAGATTGTGCTCCGCATCGCTCTGGAGCGGCTAGGGCGGTATTATGTCAGTCTGGGCGAGCGCAATAAGATGATTGGCTGACTGCGCCCGTTGCGAGCTATGCACTGAGCGAAAGGCTGAGTGCCGCGCTTCCTGCGTGACAGGGCGCGGCGTTTTGGCTATGGGTGGGCGAACTGTGAAGGAAGCTCTCTCATGCGTGATCTGAAGATACCCGAACAACGCCACCCCGAGAAGGCGCGCAAGCCCGACAACGCCCAGCCGCGTAAGCCAAGCTGGATCAGGGTCAAGGCGCCACAAGGCGACGGTTATAAAAAGACTCACGAGATCATGCGCGAGCACAAGTTGACCACCGTCTGCGAAGAAGCCGCTTGCCCGAATGCGGGTGAATGCTGGAGCCAGGGCCACGCTACCATGATGATCATGGGTGAAGTTTGCACGCGCGCTTGCTCGTTTTGCAATATTGCTACAGGAAAGCCGCCTGAAGACCTTGATCCGTTTGAGCCAGGACGTGTGGCAAACGCGGTTGAGAAACTCGGATTGAACCATGTTGTTATCACCTCGGTTGACCGTGATGATGTCGAAGACGGGGGGGCGGAGCACTTTGCCCAGACCATTCGTGCTATTCGTCACCGCTCGCCAGAGACCACGATTGAAATATTGACGCCTGATTTTTTAAAGTGTGATCCCAGTGTGTTGGAGATCGTTGTTAAAGCTAAACCAGACGTTTTCAACCACAATCTCGAGACGGTCCCAGGGCTTTACCCTGAAGTGCGCCCTGGCGCTCGGTATTTTCATTCCTTGCGTCTTTTGCAGCGGGTGAAAGAGCTTGATCCGTCAATTTTCACGAAGTCAGGCATTATGGTGGGCCTCGGTGAGGACAAGCAATCTGTGATGCAGGTGATGGATGATATGCGTGCGGCGGATATCGACTTTCTGACGATTGGCCAGTATTTGCAGCCGACACCAAAGCACCAGACGCTCGACCGCTTTGTGCATCCAGACGAGTTCAAGGCCTATGAAACGGCTGCGTATGGCAAGGGCTTCTTGATGGTTTCGGCGACACCTCTGACGCGCTCAAGCTATCATGCGGGTGATGACTTTGCGCGGCTCCGTGACGCACGAGAAAAGAAGCTTGCACAGCGCTAGCGCGCGTTTTTTGCCAGTGCGGTTGTTTGTTGACGAAAGCGATCAGGGCAAAGCGGCCAGATAGGCCGCGATTGCTGCTCGATCGGACGTGGGGAGCTTGGCCAGATTTTCGACCACAGCGGCCATATGACCGCCAGCACTGTCAAAATCGGGTGTGAAGCCGGTCTCTAAATAATAGGCGATGTCCTTTTCGCTCCAGTCGAGCGCATTTATCGCAGGAATGCGGCCTTCGCCTGAGGGGTTGGCCGCGCCTGCGAGCCACTGGGCATTGATTGGGGCGCCAACAGGGTTTCTTGGTGTGTGGCATTCTCCGCAGTGCCCCAGCGCTTCGACAAGGTAGCGCCCACGTTGCAGGGGAGCGCTTTCAAGTGGCATTGACGCAACCCAGTAATCATCCAGAAAAACCCGCTTCCAGAGGCCAAGGCCACGTCGGATGTTAAAGGGAAAGCCAACCTCATGTGGCTGGCTGGGTGTTTCTGAAGCTGGAAGTGTTTGCATGAAGGCATGCAGATTGGCGAGGTCCTGAAGGCCATCGCGGCGCAGTTTCATGCGCACATAAGAGCCATAGGGAAAGGCAGGGTAGTAGTGTTGACCTGTGGGCGACGTGCCATAGAGCATCGCGTTTGCCAGATCGGTTTTGCTCCAGCCGCCGATGCCGTGGATTGGATCGGACGAGATATTTGGAGCAATGAAGGTTCCGAACGGAGACGCAAAGCGCATGCCTCCGACAAGCACGAGCTTGTCATCGCCGCGGGCTTCGGGAGCAGCGTGGCAGGATGCACAACCTGCTGCGTGGAAGACCTGTTCGCCCGCGTCTGCATCTCCGACTAGGTCAGCAAGGGCTGCCTCAGGAAGGCTTTTGGGAGAGGAAAGCTGCCAGGCAGCTAAGCCGCAGACGGCAATAACAGCAGTCAGGCGGATCATCAGGCGACGCATGTCATCTCCTTTTCTCAAAGCGTTCGCGCGCAAGGCTGACACACGCGAACGCGAGATAGGCTCGTGTCAGCTGTCAGACTGACGATACACCTTGTGGCAGCCACCGCAAGATGCGCCAACTGCGCCAATCGCCCCTTGCAGCGCTTCAAGGCTTTCACCAGCGGCGGTTTGCATTGCCGCGGCTGCCTCACGCAAGGCTGCTGCTTTTGCGCCGACATCTGATCCGCTTTGCCAGATGGCAGGGAGGGCCGTTGTTACATCTTTGCCAAGGCTGTCGATGTCGGAACCCATGGGCCAAACAGCTGCGCCGTTGAGATTGGAGAGCTGGGCAAGATTGCCTGCAGCAGCACTGGCAAGACCAGCATCATAGGGCATCTCGCCTTTTGCCATCGCGCCAAGCTGTCCGAGATTGAAGGCATAGAGTTGCATCTGAGCCTGACGGGCTTCGATGGCTTTAAGCATTGCTGCGTTGGCGGCTGTGTCACTGTTGGCGACAGTTGTGAAGCTGGCCACGAGTGCGAGGTCGAGCACAGGGAGGGTAAGGTGACGCATTGTGTTTCCTTTCTTAGGAGGGCGACTGGAGCCGGGGGGCAAATGGAAGAGAGTGGCTGAGAGTACTCCCAAGAGCAGTATATCTGTGCTAAACTTGATGCGTATTCTGTAATTACGCAGGTGAACTATCGATTTATGCACAGATATAGTTGGGACGACCTTAAATTTGTCTTGGCAGTTGCAGACACTGGTACGATCAGCGCCGCGGCGCGGCTGCTTGGCGTAAATCATGCAACGGTTTTGCGGCGGATCGCTAATTTTGAGAAAGAACACGGTGCGCCTGTGTTTGAGCGCCAAAGCCATGGATACTCTCTGTTAGATGACAAAGCGGGGGTGATTGAAGCGGCTCGAGAGGCGCAAGAGGCGATTTTTTCAGTCGCCCAACGCATGCAGGGGCGTGCGGACGCGATTGCGGGTGTGGTGCGATTGTCATCGACAGATACGTTTTGTCAGGCTGTGCTGCCAGAGTTTGTAAAGCATATGACAGAGGTCAACCCAGAGCTTGAAATTGAACTCTTATGCTCAAACGATTACGCAGATTTAGCACGTCTTGAGGCGGATATTGCTGTGCGCCCTGCGCTGAAGTTGCCTGAAGTGTTGCGTGGCGAGGCCGAAGGGTTTCTTGGCTTCGGTGTTTATGCTCGCCCAGACATGGCAGCTGAAGAGATACGCTGGCTTGGCCTGCAAGGCGCATTGAAACGCTCCACCGCAGCCCGCTGGCTTGTGGAGGAAACCGCAGGCCGCCCCAATGTGTTCGGGGCACAAGCGGACAGCTTTTTAGTCTTGCGGGCGTTGGCGCTTCAAGGGCTGGGGCAGGCCCTTTTGCCATGCTGCCTTGGTGATGAGGTGTCAGCGCTTGTGCGCCGGCATGGGCCGCTTGAGGGCGCGCGGGTGCCGATCTGGGTTCTGACCCATAAAGACAGACGGATGACGCCGCGCCTACGCGAAGTTCAGCGGCGGCTCTGTGCCTTTTTGCGCGCCAAAAGCTTGCGTCTGTCTGGCGAGGATATTGCAGATTAAGCTTCGTTTTCGGCCAGAAAGCGTACGCATCCGATAAAGGGCAGGTTACGATTGCGTTGGGCAAAGTCGATCCCGTAACCCACAACAAATTCATCAGGGATTTCAAAGCCGATCCAGTCGGCCTTAACGCCCGTTTCGCGGCGTGTGGGTTTGTCGAGAAGGGCAATGGTGCGCAGTTTGCGCGGCTTACGGCTTTGCAGAAGATGCAACACATGCTCCAGCGTAAAGCCTGTATCGATAATATCTTCGACGACCAGCACATCGCGGCCTTCGATCTGGCCGCGGATGTCTTTTAGGATGCGCACTTCGCGAGACGATTCCATTCCGTCGCCGTAAGAGCTGGCCTCGAGAAAGTCGACTTCGACAGGCAAATCAAGCTCGCGCACGAGATCGGCGATAAAGACAAAAGAACCGCGCAGGAGCCCAACGACCACGAGCTTGTCTGTATCTTTGTACTCTGTCTTGATGGCACGGCTCAGCTGTTCGATCCGTGCCGCGATGGCTTTGGCCGAGATGAGTTCGTCGATCACATATGGACGCTGTTGCATGCTACCCCCTTGAATTCTGCGCGCTACCATACGAAATGGGGGGGCACTGTAAACGCGAAACTTAAGAGGCCCCATGCCCAAACACGAAGAGACGCGGGTTTTGCCCTATAGCCCTGAGCAGATGTATCAGCTGGTGGGCGATGTGGCGCGCTATCCAGAGTTTTTGCCGTGGTGTTCTGCAGCGCGTGTGCGTTCGGTTACGCCGATTGATGACGGTGAGGAAATGCTGGCCGATCTTGTGATTGGGTTTCAGGTGTTTCGGGAACGCTTTGGCAGCCGCGTGCGGATGTTTGAAGGGGATGCGCGGATCGAAACCGAGTATCTGGACGGGCCGTTCAAATATATGCGCTCAAATTGGCGGTTTGTTACGGCGGAGGGCGGCTGTGAAGTGCGCTTTGATGTGGATTTCGAGTTCAAGAATTTTTTATTGCAGAAGGCTGGTGGGCTTTTCTTTTATGAGGCCATGCAGCGGATTGTGAAGGCCTTTGAGGCTCGTGCAAAGGAACTCTACGGATGAATGCACTTGAGACACTGGCGGCGTTCTATGAAACGCAGCGAGAGGCGGAGTTGCCTCGCTCGGCGACTGATGTGATGCGTCTATGTCTGCTGGATTGGCTGATTGTGGGCCGCGCTGCAAAGGGTGATGCCGTGGCCGAGAGTGCGCTGGCGTATGCTGGCGGGCAGGGTGAGGCTTCGCTTTTCTTTGGCGGCGGTGCGACTGCGCGGATGGCGGCACTCGCAAATGGAACTGTGAGCCATGCGTTGGATTATGATGATACGCATTTTGCCCATATCGGCCATGTGAGCACGGTTGTAATTCCTGCTGCAGTCGCTGTTGGTGAGGCACGGGGCGCATCTTTTGAGACGATCTTGCGCGCGGCTTTGATGGGCGCCGAGGCGGCGACGCGCTTTGGGGTTTGGCTCGGTCGGGATCACTATCAGATTGGCTATCACCAGACCGCGACGGCTGGTGCAATCGGTGCTGCTGTGGCGGCGAGTGTCGCGGCGGGGCACAGTGATGCGCGGGCTGCTTTGAGCAACGCAGCGGGCTTTGCGGCTGGGCTGAAGGCGCAGTTTGGCACGGGGATGAAGCCCGTGAATGCGGGTATGGCGGCGGCCAATGGTGTCGAAGCTGTTTTGATGGCTGAAGCGAGGCTGTCTGGCTCTGAGGCTGTGTTTGAAGCCTTTGCAGAGACCCATCACGGCATCAGGGACCACGCGGCCTGGGACGGGATTGGCGAAACGTGGCTTTTTGAGGCGGTGACGCATAAGTTTTACCCTTGCTGCCACGGCACTCACGCAATGATCGAGGCACTGAGCGAAGCTTTGCAGAGGATGCCCGCGCCCGAGCGGATCACAGTACGTACCCATCCACGCTGGATGAGCGTGTGCAACAAGCCAAGTGTTAAGGATGCGCTGGAGGCAAAGTTCTCATACCGCGCTTTGGCGGCGCTTTTAATACAGAACGGCGGCACAGGTGTGGATGAAGTGGGATTGCAGGGCCTCTTTCCAATGACGGATGCTGCGCGAGCGATTATGGCGCAGGTTGAGGTGATTGCGGTTGAGGGAGTGAGCGAGGAGGCGTCACGTGTCACGCTTGAGGCGGGCGGACAGGTCGTTCAGGTGGAACATGACTTGCGCGCACCGATGAGCTTTGAGGCGCGTCTTGAGAAGCTTTTGGCCAAGGGAGAAGGTGTCTTGCCCAAAGCTGAGGCGGCGCGTTTCTGGGATGTTGTGCAGAGTGCAGATGTCCAAGCGCTTCTGTCTGTAATCACCGAATAGAAAACAGACTGGAAAACGGGCGCCCCGAAGAGCGCCCGTATCATTTAGGAGCTGTGGTCGTAGGCGCGTTCGCCGTGGACCGCGAGGTCAAGCCCGTTCACCTCTGTTTCCTGATCTACACGAAGAGGCGTGATCAGTGCACAGAACTTGAGCAGAGCGTAGCTCACGACGACTGTAAACACGCCGACGATGGCAAGGCTGCCGAGCTGTGCGGCCCATGAGCCAGCTCCGAAAGCCGCGATCATTATCGTTCCGAAGATTCCGCCGACACCATGTACGGCAAAGACATCGAGCGTGTCGTCGATCTTGAGCTTATGACGAATGAGCGTCACAGCCTCTTGGCAAAGCACACCTGCGACCGCACCAATCAAAAGGGCTTCGACGGGGCCAACAAAGCCAGAGGCTGGTGTAATGCTCGCAAGACCTGCGATTGTGCCTGTGACGATGCCGACAAGTGAGGATTTGCCGTATTTGATGCGCTCCCATAGCGCCCAAGTGAGTGAGGCCGTTGCCGCGGAGATATGTGTAACGGTCAGGGCCATGGCTGCACCACCATCGGCTGCAAGCTGTGAGCCGCCATTGAAGCCGAACCAGCCAACCCAGAGCATTGCTGCGCCGATAAAGACATAGCCAGGGTTGTGCGGAGGTGTCGTTGCGTTGCGGCGCGGGCCGAGAGCCGCAGCAATCACGAGGGCTGCGAGGCCTGCTGTCTCGTGCACCACGATGCCGCCTGCAAAGTCACGCACGCCTGTGTCACCAAAAATACCGCCATCCGACAGAAAGCCGCCGCCCCAGATCCAAGCCACAACGGGCGCATAGCATAGCAGCATCCAAAGTCCTGAGAAGAGCAGCACGAAACCAAAGCCGATACGCTCAACATATGCACCAACGATCAGGGCCGGGGTGATGATGGCGAAGGTCATTTGGAAGGCGAAGAAAAGAATTTCGGGGAGGCTGCCTGAGAGGCTGTCTGCATCAACGCCCCAGAGAAAAGCTTTGTCAAGGCCGCCCCAGTAAGCATTGGCCCCACCAAAGGCGATAGAATAGCCCACAGCAAGCCAAAGCACGCTCATCAAGCACGCGATGGCGTAGACCTGCATAAATACGCTGAGCACGTTACGCGCCCGGACAAGGCCGCCGTAGAAGAGCGCAAGGCCGGGTAGGGACATGAAAAGGACCAGCGCTGTTGCTACGATGATCCAAGCGGTGTCGGCTCCGTTCATTTTAGTATTCCTTCTTTGCTTTGAAGTGCTCAAAGCGCAGGCGGAGTGCTGAAAGAAGGGGCGTGAACGCTTAAATCGCGGGCGTTTTGCGTATTGCCTCAATTTTAGGCGATATTTAGCATCCGCGCCTGAAAAATGTGCGCTATGTGGAGGCTGCCTTGAGTAAGAGCGCGAGGGCGTGAAGGCATGCCGCGTGCCGCACTTCGGCACGGCCAAGAGCACCGAAGTCTACCGTTTCTGTCTTGGTGGCTTTGCCAAGTTGGGCAAGGCCAAAGCAGACGCGGCCTTCGGGTTTGTGCTCGGAGCCGCCAGGCCCTGCGATACCTGTGATGGATACAGCTAGGCTGGCGTGTGAGCGTTCGAGCGCACCGTCGGCCATTTCGCTTGCGACATCTTCAGACACAGCGCCGTGGGCGATAAGTGTTTGTTCTTTGACACCTAGCATCTCGCGTTTGGCAGCGTTGGAATAGGTGACAAAGCCACGCTCAAAGACATCCGAGCTGCCAGCGATATCTGTCAGGGCGGCGGCGACCATGCCTCCGGTGCAGCTTTCGGCAGTTACAAGTGTGAGGCCAGCGGTGCGCGCGGCTTGAAGGAGGGCCGCGGCGCTCACATCAAGAGCCCATGCCAGACATAGGCTGCGAGGCCCACAGTGAGGGCCGCGGTGACACCTGCGATGATATCATCGAGCATCACACCCAAGGCATCGCCTCGCTGATCGGCCCAGCCGATGGGGCCGGGTTTCAGAATATCAAAGAAGCGAAACCCAAAGAAGGCCACGAGCCAACCTGGCCAGAGCGCAAGGGCGTCAACGCCAGCGTGCGATGCGCCGATCAGGACTGGTAAAAGCGCAATCCACTGACCTGCGACTTCATCTATGACAACTTCTGAGGGGTCGTGGTCATCCTGCCCTTCGATCATAACCGACGTGGCCCACCAACCGATGAGAAAGGCCGCAAGCGCGCCGATTGCAACAAGCCAATAGCCGCCAACCAGATTGAGCGCATAGGCTACGGGGAGGGCGGCAGCAGAGCCCCAAGTCCCTGAAAACGGGCGCATATAGCCCACATAGAAAAATGTTCCTGCGAGTGTCGCGAGAGGTTTCATGATTTCACCAAGGTTGCTGTTGCGATGGCGGCGATCCCTTCTTCGCGGCCTGTGAAGCCAAGGCGCTCTGAGGTTGTCGCTTTTACAGAAATACGGGATGTGTCCAGCTCCATAATGCGGGAGAGCTCGGCTTGCATTGCGTCGGCGTGCGGGCCTATTTTGGGCTGTTCGCAGATCAGCGTGCAGTCGATATTGTTTATGTCATAGCCGCTGGAGCGGGCAAGTTTGCAGGCATGGGCAAGGAAGATATGGCTTGCAGCGCCCTTCCATTGGGGATCGCTGGGCGGAAAGTGGCGCCCGATATCGCCTTCGGCCATCGCGCCATAGAGTGCGTCCGTGATCGCATGCATTCCGACATCAGCGTCAGAATGGCCTAGCAGAGCTTTGTTGTGTGGAATTGTGACGCCGCAGAGGACGACATGATCACCTGTCGTAAAAGCGTGTACGTCAAACCCATTGCCAAGACGAATGTCCATGTTGCCTCTCAAGATGCGCTCGGCGCGGATAAAATCCTGCGCGTGGGTGAGCTTTAGGTTGTCTTCATCGCCCAGTGTGATCGTGACATCAAGCCCAGCACTGCGAGCAATCTGAACATCATCCAGCGCATCTCCTTGATGGGCGCGGTGTGCGGCGAGAATAGCGGGGAAAGCAAACCCTTGCGGTGTTTGGGCGCGGAAGAGGCCTTCGCGCGCTTGTGTGCCAGTGACGCGCTCATCGGCGCCCAGCCAGAGCGCGTCTGTCACTGGCAGCGCGGGGGCGGCAGCTTCGCTTGACTGGAGCGCTTCAATGACGCCCGAGATGGTGGCGGGGGAAACGCAGGCGCGTGCCGCGTCATGTATCAGCACGTGGCTAAAGCCTGCGCCATCAAGTGCCTCAAGCCCCGCGCGCACAGAGGCAGCACGGGTTTCACCGCCGTGAACGGCTTCAAGGCCAGCGGGCAGGCAGGCGTGATCATCGGGGTGTACCACAGCGATAACATGAGCGATGTCGCGATGCGATTTGAAGGCTTGATATGTCCAGTCAAAGACGCGTTGGCCAGCCAGTGCGCGCCACTGTTTGGGCAGCCCCGCTCCAGCACGGGTTCCGCGGCCAGCTGCGACAAGAATAGCGGCGATCTTCATCATTGATCCTTTCGTTAGAATGTCTTGTATCATTGAGGCGCGGAAGGGCAATGCGATGAAATAACGTGCAAACTGCTTATTTTTTGTGCAATAGGTTTGAGTGTAGGGTGCGCGCGGGCGTAAGAGCTTGAGACACTTATGAAAAGCCCCTTAGGGCTAGGATGAAGATGCGGACATAACAATGCAAAATACCAGCCAAACACTGCTCCAAAATCCGCCAGTGGCACTTGCACCACTGGCTGGCATCACTGATCTGCCCTTCCGCAATCTTGTTTCCTCCTTTGGTGCAAGTTTTGTGGTCAGTGAAATGGTGGCCAGTCAAGAGATGGTGCAGGCCAAAAAGGGTGTCCGTGAAAAAGCAGAACTTGGCTTTGAAAGCGCCAATACGGCCGTTCAACTCGCTGGGCGTGATCCATATTGGATGGCCGAAGCTGCACAAATGGTGGCGGACAATGGCGCGCAAGTGATCGACATCAATATGGGGTGCCCAGCTAAGAAGGTCGTTGGAGGCTTGTCTGGATCAGCTTTGATGCGTGATCTGGACTATGCATTGAGGATGATTGAAGCGGTGACTGCGGCTGTCACTCTGCCTGTTACGCTAAAGACGCGCCTTGGCTGGGACGACGATAGCTTGAATGCAGCCGAGCTTGCTCAGCGTGCTGAGAGTGCGGGTGTAAAGCGTTTGGTGATCCATGGTCGTACGCGCTGTCAGTTTTACAAAGGGCGGGCAGATTGGGCGGCTATTCGCGCTGTGAAAGAGGCAGTGAAAATTCCTGTTTTTGCCAATGGTGACATTTGTAGCGCAAGTGATGCACGCAATGCGCTTGGAGCCTCTGGCGCCGACGGTGTGATGATTGGGCGCGGTGCGCAGGGGCGGCCCTGGGCCTTGCAACAGATTGCCCATGAGTTGGGCGATACGGCAGCGCCATCGATTCCCGAAGGGAGCGCATTTAGTGACATGATTACAGGTCATTACGAGGCTATGCTTACGTTTTATGGTGTTCAGTTGGGTGCGCGGATGGCACGCAAGCATTTGGGATGGTACATGGATGTAGCCAATACGCCTGTGGCGCTGCGGCGCGAGGTCCTGACCGCGACGGATACGGCACAGGTTTTGCGTTTAATACCGCTCGCGACGACTGAGAGGAGCGCTGCATGAAGGATGCAGACAAACTCTGGACGTCCTTGCCGCTGCCAGCCTTATTGATAGGGGCGGATGATCGTATCGAAGCGGTAAACCCTGCAGCAGAACAGCTTTTGATGGGGTCCGAGAAAAGCCTCGCTGGTAAACCTTTGTTTGAAGCCGTGAGCTTTGAAAACGCTCTCAACGAAGCTTTTGAGCGGGCACGGCGTGAGGATGCGCCGCTGTTTGTACGCGATGTCGGGCTGGCGCGATCCGGTCGTGCTCTCGAGCGGTGCGATTTACAGCTTGCGCCTTATGAGGCGGCACGGATGCTGCTACTGATCACGCCGTTGGCGCAGGTGAGCAATCTGCCCAAAGGCCGCCGTGCCAAAACAGCTGCGCGCTCTGTGATCGGTATGGCCGAGATGCTCGCGCACGAAATCAAGAACCCTTTGGCGGGTATCACGGGCGCCGCACAGCTCCTGTCGATGGAGTTGCGCGGAGATGATCTGGAACTCACCGATCTGATCGTTGCTGAGAGCCGCAGGATTGTGAAACTCTTGGAGCAAGTGGAGGAGTTCGGCAATTTGAGTCCGCCTGAACGTGCACCTGTGAATCTACACGATGTGCTCGACCGTGCGCGCCGTTCAGCGCAGCTTGGTGTGGGGGCGGATGTCCAAATTATTGAAGAGTATGATCCGTCTTTGCCAGAGGCTTGGGCTGATGCGGATCAGCTTTTGCAGGTTTTGCTCAACCTTCTGAAAAACGCGGCAGAGGCGGCTGGTGCAGGAGGTGTGATCCGCTTGCGCACATCATATGAGCACGGGTTTCGCCTGCGCACAGAAGATGGGCTGGGGCGGCCTTTGCCGCTTCAGATCGAAGTGATTGATAACGGGCGCGGGATTGCGCCCGATATGATCGACGATATTTTTGAGCCCTTTGTTTCGGGCCGTGAGAACGGAACAGGGCTCGGGCTGGCACTTACAGCAAAAATTATGGCGGCACATGAAGGCTGGGTCTCGGTGCGTTCCGAACCTGGTGCAACAGTCTTTCGGCTGTCTTTGCCGCGTGCGCCTAGAGCGACTGAAAAGGAGAGTTAGATGGATGGCACGGTGCTTGTTGCGGATGATGACCGCACCATCAGAACGGTTCTGACCCAAGCGCTAACGCGTGCGGGCTGCAAAGTTCAGGCGACAAGTTCACTCACGACGCTTATGCGATGGGTTGGCGAGGGGCTCGGTGATGTTGTGATCACTGACGTCATGATGCCTGATGGCAATGGACTTGAGATGTTGCCCAAGATCGCCGCAGACAGACCTGACTTGCCTGTTATCGTTATTTCGGCGCAGAACACTATCATGACGACGATCAAGGCGGCTGAGGCCGAGGCCTTCGATTATTTGCCCAAGCCCTTTGATTTGCCTGACCTGATGAAGCGCACGGCGAAAGCTCTTGAGGTCAGCCGAAAGCGTGGCGGTGGGCGCGCGATGAATGTTTCGCCCGAACCAAACGAACTGCCGCTTGTGGGGCGTTCTGTCCCGATGCAAGAGGTGTATAAGCTTGTGGCGCGTGTTCTAAACGCCAATTTGCCTGTTATCGTGACGGGCGAGAGCGGCGCGGGAAAGTCTCTTGTCGCGCGGGTCATTCACGATATGTCCGACAGGCGGACCCAGCCTTTTGTGGTTCTGACCGAAAGCGCTTTTGGCAAGAGCGGTGCGCTGGCCGATGTGCTCTCTGAGGCGGGGCAGGGCACAGTGTTGTTTGAAGAGATCAGTGATCTGCCTGATGCCTATCAGATGAAAGCGGTACACCTCATGGACGCAGCTGGGCGCAATGGCCCGCGCTTTTTGGCGACGTCTCAGATGGAATTGTCCCAAGCGATGGCGCAGGGCAAGCTGCGCAATGATTTGTTTTATCGTCTTGATGGGGCCGTCTTGAGTCTGCCGTCTTTGAGGGCGCGTGTGGAAGATATAGGGCTGCTTGCAGAACATTTCCTAAGTCAGAGCCGCGCGACGGGGGCCGCACACAGTTTTGCACCTGCCGCGCTGGAGGCGCTCAGACATTACAGCTGGCCTGGAAATGTGCGCCAGCTCGCCAATACCGTCGAGCGATTGGCTTTGACTGCGCGCAGTGGCGAAATCAGCGAGACTGAAGTCGGATCGGCTTTGGCCGCGCAGCCTGCTTTGGCGCCGAGCCTTGGGTCTTTGTCTGACGAAAAGCTCGCAGAAAGCGTTGCACGTCATGTGAAGCGTTACTTTGATTTGCACGGTGATGCTTTGCCGCCCCCCGGACTTTATGCGCGGATTTTGCGTGAAATGGAGCTGCCTCTGATCGAGATCGCACTGGATGCGACAGGGGGTAATCAGGCGAAATGTGCTGATTTGTTGGGCCTCAACAGAAATACGTTGAGAAAGAAGATCAGCGACCTCGATATAAGCGTGACACGGCGCCGCAAATTGATGTAAAACCGCAACAGAAGCGTGGCGGCCTTGCATCATGCGAGGTTCAAGCCACCAGATTTGGCGGTTGAGGGTTGATGCAACACAGTATGGGGGAGGCGTAAGCGTGGCCTCCCGACCACATAAGTTAAGCTGGAACCGGTTGAGCAAGCTGCGTCGTCGTAGACGTGTGCAGAACTTTGCGACACTCGGATTGGTGATTCTGGGGCCAGTTCTTGTTCTGGCGACCTTCCTTGTCTTTGGTCCTTTTGACCAAGGCGCACGATCTCCTGCGCTTCGGATCGTTCTGCTTGCTGATCTTGTTTACGTATTGCTTGTTGCGGCGCTTGTCATGCAGCGCGTGGCCAAGATGATTGCGGCACGGCGCTCGCGTTCGGCGGGGTCGAATTTGCACCTGCGCTTGACGGGCGTGTTCACAATTATGGCCTTGATCCCGACTGTTACTGTGGCGATTTTTGCTGTGCTGACTGTGAACCTTGGCCTTGAAGGCTGGTTCTCAGACCGCGTACGGCAAGTGGTTGGTTCGTCTCTCTCTGCCGCTGAGGCTTATGAGGGGGAGCACCGCGACAACTTGATGCGCAACGCACAGTCTTTGGCGCGGGTGATTGACTTTGAACACTCGCTCACGCCCTTTATGCGCGACCCAGATTTGCGTGAAGTTCTAACGCTTGGGCAGCAACGCTTTCAGCCCGATATGCGCGAAGCCTATGTGATCGACGGGGTCGGAGAGCTTAAGGCGCGCGGTGAGCGCTCTTATCTTTTCAACTTTGAAAAACCGAGCGCTGCCAAGATAGAAGAGGCCCGTGAGGTCGGTATTGCGGTTATTCAGGATTGGAATAACAATGAGTTTCGCGCCATCGTACCGCTGGCTACATTTCCAGATAGATTGGTTTATGTGAGCCGCGACGTTGACGGGCAAATCCTGAACCTGTTGAGTGAAACGCAGGAAAACGTACGCCTTTACAATCAGTTGGAAAGCGATCGCGGGCAAGTTTTGTTCCAGTTCGGTCTGGTTTATCTTGGGTTTGCTGTCATTCTTATTCTCGCAGCCGTATGGCTTGGCCTATGGTTTGCCGAGCGGCTATCACGCCCAGTTGGGCGGCTAACGAGTGCTGCCCAGAGGGTAGGCGAGGGCAATCTTGATACGCAGGTGATCGAAGAAGAGGGTGATGACGAAATCAGCCAGTTGAGCCGCTTGTTCAACCAGATGACCCGTCAACTCAAAGGTCAGCGTGATCGCCTTTTGGAGAACACCGAGCAAATTGAACGGCGTCGGCGCATGTTTGACTCTGTTTTGAGCTCTGTGACCTCTGGCGTTGTCGGCTTGGACGCCGAGGGGCGCGTCGCTTTTGTGAACCGCTCTGCAGAGCGATTGCTGGACTGGGAAAGTACCAAAGACACTCTCGAACTACGCGTTGCTGTGCCCGAGTTTGGTCCGATCTTTGAGGCGGTTTTGCAGAGCAGTAGCGGGATCGTTCAAGACGAAGTGAAGGTCACGCGGGCAGGACATCTGGAGAACTTGCTGGTGCGTATGTCGGTGCGAGAGGGCGAGGGCGGCCAGATAGAAGGCTATGTTGTTGCTTTTGACGATGTGACTGATCTGGTGAGTGCGCAGCGGATGGCGGCTTGGGGTGATGTTGCGCGACGCATTGCGCATGAGATTAAGAATCCATTGACGCCCATCCAGCTTTCGGCGGAGCGTATCAAGCGCAAATTTTCACGCGAACTGGCTGAAGCGGACGCATCAAAGCTTTCAGAGCTGACTGATGTTATTGTAAGACAAACCAATGACTTGCGCCGCATTGTTGATGAGTTTTCCAAATTTGCGCGGATGCCTGAGCCTGAGCGACGGGCAGAAGACCTCTGCACGCTTTTGAGCGGAGCGATTACACTTCAAAAGGCGGGACAACCTGATGTCCGTTTTGATGTTGATCTTGGTGGAGAGCCACTAGAAGGCCAGTATGACGCAACAATGATCGGGCAAGCTTTGACAAATCTGATCAAGAATGCCGGCGAAGCCATTGAGACGCGCCTAGAAGACCTCGGGGGAGACATCGTCCCACAGATCAAAATTGCAGCGCGGCGCGTGGATAATGACGCAGAAATTTCCATTTCGGACAATGGCATCGGCCTTCCTGAAGACCGCGCCAAACTTTTTGAACCCTATGTGACGACACGGGACAAGGGGACAGGGCTTGGCCTGCCGATTGTGAAGAAGATTATCGAAGAGCATGGCGGGAGCCTCAAACTAGAGGATGCCGCGCTTTTTGAGGGTGAGAGCCACCACGGAGCTATGGCTCTAATACGGCTGCCTCTGAGTCTAGGCAGTGAAAGTGACATTAAACTAGATACCAGTGCGGAATGAGGGCAATATGAGCGATATTCTGATTGTAGATGACGAACGCGATATTCGGGAATTGATCTCGGATATTTTGGAGGATGAGGGCTTTACGACAAGGCTCGCTGGGAACTCAGACGATGCGATGAAAGAGGTGCATGAGAAGCGCCCCGGCCTTCTTATTCTCGATATCTGGCTTAAAGACAGCAAGATGGACGGTATTGATATTCTTAAAGCCGTGAAGACAGATTACCCCGAAGTGCCTACGGTGATTATTTCGGGGCACGGCAATATCGAGATCGCTGTCGCTGCGATCCGTCAGGGGGCATATGATTTCATCGAAAAGCCTTTCAACATCGACCAGCTTTTGGTCGTTATTCGCCGCGCCATGGAGACTTCGAGGTTGCGTCGCGAGAACATCGAGCTGCGCCGCAAAGAGACTGTCCCGTCAGAGATGATCGGTGGTTCGGCTGCATTTCGTGCGATGCAGGGGCAGCTGGATAAGGTCACAAAATCAAACGGTCGCGTAATGCTGTCGGGGCCTTCGGGTTCGGGCAAGGAAAGTGCTGCACGCTATATCCATAGCAATTCCAACCGTGCAGCTGCGCCATTTGTGACAGTTGGATGTGCTGCCATCGAACCTGACCAGATGGAAAACGTTCTTTTCGGGCGCGAAAGTCTCGAAAAGGGCGTGGAAATGGGCTTGCTGGAAGAGGCCAATGGCGGGATCATTTATTTTGATGAGATCGCAGATATGCCGCTCGGTACGCAATCCAAAATTCTGCGTGTGCTTGTCGATCAGCAGTTTTTGCGCGTTGGTGGCACCAATAAAGTCAAGGTTGATCTGCGGGTTGTCTCGTCGACGTCAAAGAATCTGGAGAGCGAAGTGTCGGCAGGACGCTTTCGAGAAGAACTATACCATCGCTTGAATGTAGTTCCGATTGCTGTGCCCTCTTTAGAGGACAGGCGCGAGGATATCCCATTACTTGCGCAGCACTTTATCGAGCGATTGAACAAAGAGCAGGGGCTGGCTCAGCGCGCTGTGAGCGACGATGCGCTGGCGCTTTTGCAGACGATGACCTGGCCTGGAAATTTGCGTCAGTTGAAAAACATGATCGAGCGGCTGCTTATTTTGGGCGACAGCAACGGGGACATTAGCGCCAAAGAACTCTCTGCTGGTGACACGCTGCAGGGCAATGATGACACAGGCAAGATTGTCTTGCCGAGTGTCATGGCAACATTGCCTCTCCGTGAGGCGCGAGAAGAATTTGAGCGCGAGTATCTGCTCACCCAAATTAACCGTTTTGGCGGCAATATCTCTCGCACGGCTCAGTTTGTCGGAATGGAGCGCTCGGCCTTGCACCGCAAGCTTAAATCCCTTGGTGTTGTGACCTCAAACCGCTCAGGGGCGCGGATTGCTGAACATGAAGGTGAGGAAGAGTAGAACGCCTATGGGGATACGATCTGCCATGTTGCACCTTGGTTGCGGATAACTCAGCTTTGGGAGCTTAGCTTTGAGAAGTGTGTTGTCGTGGCCGCAGGCGCCAGCCTGTCGCCGTGTCTCTAGATGTCTGGATTCGAACGCCTTGATTATAATCGATATAGAGTGGAATTTAGGCCGACAGAAAAAGCGTGGCGGCCCAAATAAAGCGTGTCTGGCACATCTGTTTCCCCGATGTATATGCGCCGCTGTGGCGGATATTTTGAGCGAAGTCATTTGCTTAAGAGCGCGGACGTGGTCTAAAGGCAAAGAAATGCCTATAGCATCAGCATGACAAAGGAATTGACGCCTTGAGGCGCTTCTGGCACGAAACCTCACCAAGGATCGGGGAAGACCTATGAAAGTGATCATTTGCGGGGCAGGGCAAGTTGGCTGGCAAATTGCGCGCCATTTGTCCGGAGAAGCCAACGACGTCACTGTCATTGATAGCAACCCTGATCTCGTGCGCCGCGCGATGGACACTTTGGATGTCCAGGGGTTTGCGGGCTTTGCGTCATATCCTGATATTCTAGACAAAGCGGGAGCGCGCGATGCTGATATGGTTATTGCAGCGACCCATTCTGACGAAGTGAATATGGTGATCTGTCAGGTCGCTCACTCGATTTTTTCGGTTCCGCGCAAAATTGCGAGATTGCGCTCTCAGAGCTATCTAACGGCGATCTACTCAGACCTTTACCGCCGTGACCACTTGCCGATTGATGTCGTGATCAGCCCTGAAAGGGAAGTGGCCGAAGCGGCGCTGCGCCGTCTTTCAGCACCGTCTGCCTTTGATATCGAGACGTTTATGGGGGGCAAAGCGCAAGTTTTGGGGATCAGGCTTGAAGCCGATTGTCCAGTGATAAACACGCCTTTGCGCCAGCTTTCTGACCTCTTTTCAACGTTGAAGGTGATCGTGATTGGCGTGCGTCGCAAGGGGAGATTGTTTGCGCCCGATGCTGGTGATCAGCTTTTTGTTGGTGATGAGTGCTATCTTTGTATCGCGCGTGAAGATGTGCCACGCACACTTGAGGTCTTCGGCAAAAGCTCAGCGAAGCAAGAACGCGTTGTGCTGATTGGTGGAGGAAATGTCGGCCTTACTGTGGCGCTGGCTCTTGAAAAGCACGAAACACGGATCAGAGCGAAGGTTATTGAGCGGAACAGAACTACAGCGGAACACGCAGCCGATGCATTGGAGCGCACGATTGTACTCAACGGCGATGGATTGGATGTAGCTCTTTTGGCTGAGGCCAATATCGAACGGGCAGATGCGGTGCTTTGTGTGACCGATGACGACAAGACAAACCTGCTGGCCGCTGTCCGTGCCAAGAGCGAGGGCTGCAAAATGGCGATTGCCCTCATCAATGACCCGACCCTGATCCCGCTTATGGCGCCAATGGGTATTGACGCCTATATCAATCCGCGCGCAACGACTGTGAGCTCAATCTTGCGCCATATTCGCCACGGCCGCGTGAAAGGCGTTTATTCTATCGGAGATGCCGAAGCAGAGATTATCGAGGCAGAAGTTCTCTCGACCTCGCCAATTTCTGGTCAGGCCATACGGGATATTCCGTTTCCCGAGGGTGTGCTCATTGGCGCGCTTATGAAAAATGGCGAAGTGATAAAGCCGCATGGGGGCACCCGTGTCGAAGAGGGCGATGTGATTGTGCTTTTCGCTATGGCGGCAGATGTGCCAGAGGTGGAGCGATTGCTGCAAGTCACGATCGACTTTTTCTAAGCCATGAAACGCCTCGCCGAGATCCCTTTGTTTTTGCAGCTCACGTTGTTGGCATCTCTTTCGATGTATGTTCCTGCCGTTCACGCGCTGAACTGGAACAACCACCACGAAGCGCGCGTCTTTTTCTACGCAGGGTCTCTCGGTCTGTTTGTTTCGATCTTGATCGTGATCACGCTGAGCTCGGGGCGAACACGCCGACGTGGTGGGCTTGGTAATCTTGCGGCTGTGGTTGCGGCATATTTCCTGCTACCACTTTTGTTAGCGGTCCCTTTTTATGAGGCGGTTCAAACAACCAGCTTTCTCAATTCGTATTTTGAGATGGTTTCAGCTTTTACCACAACGGGTGCGCCACTTTTTGAGCCGGGTCGGCTTTCGGGAACCATGCATCTTTGGCGCGCGCAGGTTGGCTGGCTTGGGGGCTTGCTTGTTTGGATCACCGCGGCGGCTGTTCTTGCGCCTTTGGCGCTTGGCGGGTTTGAAGTCACCGCGTCTGCAGAACCAGGGCGCGGAGATGTCCCTTTGGACCGTTATGTTCCTGCCAATGATAGTAGGCGCCTCATTCGGGGCTTGGCGGGGCTTGCGCCGCTCTATGTCGGGCTTACAGCTGTTTTGGCGATTTGCTTGATCATTATTGGAGATACACCTCTTGTCGCTGTGATCCACGCGATGGCCACACTTTCTACCAGTGGCATCTCTGCGACAGGTGGGCTTGAGGGCAGTGCTTCGGGGTTGCGTGGAGAATTTGTTATATTCCTGTTCTTATTCTTCGGTTTGTCACGGCTGACTTTCTCGACGGATACGATCACAACGGGGCGGCATGGGCTTCACAACGACCCTGAATTTCGTATGGGGATGATGATTGTCATTGGGGTGACGTTTTTGCTTTTTGCGCGTCATTGGGTTGCGTCTTTTGAGGTCGCGCAAGAAGAAAACATCGTTTTGGCGCTGCGTGCTCTCTGGGGCAGTTTTTTTACAGTCATGTCCTTTTTGACGACGACCGGATTTGAGAGCGCGGATTGGGAGGCTTCACGGGGCTGGTCTGGTCTGGGCGCACCGGGGCTTATTCTTTTGGGGCTTGCGCTTATTGGCGGTGGCGTTGCCACAACGGCAGGGGGCGTGAAACTATTGCGCGTCTATGCGCTGTATTTGAATGGTCTGCGAGAGATGCAGCGCCTTGTGCACCCGTCTTCTGTCGGGCGGGCCAGTAGCCAAAGCCGACGCATGCGCTCAAAGGGGGCTTATGTTGCATGGATTTTCTTTATGTTGTTTGCACTCTCTATGACTTTTGTGACGCTTGTCCTCACATTTACAGGGGTTGGATTTGAGGAGGCCATGGTTTTGGCGGTTGCCGCGCTGTCGACAACGGGGCCTTTGGTACATGCTGCTGCAGAAACGCCAATCATGCTGGGACAGTTGAGCCCAGCTGCCAAACTGACGCTCTGCGGCGCGATGGTTGTTGGGCGTCTTGAGACACTCGCGATTATCGCAATGTTTAACCCCGCACTCTGGAGAGATTGAAAACCTTAGGGTTGTGTGGCGAGTGAAGCGCGCAAGCAACAGAATTGGATAGTCCAAGCGTTTTGGGGGTTTAAAGTTTCTGTGCCGCAAGACATAATGAGATATATACACGGCCGATGAACGGCCGGAAACTGACAATAAGGCATTAGAACCATGGCTTCCGACCGTCAAAACCTTCAGGATGCGTTCCTGAACCACGTCCGTAAGACAAAAACACCAGTGACCATCTTTCTGATCAACGGCGTTAAGCTTCAAGGTGTGATCACTTGGTTTGACAATTTCTGCGTGCTGTTGCGCCGCGATGGCCAGAGCCAACTTGTATATAAGCATGCGATCAGCACAATTATGCCTGCGCAGCCTATTTCTCTTTATGAGGGTGAAGAAGCTCAGTGAGCGAACATGATCCGGCGCTGACGAGGGCGTGGGTTCTTCACCCCGAAATCCGCAAAGACGAGCAAAGCCGAACGCCTGCACATGCGCTTGAAGAAGCCGTGGCGCTCGGAGAAGCTATGCCGGGGCTCGAAATTATTGGCTCTGAAATTGTGAAGCTTAAGAAGCCACACGCAGGGATGCTGTTTGGCAAGGGTAAGCTTGACGAAATCAAAGAACGGCTTGAGGCAGGCGAGGTTGAGCTTGTTTTGATCGATGGGCCCGTAAGCCCCGTTCAACAGCGCAATCTCGAGAAAAAGTGGGGCGTCAAGATTCTTGACCGCACGGGGCTTATTCTTGAGATTTTCTCCGATCGTGCGCGCACGCGAGAGGGTGTTTTGCAAGTTGAGATGGCGGCGTTGAGCTATCAGCGAACGCGCCTTGTGCGTGCGTGGACGCACCTCGAACGTCAACGGGGCGGTCTTGGTTTCGTTGGGGGACCAGGCGAAACCCAGATCGAGGCAGACCGTCGCGCGATTGATGACCAGCTTGTGCGCTTGCGCCGCCAATTGTCCAAAGTTGTCAAAACGCGTGAACTGCACCGTAAGAGCCGTGCGAAAGTGCCTTATCCGATTGTTGCGCTTGTCGGCTATACCAATGCCGGTAAATCGACGCTCTTTAACCGTCTGACAGGCGCGGATGTTTTTGCCAAAGACATGCTTTTCGCAACGCTCGATCCAACCATGCGCAAAGTGACACTGGGTGAGTCTGGACTTGAAGTCATCATGTCCGATACCGTGGGCTTTATTTCGAATTTGCCAACAGAATTGGTGGCTGCCTTCCGTGCGACGCTTGAAGAAGTCTTGAGCGCTGATCTCATCCTTCATGTGCGTGATATTGCGCATTCTGAAAGTGAGGCGCAGGCCAAAGATGTGACCAAGATCCTTGAGAGCCTCGGCATCAATGACGAGACGCCACTCTTTGAGGTACTCAATAAAACCGATCTGCTGGAGCCTGAAGACAAAGAGGCTGTTGAGACACAAGCCGCGCGCAGCGAGACGGTGTTTGCTGTGTCGTCAATCACAGGTGATGGGTTGGAAAGCTTGCTCGCAGCCGTGGCAGAGGCCCTTCAAGCCAGCGCCAAGACCGAGGCCCTAAGCCTATCCTTTGCGGAGGGACGCAAGCGAGCTTGGCTCTTTGCGCAAGGCGTGGTTCAGGATGAGCGGCAGACTGATGAGGGGTATACGCTGAAGGTCAGATGGACACGCAATCAGTCAGAGCAATTCGTGCGGCTTTGATCTCTTAGTCAGATTTGGGCGTCAGAACTGTTTCCCCTACAGATGCGGCGCGTGCGAGGCCTTCATCCAGTGACATGGTGATATACTCGCCGCGCCGCCAGAGCTGCGCAAGATCGTCATAATGACGGGATAGGGGATGGCCTGATTGGCCTGTGGAAGTGATGAATATCGAGCTGTCAGGATCGGTGAAGTCATAGACGCCACGATATCCTGCAGCGTGGACATTTTGAAATGGCTCTGGCCCTGTTCCGCGCGTGCGCCCGCGCATCAGAGTATTGTCGCCACCAGATGTGCTTTGGCGAATGTTGACGAAATGACGCAAAACAGACACCTCGCCCAACACGGGATGATCATGTGTTGCTTCGTGGGCATCTCCCCAACGGAGCGCTTCTATTGATGTGCCGTAGACCTCGCTGAGCCAAACAAGTGCATCATCAAGGGACATGCGCGCGATGTCTGCACAGGTCTCTGTTGCAGACGATTGGATGATATTGCACCAGACGCCAGCGCCATCAATGTTGCGGAAAACGCGCTCGATAAACAGCGGCTCGAGATGAGGGAACTCTTCCGCCAAGGGGCCAAGCTCGTCCTTGATGAGCCGCTTCTGCAAGAAACGCATCCATGCGGCATAGATCAACGGCTCTGGTAGGTGCTCGTTCATGCTGCCTGTCCAGCCGGCCAGCAGGTTGAGTGCGATCTGGCGGCGGCGCTCTGGAGTGCCTTCTGGAGCGGCTTCGCCTGTAAACCAGAGGTCAGCAGCGACCAGTGGCAGAATCGTGCGCGCTGTCGTGCTGGTAATATCCAGTTGCGCCTCAACAAAGCTTTCGCGGCTGTGAGCTTTGCGTCCTTGCATGAGACGCTGCCAGCGCTGAATACGCTGACTGTCGCCCCATTCGTAGGAGACATGTAGCGGAAAGGGGCGTTCAAGCAGTTTGTTGTTGGTATTGCCAACAATTCCGCCTGTGGGCCGTATGAACTCTGGGTTGGCCGTCGCAGGGAAATAGCCTGTCCAGCGGTTCTGTGTCAGCCAGCCGCGCGAGGGAATCCGACCTTTGCTTTCAGCCTCTGCAGAACGGCGCGGCATGGCACCGATTGTTTTCATGGCAATGTTGTCTTTGTCTGCAAGCGTCAAATTTTGGGAGGGTGCTATATAGAGCGTGCTGGCTGTCAAAGCGTCGTTAATGTCTTGCGCCTGCATGATATGAAAGCCAGCGCTCATTGACGTATCGTTCGGCTCAAGGGCTGTCCACGCGAGGGCTGCGACATGGCCAGCGGGTGTCACTGCGCCGACATTGCGAAAGCTTGGAGGGAGAACCGGGCCGTTATCTGTGCTGTGAAGTGTGAGGGTTATTGAGGGTTCGTCTTTGATCTTGATGATTGAACGTCGCGACACAAAGGGCTTGTAGCCGTCTGGGGTGCGATACTCTTCACGGCTGTTCGGATTCAGTTCCTCAATGAAGATATCCTGATCATCCAAATAGGAGGATGTTAGGCCCCAACCAAGGCTTTCACTGCGCCCTACAAGTATGAGCGGCATCCCAGGAATGGTTGCGCCGATCACTCCGCCTGAGGAAAGCTCAAGGCGTGCGAGATACCATATCGCGGGAGCGGTAAGTCCAAGATGGGGATCATTGGCGAGCAGCGTGCCGCCTGTCGCAGAGCGCGAAGGCGCAGCAGCCCAAGCATTGGATGCCCCTGCCAAACCCCGCGGCTGAAATGGTGAAAGCGGGTGCTGCGGCAGGCTTTCCGCTCGCGCGATTTGGGGCGCAAAATCCGCCGAAGGAAAGAGGCTTGCGTAAGCTGGAAGGGCCGCTACGCCAGTGCCAGGCATGTCTGGAAGCAAATCTTTGAGGCGTGTGTAATCCTCCAGCAAAAGAGAGGTGCGCGCGCGCAGGATTTCATCTGCGGCATGGCCAGAGAGCTGAACGGCCATAAGCTTGAGAATGGCGATGGAATCTTCGGGCCGCCACGGTGAGATGGGGGCATTGAAGAGAAACATTTCGGGGGCGCCACGGCCCAGTGCGCTTTCGTTAATTTCTGCAAGGCGGGCGTTAACACCCGCGGCGTAGGCCTCTAGCGCAGCCAGTGTTTCTGCGTCTTGGGCTGCAACCGAACTGCGTGCGAGAGAATAGATATCAAAGCGGCGCAGGAGCTTGTCGACAGGCAGTGTTGCCGACCCGAACACTTCAGACAAGCGGCCTTGGGCGGTCCGGCGCATCACCGTCATTTGCCACAAACGATCCTGTGTATGAGCATACCCAAGCCCAAAGAAGATAGCGGCATCTTCCTCTGAAAAGATATGAGGCACATTGGAATGGTCGCGCAAAATACGCGTCGGCGCGGTCAGGCCTGAGACATCGAGAGCTTTGTCATAGTCCGGCAGGGAGCGTGAGGCCAGATAATAGACGCCCATCACGGCAAGCACCGAGAGCACGACCAGCACGGATGCGATCCGCAATAACCACCGAAACACTAACAGCATGAACGCCCCTTGTTCTTTAATCAGGCTTTTGGCTTGCCAAGTTGCCCCGCGACCGACACAAACGATAAGACGTTTGAATGCAAGGGGAAAGACTATGGCGAAACTCGCTTTTCTAGGGCTCGGTGTAATGGGATATCCGATGGCTGGCCACCTGAAAGCCGCAGGACATGATGTTTCAGTGTATAACCGCACATCGGCTAAAGCAGAGGCTTGGGCGAAACAACATGGCGCTCAGGCCTGTGTGACGCCACGCGAGGCAGCCGAAGGGGCTGAGTTCGTTATGGCCTGCGTGGGCAATGACGATGATTTACGCGCCATTTGTCTTGGAGACGATGGTGCCTTCGCGGGCATGGCTGCAGGCAGCTGTTTTGTGGACCACACGACTGTATCCGCAAAAGTGACCGCCGAGCTCTACGGGATGGCCAAGGAGACGGGTGTCGCATTCGTCGATGCGCCCGTGTCAGGCGGACAAGCGGGCGCTGAGAACGGTGTTCTTTCTGTGATGTGTGGCGGTGACGCTGAGGACTATGCGCGCGCAGAGCCCATTATGGCGGCTTACGCTCGCATTTGCCGACGGATCGGCGAAAGCGGTGCCGGGCAAATGACAAAGATGTGCAACCAGATCGCGATTGCTGGACTTGTTCAGGGCTTGTCTGAAGCACTTCATTTTGCACAGGTAGCGGGTCTCGACGGGCGCGATGTGGTTGAGGTAATTTCGCAGGGCGCAGCGGGCAGCTGGCAGATGAGCAATCGTCACGAAACGATGTTGGATGACAGGTTCGAACACGGTTTTGCCGTTGACTGGATGCGCAAGGACCTTGGGATCTGTCTTGAGGCAGCGGATGAAATTGGCGCAAGCCTGCCCGTAACAGCGCTTGTCGATCAGTTTTATAAGGACGTCCAGAAGATGGGGGGTGGCCGTTGGGACACCTCCAGTCTTATCAAGCGGTTGGGGTTTGAAGCCTAGGGGTTGCGCCGCCTTTGGCGACGCCGTGCTGGGGGCTTTGCCCCCAGACCCCCAGGATATTTGGCGAAAGAAAAAGACGACGCGAGAGACTAATGCGCCGTTGCGTTTGAAAAAAGTTGGATGACAACAATCCCGGCTATAATCAGCCCTAAACCAGCGATAGCAGGGAGGTCGAGTTTTTGGCCAAAGACTGCATACCCGATCAGCGCGATGAGAATAATGCCAAGGCCCGACCAAAGCGCATAAACGATACCGACCGGCATGAAGCGCAGGGTCAGGGCCATGAAGTAAAAGCTTATCGCGTAGCCGACAACCACGAGCACCGAAGGCCAAAGCCGTGTAAACTGCTGGCTGGCCTGCATGGCCGAGGTTCCTATCGTTTCAAAGGCAACTGCGATAGCGAGGTAGAGATAGGGCATGGGGGATTCCTTTAGATAGGTAACTCTGTTGTATCCTTGATACTCTCCATCACAAAGCTTGCAGATACATCAGCCATGGAAACTTCGGCGATCATCGTTTGATAGAGCCTGTCGTAACCTGCCATATCTGCGACATGGGCGCGAATAAGGTAATCCAGATCGCCCGACATACGAAAGACACCCGTGATTTCAGGGATCGAGCGTGTGGCACGGGCGAAAGCCGCGGACCATCCCGCAGCATGCTTCTCAGCGCGCACCTGAATATAGACTGTCAGCCCAAGACCAAGCTTTGGCGCGTCGAGTAAAGCCACTCGTTTGCGGATGAAACCAGCCTCTTGCATGTGTTTTATACGCCGCCAACAGGCGTTGCGCGACAGGCCGATTTCGAGACTGAGCATGTCCAGCGAGATATCGCAGTCACGCTGCAGTTGCCGTAGGATTCTGCGATCCACTTCATCCTGTCCCAAGAATATCTCTCCTTCTGTGAATTTGTCTCACTTGAAGCGCAAATTAGGTGATTTTTGGGACAAAGGGAACACTGTGTTGCGCTACATAGGCCGAGAATAGAACACACAGGAGCGCCGACATGATTGCAAAGTTATTTTTGAACCACCCAGACTCTGTAAACGAAACATATTTTGAGCATATGCGCTTTGCGCTCTGGTTTGCATTTTGGCTGGGAGCAGCCGCTTTTGCAGCGTTGGTTCATGCCATTATCCCTGCTGCATTTGAAAAGACTGGAAGCAGGATCATCGCAAAGCTTTATGAGCGAACACACAATCGGGGGCGCTGATGTGCCGTTGGGCTGCGTATCTTGGGGCGCCTATCTTCATTGAAGACCTTGTGACGAAGCCCGGTCATTCTCTGATTGTGCAATCGCGGGCGGCAGAAAAGTGCAAAACGTCGATCAACGCGGATGGTTTTGGCATCGCTTGGTATCACGCACGCCCTGAGCCTGGGCTATACCGAGATGTGTTTCCAGCGTGGTCTGATCCAAACTTGAAGGCGTTGTGTGCGCAGGTGAAATCCCATGCTTTCATCGCTCATGTTCGCGCCTCGACGGGCACGGCGATCAGCCGCAACAATTGTCATCCTTTTACCTATGGCCGCTACAGTTTTGTGCACAATGGACAAGTTGGCGGCTATGACGGCTTTCGTAAGACTGCTGATATGATGATCGAGGAGAGCTATTACCCACATCGCAAAGGCGCGACCGACAGTGAAGCGCTTTTTCTTATTGCTTTGGGCAAGGGGCTTGAGGCTGATCCTTTAGGGGCAATGGGGCGCGCTGTGGCACGACTTGAAGCACTGGCACGCAGGAGTGGTGTGCTTCCGTTTATGCGATTTTCAGCGGCGCTTTGTGATGGCGAGCGGCTCTATGCTTTTCGATATGCCTCAGATGAGAACGCTCCAACGCTCTACAATCGCTGGAGTGAGAGCCGGAAAGGCTGGGCGATTGTGTCGGAACCGTTGGTCGATGGGGAAGGGGGATGGCATGCGCAAGAGGCAGGAACTGTTGCGATCTTTGAAGGCACGCAAGTGTCCTTTGAACGCTTTGCACCTGAGTGCTCTTCGGACTAGCTTTTTACGACCGCCTAAAGTGAATAGAAAAGAGGCGCCCTGTTTCCAGAGCGCCTCTTTTTGATTTAGCCGATGATCGCATTGAGCGTCGCGCTCGGGCGCATCACAGCGGCGAGTTTGGCTGCGTCAGCGTGATAGTAGCCGCCTGTATCTGCGGGCTTGCCTTGCACTGCTGCGAGCTCGGCGATAATTGCTGCTTCGCCATCTGCCAAGGCTTTGGCAACGGGGGCAAACTCAGCCGCAAGGGCTGCATCGTCTGATTGAGCTGCCAAGGCTTCGGCCCAGTAGCGTGCAAACCAGTAATGGCTGTCGCGGTTGTCAGGCTCTCCAACTTTGCGCGAAGGCGAGCGGTTGTCATCCAAGATTCCTTGGGTCGCGGCATCAACAGCCTTGCCCAGAACACGTGCTTTTTCGTTGCCTTTGGCGTCAGCCAAGAATTGCAAGCTTTCGCCCAAGGCGCAGAACTCACCCAAGCTGTCCCAGCGGAGGTGGTTTTCTGCGTCAAGCTGTTGCACGTGCTTGGGAGCCGAGCCGCCAGCACCTGTTTCAAAGAGGCCGCCACCTTGCATCAGCTTTACGATCGAAAGCATTTTGGCCGATGTTGCGAGTTCAAGGATCGGGAAGAGATCGGTCAGATAGTCGCGCAACACGTTGCCTGTGATTGCAATGGTGTTTTCGCCTTTTGTGATTGTCTCAAGTGAGGCGCGCGTGGCTTCGCGCGTGGCCATGATTTCAAATTTGTCTGCAACGCCTTTTGCTTCAAGGATAGGCTTCACATATTTGATAAGCTCGGCGTCATGAGCGCGGGCGGCATCAAGCCAGAAGATTGCACGGAAACCTGTGGCGCGTTGGCGATCAATCGCAAGGCTTACCCAGTCTTCAATCGGCGCTTGGCGCGCGGAGGCCGAGCGCCAGATGTCACCCGCCTCGACTGTGTGGCTGTGAAGCACGGTGCCGTCCTCAAGGATCATCTTCACTGTGCCCGCTTCGGCAAGCTCGAAGGTTGTTGGGTGCGAGCCGTATTCCTCAGCCTTTTGTGCCATCAGGCCGATGTTTTGCACTGTGCCGGCTGTTGCAGGATTCAGGGCGCCGTTTTCTTTAAAGAACTTGATGCTCTCATCATAGACTGGGGCGTAGGAGTTGTCGGGGATGACACAGTTGGCATCACCCTCTTTTCCGTCAGGGCCCCAGCCTTTTCCGCCAGCGCGGATCAGCGCGGGCATGGAGGCATCGATGATCACATCTGAAGGCACATGCAGGTTGGTGATACCACGGTCTGAGTCGACCATATACATGGGTGGGCGGGCTGCCATGCAGGCGTCGATCGCGGCCATGATATCGGAGTTGTCTTTGACCCGCGCGAGAAGATCACCGAGGCCAGAGTTGGGGTTTACACCAAGGGACTTCAGCGCGTCACCATGGGCTTCAAATACGGGCGCAAGAAATGCGCGCACAGCGTGGCCGAAGATGATTGGATCGGAGACCTTCATCATCGTGGCTTTCATGTGCAGTGAAAAGAGTGTGCCTTCAGCCTTCGTCTTTTCGATCTCTTCTGCAAGGAAGCTGCCAAGAGCCGCAGCACTCATATAAGTCGCGTCAACAACCGTGCCTGCGGGGTATGAAACGCCGTCTTTCAGAACAGTTTCCCCTGAGGCGGTTTCGAGAACGATTTTGGCGGTCGCGGCTTTGGCGAGGGTGGCTGAGGCCTCGTTTGAGAAGAAATCACCGCCTGACATGGCTGCAACACGGGTTTTGCTGTCGGCTGTCCATTTGCCCATGCGGTGCGGGTTGTTTTGCGCGTAGTTCTTAACAGCGACGGCAGCGCGGCGGTCTGAGTTGCCTTCACGCAAGACAGGGTTCACAGCGGAACCTTTGAGCGTGTCATAGGTTGCACGAACAGCTTTTTCAGCATCTGTTGCTGGCGTTTCCGGATAGTCAGGCAGAGCATAGCCTTGGGACTGAAGTTCTTTAACAGCCGCCACAAGCTGCGGCACAGAAGCCGAGATGTTTGGCAGTTTGATCACATTCGCCGAAGGGGTCTTAACCAATTCACCCAGCTCCGCGAGATCGTCAGACTGACGCTGCGCTTCTGTGAGGTGATCAGGGAAGGCGGCGAGGATACGGCCCGCAAGCGAAATGTCCTTTGTGCCGACAGAAATGTCTGCTGCTTTGGCAAAACGCTTGATAATTGGTAAAAGCGAGGCGCTGGCAAGCTCTGGGGCTTCGTCAACCTTTGTGTAAATGATATCGGGTGTATGTGTGTCAGCCATCTCAGATCCTTCTCGATCAGGTGTTACGATTCAGATATTTTCCTGTCTCATAGACCAGATCACGTTCAAATGAAAGACGGTATGCAAAAGTATACAGAAAAATTTTGGATCGCATGAGAGGCGACACTTCAAAGTGAAACCTATATATTTCTGTTAGCTTTCCTCCCGTGTTGCACTCTTGGTGTGCGCTCCAGCTTGAGCATAAAGACAAGTGCAACCACGCAAAGCAAAAAGACCCCTATCGCAGCCGGTCGTGGGGTTCCGTCAAAAGCTAAACCGATGGGAATTGCGAAGGCCATTGCAAATACAGTAGACGTACCGCCCAAAATTGAGGCCGCGAGGCCAGCAATGTGCCCGAGCGGTTCCATTGCCATCGCGTTTAAGTTTCCAAGCGTGAGACCCGCCATTGCAAAAAGCGAGAACTGCCAAAAAACGAAGAGCCCGAAATAGACATCGACTGGAAGAGACAGAAAAGTCAGCAGGATCATGCAGGCAGAGAGAGCAACCTGTAAAACAAGAGTGACCGTCGTCAAAAACTGCATCCCGAGCCTCACCACGAGCATCGCGTTAACGATCGATGCGCTGCCTGCAAGGATAGCCACAAGTCCAAACCAATATGGAAAACTTTCAGCGCGCTGGAACGTGATGTCATAGATCTGCTGCACAGAAGACAGTGCAGCGAAGAGAACCGCAAAGCAAAGCGTTTGGACGATAATCACACTCCGCACGACGGGGTATGAGAGCATGTCTTTCAGCGCGCCTTTCAGCTTACCGGCTTCAAACGGGCGCCGCTCTGCTTTTGGAAGTGTCTCCTCAAGTCGCAAGCCAAACCAACCCGTGACCAGAAACGCAAAAATGATGAAGGCTGCAAAAATTCCGCGCCAACCTGTCAACGCGATAATGCCTGCGCCGATGAGTGGTGCGATCGCGGGCACAAGTGTAAAGATCATCATGACAATCGATACAAGCTTGGCCATTTGACGCCCTGAATACAGGTCGCGGATAATCGCGATAGAGACGACACGGGGGCCTGCGATGCCAAGGCCTTGCACGAGGCGCGCGGCCAGAACCAACTCAAGTGTCTGGGCCGCCCACGCCAAAACCGCCCCGACAATATAGAGCACAATGCCAGCATAGATCACAGGCTTGCGACCAAAGCTGTCAGACAGGGGGCCTGTGAAAAAGGTGCCGATGCCCATCCCAAGAACAAAAGCTGTCAGGATCAGCTGCGCTGCATTGAGATTTTCAGGGCTAAGCTCTTCTCCGATTTGGGGCAGGGCGGGAAGCATGGCATCAATCGAGAAAGCGGTCATCGCAAACATCATCGCCATAAGACCGATAAACTCGGCTTTACTCATACGGATTTCGCTCATTCTTGGGTCTCGCGGCGTGGCTCAACGGCTTTTCTTCGGCGCTTTAGAAAAGCAAAATGGCCGAACTGTTGAATGGCCAAGGCGAATATCCCGAGACCTGTAAAAATAAAGACGGTTGTTCCGATCTTGCCAAGCACTGTCGCGGGGACAAGATTGCCGTAGCCCACGGTCGAAAGGGTGACCACCGTGAAGAAGTAAGCATCAATCCAGCTCCAGCCTTCGACAAGGTGGAAAAACACTGTGCCAGACAAGACAACGACAACCAGCAACAAGAGAATAGAGCGTGCCGAGAGGGTCATTTGCCCTGCGCCTCAATCAATTCGTCCATGACTTTGAGCCAAAGCTCGGGAGGCTGGGCTCCAGGGACGGCATGCTGGCTCGCGACAATAAATGTTGGCACAGAATTCACCCCCATTTCACGCGAGTGCGCATCACGGGCCTTGATGTCTTCTACATCAGAGTCAGTCCCAAGGAGCTTGAGCACGAGAGCGGCGTCCATACCCATGCTGTCGGCCACATCCGCCAGCACTTCATGGCTGCCAATATCGCGGCCTTCCTTGAAGTAGGCTTTAAAGAGCGCCGAAACGACAGGGGTTTGACGCCCTTCGATCCCAGCCCAATGAATGAGACGGTGGGCATCAAGAGTGTTTGGCGTTCTTTTCATCGCCTCAAAGTCAATCTTGAGGCCAGCGCGCTCGGCTGTTTCGACAACGGGAGCATAGGCCCGCACCGCGCCTTCTTTGCCGCCGAACTTGGTTTCGAGATACTCGCGCCTGTCCATTCCCGCCTTGGGCATGGTCGGGTTCAACTGAAACGGATGCCACTCAACCGTAAAGGGATGATCAGGGCGTTGCTCAAGAGCGCGGTCAAGATGGGCTTTGCCAATGTAGCACCAAGGACAAATAGGGTCGGAGATAATATCAAGTTTGATCATGAAACTGCCTTTCGCTTTCTCTCTATCTGCGTCAGCCCAAAAGCTAAACCCAAATGGCGAGACCTGTTCTAAATAGCTCGCGCGCTTCAGAGAAAGTCCTTCAAGGCCGCGCGGCGTAGTTTGTTGTTGGGGCCAAGCGGCATAGCGTCGATGCGCCTATAAAGTTTGGGGCGTTTGTAGGCGGCAAGTCTGTCTTTCGCCTGAGCCTCAAGAACGGCTTCATCGACCTTCGCCTCTGATGTATAAAAAGCCGCAATGATGCGCACGTCCTGCTTTATTTCCACATCACAGACGGCGAGGGCCGTTATATTCTGAGCTTCGGGCGCGGCCAAAAGAGCCGCTTCAACTTCAAGCGGGGAGACACGGTAGCCACCGGCGTTCATCATATCGTCGTTGCGCCCCTTGTAATGTATTTGGTCATCCTCAGACAAAACGCCAAGATCACCCGTGAGAAACCAGTCGCCACGATAGCGCTTCTCCGTGTCCTCGTTTGCGTCACGATATCCAAGCATCAAGCCAGGATCAGAGCGGTGCACAGCAATTTGGCCAACCTCGCCTTGGGGCGCAAACCCGTCCTCGGTTAGTAAGGCAATATGACGACCCGTCTGAACGGATCCAAGCGCGCCATTTTTTGCAGGGGCAGTCGGGTTTGCGGAAATAAAGGTGGAACATTCTGACATTCCGTACGCCTCATAAACACCTGTTCCTGTTTCTTTTTTCCACTGGTCGCGGAGCGGCTCACTGAGTTTTTCACCTGCAGAAAGCCCGTGACGGAGCGCTGGCAGATCAAGCCCGCTGCCAGATTTGAGCATTTTGCGATACACGCCCGGAGCAGCGGCAAAGATGCTTGCCGAATGGCGCTTCATTAAGTCGGGCAGCGCTGCGGGGGGAATTCCATCTTCAGGGATAAGCGCAGTTGCGCCGATCGTCCATGGGTCCATCAGGCCCGTGCCAAGCGTGTAAGTCCAATTGAAGGCGCCTGCGTGACAGAGCCTGTCGTCTTCTTTGAGATCATACCAACCCTCAAACATCATTTGCCGCGCCCATATCGCTCGGTGGGCGTGCATGACCGCTCGGGGGCGGCCCGACGTCCCTGAGGTATAAATGATATAGGCCATGCGTTCAGGCTCGCCCATGACATAGTCACAGGGCGGCAAAGCGTGCATTTCTGCAAGATCAGCCTCACTGATGCGCTGAAATTCTCCCTCTTCAGGAGACGGAACCGAGGTGCCGTGCGCTATCGCCTTTGGTTTGAGCGTCGTGACGATTTTTTCGACTTCGCTCAGAGTGAGCTGTGACGACGTGGGCACAGGGATCACGCCAACAGCGATTGCACCTAGATAAGCGATGGGAAACTCAAGTGTGTTGCCCAAGCGCAAAAGCAGAATATCACCCGCCTTAAGGCCAAGCCTCAAAAGCCCCGTGCCTGTGCCGCGCACGGCGGCCTCAAGCTTGGCGTAGCTCCAGTGCGTGTCTTGGCGGCGCCCCATCACGGTTAGGGCTACTTTTTCGGGCTGCATGGTGGCGCGGCCCAAAACGTGGGCGGCCATATTGAAAGGAGACGGGCAGGGCGCGAAAGGCCCTTTATTGAGTATGCTGTCCATAGTCTTTTGCTAGGGGCTTGGCGCGGGCTGCGCAAGGCCCTATGAAAGCGCCATGACAAATGCGGCTGACCCCAAATCCCTTATCAAGATCGCCCGTGCGGGCGGCGATGCGCCTGCTCCCGAGCAAATAGATCTTGGGACACGTGTGCGAGATCTGCGTAAGAGTCTTGGGCTGACGCTAGAGCAGGCCAGTAAACAAGCAGGGCTGGCGCGCTCTACCTTATCCAAGATCGAAAACGGCCAGATGTCGCCAACCTATGAGGCGCTCAAAAAGCTCGCACAAGGCCTTGAGATTTCTGTGCCTCAGCTGTTTACGCCGCCACAATCCGCGCAAGCCACCGCGCGTATGAGTCTCACACGTTCGGGCGAGGGCGCAGGGCACATCACGGCCACATACGAGCACAGCCTGATGGGCGAAAGCTTGTCGGCGAAGAAGATGCTGCCCTATCAGGCGCGTATCCGCGCACGCAGCATGGAAGAGTTTGATGGCTGGGTGCGCCATGACGGCGAAGAGTTTTTGTACGTGCTTACAGGTGTGATACGGCTCTACACTGAGTTTTACGAACCTGTAGAGATGCGCCGCGGTGATAGCGCCTATTACGACGCTTCGATGGGGCACAATGTCGTCTCAGTCAGTGCAGATGATGCAAATGTACTCTGGGTGACCTCGCTGGGTTAATCCGCCTTTGAGAAGACCAGTGGCAGGACCAGATAGGCGACGCCCACCCCGATCAGCTGCATAACCACAAACATTCCAATATGCTGGGGCGCGATGCCAGCGAATGTATCTGACCAGCCGCGCGCAAATGTGACCGCAGGGTTGGCAAAACTTGTTGAAGAGGTGAACCAGTAAGCGCCCGTGATATAGAGACCAACAAGCGGCGGGACCGTATCAGGTTTGTGAACGACTCCGCCAACAATCACAAACAGCAGTCCAAACGTAGCAATGATCTCTGAACTCCATTGTGCAAAGCCTGTGCGATGCATGGTGTCACTCACTTGCAGGATGGGCATGTCAAACATCACATGTGCAGCCCAAACCCCGAGCAGTGCACCAACGACCTGCGCAATAACATAGGGTAAAAAAGCGCTCCAGGCGTGCTCACCGCGCAGGGCGAAGAAGAGGGTCACTGCTGGGTTGAAATGCGCGCCAGAAACGGGGCCAAGACATGTGATAATGCCGTATAAGATGCAGCCCGTTGCGATAGCGTTGGCGAGCAATGCGATGGCGGTGTTTCCCTCCGAGAGCGTCTCTCCCATGATGCCCGAACCTATAACGCCAATCAAAAGAAAGGCTGTTCCAAGGGTTTCGGCAATAAGCTTTTGTTTCATGAGAGTGTTTCCACAGCATCGAGCGCTGCTTTTAAATCTGTTGGTGAGGGATCGGCTGTAAGTGCCTCTAGAAAGGCCTGTGCGCGTAAGTGAAGAAGCCGATAGGCGTCCTCGAAGGCTTGGGGCAAGTCAGCCTCAATCGCTGCTGCAGGATCATCAACGCCCCAATGTGCGCGTACGGGAGCACCAGGCCAAATGGGGCATGTTTCCCCTGCGGCTGACGCACAGACCGTTATGACAGCGTCCATCATGGGCGCGTCGGCGGCAGCAAACTCGTCCCAGCTTTTGGACCGTGCCATAGACGTGTCATACCCTCGTGATGCTAAAAGCTTCAGGGAATAGGGGTGAACCTTGCCTGAGGGCTGTGATCCCGCAGAATAAGCGGTCACGCGGCCTGCACCCTCGGTGTTCAAGATCGCTTCAAGCAGTATTGAACGCGCGGAGTTGCCTGTGCAAAGTACCAGAATATTCATAATCAAGGGGCCTCTTGGGGAGTCGGTGAGGTCACTGCGATTGCATCAACCTCGCGTTGAAGCGATATAGCAGAGAGTTCAGACGCCGGCAGAGCCACAAAGCCGGTGAGGCGATTTTTCAAAACGCCATAGGCGTGCTGAAAGGCAAGGTTTATTTCTGCCTCTGTTCCAGTTGCTTTTGCTGGGTCGGCCATGCCCCAATGGGCTGAAATGGGCTGGTTTGGCCAAGCTGGGCAGGCTTCGTTTGCGGCATCGTCACAAACGGTAAAGACGAAGTCAAACCGAGGGGCGTCATCAGACTGAAACGTGCTTAAGGACTTTGAAAAGAGCTGCGATGTGTCGTGGCCTTTGGCCTCTAGCAGCGCTTTAACGCGCGGGTTTATGTCTGGTCCGGCCTGTGAGCCCGCAGAGTACGCGGTAAACTTTTCTGCGCCAAGCGTGTTCAGGATAGCTTCGGCCATAATGGAGCGTGCAGAATTGGCGCTACAAATAAAGAGAACTTTCATCATGCGGTCCTTCTTCGGCGCAGGCTCATCTGACGCAGAGAATGTGCACACATCTGGGCGGCCTTTGCAGCAATCCCCAAGTAGCGCATCGGTCATTGCCTGTACGCCAATCATGTTGACGCTGTAGTGCAGGTGCGTTGCGCGGCGCTCGCTTTTGATGAGGCCAACGGACTTGAGGGTTGAGAGATAGTCTGACCCTGTGCTCGCTTTCAGCCCCAAGACAGAACATATTTCACCCGCTGGAAGGGCGTCAGGGTAGCGGCGCATCAGAAGCTTAAACAGTGTTATGCGCTGCGGATGACCCAATGTTTGAAGTTGAGATGTTAGGCTGTTTTCCATATTTCGGATATTTCCGAAATTGAGCAAATCTTCAAGTGAAAGTTTTGCAAAAATCAGTCCTCATACCACCAGACGTCAGGCAAAAACCAATAGCCGTCCCCATTGATCGGAATATGGGCGGGGTATTTTAGCTCCTTCACATGGGCAATACGGCTCGTGCCGAAGGCATAGGTCGGTATGACATAACGGCCCGCTGTCAAAATACGATCGAGCGCACGCGTCGCAGCGATAAACTCTGCTTTGTCGTCTGTTCCAACCATTGTCTTGATCATGGCTTCCGCTGCGGGAGAGTTCATACCCATGAGATTGCGCGAACCAGGCGTGTTGATGCCGTCACTGCCCCAATAGAGCATCTGCTCGTTTCCAGGGCTCAATGAAAACCCGCGGCGGATGTCAGTCATTTGAAAGTCAAACTCGTTCTGACGGGCAAAGTACTGTGCATTATCAACACTTTTCACTTCGGCTTTGATCCCGAGACGCTCAAGAGCCTGAATATAAATATTGGCAAATGCAAGCAATTCGCCTGCGCCCGTTGGCAAAAGAATTTTGAAGACAAACTCTTGGCCATCAGCGGACTTAAGTGTGCCGTCATTCGCGCTCCAGCCTGCTTCGGACAGTAGCTTGATGGCTTTGCGTAGGTTGGAGCGATTGCGCTTGGTTCCGTCCGAGACTGGCAGGGCGTAGCCTTCTAAAGTGCCCGACGGCAGCTCCGCTGCAAATGGTGCAAGTAGCTCAGCCACGCGGCCTTCGGCGGGGCCATGGGTCATCCCAAGCTCGGAGCCCGAAAAATATGATGTTATTCGTCGCTGTGCACCGCCTGTGACCACATCATTCATGAACTCGAAGTTAAATGCGAGGATCAAGGCCTCACGCACGCGCCAGTCCGCAAAAAGGGGATCACGCGTGTTCATTACAAAACCCGTTATACCTGTGGGCTTACCGTCCTGAATTTCGGCCTTGAGAACGTCCCCGCGCTGCATAGCAGGGTAGTCATAGGCCGTATCCCATTTGTTTGCGTTGTTTTCACGCACAACATTGAGGACGCCCGCTTTGAACGCTTCTTTCAAAACGGTGTCATCAGCAAACAACTCAATACGAATTTCGTCCAAGTTGGCTGTGCCACGCTGCAGCGGCAGATCGCGGCCCCAATAGTCGGGATTGCGCTTGAGCGTGATATAGCGGTTTGGCTCGTAGTCACCAATCACATAGGCTGCCGAGCCTATTGGCGCGATATCAAAGCCAGATTGATCAAATGCGCGTCCTTCCCATTGCGCTTTCTTGAGGATTGGACGCAGCCCGGCGATCAGGGCCAGCTCACGATTGGCTGTGTTGAATGTGATCCTAAGTGAGCGTGGCCCCATTCTGCTCAAGCTTTTGACCTGTGCCATAAAACCACGATAGCGCGGGTGGCCCTCGCGACCCAAAGTTTCGTAACTCCAGATGACGTCCTCAAGCGTCACAGGCGAGCCATCAGAGAATCGGGCCTCTTCACGGAGCGTAAATTCCACCCATTCCCGATTCGGACCTGTCTCAATCGATTCGGCCAGAAGCCCGTAGAGCGTAAATGGTTCGTCCCAATTGCGGCCCATGAGGCTTTCATAGGCCAGAAAGCGAAGCTGCCACGGCGCGGTGCCTTTAAAGATAAACGGATGTAAACTGTCAAAGCCTCCCGTGTTGCCTGTGACCACCCGCCCGCCTTTTGGCGCCTCTGGGTTTACATAGGGCAGAGACACAAAATCAGGTGGTAGAGCAGGCTCTCCATACATAGCTATGCCATGTGAAGCCTCAGCCATGGCGCTGCCACAGGTCAGCATCAGGGCAAAAAAACCGCCGCAAACCCATGCTGCTGCTTGGAAAAATACTGATCTCATTTTAGTGACAATCCCGCTCGTTCCTTGTTTTCTTGCTGCAATCCTTAACCCGCACGGAAAGCCAAGACAAACTTTTAGCTTGGATTGGGCGTTAACATCTCTTATAAGAGCGTTACTGCTCGATAGGTTTCTTGCCTGTATGAAACCTGCCTCAATAACTTGACGCCAGCTTCGCGCTGGCGTTTTTTTTTGGCAGAGTGGTCTGCTCATCATGACGACATCTTGGCCTCTGCGAGCTGACGCGCTAGGTCTGAGTGAAACAGATATGGTGGAACATCACATGACACTCAATGGTAAGACAGCGGTTATCACAGGCTCCAACTCTGGCATCGGGCTTGGCATTGCATGGGAGATGGCACGAGCAGGGGCCGACGTTGTCCTCAATTCGTTTACTGACAGTGCAGATGATCATGCTTTGGCAGCACGGATGGCCAAAGACAAGGGCGTCTCTGTCCGCTACATTCAAGCCGATATGTCCAAGGGCACCGAGTGCCGCGCGCTGATTGAAAAGGCGGGTCGTTGCGACATTCTGATCAACAATGCAGGCATCCAGCACGTCGCTGCAATTGATGAGTTCCCGACCGAAAAATGGGATGCAATTATTGCGATCAATCTGACATCGGCCTTTCATACGACCGCTGCCGCGCTCCCTATGATGCGCAAATCGGGTTGGGGCCGTATCATCAACATTTCATCTGCACACGGCCTGACAGCTTCGCCTTACAAATCTGCGTACATTGCAGCAAAGCACGGGGTTGTTGGCCTGACGAAAACAACGGCTCTAGAGACAGCGCAGGAGCCGATCACAGCCAATGCGATATGTCCTGGTTATGTTTTGACACCGCTTGTTGAGGCGCAAATTCCCGACACGATGAAAGAATACGACATGAGCCGCGAAGACGTGATCAAGAATGTTATGCTGACGCGGCAACCCTCTAAAGAGTTTGCCACAGTTGAACAGCTCGGTGGTACGGCGGTTTTCTTGGCATCAGATGCAGCAGCTCAAATCACAGGTACAACGATTTCGGTCGATGGTGGCTGGACAGCGCTGTAAAGCTTAACTGCTTTTCGCAGGTTGGCTTGGATCTTTTGAATTTGGATAGACTAAGCCAGCCGAAATGACGAGTTTCGCCGCATCTTCGACTGTCATATCAAGCTCGATCACATCTTCTTTTGGTACAAAAAGCAGAAAACCAGACGTCGGGTTCGGCGTTGTGGGGAGGAAGATGCTCATCATTTCAGCATCTGTCTTTGCGCGCTTTGCAATCTCGCCCTTTGCAGAGGTAGAGACAAAGCCAATGGCCCAAATGCCTTTGCGGGGGTACTCTATGAGACAGGCTTTTTCAAAGCTACGCTCAGATTGTGCAAAGACTGTCTCGGCAATCTGCTTTACCCCGTTATAGATCGAGCGCACAACAGGCACGCGCTCAAGCAATCCTTCGGCATAGCGAATGAGGGAGCGGCCAAGAAGGCCCTTGGCAAGCCAACCGACAAAGATCGTGAAGAAGAAGAAAACAAATACGCCAACACCGCGAATGTTGACATGAATCCAGTCGTCAGTTCCGTAGGTTCTGTCCAGCCAGCGGTTGACCAATTGCTCTGGATGATAGTTTACAGGCACAAAGGGCATGACAAAACCATCAACCCAGCCGATGAAACTCCAAAGTAGCCAAATCGTGAAGGCGACAGGCGCGATCACGATCAGCCCGGTGAAAAAAGACGCGCGCAGACCTGCAAACATGCTGCGGCGTTTGTGGGTATCTTCGGCGAAAGGCGTTGTCATCTGGAAAGTCGTCCCGCGTTACTGCACTTCATTTAGGCGCTCACAGGCAACTTCACAATCTCTAAGCGCGCAAAACCTTCCGATACTAGGCTTAGGACTTCAATTCGCCCGCAATCTGTGCAGCCAAGCGCGCATTGTTGAGAACAAGGGCAATATTTGTAACAAGTGAGCGGCCGTCGGTCAGCTCAAAGATGCGCGCGAGCAGGAAGGGTGTGACAGCTTTCCCAGTAATGCCTTGCGCCTGTGCTTCACCTTGGGCCTGCTCAATGATCGGGGCGAGGGCGCCACGGCTGATCTCGGCCTCTTTTGGAACAGGGTTGCCGACAAGCTGCCCCCCCGGAAGGCCCAAAGCGGCACGGATCATATGGGCCTTGGCGATCTCTCCAGCCGTGTTCATTTGCAAAGGGGCAGCCAGTCCAGAATTGCGCGACCAAAAGGCTGGAAACTCGGGCTGACCATAGCCAATCACAGGGACACCAAGTGTTTCTAGAACTTCGAGGGTCTTGGGAATATCCAGAATTGCCTTCGCACCTGCCGCCACAACAGTGACTGGGGTCTGCGCGAGCTCTTGGAGATCTGCTGAAACATCAAAGCTAAGTTCCGCCCCCTGATGCACGCCGCCGATCCCGCCCGTGGCAAAGACTGATATTCCAGCGAGATGTGCGGCAATCATTGTTGCTGCGACAGTTGTTGCACCTGTTCCGCCTGTCGCCAAACAGGCAGCGAGATCGGCGCGTGAAAGCTTGGCAACGCCTTGGGTCTTGGCGAGAGCTTCAAGCTCGCCCTGTTCGAGACCGACATGCAGCGTTCCGTTTAGCACGGCAATTGTCGCAGGGGCCGCCCCGTGGCTACGCACTTCAGCTTCAACAAGTTGAGCCGTCTCAACATTTTGGGGGAAGGGCATCCCATGGGTGATAATAGTGCTCTCCAAAGCTACGATAGGTTTAGAGTCCGCCTGCGCGGCGCGCACTTCAGTCGAATATATTATTTCATACATAATTGTCGTCTCCTGCCACATAGGCCGCGGCTGTTTTTTGAGCAAATTCGAGTGCTTTTGGCCGGCTCATACCGTCAATCTCCCCTGCAATATGAGCCGCCATAAACGTATCACCTGCGCCAGTGATGCGTTGGGCGATCACTTGGGGCGGCTCAGCCTCATATGTTTCGTTCAGACAAGCATCACACGCCGCATCAGCTCCATGAGTGACCAAAACGCGCCGCGCGCCAGCTTCTAATAGCGCTTCAGCGCCCGCGCGCGCTGTCGGGAGCCCGGTTTTACCACTGATCAGCTCTGCTTCTTCAAGATTGACATAGAGCGTTGCACCCTTGTGCCCAATAATCGCGCGCAAGCGCTCCGCTTTGCCAGGCGACGCCGGCGCAATCCGCAAATCAGCTGCCACAAACGCCTCGCTCCGGGACACCTCTGATAAAAGAGCTTCGGTCAGATTTCCATCGAGCGCTATGGCGCCACGATATGGCGCCAATGCCGATCCAAGCGTGCCATCCATCAGTGGTGTCAAAATCGCAGCTCCAGCGTCTTCGAGCGAATGCGCGTCTGCAATCGCCGCGATGAGCCCATTCATGCCCTCAATCGCCATATAGGCGTCCGTGGGTCGTGCACTTAAGTATATATGATCCGTGACAAGTCCCAAGTCCTGAGCGGTTTTGATGAGCTCCTGACCTGCCTTGTCGCGCCCAAGCGCTGAGAGCAACACAGGCGAAAGACCAAAGCGCGCAAGCGTCATCGCAATATTCATCGCAACACCACCAGGCAAGCGGGTGATCCGTCCGGGCATATCGTTTCCGACCCGCATTTCGCGAGGCGTGCGCGCTATAATGTCCCAAAGGACAGAGCCGATACAAATGATCTGATGGGATGTGCTGTGCATGGTGTCTAAATGAAGATAACCCCTGTACTTGGCAATGCTTTTCCATGAAACAGAATAGGCTCTTGCAAAGGGTAGGGGGCAGTTATATACGCGCGCCACTAACTTCGCAGATGGAAGCGGGCTCATGGGGGAGAAATCCTTATGTGTCCACCGGTTGAAGCATTCGCTTCTCTTCCTTCCATCAAGGCATAAACCGGAAAGGAAAAAGACAATGGCTCTTCCTGAGTTCACATTGCGTCAGCTGCTTGAAGCAGGCGTACACTTTGGTCACCAAACACAACGCTGGAACCCACGCATGGGCCCGTTCATTTACGGCGCGCGCAACGGCATCCACATTATGGACCTTACACAAACAGTTCCAATGCTGGACGCAGCTCTGAGCGCCGTTCGCGATACAGTTGCAAAAGGCGGCCGCGTACTTTTTGTTGGTACAAAGCGTCAAGCTGCGACACCTGTTGCGGAAGCAGCAGAGCGTTGCGCACAGTATTATATGAACCACCGCTGGCTCGGTGGCACGCTGACAAACTGGCAGACAGTTTCAAAGTCGATCAGCCGCCTCAAGTCAATCGACGAGAAGATGGAAACAGGCTTTGAAGGCTTGACCAAAAAAGAACGTCTCGGCATGGAACGTGACCAAGAGAAGCTGCAAGCGTCTCTCGGCGGTATCCGTGAAATGGGCGGCGTGCCTGATCTGATCTTCGTTATCGACGTGAAAAAAGAAGCACTGGCCGTTGCCGAAGCTAACAAACTGGGTATCCCCGTTGTTGCTGTGGTTGACACAAACTGCTCACCAGACGGCGTTGATTACATCATCCCAGGCAATGACGATGCGGCACGCGCAATTGCGCTCTACACCGATCTCGTTGCGCGCGCGGCTCTTGACGGCATGTCAGCTCAGCTCGGCAATGCCGGCGTTGATATCGGCGCAATGGTTGATGCACCTGTTGAAGAAGTAGCGGCAGAAGCGCCAGCTGCAGAAGCAACAGCAGAAGCCTAAACCCGACGGGTTGACCTTAGACATGCAGGCGCAAGAGAGTTGCGCCTGCTTATTTTCAATTTTGTTACGAGGAGAGCCAAGATGGCGATCACAGCAGCATTGGTGAAAGAACTGCGCGACAGCACGGGCGCAGGTATGATGGACGCAAAAAAAGCACTGACAGAAACTGACGGCGATATGGAAGCCGCTGTTGACTGGCTGCGCACCAAAGGACTTGCGAAAGCAGCTAAAAAGTCAGGCCGGACCGCGGCTGAAGGCCTTGTGGCTGTTCAGGTTTCTGGCGGCAAAGGTGTTGCCGTTGAAGTGAACTCTGAAACTGACTTCGTCGGTAAAAACGCAGAATTCCAAGACATGGTCGGCAAGATTGCCCAAGCCGCAACAGGCGTTTCAAACGTTGAAGAGCTGGCCGCAGCAAGCGTTGGTGGCAAAGTTGTTGCCGATATGATCACAGACAAGATCGCCACGATTGGTGAGAACATGTCTTTGCGCCGGATGGCAGCTCTTGAGGGCGACACAGTCGTATCTTACGTGCACAACGCAGCCACAGACGGCATGGGCAAAATCGGTGTTCTCGTGGCCATGACTGGCGGCGACGAAGGCTTTGGCAAAATGGTAGCGATGCACATCGCCGCTGCGCGCCCAGAAGCGCTGAACGAAGCTGCTCTTGATCCTGCATGGGTCGCTAAAGAACGTCAGGTTCAGATCGACATCGCGAAAGAGTCAGGCAAGCCTGATGCCGTGATCGAGAAGATGATTGTTGGTCGCATGGCGAAGTTCATGGCCGAGAACACACTCCTTGGCCAAGCGTTCGTTGTAAACCCAGATCTTTCTGTTGAGCAAGCCGCGAAAGAAGCGGGCGCAACCATCACTGGTTTCGTACGCATGGAAGTCGGTGAAGGCATCGAGAAAAAAGTAGAGGACTTTGCAGCTGAGGTTGCAAAAGCCGTACAAGGCTAAGGTCATATCTCTTTGAGTTGAAAGACGGCGTCGCCCAAGTTGGGTTGCGCCGTTTTCTTTTGGGAAGGTTGGTCAGTGGTGGGGTTGATACCAAGCCAGTAAATCTTGCTAATTCAGAGGTTTAGATACTCCATCACTTAACATAATACATATTATACGATAAATATACTTAAAGAGGTGGATTCACAAACGAAGTGCAAATTATGTATCAAAACAGAGTGTTGCATGGAGGATGTTGAATGGGAACCCACTACTCTCACCTGAAGCTGGATGAACGACGCAAGCTCGCAAAGTGGCTTGAAG